>Ga0126382_10000006_pt1 | contig 68922 bp, 80 predicted proteins | sample PanSoiMetPlot_30_FD_92548 | JGI IMG/M metagenome (GOLD analysis project Ga0126382, IMG submission 92548) | Tropical forest soil microbial communities from Panama - MetaG Plot_30 | ecosystem: Environmental > Terrestrial > Soil > Tropical forest > Bulk soil | place: Panama | collected 2016-02-17
CTGATCAACCCGCAGATGGAGCCGGTCGGCACCCGCATCTTCGGGCCGGTGCCGCGCGAGCTGCGCGCCAAGAACCACATGAAAATCATCTCGCTGGCGCCGGAGGTGCTGTGATGGCGGCGAAAATCCGCAAGGGCGACAAGGTGATCGTGCTGACCGGCCGCGACAAGGGCCGCAGCGGCGAGGTGCTCGAAGTGCACACCGACGACGGCCGCGCGATGGTGCGCGGCGTCAACATGGTCAAGCGCCACCAGAAGCAGAGCGCTCAGCAGGAAGGGGGCATCATCTCCAAGGAGGCGACGGTGCACCTGTCCAACCTTGCGCTCGCCGATCCCAAGGACGGCAAGCCGACGCGCATCGGCTTCAAGTTCGTCGGCACCGGCGAGAACAGGCGCAAGGTCCGCGTCGCCAAGCGCTCGGGAGTTGAGATCGATGGCTGACACCGAAAGCAAAGGCAAGGGCGGCAAGCCCGACAAGTCGGACAAGGCGCCGCGCCCCGAGAAGGGCGACAAGGCGCAGCAGGCCCAGAAAGGCAAGCCTGACAAGGCCGCCAAGGGCGACAAGGCGGGCGAGGCGCCGAAGCCGCGAAAGCGGGAAGAGCGCGTCACGCCGCGCCTGAAGACCTATTTCGAGGACGTGGTGCGCAAGAAGCTCTCCGAAGAGTTCGGATACAAGAGCCGCATGCAGGTGCCGGTGATCGAGAAGGTGGTCATCAACATGGGCATCGGCGAGGGCGTCAACGACCGCAAGAAGGTCGATGCCGCGGCCGGCGACCTCGGTCTGATCGCGGGCCAGAAGGCGGTGATCACCAAGGCCAGGAAATCGATCGCCACTTATAAGCTGCGCGACGGACAGGCGATCGGCTGCAAGGTCACGCTGCGCAAGGCCCGCATGTACGAGTTCATCGACCGCCTGGTGAACATCGCGCTGCCGCGCGTGCGCGACTTCCGCGGCCTCTCGCCCAAGAGCTTCGACGGCGGCGGCAACTACACGATCGGCATCAAGGAGCACATCATCTTCCCCGAGATCGACTACGACAAGGCGTCGGATGTCTGGGGGATGGACATCACGGTCTGTACCAGCGCGAAGAGCGACAACGAGGCGCGCGCGCTGCTGACTGCATTCAACTTCCCGTTCCGGCAGTGAGGGTGATCCTCAGACGCGGATAGCCAGGAGATATTGATGGCGAAGAAGAGCTCGATTGAGAAGAACAATCGGCGGCGCAAGCTGAGCAAGAAGTATTCCGGGCGGCGCGCCCGCCTGAAAGCGCTTGCGCGCGACAAGAACAAGCCGATGGAAGAGCGGTTTGCCGCGGCGCTCAAGCTCGCCGAGCTGCCGCGCAACTCGTCGGCGACCCGTATCCGCAATCGCTGCGAGGTATCGGGGCGGCCGCGCGGCTACTACCGCAAGCTCAAGCTGTCGCGCATCGCGCTGCGGGACCTCGGCTCCAAGGGGCTGATCCCGGGCCTGGTCAAGTCGAGCTGGTAAGGAGGGTCGGCCATGGCAGTCAACGATCCCCTCGGCGACATGATCGCGCGCATCCACAATGCGCAGATGCGCAACAAGTCGAAGGTGTCCATGCCGGCCTCACGGCTGCGCGTGAGCGTCCTCGACGTGCTGAAAACCGAAGGCTTCATCCGCGGCTACGCGTCGGTCGATCATTCGAGTGGCCGCAAGGAGCTCGAGATCGAGCTGAAATATTTCGACGGCGCGCCGGTGATCCGCGAGATTTCGCGAGTCTCGAAGCCGGGGCGGCGGGTCTATGCCTCGGTCAAGAGCCTGCCGCGCGTGAACAACGGGCTGGGCGTCGCGATCCTCTCCACGCCCAAGGGCGTGATGGCCGATCACGACGCACGCGACAACAATGTGGGCGGAGAGATCCTCTGCACGGTCTTCTAGGCCGCAACCCTCGGATTTGAGCCAACCTTTGGATTGAGCCATGTCTCGTGTCGGAAAAAAACCTGTCGCCATCCCATCCGGCGTTACCGCCGTGGTCGAGGGCCAGACCGTCAAGGTCAAGGGCCCCAAGGGCGCGATGTCGCTCGTGTTGCACAACGACGTCGAGGCCAAGGTGGACAAGGGCGAGGTCACGGTGGACCCGCGCGCCGAAACCAAGCGCGCCCGCGCCATGTGGGGCACCTACCGCTCGCTGCTCGCCAACGTGATGGAAGGCGTCACCAAGGGCTTCGAGCGCAAGCTCGAGATCACCGGCGTCGGCTACCGCGCCGCCTTGCAGGGCAAGAACCTGCAGATCCAGCTCGGCTACAGCCACGACATCGTCTATCCGATCCCGGAAGGCATCACGATCCAGGTGCCGAAGCCGACCGAGATCGTCGTCACCGGTGTCGATGGGCAGAAGGTCGGGCACGTCGCCGCGGAAATCCGTGCCTTCCGCAAGCCCGAGCCCTACAAGGGCAAGGGCGTCAAATATGCGAACGAGTACATCTTCCGCAAAGAGGGCAAGAAGAAATGACGATCGAGCAGTTTTTCCGGTCGCAGCCTGCGGAAAACGCGATCGTGGTCTGCGCCCGCGATGGCACGACACGCATTCTCGAGGGTGCCGAGTTCTTTCGTGGCTTCGATGCAAGGCGGGGCAAGCCGCTCACCCCCGGCAAGCTGCTGCGCGACCTGATCGCGCAGCGCCGGGACGGCAAGAAGAAGTGATGGGAGCGCATCATGGCGACAGTCGCTGATCGGACCGCACGGCGCACGGCGAAAGTACGGCGGAATATCCGCCGCGCCGCCACAGGCCGCGCGCGGCTTTCGGTCTTCCGCTCGTCGAAGCACATCTACGCGCAGGTGATCGACGACGTGAAGGGCGAGACGGTTGCGTCCGCGTCCTCGCTGGAGAAGGACATGCGCGGCAGCCTCAAGACCGGCGCCAATATCGCGGCGGCGAAGGCGGTCGGTAAGCTGGTCGCGGAGCGGGCATCGGCCAAGGGCGTCAAGGACGTGGTCTTCGACCGCGGCGGCTACCTCTACCACGGCCGCGTCAAGGCCCTGGCGGATGCGGCGCGCGAAGGCGGGCTCAATTTCTGAACTTGGAAACGGTACCGGCCCGGGTGGGCCGGAACAACGAACGGAACAACGATATGGCACGTGAACCACGCGAGCGCCGCGAACGGGAAGAGCGCGACAGCGAATTCACCGACAAGCTCGTCCACATCAACCGCGTCGCCAAGGTGGTGAAGGGTGGACGCCGCTTCGGCTTCGCCGCCCTCGTCGTGGTCGGCGACGCGAAGGGCCGGGTCGGGTTCGGCCACGGCAAGGCGCGCGAGGTGCCGGAGGCCATCCGCAAGGCGACGGACGCCGCCAAGCGCGGGCTCATCCGCGTGCCGCTGCGCGAGGGTCGCACCCTGCATCATGACGTCGCCGGCCGCCACGGCGCCGGCAAGGTCTATCTCCGGGCCGCGCCGGCTGGTACCGGCATCATCGCCGGCGGTCCGATGCGCGCGGTGTTCGAGACGCTGGGCATGCAGGACGTGGTGGCGAAGTCGCTGGGCTCGTCCAACCCCTACAACATGGTGCGGGCGACCTTCGACGCGCTCAAGCGCCAGGATAGCCCGCGCTCGGTCGCGTCGCGGCGCAACATCAAGGTATCGACGCTGCAGTCGCGCCGCCGCGACCTCGGCGAAAGCGAGCAGGCCGCCGACTGAGATTTGGTTGGTCAGCGGTGTTGAGGAGACCGATATGAGCAAGACGATGATCAAGGTCGAGCAGACCGGCAGCCCGATCCGGCGCCGCCACGACCAGCGCGAGACCCTGATCGGGCTCGGGCTCAATCGGATCGGCCGCGTCGCGCAGCTGCCCGACACGCCGGAGACCCGCGGCATGATCTACAAGGTCCGCCACCTGGTCCGCGTGGTGGATGCCAAGGGAGAGAGCCGATGAAGCTGCATCAACTCGCCGACCGTCCGGGCGCGCGCAAGAATCGCAGCCGTATCGGCCGCGGCATCGGCTCCGGCACGGGCAAGACCGGCGGCCGCGGCGGCAAGGGCCAGACCGCGCGCTCCGGCGTGCGCATCAAGGGCTTCGAGGGCGGCCAGATGCCGCTGCATCGCCGGCTGCCCAAGCGCGGCTTCAAGAACACGTCGTTCCGGCTCAAGCTCAACGAGGTCAATCTCGAGAAGGTGCAGGCCGCGATCGACGCCGGCAAGCTCGACGCCGGCGCCACCGTGGACGCCGCGGCCCTGGTGAAGGCCGGGGTGCTGCGGCGGGCCAAGGACGGGGTCCGGCTGCTCGGCTCGGGCGAAATCAAGGCCAAGGTGGCCTTCTCGGTCTGGGGAGCGTCCAAATCCGCGGTCGCCGCCGTGGAAAAGGCCGGCGGGTCGGTGGCCATCCTGGCGCCGAAGCGGGAGACGGGCGAACAGGCCGCCTGATGCCTATATAGGGCGGAGCGCCCGAACGGTATCCGAGGGGGGCGGCAACCGGAGCTTCAAGCCGATGGTCTCTGCAGCAGAACAACTCGCCGCCAATCTCAATTTCTCGGCGCTCGCCAAGGCCGAGGAACTCAAGAAGCGCATCTGGTTCACGGTCGGCGCGCTGCTGGTCTATCGCTTCGGCACCTATATCCCGCTGCCTGGCATCGATCCTTCGGCCTGGGACCAGATCTTCCGGTCGCAGGCAGGCGGCATCCTCGGCATGTTCAACATGTTCTCCGGCGGCGGCATCCACCGGATGGCGATCTTCGCCTTGAACATCATGCCGTACATCTCGGCCTCGATCATCATCCAGCTGATGACGACGGTGTCGCCCACGCTCGAGCAGCTCAAGAAGGAGGGCGAGCAGGGCCGCAAGGTGATGAACCAGTACACCCGGTACCTCACCGTGCTGCTGGCGGCCTTCCAGTCCTACGGTATCGCAGTCGGCCTCGAGGGCGCCGGCAACGTGGTCACCGACCCCGGCTGGTTCTTCCGCATCGGCACCGTGATCACGCTCACCGGTGGCACCATGTTCCTGATGTGGCTCGGCGAGCAGATCACCTCGCGCGGCATCGGCAACGGCATCTCGCTGATCATCCTCTCTGGCATCGTGGCGGAGCTGCCGTCGGCGATCGCCGGCACCCTCGAGCTCGGCCGTCAGGGCGCTCTGTCAACCGGGCTGATCCTGCTGGTCCTGGTGATGGCGGTCGCGGTGATCGCCTTCATCGTGTTCATGGAGCGGGCGCAGCGGCGACTGTTGATCCAGTATCCCAAGCGCCAGGTCGGCAACCGCATGTTCGAGGGGCAATCCTCGCACCTGCCGCTCAAGCTCAACACCTCGGGCGTGATCCCGCCGATCTTCGCCTCGTCATTGCTGCTACTGCCGACCACGGTCGCCAACTTCAATGCCGGGCAGCTGCCGGAATGGGCGTCCGCGATCGTGGCGCAGCTGAGCCACGGCCGGCCGCTGTTCCTGATCCTCTACGTCGGGCTCATCGTCTTCTTCGCCTTCTTCTATACGGCGATCGTGTTCAACCCGACGGAGACCGCCGAGAACCTCAAGAAGCACGGCGGCTTCATCCCTGGCATCCGGCCGGGCGAGCGCACCGCGGAATACATCGACTACGTGCTCTCGCGCATCACCGTGATCGGCGCCGGCTATCTCGCGCTGGTCTGCCTGTTGCCGGAAATCCTGATCTCCTATGCGGCGGTGCCGTTCTATTTCGGCGGTACGTCGCTCCTGATCGTGGTGAGCGTCACCATGGATACGGTGGCGCAGATCCAGGGCTATCTGCTGGCGCATCAATACGAAGGTCTGATCAAGCGATCGAAGCTGCGGGGGCGGCGTAGATGACATCGGAACTGGGGCGGCGCATATGGTTCACCATAGGCGCGCTCCTGGTTTATCGGCTCGGGACCTACATCCCGCTGCCTGGAATTGATTACGCTGCCTGGGCCCAGTTTTTCCGCTCGCAAGCGGGCGGCGTCCTCGGGCAGGCCGATCTTTTTTCGGGCGGCGCCATCGAGCGATTGGCGATCTTCGCGCTCGGCCTCACACCCTATCTGTCGGCCGCCATTTTCCTTCAACTGGCGTCGATCGTGGTGCCGCCGCTCGCGGCGCTGCCCAACCGCGGCGAGCGCGGTCGCCGTCGGCTCGAGGCCTGGACCCTCGGCCTCACGTTCGGGTTAGCGGCTTTCCAGGGCTTCGGCATCGCCATTGCGCTCGAAGGCATACCGAATTTCATTGCCGATCCGGGTTTGCTCTTTCGGCTCACCACGATGCTGTCGCTGACCGGGGGGACGATGTTTCTGGTCTGGCTCAGCGGCCAGATCACTGCGCGCGGTGTCGGCAACGGCCTTGCGCTGATCTTGTTCCCGGGCATCGTCACCGCGCTGCCGAGCGCGATCGCCGGCACGCTCGAGCTCGGCCGCCAAGGAGCATTTTCGAGCAACTTCATCCTGGGCCTGTTCGTCCTCGCCGTAGCCTTGATCGGCCTGATCGTATTCGTGGAGCTCGCGCGGCGGCGGTTTCCCGTCGAGTACGCACGCCGCCAAGTCGGAATGCGCATGATCGAGGGGCGATCGTACCTGTCGGTCAAGCTCAACGCTGCGGGGGTGATCCCGGCCATCGTCGCATCTTGGCTCATCGTTCAGGTGCTTGCGGCCTGGAGCTTGCTGGTCGTGGAGGACCCTGGTCCGTTCAGGCACGGGGTGCTTCACCTGATCGCGTATGCGCTCGTGATCGTGCTCGGCGCGCTGCTCTACACGGCCTTCGTCGTGAATCCCGAGCGGGTCGCTGCGGATCTCGACAAGCGCGGCGGTGTCATTCCCGGGGTCGCGCCCGGCGAGGCCACGGCGGAGCACGTCGATGCGGCGATTTCGCGCACCGCCATGCTTGGCGCCCTCTATCTGGCGCTGGTGTGCCTGATCCCGGAAATGCTGATCGCCTATTGGCAGGTACCGTTCTATCTTGGCGGCCCGGCGCTACTGCTGGTGGTATGCACGGTTCTCGATTTCGAGGTGCAGCTCAAGAACGGCGCGCATATCAGGCTGGGAGGCCAACGTCCATGAGGCTGATATTGCTCGGTCCCCCGGGGGCCGGGAAAGGCACGCAGGCGCAGCGGCTGGTCGCGAACCACGGCATCGTCCAGCTGTCGACCGGCGACATGTTGCGCGCGGCGGTCAACGCCGGCACGCCCATCGGGCTGCGCGCCAAGGACATCATGGCGCGCGGCGAGCTCGTGCCCGACGATGTCGTGGTGGCGATCGTCGCCGACCGCATCGACCAGCCGGATGCGCGCAAAGGCTTCATCCTCGACGGCTTTCCGCGCACGGTGCCGCAGGCGCATGCACTCGATCGCATGCTCAAGGAGAAGGGGCTGCGGCTCGATGCCGTGATCGAGCTCAAGGTCGACGAGGATATCCTGCTCGATCGCATCGAGAAGCGGATCGCCGAGATGACGGCGCGCGGCGAAGCGCTGCGCCCTGACGACAATCCGGACGTGCTGCGGCGACGGCTGCTGGCCTACCGCGATCAGACCGCGCCGCTGACGACCTATTATCAGCTCGAGAGCGTGCTCCGCTCGGTCGACGGCATGGCGCCGATCCAGGAGGTCGCGAGCGCCATCGACGACATCCTGCAGGGCAAGCCGGCGAAGACATCAACGGCTCGAGCAGCGGCGAAGAGTCCCGGCAAGGCCGTTGCGGCCAAGGGAGCCACAAATAAGCGAGCCGCAAGCAAGGGATCCGCCGCCGGCAAGGGAACGGTTGCAAAAAAGGCCGCGGCCAAATCCGCGCGTGCGCCGGCACGAGCGAAGGCGGGCGCCGCCAAGGCGGCGATAGGAAAAAAGTCCGTCGGAAAACCGACGAAAAGCGGGGCCGCACCGCGCAAGGCAACCGGCCGGGCTGTGGCCGGCCGCAAGGTCCCCCCGCGTCAATCAGGTGGTCAGCGGAGGTTGACGAAACGCCGTTGAATCCATTAATAACCCGCATCCAAGTCGAGTGGTCGAACGATACCGGGCCCCGGGGAACGGGGAGGGTGTCGCGTTATCGTTTGCGAACCGTCATCGATTGGAACGATCGCCGGCCGTTTTGTGTCGCCGGCAACAGGAGAAACTGACCGTGGCCCGCATCGCCGGCGTCAATATACCGACCAACAAGCGCGTCGTTATTGCATTGCAATATATCCATGGCATCGGGCCTAAAAAGGCCAGTGAAATCATGGCGAAAGTAGGAATACCCGACGCGCGGCGGGTGTCGCAGCTGACCGACCAGGAAGTGCTGCAGATCCGCGAGATGATCGACCGGGATTACATGGTGGAAGGCGACCTGCGGCGCGAGGTCGCCATGAACATCAAGCGGCTGATGGATCTCGGCTGCTATCGTGGGTTGCGGCATCGCCGGGGACTACCTGTCCGCGGCCAGCGCACGCATACCAATGCCCGTACCCGGAAGGGTCCGGCCAAGGCGATCGCCGGCAAGAAGCGGCCGACTTGAGGCCTAGCGCAGCGTCAATATCCGAGTGGCCCCAGGAGACACTCCGGGGACCTGCCGTGAAAGGATTGTGAATGGGCAAGGAAGCCACCCGCGTCCGCAAGCGCGAGCGCAAGAACATCGCCTCAGGTGTCGCGCACGTGAATGCGTCGTTCAACAATACGATGATAACCATAACCGACGCCCAAGGAAATACCATCGCCTGGTCGTCTGCCGGCACCATGGGCTTCAAGGGCTCGCGAAAATCGACCCCCTATGCGGCTCAAGTGGCGGCCGAGGACGCCGCCAAGAAGGCCCAGGAGCACGGCATGCGCACCCTCGAGGTTGAGGTGGCGGGACCGGGCTCGGGCCGTGAATCGGCGTTGCGTTCGTTGCAGTCGGCCGGCTTCACCATCACCTCCATCCGCGACGTGACGCCGATCCCTCACAACGGCTGCCGTCCACGCAAGAGGCGCCGAGTATGACCGACGATGTTCTCATCCGGCGGGCTCAAGACGAGTCCGCCGCCGCAGACAATTCCCACGGGGCGGAGTGGGGTGCGCGGCCCGCCGCCGCGCCGCTCAACGCGATGGGTGCCAACGTGACGATCCAGAAGAACTGGCAGGAACTGATCCGACCGAACAAGCTGCAGGTGTCGGCAGGCGCCGATCCCAAGCGCGAAGCAACAGTGGTCGCCGAGCCGCTCGAACGCGGCTTCGGCGTGACGCTCGGCAATGCGCTGCGCCGCATCCTGCTGTCGTCGTTGCAGGGTGCAGCGGTGCAGTCGGTCCATATCGACGGCGTGCTGCACGAGTTCTCGTCGATCCCCGGCGTGCGCGAGGACGTCACCGACATCGTGCTCAACATCAAGGACATCGCCATCAAGATGCAGGGCGATGGCCCCAAGCGCATGGTGGTGAAGAAGCAGGGACCGGGCACGGTCACCGCCGGTGACATCCAGACCGTCGGCGACATCGTCGTGCTCAACCCGGAGCTCGTCCTGTGCACCCTCGACGAGGGCGCCGAGATCCGAATGGAGTTCACGGTCAACACCGGCAAGGGCTATGTGCCCACGGAGCGCAATCGCCCGGAGGACGCGCCGATCGGTCTGATCCCGGTCGACAGCCTCTATTCGCCGGTGCGCAAGGTCTCCTACAAGGTCGAGAACACCCGCGAGGGTCAGATCCTCGACTACGACAAGCTGACCATGCAGATCGAGACCAACGGTGCGCTGAGCCCGGACGACGCGGTTGCGTACGCCGCGCGCATCCTGCAGGACCAGCTCAACGTCTTCGTCAACTTCGAGGAGCCGCGCAAGGAGGTGGTCACCGAGGCCATTCCCGATCTTGCGTTCAACCCGGCCTTCCTCAAGAAGGTGGATGAGCTCGAGCTCTCGGTGCGCTCGGCCAACTGTCTCAAGAACGACAACATCGTCTACATCGGCGATCTCGTGCAGAAGACCGAAGCCGAGATGCTGCGCACGCCGAATTTCGGGCGCAAGTCGCTCAACGAGATCAAGGAAGTGCTGGCCCAGATGGGGCTCCACCTCGGCATGGAAGTGCCGGGCTGGCCGCCCGACAATATCGACGAGCTGGCCAAGCGCTTCGAGGATCATTACTGACGGAAGACGGAACGTTTGGACGACAGGTTGATGTCGTTCTCAATCGTTCTCCGTCATCTGTCGTCTGGAGTCTGACATGCGTCACGGTAAGGTCCATCGCAAGCTCAACCGCAAGCCGGAGCACCGGCGCGCCATGTTCGCCAACATGGCGGCCGCGCTGATCAAGCACGAGCAGATCACGACCACGCTGCCGAAGGCGAAGGACCTGCGGCCGATCGTCGAGAAGCTGGTCACGCTCGGCAAACGTGGCGACCTGCATGCGCGCCGGCAGGCGATCGCCGAGATGCGCGACATCGCCATGGTCAAGAAGCTGTTCGACGTGCTCGGCCCGCGCTACAAGGACCGCAACGGCGGTTATACGCGCGTGCTCAAGGCCGGCTTCCGCTACGGCGATTCCGCGCCGGTCGCGGTGATCGAGTTCGTCGATCGCGACGAGGACGCCAAGGGCCAGGATTCCGGACCGGTGCAGGCGAAGGCCGAGGCCCCGGCCGAGGCGACCGCGCCGGCGTGAGCCGGCGGCCCGTGCCTTGAGGGTGCGCGCGACACTGACAATGAGGGCGGCTTCGGCCGCCCTTTTGCTTGCACTGTTTCTGCCGATGTCGCTCCGGATGGCTGCTGCACAGGATGGACTGATCACGGCGGCGGAGCGCGGCGAGACCCTGGTCGTGCGGCGGCTCCTGGCGGAGGGCGTCTCCGTCAACACCCGCGACGTGCGTGGACGCACGGCGCTGCTGGCGGCCACGCACCGCAATCAGGTCGAGGTCGCCCGGTTGCTCATCAACGAAGGCGCCGACGTCGATGCCAAGGACGTCATGCAGGACTCGCCGTTCCTGCTGGCAGGCGCCGAGGGCCGCCTCGAGATCCTCAAGCTGATCCTGGCCGCGGGCCCCGACCTGAAAAGCACCAACCGCTTCGGCGGCACGGCGCTGATCCCGGCCTGTCATCATGGTCATGTGGAAACGGTGAAGCTGCTGCTGGCCACCGCAATCAACAAGGATCACGTCAACAATCTCGGCTGGACCGCGCTGATGGAGGCGGTGATCCTCGGCGATGGCGGACCGCGTCACACCGAGATCGTGCGCCTGCTGGTCGCCGCGGGCGCCGACGTCAACATTCCCGACCGGGACGGCGTCACGGCGTTCGTCCACGCCCGCCAGCGCAGCTACCGCGGCATCGTCGACATCTTGCAGGCGGTGGGTGCGAGGTAGCTCGGATCGATGCGCCTGCGGGCGGTTTCCTGGTGATAACTCGTCGGCAACGCTGGCGCGCCGGTCGCGGTCGCGCTGAGAGTGGCGCATCCCGATAGAGATGAAATCGGGGATGGTTCAGATTCGTTGGCGCATGTCCTTTTCGGAAAACCGGTTCCCACTTTTCCGGGACATGCGCTAGCTATTCGAGTGGCTCAACAAGGGAGAAGAGGATGATCCGGTCGGGACTATTGGGGATTGCGGCGGTGCTCGCCGTGGTGGCGGGGGCCGATGCGCAGAGCCCGGCCGAGCGCGGCGGCTACCTCGTCAACACCATCATGACCTGCAACAATTGTCACACGCCGATGGGCCCGAACGGGCCGCAGTTCGACAAGGCGCTGTCCGGCGGTTTGCGTTTCAACGAGCCGCCGTTCGACGTCACCGCCTCCAACATCACGGGAGATCCCGAGACCGGCATCGGCAGATGGAGCGATGCGGAGATCAAGAAATCGCTGCAGGACGGTGTGCGTCCCAACGGCGTTCATCTGGCCGAGGTGATGCCGACCGGATTCTACAAGATTCTCACCCCGGGCGATCTCGACGGCATCGTGGCCTATCTGCGCTCGCTCACGCCGGTCAAGAACAAGGTGCCCGAACCCGTCTACAAGATGCAAATTCCTCACCAGGTTTTCCCCGGTGCCGAGAAGGCCATGTCCAATGCCGATCTCAACGACAAGGTGAAGCGCGGCTTCTATCTCGTCACCATCGGCCATTGCCTCGAATGCCACACGCCGTTCGGGCCGCCCGGCTCCGGGGTCGATTTCGGCAAGTCGCTCGGCAAGGGCGGACGCGAGTTCAAAGGGCCGTGGGGCGTCGCGGTCTCGCGCAACATCACATCGAGCAAGACGAAGGGCATAGGCGACTGGAGCGACGCCGACATCAAGCGCGCCATCACCCAGGGCGTGCGCAGGGACGGCAGCAAGCTCAAGCCGCCGATGGGTTATCCCTACTACGCCAAGATGACCGATGGCGACGTCGACGCCGTGGTGGCCTATCTGCGCACCCTGCCGGCGCAGGAGTGATCCTTATTTCTTCCGGCGCGGGTCCTTGCCCATCACGTCGTAGACGTCGGCGGGGGCGAAATCATCGGTGATGATGTCGCCCTTCGCCTGCGACTGCGGATTGTTCATGCGCCGCGTCAGAATCTGCGGCAATGGAAAGCGGAAGCCATGGCGCTCCTGCTGCGCCGTGGCTTTGCGTTCCAGGGTCGCCTTGTCGAGCGCAGTAGCGGTGGCGACCGCGATCGTCTCGCCGAGCCCGGTCGGGTAGAGGTCGAGCGCCGGAAACACCTCGGCCAGCGTCCGCACCGTCGAGGCGTAGAGCTTGGTGCCGTCATGGACGTTGAAGGCGGCGCCGCCGCCGGGCGCGAGCCGCTGCTTGACCAGCGTGTAGAATTCCCGTGTCAGCAGGTGAAACGGCACGTAGCCGCCGCGATAGGCGTCGAGCAGGATCAGGTCGTAGAGCTCGTTGTTGCGATTGAGGAAGACGCGGCCGTCGCCGGCGCGGTAGCGCATGCGCTCGGTCTCGCGCAGACCGAAATAGGTCTTGGCGGCGCTGATGACGCCGGGATCGATCTCGACGGTGGTGATGGCGGCGTCCGGCAGGAAGCGGCCGAGATAGGTCGAGATCGAGCCGCCGCCGAGCCCCAGCATCAGAATCTTCTTCGGCGTCTCGGGATAGACCGTTGCGATCGACATCACCTGCGCGTAGCGCAGCGGCAGATCGTCCGGATCGGTCAGGTTGGCGACCGACTCGGTGTAGTCCCAGCCCTTCACCTGGAACGACATGACCAGCTGGTTTTCGCGCTTGGTGATGAAGACGTCGTTGTATTCGGTCTCGATATGGGCGATCCGGCCGTTGGGGCGCTTGAGCATCGCCGCCCGCACGCCATCGTCGATCAGGTTATCCGCACGGCATGGCGGGGTGGTTACCGCGGCGAGCGCGACGAGCACCAGCGCGGCGGACGCCCGGCGCTCCAGCCGCGACAGTGCCAAGAGCGCCAGACCCGCGACCAGCCCGGCCGCCCCGAGCGAGAGCGTGATGGCGCGCGAGCCGATCGTCGGGATCAGGAAGAACGTGGTGCCGAGTGTGCCGACGATCGAGCCGGCGGTGGAGACACCGTAGACCGCGCCCGACACCCGTCCCGAGCTTTGCGGGGAGCGCAGCAGCAGCCTGATGGCGAACGGCGAATACATGCCGAGCAGCGTCACCGGAAAGAGCATCAGGGCGAGCGCTGCGATCAGGCTGCCGGTGCGGATGTCGTCCACGCCCGCGAGCACGAGCTCGAGGATGGCCTGGGCGAAGCTCGGCAGTGCCAGAAGATAGACCGAGCCGACGATCACCGTCAGGGCCAGGACGGACGGCGAGGGGGCTCGGTCGGCGAGCGAGCCGCCGAGGAAATAGCCCGCGGTCAGCGCGATCAGCACGGTCGAGATCAGCGCGGCCCAGGTATAGATGCCGCTGCCGAAATAGGGATTGAGGTAGCGCGAGCCCAGCATCTCGAAACTCATCACGATGGCCCCGGTGATGAAGGCGACCGCATAGATCACCACGGCGGCGGTGGCGCGGGAGGTGCCGGCAGTTGCATCGGCGGAGGGCTGGTGCACGGGGGCCTCGGCGGGAGGGGAGCGGTGGGGCAGTCTACGCGGCATCCGAGGGCTTGTTCCATAGGCGGAGCCGCGCCTGGTCCACCCGTCCCGCCCTTCTATTGCCGCGTCCGTGGGCTTATATCTCACACCCGTCAGAACCCGGAATCCCCCATGGTCTTGCGCCTGCAATCGCCTGCAACGGCCGTCCTCCTCGTTCTTGGCTGGACGCTGGCCACGGCCTTCTTTTGGGCCGCGCCCGACGCCTCCGCGCAGGAGCGCCGCGTGCCGTCGTCGCCGATCGAGCTGCGGCTGTCCTACGCTCCGGTCGTCCAGCGCGCCGCGCCCACCGTCGTCAACGTCTATGCCGCCAAGACGGTCGCGGTCCGCAACCCGTTGTTCGACGACCCGATCTTCCGGCGCTTCTTCGGTCCCCCGGGCGGCCCCGGAGGGGGCGGATCGGGCGAGCAGATGCAGCGATCGCTCGGCTCGGGCGTCCTGGTCGATCCCGCGGGCCTGGTGGTCACCAACAATCACGTCATCGAAGGGGCGGACCAGGTGAAGGTCTCGCTCTTTGACAAGCGCGAATTCGAGGCCGAGATCGTGCTGAAGGATTCACGCTCGGACCTCGCGGTGCTGCGCATCAAGGCCCAGAACGAGCGCTTCCCGGCGATCGAATTCGCAGATTCGGATGCGCTTCAGGTCGGCGACGTGGTGCTCGCCATCGGCAATCCGTTCGCCGTCGGCCAGACCGTCACCCACGGCATCGTCTCGGCGGTGGCGCGCACCCAGGTCGGCATCACCGACTACCAGTTCTTCATCCAGACCGATGCCGCCATCAATCCCGGCAATTCGGGCGGCGCGCTGGTCGATCTCGGCGCCCACCTGGTCGGCATCAACACTGCGATCTTCTCCCGCTCCGGCGGCTCGCAGGGCATCGGCTTCGCCATCCCCGCCAACATGGTGAAGGTGGTGGTGGCTTCGGCCCGCAGCGGCGGCTCCACGGTCAAACGGCCGTGGCTGGGTGCGCGGCTGCAGGCCGTCACACCCGAGATCGCCGAGAGCCTCGGGCTCAAGCGGCCGACCGGCGCGCTGGTGGCCAGCGTGACCGCGGCAAGCCCCGCCGGCCGCAGCGGCCTCAAGACCAGCGACTTGATCGTGGCCATCGACGGGCAGGCGGTCGAGGACCCCAATGCCTTCGACTACCGCTTTGCGACCAAGGCGCTCGGCGGCAGCGCGCGGCTCGGCGTCGTGCGGGGCGGCCGGGAAATGGCCGTCGCGGTGGCGCTCGAATCCGCGCCCGATACGCCGCACGATGAGCTCGTCATCGGCTCACCCTCGCCGTTTCAGGGCGTCAAGGTCTCCAACCTGTCGCCCGCGCTGGCGGACGATCTGCGGATCGATCCCTCCGCCCAGGGCGTGGTGATCCTCGACGTCGCCAACGGCTCGCCGGCGCAGAACCTGGGCTTCAAGCGCGGCGATCTCGTGATGTCGGTGAACAACGCGAAGATCGGCAAGACCTCCGATCTGCAGCGCGCCACCGGCCAGCAGAGCCGACGCTGGAGCATCACCATCATGCGCGGTGGCCAACAGATGTCGGTGGAGCTGCGGGGATGACGTCGCGCGCCAAGCGCGAAGGGGCTAGTGTCCCGGTTCCGACGTTCGTATCATTTTGCAGCGCGTGTTTTTACGAACGTCGGAACCAAAGGGACACTAGCAACTCTATGATTCTAGTGTGGCTTTGCATTTGACGTTCCTATGAAGGACTCGCGGCAAATACTGATAGGAACGTCAAATGCGCCACACTAGCCTGTTCGCGGCTGCGGGCCTCGAGCGCGACGCGCCCCGGCCGCTTGCCGATAAGCTGCGCCCGACGCAGCTGAGCGAGGTCGTCGGCCAGGATCACCTGCTCGGGCCCGACGGCGCGCTCACGCGCCTGCTCGATACCCGCACGCTCGGCTCGCTCATCTTCTGGGGCCCGCCCGGTACCGGCAAGACCACGGTGGCGCGGCTGCTGGCGCAGGCGACCGACCTGCATTTCGAGCAGATCTCGGCGATCTTCTCCGGCGTCGCCGATCTCAAAAAGGTGTTCGACGCGGCGCGCGCGCGCCGCGAGACCGGGCAGGGGACGTTGCTGTTCGTCGATGAGATCCACCGCTTCAACCGCGCCCAGCAGGATTCATTCCTGCCGGTCATGGAGGACGGCACCATCGTGCTGGTCGGCGCCACGACCGAGAATCCCTCCTTCGAGCTGATCGCCCCGATGCTGTCGCGGGCGCGCGTGCTGGTGTTCAAGTCGCTCGACGCCGACGCGGTCGAGAAGCTCCTGGCGCGCGCGGAGCTGATCGAAGGCCGACAACTCCCGCTCGATGGCGAGGCGCGACAATCCCTGATCCGCATGGCGGACGGCGACGGCCGTGCTTCGCTGACGCTGGCGGAAGAGGTCTGGCGGGCGGCGCGCGCGGGCGAGGTCTTTGATCTGGCCAAGCTGCAGGAGGTGGTGCAGCGCCGTGCGCCGATCTACGACAAGAAGCAGGACGGCCATTACAATCTGATCAGCGCCCTGCACAAATCAGTGCGCGGCTCCGACCCCGACGCCGCGCTTTACTATCTCTGCCGCATGCTCGACGCCGGCGAGGACCCGCTCTACATCGCGCGCCGCGTGGTGCGCATGGCGATCGAGGATATCGGCCTCGCCGATCCGCAGGCGCTGGTGATCTGCAACGCCGCCAAGGACGCCTACGACTTCCTGGGCTCGCCCGAGGGCGAATTGGCGATCGCGCAAGCCGTGATCTATGTGGCGACCGCGCCGAAGTCGAACGCCGCCTACACCGCCTATGGCGCCGCCATGCGCACCGCCAAGGAGGCGGGCTCGCTGCTGCCGCCCAAGCACATCCTCAACGCGCCCACCAAGCTGATGCAGTCGGAGGGCTATGGGTCGGGCTACGACTACGACCACGACGCGCCCGACGCCTTCTCCGGCCAGGACTATTTCCCGGAGCAACTTGGCCGGCAGACGTTCTACGATCCGCCCGAGCGTGGCTTCGAGCGCGAGATCAGGAAACGCCTGGACTATTGGGCGAAGCTCCGGAAGGAGCGGAACCAGCAGTGACGGCACGGCGGGCGGGGGTGGTTACGCTGGTGCTGGCGGGGTTGGCTTGTGCCGCGCCGGCGGGAGCGGGCGGACCGTTCGATGGCCGCTGGGCGCCCGATGCGCAGGCGTGCCGCAGCGAGAACGCCGAGGCGCCGCTGCTGGTGGTTGACTCGCTGTCGCTGCGCTGGCGCGAGGCCGCCTGCGCGATCCGGACGAGCTACCGCGTACGGGATGCGTGGCACATCGGCGCGCGCTGCTGGGCCGGTGGTGCCACCAGCAACGTTCCGATCAAGCTGGAGCTGCGCGGCGAGCGGCTTGTGCTCGATTGGGCCGGCGCGCCGGCGGCCGAGCTCAAGCGCTGCCTGTGACGATCGTGGTAATGTTCGGGTTTCTTCGGCTGAAGGATCGGAGGCGAAGGTGAGACGAGGCGGTGGCGGACCGAGGCAGCCCGGCGGCGGGCGGCAGATCGCCGGTCCGCGCCATCCCGGCCGTCGCATTCGCCCGGAGGCGAGCGGCCGGCCGGAGCGACGGGGCCGCGACGCGGATGGGCCTAGGAAGACCGGCCCGGTCGGGGCGCACGGAGCCCAGGCTCGCCCGTCCGCGGCCCGAGAGAATCTCAGAGACGCCCCTGATCGGCAACGGGCAGCCGCGGATCAGGGGGCAGGGACCAGTGTGCAGACGGTCGCCGTCAGCGCGGACGAGACAGGCATGCGGGTCGACCGCTTCCTGGAGGCGCGGTTTCCGGGGCTGTCGTTCTCCCACATTCAGCGCATCATCCGGAAGGGCGAGCTGCGCGTGAACGGCCGGCGGGCGCAGCCCAAGCAGCGGCTCGAGGCTGGGCAGGCCGTGCGCATCCCGCCGCTGCGCCTCGATCAGCCGAAGGCGCGCAGCGCCGGGAGCGAGGCCGACGACAAGACGCGCGAGTTCCTCAAGTCGATCACGCTCTATGAAGATGCCGACGTGTTGGTGCTCAACAAGCCCATGGGGCTCGCGGTGCAAGGCGGCTCCGGCACCACCCTCCACCTCGACGGCATGCTCGAGGTGCTGCGCGACGCCCATGGCCAGCGTCCGCGGCTGGTGCACCGGCTCGACAAGGACACCGCCGGCTGCCTCTTGGTCGCCAAGACCCGCTTCGCCGCCTCGGCGCTGGCGAAGACCTTCCGCTCGCGCTCGGCGCGGAAAATCTACTGGGCGCTGGTCGCGGGTGTGCCCAAGCCGCGCCAGGGCCGCGTCTCGACTTTCCTCGCCAAGGAGGAGCGCGAGGACGATTCCTTCATGCGCATTGCGCGCCACGGCGAGGAGGGGGCGAGCCATGCCGTCACCTATTACGCCGTCGTGGACACCGCGGCGCAGCAGCTGGCCTGGCTCTCGCTCAAGCCGGTGACCGGGCGCACCCACCAATTGCGCGCGCACATGGCGCATATCGGCCACCCGATCGTGGGCGATCCGAAATATTTCTCGAAGGAGAACTGGGAGCTGCCGGGCGGCATGCAGAACCGCCTGCACCTTCTGGCGCGCCGGATCGTGGTCCCGCATCCGCGCGGCGGCACCATCGACATGACGGCGCCGTTGCCGCCCCACATGAAACAATCCTGGAATCTGATCGGCCTCGACGACAAGCGCTACGACCCCATCGTCGAGGCGCCCGAAGAGTAGGATCCGGGCTGGTTCCACCGACCCTGACGCATAGCGGTCCCGCATGACCGCGTTCGGGATCGACTTGACAGGCAACCAAACGGTTGCATATTGTGCTCATGGACGATGTGTTCAGGGCACTGGCCGATCCGAGCCGCCGCGAGCTCCTTGACCGGCTGTTTGCGCGGAACGGCCAGACCCTGAACGAGCTGTGTGACCGGCTTGCCGAGGCGGGCGCGTCGATGACGCGGCAGGCCGTGAGCAAACATCTGGCGATCCTGGAAGGTGCGAACCTCGTCGCCACGGTGCGGCGCGGCCGCGAGAAGCTGCACTACCTCAACCCGGTCCCGATCCACGAGATCGCGGAACGCTGGATCGGCAAATACGAGCGCCACCGCCTGAGCGCGCTCGCAGAGCTCAAGAAGGGCCTGGAGGCGAAAAAAGATTCGGAGGCGAAAGATGAGTGAGTCGAGCTTCGTTTATGTCACCTACATCCGCACCACGCCGGAGAAGCTCTGGCAGGCGCTGATCGACCCGGAATTCACGCGCAAATACTGGTTCCAAGCCTGGCAGGAATCCGAATGGAAGCCGGGCGCCTCATGGCGGCTGATGGTTCCCGATGGGCGCGTGACCGACAGTGGCGAAGTCATCGAGATCGAGCCGCATCGGCGCCTCGTTCTGTCATGGCGCAACGAATTCAAGCCTGAGCTGCGCGCGGAAGGCTATTCGCGTCTGACCTATTTGCTGGAACCGCAAGGCGACACGGTCAAGCTCACGGTCATGCACGAGATCGATGTCCCCAAGGCGAAGTTCATCGAGGCAGTCTCGAACGGCTGGCCGCACATTCTCGCGAGCCTGAAGAGCCTCCTGGAAACCGGAGCCTCGCTCGAGGCAACCCGCCGTTGGCCGAAAGAAAAAATGTAGGGCGCGTCGGGCGCCGGCGTTGGGCAACTCGAGGGGGCGATTGGGAGACCGTGAATGAGCAAGCCGAAATTCGTTTATGTCGTCTACATCCAGGCGACGCCTGAAAAGGTGTGGCAGGCGCTGATCGATCCGGAGATGACCAAGGACTACTGGGGGCGTCACCGCAACACGTCGGACTGGAAGCCCGGCTCGGCCTGGCGGCACGAGAACTACGACGAGCCCGACGATGTGGCGATCGTCGGAACCGTGGTCGAGAGCAATCGGCCGCATCGGCTCGTCCTGACCTGGAAGCGTCCCGAGGGGAACGATGTGTCGCGTGTGACGTTCGATGTCGAAGCGTACAAGGACTCGGTTCGCTTGACCGTCACGCACGAGGAGCTGACGGCCGAGATGCTGCAGGCCATCAGCGCAGGCTGGCCGGCGGTGTTGTCGAGCCTCAAGACGATGCTGGAAACCGGCGCCTCGATGCCGATGACACGTCAGCCCTGGCACGTGCGCGCGGCAGTGCGAAATTGAGGGGGGCGATGCCGCAGGAAGCGGCAGGCGACTGCGGAGGCATGCGCATGATCGACACCAGCAAGTTCAAGCCAAACACCGTCTATGTGACCTACATCGCCGCGACGCCGGAGAAGGTATGGCAGGCGCTGACCGATCCGGCCTTCACCAGGCAATACTTCGCCGGTTTCGAGATCGACGTCGAGCCGCGGCAGGGCGGCGGGTTTCGGCTCCGCTATCCGGACGGGCGCGTTCACATGTCCGGACGCGTGGTTGAATGGTCGCCGCCCAGGCGTTTTTCCTGCACATGGCTGGTCGAGGGCATGCCGGACTTTCGCGAGCTGCCGGAGTGCCTGGTGACCTATGACATCGAGCCGGCCGGCGGCGCCGTGAAGCTCACCATGACCGAGGCCCATTCGTGGAACGTTCCCGATGACATCCTCGCGGGCGGCCGCGCCGGCTGGCCGGCGATCCTGTCGAGCCTGAAGAGCGTGCTGGAAACCGGCCGGCCGCTCGATATCAAGATGGAGCCGCCGAAGGACATGATGGCGGCGGTCAAGCGCGCGGTCGTGGACAAGCCCTGGGAGAAGCAGGCTTGGTGACGCGGCCGAACGATAGCCGCGGAGCTACCGCAGGGCGGCGTTGATCTTCTCCAGCGCCGCCGAGCCCGGCGACAGCTCCTTCTCGTTCAGCGTATTGAGCGGGGCATCGACTGTGTTGAAGTGCCGGTGCAGATCCTCGGGCTCGCGATCGACGTAGAGCAGGCCGGTCACCACCTGTCCCTTGGCGGCATGCCGCTGCAGGAAGTTCAAGGCGCCGAGCCGGTCCTGCGGATCGTAGTCGGCGGCCACCTTCTTGAGCACCAGCTTCGAGCCGTCATGCTGCTCGACGACCTCGACCGAGCCCGGCTCGTAGCTGACCGTGATCGGCGCCCGGCCGGTGATGAAGTCGAGCCGGTTCACGGCCTCGTTGTGCTCGCGCACGTAATCGAAGCTCTTGGTCGAGCCTTCGTGATTGTTGAAGGCGACGCAGGGCGAGATCACGTCGACGAAGGCGGCGCCCTGGTGCTCGATCGCGCCCTTGATGATCGGCACCAGCTGGGTCTTGTCGCCGGAGAAGCCGCGCGCCACGTAAGTCGCGCCGAGCTGCAGCGCCATCGCCACCAGGTCGATCGAGCTGTCGGCATTCACCACGCCGCGCTTCGACTTCGAGCCGCGGTCGGCGGTGGCGGAGAACTGGCCCTTGGTCAGGCCGTACACGCCGTTGTTCTCGACGATGTAGACCATGTTGACGCCGCGGCGCATGGCGTGGGCGAACTGGCCGATGCCGATCGAGGCGGAGTCGCCGTCGCCGGAGACGCCGAGATAGATGAGGTCGCGGTTGGCGAGATTGGCGCCGGTGAGCACCGACGGCATGCGCCCGTGCACCGAATTGAAGCCGTGCGAGGCGTTGAGGAAGTAGTCCGGCGTCTTCGAGGAGCAGCCGATGCCGGAGATTTTTGCCACCCGGTGCGGCTCGATCGAGAGCTCGAAGCAGGCCTCGATGATCGACGCGGTGATGGAGTCGTGGCCGCAGCCCGCGCACAGCGTCGAGATCTTGCCTTCATAGTCGCGGTGCGTATAGCCGAGCGCGTTCTTCGGCAGCGCCGGGTGGTGGAACTTGGGCTTGGTAATGTAGGTCATGAAACCACCTTGCGGAGCGGCGTGACTTTGAGCGCGCTGAGCCGGTCGCCGATCGCGCTCGCGATGAAGCGCGCGGTGATCGGCGTGCCGTCCCAATGCAGGATCGGCACCAGCCGCGCCGGATCGATGGCGCATTCGTTCATGATCAGCATGCGCAGCTGGGCGTCGCGGTTCTGCTCGACGACGAACACGAAGTCGTGGTCGGCGATGAAGTCGTCGACCGAGTGATGGAACGGGAAGGCGCGCACCCGCAGCATGTCGAGGTGGTTGCCTTGCGCCTTGAGCATGCCGATCGCCTCGTTCATGGCGGGCGCGGTCGAGCCGTAATAGATCACGCCGTAGCGGGTCTGCCGGTCGCAGTTCGAGCGCAGCGGCCGCGGCACCAGGTCCTTGGCGCTCTCGAACTTGCGGATCAGCCGCTGCATGTTGTCGGCGTAGACCGCGCCTTCCTCGGAGTAGCGCGCATAGCGGTCGCGCGAGGTGCCGCGGGTGAAGAACGCGCCCTTGCTCGGATGCGTGCCCGGATAGGTGCGATAGGGGATGCCGTCGCTGTCGACGTCGAGGTAGCGGCCGAAATCCTTGCCGGCGTCGAGATCGGCGGCGGTCATCACCTTGCCGCGGTCGTACTTGCGGCTGTCGTCCCAGGTCAGCGGCCGGCACAGGCGGTGGTTCATGCCGATGTCGAGGTCGAGCATGACGAAGATCGGGGTCTGCAGCCGGTCGGCGAGGTCGAAGGCGTCGGCGCCGAACTCGAAGGCCTCGGCTGGGTCCTCCGGAAACAGCAGTACATGCTTGGTGTCGCCGTGCGAGGCATAGGCGCAGGAGATGATGTCGCATTGCTGGGTGCGCGTCGGCATACCGGTCGAGGGCCCGGCGCGCTGCACGTCGAACACGACTGCCGGGATTTCCGCAAAATAGGCGAGCCCGAGGAACTCCTGCATCAGCGAGATGCCCGGCCCCGAGGTGGCGGTGAAGGCGCGCGAGCCGTTCCAGGCGGCGCCGATCACCATGCCGATCGAGGCGAGCTCGTCCTCGCCCTGGACGATGGCGTATTTCGCCTTCTTGGTGGTGGGATCGATCCGCAGTCGCCGGCAATGGCTGGTGAAGGCGTCGGCCAGCGACGACGACGGCGTGATCGGATACCAGGCGCACACGGTGGCGCCGCCGTAGACGGCGCCGAGTGCGGCCGCCGAGTTGCCCTCGATGAAGATGCGGTCGCCGACCTTGTCGGCACGGCGCAGTTTCAGCCCGATCGGGCATTGCAGGTTCATCTGCGCCCAGTCGCGCCCGAGATGCAGCGCGTGCACGTTGGCGCCGATCAGCTTTTCCTTCGACTTGAACTGCTCGCTGATCAGTTGCTCGATTGCCTTGATGTCCATGTCGAGCAGCGCGGAGAGCGCGCCGACATAGATGATGTTCTTGAACAGCTGCCGTTGGCGCGGATCGGTGTATTCGCGATTGCAGATGGCGGTGAGCGGCACGCCGATGATCGTGATGTCGTCGCGGAACTTCGACTTCGGTATCGGCTTGGTGGAATCGTAGAACAGGTAGCCGCCGGGCTCGATGCAGGCGACGTCCTTGTCCCAGGTCTGCGGGTTCATCGCCACCATGAGGTCGGTGCCGCCGCGCGCGCCGAGATGGCCGGCCTCGGAGATGCGCACCTCGTACCAGGTCGGCAGGCCCTGGATGTTGGATGGGAAAATATTGCGGGGGGCGACGGGGATGCCCATGCGCATCACCGAGCGTGCGAACAGCTCATTGGCGCTCGCCGAGCCAGATCCGTTGACGTTGGCGAACCGGACGACGAAGTCGTTTACGCTGCTGATCGGGCTGCTGCTCGGCATTTGTCATCCGCGTGAGTCATGTCGATGAGATATTTTTTCATGTCCCAGGCGCCGGTCGGGCAGCGCTCGGCGCACAGCCCGCAATGCAGGCAGACGTCCTCGTCCTTCACCATGACGCGGCCGGTCTTGAGATCGTTGGCGACGTAGAGCGCCTGGGTCGCGTTCTTGGCGGGCGCCTTGAGGCGTGTGCGCAGATCGGCTTCCTCGCCGTTCTGGGTGAAGGTGATGCAGTCCATCGGGCAGATGTCGACGCAGGCGTCGCATTCGATGCACAGCGACGAGGTGAAGACGGTCTGCACGTCGCAATTGAGGCAGCGATGCGCCTCCTTGAGCGCGAGCTCGACGTCATAGCCGAGCTCGACCTCGGCTTTGATGTCGCGCAGCGCCACCACCTTGTCGCGCAGCGGCACCCGGTAGCGCTTGTCCGGCGCGATGTCGTTGTCGTAGCTCCACTCGTGGATGCCCATCTTCTGGCTGACGATCTCGACCATGGGCAGCGGGCGGTCATTGATGTCGGCGCCCGAGCAGAATTTGTCGATCGACAGCGCCGCATCGTGGCCGTGGGCGACCGCCCAGATAATGTTCTTCGGCCCGAACGCGGAGTCGCCGCCGAAAAAGACCTTCGGGTGGGTCGAGGCCATGGTCTTGGGATCGACCTTCGGCATGTTCCACTTGTCGAACTCGATGCCGATGTCGCGCTCGATCCAGGGGAACGCGTTCTCCTGCCCGACCGCCACCAGCACGTCGTCGCAGGGCACGTGCTGATCGCCCTCGCCGGTCGGCACCAGGTTGCGCCGGCCCTTGGCGTCGTATTCGGCCTTCACCTTCTCGAACACCACGCCGGTGAGGCGGCCGTTCTCGTGGGTGAACTCCTTCGGCACCATGAAATTGAGGATCGGGATGTCCTCGTGCATGGCGTCCTCCTTTTCCCAGGGGGACGCCTTCATCTCCTCGAAGCCCGAGCGCACGATCACCTTCACGTCGTCGCCGCCGAGGCGACGCGACGAGCGGCAGCAGTCCATCGCGGTGTTGCCGCCGCCGAGCACGATCACGCGCTTGCCGATCTTGTTGATGTGCCCGAAGGAAACCGACGACAGCCAGTCGATGCCGATGTGGATGTTGGCGGCAGCTTCCTTGCGGCCGGGAATGTCGAGGTCGCGACCGCGCGGCGCGCCGGAGCCGACGAAGATCGCGTCCCAGCCCTCGGCCAACAGCGCCTTCAGGCTGTCGATGCGTTTGCCGCCGCGAAATTCGATGCCGAGATTGAGGATATAGTCGCATTCCTCGTCGATGACGGATTCAGGCAGGCGGAAGCGCGGAATCTGCGTGCGGATCATGCCGCCGGCCTTGGGGTCCTGGTCGAACACCACGCAGTGATAGCCGAGCGGCGCGAGATCGCGCGCGACCGCGAGCGAGGCGGGGCCGCCGCCGACCAGCGCGATGCGCTTGCCGTTCTTCGCCGTGGCCGGCTTGGGCAGGCGGTTGCGAATGTCGTCCTTGTAGTCGGCGGCAACGCGCTTCAACCGGCAGATTGCGACCGGCTCATTCTCCACACGGACGCGGCGGCAGGCCGGCTCGCACGGCCGGTCGCAGGTGCGCCCGAGGATTCCGGGAAACACGTTGGACTTCCAGTTGATCATGTAGGCGTCGCTATAGCGACCCGCTGCGATCAACCGGATGTATTCGGGAACGGGTGTGTGTGCCGGACAGGCCCATTGGCAATCCACGACTTTGTGGAAGTAGTCCGGCGCCGAAATGTCAGTGGGTTTCATTTACTCCTCTGCACGCACGCTCGCCGCGCGCTCCTTGATAGCCTTGCGCGAACAAGCGTCGGCCGGTCGTCCTCCACGGTCCGGCATGTGGTCCGCCGAATCCGGCGCGGATAGTAGTTTAGAGACCCCCGAAATTCCACCGATACATTCGTCATGACAGGGTTTTACAACCTGCAGCGTTACTGCGGTGCATCGTGGCCGGGGCGTTGCGATGCGTCGCGCAAAATTCCGATCAGTCGCCGAGACCTTGTTCTAACTCATTGGAATTGATGGGTTATTTCGCGTCCCCGAATGCTGCGCTGCAAGAGGCGACACAACCGCGCAGCCGCGGCGCGCCTCCGTCGGCTTTCGGTCTTTGAGGCAAAATGTGGACGCTTGCAGCAGAGTTCCGGCAGGGTGCAGCGCGGCTAGCCGTCACGCGTCTTGCAGCGCCGGCATCACCTCGCGCGAACACATCGACGGTGCAGATCACCTCGGATTGCGGGAGGTCGCCGATAAAGCGAACTGGACGACGACGTAATTGATGCTTCGTGCGGTGCATGCGGAAGAGCTAAAGAAATGTGCCAGGGCCAACGAGGAGAGACGTGGCGGCAACGGTGAGCGCGCCCTGGTCGGTCTTGCCCATGCTCACGAAGCTGGCGAGCCGATGAGCGGGCGTGGCGGCGGGATGCGCGGGCGAGCGCTGTGGTTCCGACATTCCCAAGAGTGTGTGTCGCAAAGATACCGGGACACCAGCGCGTTTCTCGTCGGCCGATCGCCGTCATTTTTCGCCAAACCCGCGCGAGCGCCACGACGGACAAAGACCGTTGAATGATCCCGCTGAGTGACCCATCTTGAGGCCATGCGCGACCTGTTCGAGGACATCTTCGCCAACCAGCCGCTCGATCCGACCGAGGCGGCGCGCCGCGCCGTGCGGCCGCAACTGCGGGGGCGGTTCTACGAGCATGCGGGCGTGGAGGAGGGGAGCGACGTCGGCGGGGAGCGCGAGTTCCGCATCGTCCTCGACGGCCGCCCGGTCAAGACTCCGGCGCGCCGCACGCTGGCGGCGCCGACGCGCGCGTTGGGCGAAGCGATCGCCGCCGAATGGAACGCGCAGCGCGATGTCATCGATCCCGCGAAGATGCCGCTGACCCGCCTCGCCAACAGCATCATCGACGGCGTGGTCGATGCGCCTGCCGCGGTGGCGGAGGAGGTGGAGAAATATCTCGCCTCCGATCTGTTGTTCTATCGCGCCGACGGCCCCGATGGCCTCATTGCTCGAGAAGCCGCGGCCTGGGATCCCGTGCTCGACTGGGCGCGCGACGCCCTGGGCGCGCGCTTCGTGACCGCACAGGGCATGGTGCATGTTGCGCAGCCGGCACAGGCATTGGCGGCCGCCAGCGCCGCCATCCCGCGCGATACGCCACGCGATCGTTGGCGGCTCGGTGCCATGCACGCGATCACCACGCTCACCGGCTCGGCGTTGATTGCGATCGCGCTGGCGCGCGGTGCGCTGACGATCGAGCAGGCCTGGGCCGCGGCGCATGTCGACGAGGACTGGAACATGGCCTTCTGGGGCCGCGACGAGATTGCGCTCGAGCGCCGTGCCGCTCGCTTTGCCGAGATGCAGGCGGCTGCATTGGTGTTGCAGACGGTTTGAGCGAAACTCGATCGCGTGCTTAGCCGGCCTGGCGCGCCCCTACTTCTTCTTCTGCAGCGTGCCATAGGCGATGACGGTGGTGCCCTGGATGCTGCCGAACCAGCCGAGCGCAAGATCGTCCCCCTGCCGCGCGACGGTGATGGTGCCGTCCGGACAACGGCCGCCCTTCTCGGCTTGGCCCTTGGTGATGATCTCGACGAAAAAGATGTAAGACTTCGATTGCCCGATGCGGGTGAGTTTGCCGACACAGTCGAGGTCGGGATATTTGACCTCGGCGCCCTTGCCGCTGACTGCCATCTCGAATTTGTAAGGCGTCGTGCTGCCGACCTGGGTGAGCTGGCCGGTCCAGCTCCCCAGGATGTTTGGACCGGCTCCTCCGGCTGCCGGCGGCGCCACGTTTCTCTTCTTCGGCGTTCCGGCGAGCGGCGGGGGGTCCTGCTCGTCCGGCGTCGGCGGGAATTGCGCGCTCGCGGGCGCAACCGTCGTCGCCATGGCGAGAACGAACGCGACGAAGGCATACAATGCCGTGTGACGGAATCCCTTGGGCATGGTTGCTCCCCTCGACTAGTCCCTTTGTCGTCCCTTGCGGAGGAAAGAGTCCGGACGAAAGCTTACCCTCAAATACCGATGCATGCTATGGATTTTGCGTCGGGGTCACGGGCAAGGCGACCATGAAAGACATCCTAGAAAAGCTCGAAGAACGCCGCGGGCGGGCACGCGCCGGCGGTGGCGAGGCGCGCATCGACGCACAGCACAAGCGCGGCAAATTGACCGCCCGTGAGCGACTCGAGCTGTTGATGGACAAGGGCTCGTTCGAGGAGTTCGACATGTTCGTCGAGCACCGCTCGGCCGAGTTTGGCATGGAGAAGACCCGGATCCCCGGCGACGGCGTCGTCACCGGCTGGGGCACGGTCAACGGCCGCTCCGTGTTCGCCTTCGCCAAGGACTTCACCGTGTTCGGCGGCTCGCTCAGCGAGGCCCACGCGCAGAAGATGATCAAGATCCAGGATCTGGCGATGAAGGCACGCGCCCCGATCGTCGGCCTGTTCGATGCGGGCGGCGCGCGCATCCAGGAGGGTGTCGCGGCGCTCGGCGGCTACGGCGAGGTGTTCAAGCGCAACGTGCTGTCCTCCGGCGTCATCCCGCAGATCAGCGTCATCATGGGCCCGTGCGCTGGCGGCGACGTCTATTCGCCGGCCATGACCGATTTCGTGTTCATGGTGCGCGACACCAGCTACATGTTCGTCACTGGCCCGGACGTGGTGAAGACGGTCACCAACGAGGTGGTGACGGCGGAGGAGCTCGGCGGCGCCTCCGTGCACACTGCGAAGTCGGGCATCGCCGACGGCTCCTACGACAACGACGTCGAGTGTCTGCTGCAGATGCGCCGGCTGATCGACTTCCTGCCGGCCAACAGCGAGGCCGGCGTGCCGGAATGGCCCTCGCATGACGACATCGAGCGCGAGGAGAAATCGCTCGACACCCTGATCCCCGACAATCCCAACAAGCCCTACGACATCAAGGAATTGATTCTCAAGGTGGCCGACGAGGGCGACTTCTTCGAGCTGCAGGAGGCATTCGCCAAGAACATCGTCACCGGCTTCGGACGTGTTGCCGGACGAACGGTGGGATTCGTGGCGAACCAGCCGATGGTGCTGGCGGGCGTGCTCGACATCGACGCCTCGCGCAAGGCGGCGCGCTTCGTGCGCTTCTGCGACGCCTTCGGTATCCCGATTGTCACCTTCGTCGACGTGCCGGGCTTCCTGCCCGGCACCAATCAGGAATATGGCGCGCTGATCAAACACGGCGCCAAGCTGTTGTTCGCCTATAGTCAGTGCACGGTGCCGCTCGTCACCGTGATCACTCGCAAGGCCTTCGGCGGCGCCTACGACGTGATGGCGTCGAAGCACATCGGCGGCGACGTCAACTACGCTTGGCCGACCGCGCAGATCGCCGTCATGGGCGCCAAGGGCGCGGTCGAGATCATCTTCCGCAGCGACATCGGCGACGCCAAGAAGATCGCCGCCCGCACCAAGGAATACGAGGACCGGTTTCTCTCACCTTTCGTTGCCGCCGAGCGCGGTTATATCGACGACGTGATCATGCCGCGCGCCACGCGCGTCCGCGTTGCCCGCGCACTCGCGATGCTGCGGCAGAAGCGCGTGGAGATGCCGGCCAGAAAGCACGACAATCTGCCGCTGTGATCCTTGGGTCTCATGATCGACATGACGGCGTCGGAGGCTACCGTCGTCGATTGCAGAGTGCAGCTTCAGCGTTGGCCAGTGGTTTCAGCCGCGCTCGGAGGTTGTTGCGGTCCTGAAGCGGACTGTGGCATGCCTTCTCGCATCCGCTGCGTGTTGATGCTGTAGAGCACCGCGAATAGCACAGCTACAACGGCGAACATGGCGGCCGCGCTCCACGCTGCGCGCCGCGGGGTGGTGAGCATCGGCGGTTCCGGGCGCCCCGCCTGGATACCGCTTCTTTCATCGCTTCCGTTCAGATCGGTCCGTCGGCCGGGATCGAATTTCGTCATGACTCATCTCCTTCGAGCTCGCCTTATGGCAATCTAGACCTGAGAGATCGGTTCCCGCGGAGGGCTGGCATGCGACCGCTCGAAGGCCTGTTCGTGCTCGACTTCTCGACCCTGCTGCCGGGACCGCTGGCGACGCTGCTCATGGCCGAAGCCGGCGCCGAGGTGGTGAAGATCGAACCGCCCGGCCGCGGCGAGGAAATGCGGGCGCACACGCCGAAATGGGGGCGCGACAGCGCAAGCTTCGCGCTGCTTAATCGTGGGAAGAAGAGTGTCGCGCTCGACCTGAAGAACTCCGTCGATCGGGCGCGGCTGGAGCCCCTGGTCGAGCGCGCGGACGTGCTGGTCGAGCAGTTCCGGCCGGGCGTGATGGCGCGGCTCGGCCTCGCCTACGAGGCCGTGGCCAGGGTCAATCCCAGGATCGTCTATTGCTCTATTACGGGCTATGGACAGCAGAGCCCCAAGCGCGACGTCGCCGCGCATGACCTCAACTATATCGGCGATGCCGGGCTGCTCGCCCTGTCGATGGGAGATGCGGCGCGGCCGGTGGTCCCCCCGGCGCTGGTCGCCGACATTGCGGGCGGCGCCTATCCCGCCGTGCTGAACATCCTGCTGGCGCTGGAGGAGCGCCGCCGTACCGGACGCGGGCGGCATCTCGACGTCGCCATGGCGGATAATCTGTTTCCGTTCATGTTCTGGGCGATGGGGCAGGGGCATGCGTTCGGTGCCTGGCCGGCAAACGGGGCCGCGCGGCTCACCGGCGGCTCGGCGCGCTACGCGCTCTATCCGACCAAGGACGGCAAGGTGGTGACGGCGGCGCCGCTCGAGCAGAAATTCTGGGACACGTTCTGCGACATCATCGCGCTCGAGCACGATCTGCGCGACGACCACAGGAATAGCCCGGCGACCAAGGCGCGCGTGGCCGAGCTCATTGCGGCTGAAACCGCCGACGTCTGGCGGGCACGCTTCGCCGGCCGCGACTGCTGCTGCTCGATCGTCGCCGACGTCGCCGATGCGCTGCGCGACCCGCACTATGTCGAGCGCGGCGTGTTCGCGCACATGCTGGCCAATCCCGAAGGCGCCATCATGCCGGCGCTGCCGGTGCCGCTCGATCCGGGCTTTCGCGCGCCGCCCGCGGCCACGATCGCGTCGCCGGCGCTCGGCGCCGACAACAAACACTACGTCGAACGGTCGTGAGAACCAGAAACTAGACGCCGCGAAAGAGGTTGCCGGCCAGCAGCACGACGTACGCAATCAGAAGAATGAGAAAAGCGTACGACGCGTTGAAGATCGACATCTTTCCGTAGGCTGCGAGCACCGCCAATAGTGCGAGAATGACGGATGCCACGAAGACCGGAACGGTGGGCGGTGTCAGGTAGAATCGTCGCATGGGTCGCGTGTAAGGCATGTCTACCCCCGAAGTTGCTCAAGGTCCGTCGCGGCAGGAAAATGCCGACGGCACGAAAAAGTTCCGCCTCGTCGCGCGACGCCGCCGAAGAAATTGTGGAAGCGTGCTAGTCTTTCGCGCAGGCGCTCAAGTTGCGGAGCCGCCGGTCTTCAGGGAGGAGATCATGAACAGTGTACAAGTCCTTCGGACCCTTGGGATTGCCGGCGCATTGATGGCTTCTTTCGCCGCCCAGGCGCAGAACCGCCCGCCTTGGCCCCCCGGTGACGAGATTGGGATGGCGAACACGCTCGGAACGGCGACCTGGCAGCGCTGTGCCACTGCGCTCGCCAATCCGAAGGCGAAATCCTACGAGCTGTCCTTCGTGCGCTCGAACACCATGCCGCAATCGCCGTTCGCGGTACCGCTGCGCGAGAATGCCAAGCCGACCGTCGGCATCCAGGGCACCCGGCATGCCTTCAACACCGACGAGGTCGTGAGCGGCGATCCCGGCCAGCAGGGAACGCAGATGGATGCGCTCGGACATTTTGCTGTCCTGCCCCAAGCGTGGGACGGCAAGGGGGAGTTTCCCTCGGGCGGTGCCACCTACTACGGCGGTTACAAGCAGAGCGACGTGAAGCCGACGCCGGATTCGCCGCTCAAGAAGCTCGGCATCGACAAGGTGCCGCCGATCGTCACGTCTGGCGTGCTGCTCGATGCCAAGGCTCATCTCGGCCGTGGCAATGCCATGCAGCCGGGCCAGCTGGTGACCGCCGCCGACATCGAGGCGATGCTCAAGGCGCAAGGGCTCGAGAGCCGCGGGCTGCTTCCCGGTGACGTGCTCTACATCTACACGGGCTGGGGCGACAATTGGAAAGACCCAGACACCGAGAAATTCTACTACACCAAGGGCCCGGGCCTAGCTTATGACGCGGCCAAGTACATCGAGCAGAAGGCGGTCGTGCTGGTGGCGCTCGACAATCCGTTCACCGACCCGGTGGCGGAAGGCTTCCTGCAGGGCAAGGCGCCGCCGGCCGAAGGGACGCCGCCCGGCCTGCCGTTCGCGATCCACCACCAAAACCTCGCGGTCGCCGGCATCCACAACATCCAGAATGCCAATCTCGGCGCCATGGCGCAGGACAAGGTCTGGGTCTCCTGCACCATCATCCTGCCGCTGCGCACGCAAGGTGCGTCGGGGTCGCCGGTGCGGCCGGTCGCGATCGGCGCGCCGCAATAGCTTAAGAGGAGGAGGCCGCCATGCTCAGATATGTCGCGCTCACGGCGGCCTTCGTCAGCCTCGGCATCATCGGCTCGCTCGACGCCCAACAGCAGACCACGCCGGTCCCGACACCGGCGGTCAAGCGCACGGCGCTGCAGAAGGTGGAGGTGCCAGGCAGCAATTACGAGGTGGTGCTCGGCATCGCTGAATTCATGCCCAACGCGAAGGTCCTCCGCCACTCCCATCCGGGTACCGTGCTGGCCTATGTGATGGAGGGCGAGTTCTTTGTGGCGCCCGACGGCCAGCCCGAACGGACCTACAAGGCCGGCGAGTCGCTACAGGTGCCGGACCGCGCCATCCACAGCGAGGGCACCACCGACAAGCCGGCCAAGGTGATGGCCGTCTACGTCGTCGAGAAGGGCAAGCCATTGGTGCAGCCGGCGCAGTAGCAGCTTGGCCCATTTGCCTAAAAGTTCCGGCAAATCCGAAGCGTCTGTTTAGCCGGGGTGCAACCGGCGTTGGCTATCACAGACATCGCCGGCCGCGGCGGCGCATTTGCCGTCGGGCCTAGTGCCCCAAACCCGAAGTTCGCTCGGATGATGCTGCAAGTGCGGTTGCGAACTTCGGGTTTAAAGGGGCACTAGAATCATAGAGTTGCTAGTGTCCCTTGATTCCGAAGTTCGCACGAAAGCGTGCTGCAAGTGGTTGCGAACTTCGGAATCGGGACACTAGGTGGAAATCGAGCACAAACCATGCGGACGGATCGGCGCAAATCGCATCGTCGGGCGATCAGCCTCCCTGCGCGGATCGAGATCACGATCGGCGCACCGGCGCTCGACTGCCTCATCACCGACATTTCAGAGGGCGGCGTGCGGCTCTACATCGAGACCGCGGATATCCCGGACCGGTTCGTGCTGTGGTTCTCGGAAGACGGCCGCAGTGCCCGGCCGCGGGACTGCAGCGTGGTCTGGCGCCTCGGTCATGAGCTGGGCGCCAAGTTCACGGACGGGCGCCACCGTACCCGCAAGGGTCCGAGCACGACAAAGGTCGACGAGCCGGCCGCCGTCTGATCCGCCTTCGCCGAACTCCCTAGTGTGGCGCATTTGACGTTCCTATCAGTATTTGCTGCGAGTCCTTCATAGGAACGTCAAATGCAAAGCCACACTAGACTAATAGAGTCGCTAGTGTCCCTTGGTTCCGACGTTCGTAAAAGCGCCTGCTGCAAAGTGATACGAACGTCGGAACCGGGACACTAGCCGACACCGCGCCTGGCCGCGCCCTCCGGTCGCTTTGACGGAGCCTGCAAACTGCGGGATGATCGGCCAACAATAATTGCGGGAGGAAAACATGCCGAAGGCAGTCGGACTCGCGGCGGCGATGGTCCTGCTCGTTTGCCCGGTTCCCACGGCGCTGGCAGCCGACTACCCGACAAAACCGGTCACGCTGATAATCGGATTCGCGCCGGGCGGTCCGAGCGACGTGATGGCGCGCATCCTCACCCGCAAGATGGAGGAGATCCTCAAGCAGCCGTTCGTGATCGAGAACCGCGCTGGCGCCGGCGGCGGCATCGCCGGGACGGCGGTCGCACGCGCGGCGCCCGACGGCTACACCGTGTTGCTCGCCACCGGCAGCCTGCTCGCGATCAATGTGAGCCTCTACAAGAACCTCGGCTACGATCCGGAGAAGGATTTCGAGCCGATCAGCGTCATCGGCACCCAGACCAACGTGCTCTACGCCCACCCGTCGGTGCCGGCGAAGACGCTTCCCGAGCTGATCGCATATGCCAAGGACAATCCGGGCAAGCTCAGCTTCGGCTCTGGCGGCAACGGCACCCCGGCGCATCTCGCAGGCGAACTGCTCAAGATCGAAGCCAAGCTCGACATGACGCATGTCCCGTTCCGCGGCACCGGCCCGGCGTTGCAGGCCGTCATCGGCGGGCACGTGCCGATGGCGTACAATCCGCCGTCGCCGCTCCTTCCGCATATCCAGAGCGGTGCGATCCGCCCGATCGCGATCACGACGCTGAAGCGGACGGAGGTGCTGCCGGACGTGCCGACCATCGCCGAGTCCGGCTTTCCCGGCTTCGAGGCGACGACCTGGCACGCGCTGGTGGCGCCGGCCGGCACGCCGAAAGACGTGATCGCGGCGCTGCATCAGGCGACTGCCGCCACGGTGAACGATCCAGCCGTGCGCAAGGCCTTGACCGATCTCGGCGTCGATGTGGTCGGTGGCACGCCGGACGAGCTGCGCGCCTATCTGAAATCAGAAATTCCGAAATGGGCAGCCGTGGTGAAGGCGTCGGGCGCCAAAGTGGACTGATATTGCATGCACATTCTTATTTTGATCGTGATCGGCCACCTCGTGCTGGCGGCATTCGTGCTGTTTGCCCGCCTGATCAACAGGGGCGGGAGCACGGTCGACGGCGCGCGACCGTTCATCTGGGTGTGGCTGATCGCGTCCATCGCCAATGGCGCCGTCGGGGTGCTGCAGGCCGGCATCCCGGTGTTGAACGAGATCGGCGCGTTCATTCCGATTTTCAGCGTGCCGGCGGCGGTGGCGTGGTATCTTTCGCAGCGGCATCGTGCTCACGTCAAGGCTTAGTTCCGCGCCATCCGGCCAACGGGAATCCAATATGCGTCTGTTCGATCGTTTTCGGCACGGCGAGATGCGTCTCAGTCGTGTCGAGGCCTTCAGTGACGGCGTGTTCGCCATCGTGGTCACCTTGCTCGTGCTGGAGCTGAAGGTGCCGCCGCTCAAGGACCATGCGAGCGTGAGCGAGCTCGCCCATCAACTCGTCGAGCTGCTGCCCAAGTTCCTGAGCTGGCTGATCAGCTTCATCATCGTCTGCAAGTTCTGGCTCAATCACCATCACGTGCTCGCGTTGGCGCGCCATGCCAACTACGCCATGGTGTGGCTGAACTCGATCTTCCTGATGGGACAGTCGTTCATCCCGTTCCCGACCGCGCTGGCGGGCGAGTATGTCAACAACCGCCTGGCGGTGAGCTTTTTCGGCTGCGTGTTCGCGGTGAACACGCTGCTGTTCATCGCGCTGCATTCCTATGTCGTGCGCAATCTGATCAAGCCCGAGCTCGCGGCCCTGCAGGATCCGCACGGAACGCTCAAGGCGATGGTCGGCCCGGCATCGTATCTCGTCGGCGCCGCCGCGGCGTGGGTCAGCATCCCCGCAGCGTTCGTCATCTATGCGCTGACGCCGCTGTTCTACATCACGCCGCCGAAATTCCACGGGGTCAGCGCGGAAACCCGCGGCGCGATGCCCAAGTGAGCCGTGGGTTGGTCAGTGCGCTCCCCACTCGGCGCGCGGCCTTTCACACTCGTTTTCAACGCCGGTGCTGCGTGCCGACCGCTCGGCGAGGTGCAACCAGGATTGCGCCAGCGTGAGCCAGAAGGGCTTGTCACGCTCGTCCGGCGCCGTCCTTGCCATCCGCAGGCAGTCTTCGGCGTTGGCTCGATAGAGGCTGGTCGAACTCATACAAAGTCCCCCGACACGCCCCATCCCCGGGTAACGGGTAGACCCCGCAACATGGGCGAAGTCAGGGAGAGTTTTGGGCATGTTGGGGACCGGAGTCGCCGAACGAACACAACGGAAGTGCCCCAAAATCGGACGCTTCCCGGCCGGACCTGTCGCGATTGCCAAGGACACCCCAATCGTTATGTTCGGCGGCCATGCCGCTCGCAATGCCTTCGGCCCGGGACATCGTGGTCGTTCACAGTTCGGATGTGCACGTGGACCACGAATATACAGCGCGGCTGCATGGCGGCGACGGGACGGCGGGGCTGGCCGGCGTCCTGAGCGCGGCGCGCGGCGCCGGCGCGGATGCCGTCGTGCTGGCCGGCGACACCTTCGACTGCCATCGCCTGCCGACGGATCTGCTCGACCGTGCCGCCGCGGTCATCGCGGCCGCCGCGCTGCCGGTGGTCGTGCTGCCGGGCAATCACGATCCCGCCGTTGCCGACGCGGTCTATCATCATGGTGCGCTGGCCGAGGTCGAGAATCTGCACGTGCTCGGCGTCAGGCACGATGAAGCGGTGGTGTTCGCCGATCTCGGCCTGGAGATCTGGGGGCGTCCCCATCGCGATTACGGCGACATGATCCCGTTCGAAAAAGTGCGACCGCGCTCGACCCGGTGGCAGATCGCGGTCGGGCACGGGCACTATGTCCCGGTGCCAGATCGGACCGTGCGGCTGCGGCCATCCTGGCTGATCGGCGACGCCGAGCTGAAATCCACCGGCGCCGACTACATCGCGCTCGGGCATTGGAATCGCGCGGTGAAGGTCGGCGCGGTCGCCTATTATTCCGGTTCGCCGGAATATGCCGGCACGGTCAACGTGGTCCGCCTGAGCGCCGGCGGCGACGTCGCGGTGAGCCGTGCCGCGCTCGACATCGCGCGCGAGCCTTCAGCGATCGACTAGTCGGTACCGGCCAATCTGTCGGTGTCAGCGCGCGTGGCTCGCTGACACCCGGTGGGAATGATGGATCAATTGATCATATTCATGCTGCCGTGAGCGACAAACGTTGCCCACGGAAGCACGTCGGGGTGGGAGCATCCGGCCGCGAGAGCCGGATGCGATCGACAAAGTCCTATTGCTTGTTCTGGCCGGTCGTCGACGGCGTGTCCGTCCGCGGCGGGACGGTGACGGCCGGTGGCGCGGTCTTTGGTGCCATGCCCGTCGTGGCGGGCGGGTTGCCCTCGTTGCTCGCGGTCCTGGTGCCGTCATTGCTGGTGAACACGAGCGCCAGGATCACGATGATGAATACGGCGCCGGCGATCCACCCCCATGGGGTGGGCGATCCCATCCTGTGATCCATCTCGAAGCGGGGGTCCGTCCGGCGTCCGAAGTCCGGTCTGGGGTTCAAGTCCGGGTCGAAGTTCGTCATGACCATCTCCCTGCTGATGTGTCCAGCAAGACAACTTGCAGGGGGGAGGCGCGGTTCCTGCGCACGGAACGGCCGAGCAGGCCGCAACCGGAACTTCCCGCGGCCCCCCGATTGCCTTGCTTCAGCTGGAACCTACCTACCGCGGTAGGGTCATCCTTTCTGGTCGAAAATCAGCTGCGTCTGGGTGACGATGGCGGCGAGCTTGCCGTCGCCGCGGGTGATGCGGGTCTCCAGCACGATCGTGGTGCGCCCGCGGTGGAGCGGCATGCACACGGCGCGTGCGGTATCGCCCTTGGGGACGGCAGCGAAGAAGTTGGTCTTGCTTTCGATGGTTGCGGTGCGGCCTTCCACCGGGATGCTGATGCTCGCTGTCATGCCGCCGAGGGTGTCGCCCAACGCCATCACCGCGCCGCCGTGCAGCACGCCGCGGCGGTTGCACAGCTCCTCGCGCACCGTGAGCTCGGCTTCGGTGCGTTCTGGCGAGCGATGAAGGACATGCACGCCGAGCAGCTTGGTGAAGGAGGGGAGATCGGGGACGGACATTGTCGTTCCTTTTACTTGCCTGGATACTTGCGGTCATAGCATGGCGTGCGCCCGAGGCCAGCGTCCCGGCAAGGGCAGGCGGCTCAGGCCTGTTATTGCCCGCTGCCCGGCCGGACGAAGCCATTTGGAATCGGCGTCACTCTTCGCTAAACAAAAGCCCCGGGCGCTCGTAGCTCAGCTGGATAGAGCACCAGACTTCGAATCTGGGGGTCGGGGGTTCGAATCCCTCCGAGCGCGCCATTGAATGATGGGTCCATTCTGGACACATGGGTTACGGTTCATTCCGGAGACATGGGTAACACTTTTGGTCCGAAGGGGTTCTCGATCGGTTCGAGCCTGCATGTCTCGTGGTCGAAGTAGCCGAGATCATAATCCATAAAGCTGACCCTCAAGTCCGGTATTGTTTAGATTGAGGACTGCAGTTGGCACATCTTGTGCAGCTACAATTTGAATACTGATCAAGTTCACGGTGAAATGGGACGGAGCTTACTACGTGGGCACGCGTTAAGGCGAAATGACAGGACCTGTCGGCTGCAGTGGCGCTCGCGACTACGGCACCACAGACTTTTTCCGACCTCCCCCGCCGCCCGGCTGCGACTACCACCATGGCAGCGACGAACAAATGTTTGGCGCGCAGTAACAAGTCCGAGCCGGGGGGCACAGCGACTAAGAAGCGGCACCCGCAAATGACGGGACGGCGGTCGCGACAACTGCCGGAATTCGCTTTGGGAGATACAATGACGAAGACCAAGACGCGCGCGGACCTCGCGCATTCACTTGACGCGGACTGGCCGCCCCACCAACCCGCCACCCTTATGGACCTGATCGCCGAAGCCCGCGCCGTGGAGTGGGACTTCACTACTTGGTGTTACACAAGCGGCCATGACGCCAGTGATCCGGATGCCCGTTTCATGTTTGAATCCTTGCTGGCTTACGCCAAAGCCGAGGGCCGCACCGGCTTGCATTGACCGGCTGATCTTGCCCAACCCCGCCAGACAATAGTCCGCCGTGGAAACGTTCCAGCCGCCGCTGCCCGCTGGTTCCGCAAAGGAGGCGCGGCCGAGCCGTTTTGCTTTTCCTTGGCGAAGGCTGATCGAGGTCCCATTCCCAAATGGCGGCGTTCGGTGACTGATCGATGACACCCGGCTTCAATCATCCGGGTGGTGCGCCGGCCGGGGGGTTGACGGGCGGTTCCGCGGCCGGCGGAACGGCCACGCCATTACGGCGCCCGCGACCACATGGCGGTGGTCGCGGGCGCCGGGAAAATTTCATGCTATCGGCGGACGCCTGGCAGGATCGGCCGAACGCTTCGGCGGTTCACGTGCTGGCGTGCACCGCGTCGGCCTATCAGGCGCGCGGACGATTATCCACGTGCATGCTGTCTCTTCACCCTGAAGAACTCGAACACGTCGCCATTGCCGTGCTGTTGGGTATAGAACCCGCGCGCGTCATCCAGGCTGTCCTTGGTTCCCAACATGTCCTCCTCGCGCGGGCTGCCGCTCGACACGAAGACGCCGGTCGGCTCGTTATTGTCGTTGCCTGCCGCCGCTGAGGACGCATCGCGGCCCAGAGCGATGAAGCGAACGGCCTTGCCGTTCTTCACGTCGAACGCCCACACCGAGTCGAATTTTTGCAGTTGCTGATGCAGCGTGTCGCCGCGATCTTCCGCGGCAAGCAACTGGCGATCGTTGGCGAATGCCAAGTTGTCGAATGAGGTGTGATCCTGGTCACCGAGGACAAAGATGGAGATCGTTCCGTCGTCCCGTTTCCCTTGATTGCCCTTCCCGCGGCCGTCGCGATCATCGTCTCCGCGCTGGCGGTCGTCGCCAAGATCGACGCGGAAGATGGCGCCCCAGGCACCGCGCGCGGCGAGTTGCGGCACTTGACCGGTGGGCGCATCAGTGTCGCCGGTTGCCGTGAAGAAGAACGTACGGAACGTGGAATCGGGCAACCAAGCCATGTTTTCCGGTCGCTTGAAGGGCGTGGCGCCCGCTGCCTTGGCTGCTGTGGTGGCGACGAAGGGCGCGATGTCGCCGGCCTTCGATTCATGGATCGTGATCCATTTGATGGGCCAACGCGTTCCCGGCGTGTGCAGTTTCAGTTGGGCCGGCGCGATGATGTCACCGATCACATCGGCAGCATGGAACGTGATCGGATTGCCATCGATGATGACCTGCAGCGCCTGCAGCTTGCCGCCATCCTCTAACCGCCTGGGGTTCTTCGGGATGTAACGATAGACGAAGGAGTTGGGTTGGCGGGCCCTTCGCAAGGGTATGTTCGGCTGGCCATCGACAGTGGCCAGCGTATTGGCAGGCGCCGTGGCGCCGCCAATGTCCTCCTGCAAATAGATGACGCCCTGGTCGTCGGGATGGATGCCCTCCCACCCGCCGAGACCGAAGAAGGGGCCCAGCTTTGTGAGAACCGGCGGCCAGCCTGCAGTTATCTGGACGACGTTGCCGGTTCCGTCGAGGCCGACGCTGTTTTCCTCGGTGAATAGCAGCGTGTTGTTGAACGGATTATAGGTCGAGCCGTCAATGCGATTCAGACCGGTGAGACCGGTTGCGGGATCGACTGGCGTCAACAGAGTAATGCGGTGGGCGGGGTCGCTCACGTCAAGATTGATGCGTGTGAAGAACGCAAGGTTGCCGCCATTCTCATGGCCTTGGTAGAGGAAACGAAGACCGTAGTTGAAGCCGGGAGTTGGACCGCCGGGACTTTTCCTGAAGACGAGGAAGGTATTTTGGTCGGGCTCGGTGTGTGTACCATTTGCGAGCTGGCCGAAGGTGGTAATCACCCCGCTGGGATTTTCGATCGGATCCGCTCCCCGCACGACGAATCGAACTGCAAAGTCGGGGTCGATCACCGACGGCTGAGCGACGCCCGGCGTCGGTGTAACAGCATTGGCGACACCGACCTTGATATCGCCGACGCCATCATCAGCCCAGGCCCACCCGGCGCCCAGAGCTCTGTAGGATACGGCGGCCGTGGCGCCTAGCAAGAAGGCACGGCGGCCGATGCTTTGGGCCAAGATATTGCGCGAGGGCTCATCCGAATTATCGATTGTCGACGGGGTACTTCGGTCCATGACAATTTCTCCCTGTTTAGAACCGACCGAATCTGTACCCCTGTCATGACAGGCGGTTGAATTCCGCGTGACGCTTCTGAAATGTGGAAGGAGGACGAATTCTCGGCACGCGGACTTCAACTACGACGGCCATCCTCACGCCGTGCGTGAATGGCATCGTCCTCTCCGCGTTAGCCGTCTTGCAAACGGATGCGATCGTGTCAGGCAGAGCACGCCCAAGATGAAGCTGTTGGAATGGGTGTGCGCAGTCTGATGGCCGCTGGCTTCCAACACGTTCATCAAATTTCCTTGATCGCCCATTTGAGCGAGCAATGATCTTGCCGGTCGTTCGTTGGTGACTGATCGACGACACCCGGTTTCAATCATCCGGATCGTGGTGGCTCCCCGGCCGGGGATTACGGGGCGGTTCCGCGCCCAACGGAACGCCCGCGACATTTGCAGGCGCGATGCCGGACTGGTCGGCATCGCGGGCGGGCAGCGCCAGCACGGTCGTGTCGCGGTCCTTCTGCAGAGTTGCCTCGCGGCCCTGGACCGAAAGCAAGATCCATCCTTGATGATTTTCGCCGGTCCTCAGGCGCAGGACGGTATTCGTCGTCTGGTCGAGGAAGATGCCGAAACCTTCCTTGCTGTTGACGACGGTACCAACCAGCACCAGCTGCACACGCTGCGGGCCCGCCGGCCTCGGCGGTGGCGGCGGTACATAGGGCACTGCGGCCACCGCCGGCGGCGGCGGACGCCGGGATGGCGAAAAAATAGGCCGCTCGCGCGTGGCGCTCAGGTCCTTCACCGGTATCGCCCACAGCGGATTGCCCGGCCGAACCGGCTCTGCGGCAGGTGCGGGCGTCGGACTCGGATCTCCACCACGTATCTCCGGTGGGGCAATGACGATCGCCCCCGATGGATCACGTCCGCCCGTCATATCGACGGTGGGAGGCGTGCCGGCCAGCAGGGTCGCGCCCCCGCTGAGCAAGAGGAGGCCGCCGCCAAGTCCGTTGCGCCACCAGCGCCGCTTCATCGTCCACCCTGCCATTGACCGTATACGGTGAGCAGCAATCGCATGCGCTCCGGCTGCGGTCCCGCCGAGGTCAGCGGGGCGTGCGCGACCATCTGATCGACGAACAGATAGGGCACTCCGGCCTCGAGATCATACAGCAGCTGCTGCAATGCCGGCTGCTCGATCTCGCAACTGGCCGTCACTCCGATGTAGCCGACCCCGAATTGTGTCCCCTGCAACTCCACGTGCGAGGACAGAACATTGCCGCCGACGCGATTCACCGCCGCAGCGACGCGCTGCAGCAGCGCCGCTCCGGCCACCGTCACCGTCGGCCCTTCCAGGAACGGTGAACCGATCGACCCGCCGCCGGCTGCGCCCGTGACCCTCGACGCCGCAGGACGGCGTCCCTGCAGTTCGTCGAGGATATCGGCGGCCGCCGCCACGGCCGCGCGCCGCTCCAGGATATCGGCGATCGCGTCGGCGGCGAGATAGATCAGCACGGCGACAAGCGCGCCGTAACCGATGGTCGCGACTGCCGAAAACCAGGCCGGCCTGCGACCCGATGATTGATCGATGCTCACAGGCCTCTCTCGAACACGGGCTTGAGGCGCGCCTCGATATGGAAGCGCTCACCGGGATCGTCGGGCGCGCGCGTGGTCGGGGCGAAGAAGGTCGCGCGCGTGAAGTGTGGCGATTGCTCCATCAAGCGGACCAGCGATGGCGCGTCGCGCGTAATGCCGATGACCTGCAGCTTGTCGCCTTCGATGCGTAGCTCGGTCACGTAGGTATGGTCGGGCAGGGCTTGCGACAGCGCCTCGAGCACCATCACGCTCATCGCGGTCTCGTGCTTGCGCCGCTCGAGCGCGCGCAGCGCCGAGCCCGCTCCGCTGGCCGCGTCGCGACCGGCGACCAGGGCGACGCGGCGTTCGGTAATGCGGCGAGCGAGGTCGCGCTGCCTGGTCTCCAGGTCGTCGCCGAGAATCTGCGCGGTGGTGACCGCGAAGGCGGCGGTCAGGGACAGGACCGCGAGCACGACCAGGAGCGCGGGACGCACACGTGCGACGTCGAGTGCGTTGCGCGATCCTTGCTCGAGCACCCGGACCGGCGCCGGACCTCCCGGCCCGTCCTGCAACTGCGCCGACACCACGATGGAATTTGCGCCCAGGCCGGCCAGGGTCTGCAGGTAAGGTTCGATCCGCGCGCGCGCGGTCGCGACCACCGTCAACGAGAGGCGATCGTTGGGGGCATCGGCCGGCGGCGTCCAGCCGAATACCGCCTCGGCCGCGCTCCATGGCGTGAGCCGATCGATCTGGGCGCGGACGATGCCATGCAGAAATTCGGCGGCACGTTTGGGCAGCTCGAGCGGCCGGATCATGAAATGCGTGGAGCGCAGGACGACCTCGACCTGGCTGCCGCGCAGGCCCGCGGCAAGACCTGGCGGCAACTCGGCCGTCGCGCTATTGCCTCCCATACGGAAAGATGGAACGGCGGGACCGGATGTCGTCTCGGTGCGTGGGCTGGCGACGGAAAAGGCGCCGTCGGCTCCCTCGATGACCAGCACGCGCCGGCTTGAACGGAGCCAACCGACCCAGGCGACGATCGCCTGCGCGACCGCATCGATCCAGTTCGAGGCAAGATCAATGATCCAGCGCAGGCTCATCGTCGTGGCTCCGTGCGCGCGGGCGGCGTTGGTGGGCCATCGATGTCGTCGCGCCAGCAGAGCACGCGAAACGGATCCTCGCCGAAATCGCGCACCAGAATGACCACCTCCGCGGCGAGCCGCCGACCGTCGTCGAAATCGACACGGACGCTCACCCGGGTGGTATCGCCAGCCTCCATGGTCGTGCCGGCGGATGCCGGCGGCCCGCTCGGCCCAGCTGCCGCCCGTTGCGAGAGGTCGCGATCCGGCCGTTCGGGCAACATGCCCGCGACCGCCGCGGCGACCTCGGCGCTGGCAACGCGAACGTCGATCTCGGCGCGGCCGCTGAACACCGTCAGATGCGGAAGCGCGCGCTCGACCAGCGCGGGCGGCAGGCCCAACACCAGCCAGAGCTCGGCCACGTGGGCGAAGGGCGCGCCGCGCGGGCCGTAGGAGACACCAGCCTGCCGATAGAGCGACGCCTCGCGGTCTTGCGCGCCGGCAGGCGAGGGCGTGCGCCACCCGATGATGCGTTCGGCATATTGCCCGGCGTCATCCGGCCGTGCCCCGAGCACGGCGAACAGACCGGCCAAGAGCTCCTTGGGAGCGGCATTGAGATCGATGCGGGCGGTCTCGGCCCGAAAGGCGACTGCGACGTCGGCCCTGCCCATGCGAAGTGCGAATTGCCCGCGCGCCGGACGGGCCTCCTTCGGGGCCGAGACGATCCGGTAGGCCGCGAGCTCGACCCCGGCCGCCACCAGCCCCTCCGCGACCACGGCATTATCGTTGATGGCCATCGCCCTGGTGGTGTTTCCGACATAGATTGCGTAGATCGCGACGAGCGTGGCGAGAGCGCCGAGTATCCACAGCACCGCAACGACGATGAAGCCCGCGGAGGCCTTGCGCGCGCGCGCAATGTCATGCGGGGCGCTGCTCATCGGGCGCGCTCCGGTGCATCGTTGTCCGCGCCGGGTTTGGACCGACCAGCGTCGCCGCATTCGCGGTCGGCGTTGGCGGCGACGCACTCCGCCGGCAATTGCGTGTGGATCACCGTCACGGTCGAGGCCGACAGGGTTCGACCGGTGGCGGCGTCGCGAATGATCAGGCGCACGGCGGCGGGCAGCTCCTTGGCGTCGAGCCAGGTGCTTCTCCACACGCCGTCGCGGCCGGCATAGGAGAACGACGCTCGGTACGGCACGCTCAGCAGCACCACCGGATCACCGAAACGAGGCGGCGACGCCCGCAGGTCGCGCGGCACGAACGGCGACGTGCTCCTGACCAGTTTCGGGCCCCGCAGATCGGCGATTTCCGCGAGTCGCACCATCTCGAGGCCCGGCCGCGTGTTGGGGCCGAGCGCGGTCCGCACCAGGGTCACGGCCAGCTCGGTGCCTTCGAACAGCGGTCGCTTGCTGTCGCGGTTGGGTGGCATGAATTCGGCTGCCGCCAGATCTGCGACGATCCGATCGAGCGCAACGGCGATGAGCTCGCTCCGCTGCACGCGGGCAAAGCCGCGGCTCCAGTTCGGCAGCCACTGCGCGGTGATGGTTGCAAGCGCGGTGAGGACGACGCCCATCAGCACCGTCGCCACCAGCGCCTCGATCAGCGTGAAGCCGGCGATGGCGCAACGCGCGAGAGGTCGCCGCCGTCTCATTGCTTCACCATTCGGTGCAGCCGCACGGTGTTGAGCTCGAGCACCGCGCCGGAGGGAGACTGGATGCGGGTCACGACCAACAGCGGGGTCCATGGCGAGCCTTGCGCGACGCCGGCCGAAAGCGGCGCCACGTCGACGCGCCAGCTGTGACCACCGATTTCGCCGACCAAGCGTCCGGGTGTCAGTTGGCCGCGTCGCGGCAGCCCGGCCTCGACTGCGCGGGCCGTCTGCAGCAGGGCGACCCGCTGCTCGAGCGAACGCGCGGCCCGCGTCGTGGTCGCGACCACCGCGCCAATCGCCGCGAGCGAAGCCGCGGCGACCGCGAGCGCAACCAGCACCTCGATGATCGTGAACCCGGCGCGTGTGCGCCGTCGCTCACAGACGATGGCGCGCGACAACCTCCACTCCTCCGGTCAGCCAGTTGACCCGTATCTCGTAGCCAGCCCCGTAACGCGTCAGCACGATGGCTCCGCCGCACGACATCCCCGACGGAAAGAAGCTGATCGTGGAGAGGGCAGGGCGTTGATTGCATCGTTGTGGCAGCATCGCCTGCAACACCACGTCGTCCGGAATCCTGACCTCCCGCCAGCTCGCCCCGGAACGGATCGAACGGGACATGGCGTTCACCTCGGTGGCGACCGGAGCGCGCCGTCTGATGGCGGCATTGCGGTCGGCGGTGAGCAACGACGCGGTCTCGATAGCGTAGCCTTCAAGCCGCGGCCGGGATGTGCCGTGCGGGATTCGCGGCAGCAGGACAGCCGCCAGCATGGCGACGATGGCGACCGCGCAGACGACTTCGAGTAGGCTGAAGCCATCCTCCGGGCTCGCCCCGTTACCGGGCCCAGCTCGTGATATCGGCTGCCGTTCCCGTACCACCTTCCTGCCCGTCCGCTCCGTAAGAGATGATGTCATAGGAACCGTGCTCGCCCGGCGAACGGTAGATATACGGCTTGCCCCACGGATCGTTGGGCACGCTTCCGCCCTTCAAGTAGGGCCCGTTCCAGGCGGTGGCGCCGCTGCCGCGCTGCACCAGCGCCCCCAGGCCCTCCGAGCTCGCGGGATATCGTCCGGTATCGAGGTAGAACAGGTCGAGCGCGCTCGCGAAGCTCTGGATCTGGATCCTCGCGCTTTTGACCTTCGATTCCCCGAGATAGTTGAGGACGCGCGGGCCGACGAGCGAGACGATCAGCCCGATGATGGTGATGACCACCAGGATTTCCACGAGCGTATAGCCGTGCTCGCCGTGACGTTCCGAGGCTCGGCGCCTCCATTTCAACATCAGCGTATTTGCGCTCATCTTGCACCACTTGCTGTTGCTTCTCACCCGACGACTTGGCTGACCGACAGCAGGGCGGTCATGACCGAGACGATCAGGCCGCCGACGACTACACTGATCAGGATGATGGCGAGCGGGCCGACGAGACCGACGACGCGGGCGAGGCTGCGCTGGAGCTTGGCCTCGTAGAAATCCGCGACGCGGCCGGCGAGCATGGGGAGCTGTCCGGTCTCTTCGCCCAGTCGCAACATGCGCACCGCCATGGGCGGCAAGACTGCGCTCGCCGCGAGCGCCTCGGACAGCTTGCCGCCGTGCCGAACCCGATCGGACGTCGCCGTCCAGGTCGTTTCGTTGGTTGCCATGACCTCGACGAGGATGCGCAGCGTCGTCGTGAGAGTCACCCCGTTCGCAAGCAGGACGCCAAGATTGCGGCAGAACACGGCGGTCTGGTGGAAGTTGAGGATGGTACGAGCGACAGGAAGACGTGAGATCTGGGCGATCAACGCGCTGCGCACCTGCGCCCTACGCAGCAGCAGCCAGATCGCGAGAGGTGTCAGCGCGGTCGCGACTGCGAGCTCAACGGTGTGCGCGTGCATGAAATCCGACAGGTCGAGAAACGCCTCGACCACCGGATCGAGCTTGGCGCCCATATCACGCAGCACCGCAGAAAATTGCGGTAGGACGAACAGCAGAAAGAAGACCAGGACGCAACCGGCTGCCAGCAGCACGAAGGCAGGATAATGCAGAGCCTCGCGAACCTTGCGCCGCAGTTCCTCGGTCCGTATGCGCTCGTCGGCGAGCATTTCGAGGGTGCGGTCGAGAGTCCCGGATGCCTCGCCCACCCGAACCAGCGCCACGTAGACGGCGGGGAACAGCGCGGGATGGGCGGCGATCGCGTCGGCGAAGCTTTCGCCGGCGAGCACACCGGCCCTGATCTTGCCGACGACGGGTCGCAGCCGGCCGAGGTCGACATCGGTCGCGAGCAGCTCGAGTCCGTCATCGAGGCGGGCGCCGGCACGCAGCAGAAGCGCGAGGTCGCGGGTAAAGACGGTGACGTCCTCGGACCGCGGCCGGCTGAGGAACGCCAGGTCCAGCCGCGCGATCGCTCCCGGGCGGTCCTCGGCGGCGGTCTCGATCGGCATGAGGCCGAGAAACTCGATGCGGCGCGCCACCTCGGCCGCGGTCGGGGCAGATATCGAGCCGCTCACCAGCTCGCCGGCCTGGGTCAGGGCACGATAGCGAAAGTTCGGCATGAACCTCACCGCACCGTCGTGACACGGAGGACTTCGGCGGCCGACGTCACGCCGGCACGGCACTTGGCGACGCCGTCGTCGAGCATCGTGGTCATTCCGCCCTTGACGGCGGCCCGGTCGATCACGGTCGCGCCGGACTGCTTGTCGATCAGGTCACGGATGTCGTCGGCGATGGTCAGGATCTCGAACACGCCGACGCGGCCCCGATAGCCGGTGCCGCCACAACGCTCGCAGCCGCCCGGGTCGTGCACCATCTCGCCCACGGCGAGGCCGAGCGTGGCGTAGCGCGGATCGGCCGCGATATCGGCGGGCGTCAGCGTCCGCGGCGACTTGCAGCGGTCGCAGAGCTGCCGCACCAGGCGCTGGGCGATCACCGCCCGCAATGTCGACTTGAGGAGAAAGCCTTCGACACCAAGATCGAGCAGGCGCGGCACCGAGGCGGCCGCCGTCTCGGTGTGCAGCGTAGTCAGCACCAGGTGGCCGGTGAGCGCGGCATGAATCGCAATATGAGCGGTCTCGGCGTCGCGCACCTCGCCGACCATGATCACGTCGGGGTCCTGGCGGACGAAGGCGCGCAGCGCCGCTGCGAATGTGAGCCCGATCGACGGCTTGACCTGCGATTGATAGATGCCGTGAATCTCGTATTCCACCGGATCCTCGATCGTGAGGATTTTTCGCGTCGGCTCGTTGAGGATCGACAGCATCGTCGCCAGCGTCGTGGTCTTGCCGCTGCCGGTCGGTCCGGTGACGACGATCATTCCGTGCGGCAAGCCCAGCATGTGCGTGAGCTTGGCGCGATCGGCATGGCAGAGACCGAGCTTGTCGATCACGAGCAATCCGCGGTCTCTCGGCAGCAGGCGGATCACGGCGGCTTCGCCGTGCTGGGTCGGCATGATGGCGACGCGGACGTCGAGCTCGGAACGGCCGACCCGTAGACGCGCGGCGCCGTCCTGCGGCAGGCGGCGCTCGGCAATGTCGAGGCCGGCCAGTATCTTGATGCGCGACAGCACCGCCTGCGGCAAGAGTCCCGCCGATATCGGGACCGGGCGCAGCAATCCATCGACCCGCATGCGCACCACGAGGCCGGTGCGGAAGGGCCCGACATGGATGTCGCTCGCGCGCAACTCCACCGCCTTTTCCAGGAGGTCGTTGACGGCGCGGACGACCGGCGCTCCGCTCGCCAGATCGCGCAGGCTGTCGATGTCGTCGGCGGGGCGGGCCGACGTTGCTTCCGCGACCTCGGGCGGCGCCATCTCGTCGTCGCCCAGGCGTTCGGTGAGCGCGGTCGCGATGTCCTCGAACGAGGCGACCTCGATCGTCACCGCCCCACCCAGCGTGATCTCGGCCGCGCGCAGGCACGCGGTATCGGTCGGGTCGCCGACCGCAAGGCACAATTGCCGGTCCGTGGTCTGGTATGGAAAGACCATCATTTCGCGCAGGAAGCGCGGCGAGAAATGCTTGGCCAAGGAGGTGGCCGTCAGCAGTTGCGGCAGACTTACCCGTGCCAGGCGGAAGTAGCCTGCCACCTCGTCTGCGAAGTCGTTGGCGGTGAGCTCGGTCGACTCCCAGATCTTTCGCAATGCGCTCTGGCCGTCGCGCAATTCGAGCCAACGGCGCGCGGCAAAGTCGTCGGCAACGTGGCTGCGGCTCGCCAGATAGCTTGCGAACTCTACCGCGCTATCGGAGGTCATCGACTCGTCCCGTAGGTCGCCTGTGCTTGATCGCCTGTCCCGCGTGATCCTGCGCGCGTGGCCGAATCCAGGCCACGGACGAGCCGTCCGTCGGACGCCGACGTGTCTCGGATGCCGGGGCAAAGTCCTGCTCCGGCCGTCTGCGCTGTCGCCGTATCCGATGCGGCCGTTGGCGCGATCAGGTGATGCGATGTCGTATGCGCGCAGCCGCCGTCCCTCGCGCCGGCACGCGTCGCGCAGTAACCCTGGCCATATTCGTCACGCTGCGTGAATCTTTTGCGGCGCTTCAATGACGTTTGTATTACGCGCCGCGCCAATCACTCAAAGCATCGTGTAGATTGCGCCGCGAGCGATCCTTGCGTGTCCGGATTTCTGTAAATCTATATTTCTGTCACATCTCGTCGTTAAGAATGGGCGGTTTCCGCTGCACGGTCGCGGCTGCCGGCGTAACGGGCGGCTGGGCACAATCACTCAAGTTTGGTAATGCCAGGTGGCGTGTGTGCGAAAATGGCCGCGTCGAATTGCGTTGCTTCGGAGCGGTTCGCTGACCGCCAGTCTTGTCCTGGGTGCCGCGATCCTCGCAGCCTGCAACCTTCTCTATGACGAAGCCCGCCCGCCCAGCGTGTTCGACAAGGTCCGAGCGATCGACCTTCTGCCGCGGCAACCACAGCCCGTCGAGTCCACCAACGATGTGGCCGATAACCGCCGGGCGGTAGAGTACCGTGCCGGCAGCGCGCCGGGCCTGGGGGCCGGGCGCATTCCAAATGACGCACTGGGTCCGCAGAGTCAGGCCTCGAGCGCCGAGGGGTACGAGCTCAATTTCGAGAATACGCCGGTCACCAATGTCGCCAAGGTCGTGCTCGGGGACATCCTGGGCGTCGGCTACACGATCGATCCGCGCGTTCAAGGCACCGTCAGCCTCGCGTCCGGGCGGCCGGTGCCCAAGTCCGACATCCTGTACACGCTCGAGAGCGCGTTGCGCGTGAGTAACGTGGCGCTGGTGCGGGAAGCGGGGGGATATCGCCTGGTTCCGCTGGCCGAGGCGATCGGTGCCGGCAACGTGGATCGGATCGCGGCGCGCGCCGAGCCCGGCTACGGCGTCTCGGTGGTCCCGCTGCAATACGTATCGGCGCAGACGCTGATCAAGCTCTTGGACAGTTTTGCCACCAAGACCGGCGCGGTGCGTGCCGAGCCCGGGCGCAATCTGCTGCTGATCCAGGGCAGCGGAGCGGAGCGGCGTGCTGCGGTCGATACCGTGCTCCGGTTCGATGCCGATTGGATGCGCGGCCAGTCCGTCGGGATTTACCCGGTCCGCAACAGCACCCCGGAGCCGCTCATCGTCGAGCTCGAGAAAGTCATGGATGCCGGCGACGGCGGTCTGAGCCAGAACCTGGTCAAATTCCAACCGATCGGCCGCATGAACGCGATTCTCGTGGTGACGCGCAAACCGGACCTGCTGCGAACCGCGGGGATGTGGATCAGCCGCCTCGACAAAGCCGATTCGACGACCGGCGTGCGCGTCTATCGCATCCGTTATGGCGAAGCGCGACAGATGGCGAAGGTGCTCAACGAGATCTTCCTCGGCAGCGCATCGACCACGCTCGACCAGACCAGCAACCAGATCGCGCCGGGATCGGGCATGTCCGTCACGTCGAGCAGCGATCGCGGTTTCGATACCACGCCGGCCGGGCGCAACGTGCGGCAGTCCCTGGGCGTGGCTCCGCCACCATCGGCGGCAGCTACGACGCCGGGCTCCACGCCCGGCGGCCGGCTCGCCACCGCCCCGCTCGATCTTCCGAGCGGCGGTGGTCCACCGGGCTCTTCAGGGCCGCTGCTGCAGGGCGTGCGGATCACTCCCGACGTCGTCAACAACACCCTGCTCATCTATGCAAGCCACGAAAACTATCGCATCATCGAACAGACGCTGCGCCAGATCGACCGGCCGCAGCTGCAAGTCTCAATCGACGCCACCGTCGCTGAGGTCACGCTCAATGACGAGCTGAGCTACGGGGTTCAGTTCTTCCTCACCAGCAAAGACCTCGGGCTGGGTATCGACAAGGGCTCGGTCCTCAACACCACTGCGAGGCAGCCTCCGGCCGTGGACGCCGCCGGCGTCGCCGGCGCATTCCTCAACCGCGCCTTCCCGGGCTTCAATTTTCTGATCGGTCCGGAAAACCAGCCCCGGGCCATTCTCGACGCTCTGCACGCCGTCACCAGCGTGAAGGTCCTGTCGAATCCCTCGGTGGTCGTCATCGACAATCAGACTGCGACGCTGCAGGTCGGCGACGAGGTGCCGATCTCGACCGGCAGCGCCACCGTGCTCACGACCAGCAACACCATCGTCAACACCATCGATTATCGCAACACCGGCATCATCCTGCGCGTCGTGCCGCGCGTGAACGTCAACGGCAATGTTCGTCTGGACATCGAGCAGGAGATCAGCAACGTCGTTCCCAACACGTCGGCCAGCGCCACGTTGACCCCCACGGTGTCCCAGCGCAAGGTCAAGAGCTCGATCGCCGTCGCGAGCGGGCAGACCGTGCTGCTGGCGGGTCTGATCAGCGAGCGCCATGCCGGCGATCGCAGCGGAATACCGCTGCTCGATCAGATTCCGGGGCTGGGCGACGCCTTCTCGCATCGCTCCAAGGTGATCAACCGCACCGAGCTCATCATCTTCATCCGACCGCAGGTGATCCGCGACAGCGTCGATGCTCACGTCGTGGCAGAGGAATTGCGGACCAAGCTGCTCGGCACTATCGGCGTGGCGCCGGGTGGGCCGGTGCCACCGAATATCCGCTGATGCGGCAGAATCCATGCGCGTGCGCGAGCTTCCCAAGATCGAGCCAAAGCGTGAGCTCAGCGTCGCCTGGCCGGAGCCCGGCCTCTGTGGCCTGATTGCCGGAATTGCGATGGCCGCCGTGGCGGCGAGCCTCGCAGTCGCTCCGGATGCCGGCGGAGTGCTGGCGGCGGGCTTGGCGTTGACCGTGATCGCAATCGCCGTCATCGACGCGCGTCACCTCATCATTCCCGATCGATTGAACGCCCTGGGAATTGCGCTTGGTCTTGTGCATGCCGGGCTTGCGGGCGACTCGGCCGTGGCAGCGGTCGCGCTCGCGGCACTGCGCGGTGCTTTGCTCGCGCTTGTCTTCTTCGCCGTGCGGGCGATCTACCGGCGGCTGCGCGGCCGCCAGGGCATCGGGCTGGGCGACGTCAAGCTGGCGGCGGTGGCGGGCGTCTGGCTCGACTGGCAGATGATGGCAATCGCGGTCGACATCGCTGCGGCCGCGGCCCTCGCCGCCTACCTGTCATGGCAACTTGCAGCGGGGCGATCGGTCAGGCCGACCGGCCGGATGCCGTTCGGGCTTTTTCTCGCGCCCGCGATCTGGATCGGCTGGCTGCTCGACCGCTGGCTGTCGGCGCTCTAGAACGGGGGGCTCAAATGCGGTGCTGTGACAATGCTGCACCTGGGATGACGGGCTGGCGGGTACTGGCGCGACGCTTGTCGAATCTCGCCGCGCTCGCTTTCGTCGCGGCCGCTGTCGTGTTGGCCGTCGTCGCACCGGCTCGCGCCGGAGCGCTGCCCGATGCGGTGGCAGCCTATGCGCGCGGTGACTACGTCACGGCAGCCAAGCGGCTGACGCTGCTGGCGGTGGCTGGCAACGCGCGGGCGCAGGGTCTGCTCGGGTTCATGTACGAGTACGGTTATGGCGTACCGCAGGACTACGCCATCGCATTCATGTGGTACGTGCGCGGTGCCGAGCAGGGCGACCCGGCAGCACAATACGGGCTCGGCCTGATGTACGACAAAGGCAAGAGCGTGCCGAAGGACGCAGTGCTCGCGCACAAATGGCTCATCCTGGCGGCCGCGCGCGCCGGGCTGCGCGAGCGTGACGCCTATATCCGGCTGCGCGACGCGGTTGCCACGAAGATGAGCCACTTCCAAATCGGAATGGCCCAGGCACTCGCGAGCGAGTGGGTGCCGACGCGGGAGCGACCGTGCGCGGCCGGGTGTTGAGCGGATTTCGAGCGCTCCGGCGTCGTCGGTCTCAGCCGCCGCGATTGGCGGTGATCTCCTCCACCAGGCGGATGATGCTGCGCCGGAGCGTGACATCCTCGATCCGCATGAATGCGCGCGTGAGCGCGAGCCCGCTCGACGTGGCGAGGAAGTCGATGACGTAGGCCGGCGGCGCTTCAGCGGCCGTCCCGTCGGAAGCTCCCGCCAGACCCGGCGAGCCGTCGAAGAAGAAGGCGACCGGGACGTTCAGAATCTGTGCGATATGCTGCAGCCGGCTGGCGCTGATCCGGTTGGTGCCCTTCTCGTATTTCTGCACCTGTTGGAACGTCAGTCCGATGGCTTCGCCGAGCTTCTCCTGGCTCATCCCGAGCATCATTCGCTGCATGCGCACGCGACTGCCCACATGCCTGTCGATCGGGTTTGTTGCCTTGGTCAGCACGATCATAGCCTCCCTTATTTTTTTCGATCGTGCATCGTCTCTCTTATCGACCATAAATATCAACCGTTATCGAGGTACGTTAGAATACGTACTTCCTTGGACGCATGGATCGTGGTTTTGCCGCGAGGCGACGCGCTGGCCGCTGCGCACAGGATGTCCCACATCCGTCCGGCACCCGCTTCCGCGCCTGCCGAAAACGCGCAATACTCTCGCCATAACAATGAATCGTCGGGAGGTGACCCATGCGACCAAAGCATATTTGGTTCGGAGTGGCGGCTGCGCTGTTGGCGACCGGGTTGGCCGCGGGCGGCGCGGCGGCGCAAAACGCGCTCACCGGCATCGTGTCCTCGAGCGAAGAAGGCGCGATGGAAGGCGTGCTGGTCAGCGCCAAGCGCGAAGGCTCGACCATCACCACGACCGTGGTGACCGACGCGCAGGGCCGCTACAGCTTCCCCGCCGCGCGCATGGAGCCCGGCAAATATACGATCGCGATCCGCGCCATCGGCTACAAGCTCGACGGCGCCAAGAGCGTCGATGTGCCCGCCGGCAATGCCGGCACCGCCGACCTCAAGCTCAGCAAGGTCAAGAGCCTGGTACCGCAGCTTTCCAACGGCGAATGGCTGCACAGCCTTCCCGGTCCCGACCGGCAGAAGGCGTTTCTCACGATGTGCGTCGGCTGCCACACGCTGCAACGGGTGCTGACGTCCACCCACGACGCCGCCGAATTCCAGCAGGTGTTCCTGCGCATGGCGCGTTACTCGCCCGGCAGCTCGCCCACCCATCCGCAACCGCTGCTGCCCGGCCCGCGCGGCGAGCGTCCGGCCGTCACCGGCGATGCCGCCAAGGCGGCCGCGGAATTTCTGGCCAGCGTCACCCTCGGCAACGCCGAGGCCGTGGAATATCCGTTCAAGACGCTGCCGCGCCCCAAGGGACGATCGACCAAGGTTGTGGTCACGGAATACGACCTGCCGCGCAAGGGGGCGATGCCACACGACGTCATCGTCGATAAGGACGGTCAGGTCTGGTATTCCGACTTCGGCTCGCAGTTCGTCGGCGTGATGGATCCGAAGACCGGACAGACCAAGGATATCGCCATTCCGGTCGTGCGGCCCGAGCAGCCCAAGGGCGGGCTCGACATCGAGTTCGATCCCGAGGGCAATATCTGGCTCTCGATGATGTATCAGGCGGCGATCTCGAAGATCGACCGCAAGTCCCACGAGGTCACCGTCTTCCCGTTCCCGAAGGACTGGATCTCGACATCGGCGCAGGCCTCGATGGTGTCGCCGATGTATTCCAACGTCGACGGCAAGGTGTGGACCAACAACCAGGAGGACAATTTCAACTATCGGCTCGATCTCGCCACCGGCAAGTTCGAGAATCTGGGGCACGCCAAGACGCCCGGCGGCAAGCAGATCCGCGCCTACGGCATGCCGACCGACCACCAGAACAACCTCTATCAGCTGGAGTTCGGTGGCCAGAGCATCGGCCGGCGCGATGCCAAGACCGGTGAAGTCACCATCTGGCCCACCTCCACCTCGCTGTCGCGGCCGCGCCGCGGCCGCGTCGACGAGCAGAACCGCCTCTGGTTCGCCGAATACGGCGGCAACGGCATCGGCCTGTTCGATCCGAAGACGGATGCCATCAAGGAATGGCGGTTGCCGACGCCTTGGAGCGCGCCCTATGACGTCGTTTCGATCAAGGGCGGGGCGGAGGTCTGGACCGGTTCGATGCTGACCGATCAGGTGTCCCGTCTCGACACCGCTTCCGGGCAGGTGGTGGACTATTTGTTGCCGCGCACGACCAACATCCGGCGCGTGTTCGTCGACGACACCGGCCCGCGGCCGGTGCTGTGGGTGGGGAGCAACCACGGCGCCAGCATCGTGAAGGTGGAACCGCTCGACTGATGAATTGTTGAGAATGTCAAGGAGGGACCTCCGCCGGTGCGGAGGTCCCGCTTTTTTTGGATGCGGCGGATTGCTAGGATGATTCCCGATGCCCCTGTGATCCGGTGTCTCTGCGACCAACTCGGGGCCATGCCGGCAGGGAGGTTCTAGTGCCCCGAACCCGAAGTTCGCTCACATATTGCAGCAAGTGCGTTTGCGAACTTCGGGTTTTAAAAGGGGCACTAGAATCATAGAGTTGCTAGTGTCCCTTTGATTCCGAAGTTCGCATGAGAATGCGCTGCAAGTGCTTGCGAACTTCGGAATCGGGACACTAGTCCGCCGCACCAGCGATGTGGAGTGGTGCCGCGCGTCGGCGTATGGCTCGTCTGCAATGGCAACGTTGCGCCAACGAATGGAGTGCCTGGATGTCATCCTCGAGCGACTGGGAGATGCCAGATACCGTCCAGCCCAAGCCGGAGAACTATGCCTTCGACCTCGAAGCGGCATTGACCTCGCTGGTGGGGCTGCGCGCCATCATTCCTGCCGATGCCTTCACCGCCGAGACGCTCGGTACCGAGCGGACCGGGAACGGAGTCCTGATCCGCGACGGCGTGGTGCTCACCATCGGCTATCTGATCACCGAGGCGGAGACGATCTGGCTCCACCTGTCGGACGGGCGGGCCGTTCCCGGCCATGTGCTCGCCTATGACCAGGAGACGGGCTTCGGCCTGGTGCAGGCGCTGGCACGGGTCGACCTGCCGGCACTGCCGATCGGCCAGTCGAAGGCGGCGAAGGTCGGCGACTCGGTCGTGGTCGCCGGCGCCGGCGGACGCAAGCACTCTGTGGTGGCGCGGATCGCCGCCAAGCAGGAGTTTGCCGGCAACTGGGAATACGTGCTCGACGAAGCATTCTTCACCGCCCCCGCGCATCCGTTCTGGGGCGGCACGGCGATGATCGGGCGGGCAGGGGAGCTGCTCGGCATCGGCTCGCTGCAAGTGCAGCAGGTGCGCGAAAGCGGCACACCCGAGCCGCTGAACATGATCGTCCCGATCGACATTCTCAAACCCATTCTCGAGGACCTCATGACAACGGGCCGGCCGAAGCACCCGCCGCGGCCCTGGCTCGGCCTCAATGCGACCGAGATCGACGACAAGGTCGTCGTGGCGCGGGTGTCCAATGGCGCTCCGGCGCGCAAGGCCAATCTGCGCACAGGCGACGTCGTGCTGGCGGTGGCTGGCGACGAGGTGAGCGATCTCGCGGGCTTTTTCCGCAAGGTGTGGTCGCTCGGCAAGGCCGGCGTGGAGGTGCCGCTGACGATCTATCGTGACGGCCGCACATTCGAGGCGCGCGTCGCCTCCGGCGACCGCAATCGCTTCCTCAAGGGACCAAGCCTGCACTGAGAAGACTTCGATGCGTCGCTGGTGTCCGCACGGGGCGGTTCTGGTTGCAAGTGCCGTCGTCGCCCTGTCGACGGCATCCGGCGCCCGCGCTGCCGGCGTCGAGGACTTCTACAAAGGCCGCACCGTCTCGCTGATCATCGGCTACAGCGCCGGCAGCGGCTACGACATCTACGCGCGCACGCTGGCGCGTTTCATGGGCAAGTACATCCCCGGCAGCCCGTCGATCGTCGCCCAGAACATGCCCGGCGCGGGCAGCCTCAAGGCGGCGATGTACGTGCACGGCGTGGCTCCCAAGGACGGCAGCGTCATCGCCACCATCGGACGCAGCGCGCCGATCGAGCCGCTGCTCGGGGAGGCGCAGTTCGACGGGCGCAGCTTCACCTGGCTCGGCAGCATCGCCAGCAATTCGAGCCTGTGCACCTCCTGGCACACCACTGCGATCAAGAGCTGGCAGGACGCCATGACCAAGCCGTTCGCGCTCGCCGGCGAGGGTTCCGGCTCCGATCCCGACAATTTCGCCCGCATCCTGAAGAACGTGTTCGGCGCCAAGGTCAGGCTGGTCACCGGCTATCCTGGCGGAAGCGAGATGAATCTCGCCATCGAGCGCGGCGAGGTCGATGGCCGCTGCGGCTGGTCGTGGGACAGCATCAAGAGCACGCGACCGGACTGGCTGCGCGACAAGAAGCTGAACTTGCTCGCGGTGTTCTCACTGCGGCGGGCGTCGGACATGCCGGCCGACATCCCGCTGATCGGCGATCTCGCAAGCAGCGACGAGCAGCGGCAGATTTTGCGGGTGCACCTCGCCGGGCAGGCGCTGGGGCGGCCGTTCTTCACCTCGCCCGGCGTGCCCGCCGATCGCAAGGCGGCGTTGCGCGCGGCTTTCGATGCGACGATGAAGGATTCGGATTTCGTGACCGAGATTGCGAGGCTCAAGCTCGAGGTAAATCCTGCGAGCGGTGCCGAGATCGACCGGTTGCTGGCAGAGGTCTATGCCACCCCGAAGGACGTGATCGAGAAGGCGAAGCTGGCGGTGCGGAACTGAGCCGAGAGCGCATGGGCTGGTCGGGCGAACTGCTGCATGTCCACATCGCGCCGGCGGCCTCCATGCCGATGCAGGAGTTGCCGGAAGCAACGCTTGTCGCCGGCAGGGGTATCGAAGGTGATCGCTATTATCTCGGCACCGGCACCTATTCGAAAAAGCCGGATATCCGCGAGGTGACGCTGATCGAGGTCGAGGCGCTCGAAGCGCTGGCGCGCAACGATCCGCCGGTGCAGGCAGGTCCGATCCTGCTGAAGGCGAGCGATCACCGCCGCAACCTGACGGTCCGCAGCGTGTATCTGAACCATCTTGTCGGCAAACGCTTCAAGGTCGGCAGCGTGGTGCTGCGCGGCGGCCGATTGAACTTCCCGTGCAAATACCTGGAGCGGCTCGTCAATGCGCCGGTCTATCTGCCGCTGTGCAATCGCTCCGGCCTCAATTGCGCGATCGAGGTTGGTGGCGTGATCCGCCGAGGCGATCCGATTCTGCCGCTCGACTGATGTCGAACGGCTTCAGCTTTGCTTGGATATCAGAAGAATTCGTCGGGGCAGGGATCGACGATGGCCCACAGCTCTGGGCCGTTCCTGACCTTCTTCATGTCGGTGGTCAGCCCGCCGTTGCGCGCGATCCAGTCTTTCACCGTCACCGGGTAGTAGGACATCAGGTCGGCGGTGCCGGCGTAGCTCGTGACCTTGATGCCGAAGGTCGTGGCCTTGTCGTAATAGGCCATGTGGAAGCCGAGGCTTGCCCGCGGCGTGACGCAGACCCGGTTCAGCGGGACGATGCCGAGCACGAGCGTGCAGGCGGAATTGCAGATGCCATCGATGATGACGCGCTCGCCCTTGTCGCGGATCGCGGCATATTTGGCCTTGTACTGGTCGACCAGCCCGCCGTGATCCCGCGTAATGCGGTAGTCAGCTCCCGCAGCGGAGCTGCACAGCGCGGCCGGCACCAACAGCGCGAACGCAAGACGACGCATTGCCCCCGAAACCCCCAAAAAGAGACGCCTCAGATACCAAAGCACGCCCGTTTTCGGGAATCACACGGGCATCCGGCAAAAATTTGGCCGTGCTTTATTTTGATTTCGTTAACGCTGTTAAGTCGCCACTTTCTCGCCGCAATTGGGCCGCGCCGGCTCAGTTCTTGGCACTGACGAGGCCTCGGGGGGCCTTGTCCACCGGTTTTCTTTGCATGGATGCAAACATCCCCGGTATCAGCGGATTGGTCAATTCTTAGGCGATGCCGCAACACCGCCGATAGGCGCGGGCGTTAGAAACGAGGCTAAACCCGACGGTGGTATTTCGCCCGGGGAATGCGTGGCTCGTGGTTCGTCCCATGGCGCTTGATCTTCCCACGCTCTTCATCATCACGGTATTCGTCTCCGCGGTCGCGGGCCTGATGTTGCTGCTCTCGTGGCTGCAGAATCGCGGTGTCCGGGCGCTTGCCATGTGGGGGGCGGCCTTCATCATGGGGTCGGTCGGCGTTGCACTGGTTTTCGCGCGCAGCGAAATTCCCGATGTCTGGTCGATCGCGATCGCCAACGCGATCGTCGCCGCTGCCTATGGCACCCTGTGGTGCGGGGTCCGCAGCTTCGAGGATCGTCCGACATCCCTGGCGTTCGCGCTGGCCGGCGCGACGGTCTGGCTGGTGGCCTGCCAATTCCAGGCATTTTATGTTTCGCCGGTCGCTCGCACCTCGCTAATGGCCGCCATCGTCATCACCTATTCGGTGCTGAGCGCCTGGGAGCTTTGGCGTGGCCGCGCCGAAGGGCTGATGTCGCGCTGGCCGCTCATCGTGCTCCTGCTCGTTCACGCCGCGATCTTTCTCATCCGGATCCCGCTTGCCGGATCGCTTCCGCTCGCCGCCGGAGCCTCCCATGCAATCCACATCGACTGGTGGACCTTCGTGGTGTTCGAGACGGTCTTCTTCTCCATCTCCATTGCCTACCTGTTCGGAGGCCTGACCAGGGATCGGGTCGTCCGCCGGCACGAGCACGCGTCGCTGATCGATCCGCTCACCGGAGTGAGCAACCGCCGCGCCTTCCTGGCGCGCGGCGAGAAGCTGCTGCAACGCAGCCGGTTCGACCGCCGCCCGTCGGTGCTGCTGCTGATCGACCTCGACAAGTTCAAGGCCATCAATGACGGCTACGGCCATCACGCTGGAGACCAGGTTCTGGTCGCCTTCTGCCGCGTCGCCGTGGCCGCCATCAGGCCGGGCGATCTGTTCGGTCGGCTGGGGGGAGAGGAATTTGCCTGCCTGCTGCCGGGCTCGCCGCTCGACGGCGGGCTCGAGGTCGCCGAGCGAATTCGCCGCAACTTCGAAGACACGTCCCTGAAGGTCGGCGGCGACACAGTGTCCGCCACCGTCAGCATCGGAGTGGTGTTGTCCGCAAACCAGGATCAGGATCTCGCCGCGCTGCTGATGGAGGCCGATCGGGCGCTCTATCGCGCGAAGGCCGGCGGCCGCAATCGCGTCGAGCATGCGCCGGCGCAATCCACCGCCCACTTCGAAGGCGCAAGCGTCGCCCCTGCCTGAAACGATGGCATCAGCGAAGGCGGGGCGCGATGTCGATCGCGCCCGCTCGACGGCTTACGCCTTCGGCTGCGGCACGATCCGGATGTAGGGTTTCGGCGCCTTCCAGCCCTGCGGGTATTGCTTCTTGGCATCGTCGTCGGAGACCGAGCCGGCGATGATCACGTCCTCGCCGTGCTTCCAGTTCACCGGCGTCGCTACCTTGTGCTTGGCGGTGAGCTGCAGCGAGTCGATCACGCGCAACACCTCGTCGAAGTTGCGGCCTGTGGTCATCGGATAGACCAGGATGAGCTTGACCTTCTTGTCCGGGCCGATGACGAAAACGTTGCGCACGGTCTGATTGTCCGCGGCGGTGCGCTTGGCGGGATCGCCCGACACGGCGGCGGGCAGCATGCCGTAGAGCTTGGACACGTTATAGTCGGTGTCGCCGATCATCGGATAGTTGGGTGCGAAGCCCTGCGTCTCCTTGATGTCGTTGGCCCAGCCGGTGTGCTTGTCGACCGGATCGACCGACAGGCCGATGATCTTGACGCCGCGCTTGTCGAATTCCGGCTTGATCTTGGCCATGTAGCCGAGCTCGGTGGTGCAGACCGGCGTGAAGTCCTTGGGGTGCGAGAACAGCACCGCCCATTTGTCGCCGATCCAGTCGTGGAAACGGATCTTGCCCTCGGTCGTCTCCGCTTCGAAATCCGGGGCAGTATCATTGATCGCCAGAGCCATTACTCACCTCCGTCGCATGGGGAGCCATTGGTTGTGAATGCCGGCAATATAAGTGCTTGCAGCGACAACAACCAGCGTCTGTCGGAATAGCGGATTCCTATGACGACTTTTTCCTTCGTGACCTCGCCGCGCAGAAGGAATGCATGGCGCGGCGTGCATGCCGAGAAAGAATTTTGCGGCGACGCTTGGAAGAGCCGACGGCGTGGCGGTTTGTCGCGCCGATCCTCACGCCAGCGGGGGCAGCGCCGTCACGATTTCCGCGCGCCGGGATTCGAACCAGGGCGGCAGCTTGATCGCGCTACCGAGTGTCTCCTTCGGCTCGTCCAGGGTGAAGCCGGGGTCGTCGGTGGCGATCTCGAACAGCACGCCGCCGGGCTCTTTGAAATAGACCGAGCGGAAATAGCAGCGATTGCGCTGGTCGGTCGGCTGCAGTCCCTGCATCGGGAGGGTCGCCGCCATCTGCGCCTGTGCGGCATCGTCGGCGGCCCGGAAGGCGACATGGTGGACCGAGCCGGCGCCCTGGCGGCCGGCGAGGAAGCCTTCCGCGGTGCGGACATCGACAACCTGACCGAGCCGGTCACCGCCTGCGCGGAAGCGCGCCAGGTTGCCGTCACGCCGGTCCGCGTTGAATCCGAGTGTGTCGGTGAGCACCTGCGCGGTCGACTCGCCGGCATCCACCATCAGCGTCACGCCGTGGAAGCCGCGGATCGCGTGCTCCGCCGGGATCTCGCCGTTCGACCAGCCGGGAATCTGCTCGGCACCTTTGACGGCGACCAGGGCGAGCCGCATGCCGTCTGGATCGCGCAGCGGCAGCACGCTCTCGCCGAACCGTTTTTCCAGCGCCTCGTGGGCGATGTCCTGGGAGACCAGCCGGTGCGTCCAATAGCCGAGCGAGCCTTCGGGGATGACGAACGCAGTCTCGGTCGCCATCCCGTTGCCATTGCGGCCCGGAGACGATTGCTCCCAGACAAAGAAGGTCAACGCCGTGCCGGGTCGGCCGGTCTCGTCGCCATAGTAGAGGTGCCACGTGGTCGGGTCGTCGAAGTTGACCGTCTTCTTGACCAGTCGCAGGCCAAGGCCACGGGTGTAGAACGCAACGTTTCTCTTGGGGTCGCTGCAGATCGCGGTGACGTGATGGATGCCTGCGCTTCTGCTCATCGAAACATCCGATCGTGCACGAGATGATTGCGGCTGGTAACGGCTTATGTAGGTTCCGCGGGGACGCAACAATTCCTTGCAGCGTCGACGGTTTTGGGCGTGCCGCCGCAAGTTCGCCATACCCGTGCCGTCAGCGCAACTTGCTTCCCGGCTATATTTTGATTCGAACCAAGACGGCGCCTGCCGCGACTAAATCCACAGGCGCAAGAGGGAGCCCTGGAAGGAACCCCTACGTCCTGGCGGTGTTGTCGTTCAAATCTTTGTCGCGAAGAAATTTCGGCAAAGTTGCTGTCAACCCAGCCAGCGCGCCGTGGTTACAAAGGTCCCGAGCAAGGGACGGGAGAGCGTCGATGACCATGAGGTCCGAGCGATCGGCCAGCCTCCATGCGCTGCTCGCGGCGATCAAACGATCGCCGATCGTCGCGCATCTGACGGGAGGTCTGTCGCGCGCGGCGCAATGGGCGATCGTGCGCAAGTCGCCCGACGTCGATGCTTTTGTCCTGGCTTGGATCGCCAGCCATGCCCGCGGCGCCCGCCGCCGGCCCCGCTACTTCATGTGATCGCCGTATGTGATCGCCGTCGGGCGGTCACGCCTATCCGCAATCCCTGATTGACTTTTCTACGCTGACGCCGCAAAGCCTACAGGCCGGCCTCGCGGGATCCATTCGCGGCATGTTCAAGCGCATCCTGATCGCCAATCGCGGCGAGATCGCCTGCCGGGTCATCAAGACTGCGCGTCGAATGGGCATCGCGACCGTTGCGGTCTATTCCGAGGCCGACCGGGACGCCCTCCACGTCGAGATGGCCGATGAGGCCGTGCCGATCGGCCCGCCGCCCGCGGCCGAGAGCTATCTGGTCATCGAGAAGATCGTCGACGCCTGCAAGCAGACCGGCGCCGAGGCGGTGCATCCCGGCTACGGCTTCCTGTCCGAGCGCGAAGCCTTCCCCAAGGCACTGGCCGCGGCCGGCATCGTCTTCATCGGCCCCAACCCCAAGGCGATCGCCGCCATGGGGGACAAGATCGAGAGCAAGAAGGCGGCGGCAAAGGCCAAGGTGTCGACGGTGCCCGGCCATCTCGGCGTGATCGCCGACGAGAAGCAGGCCGTGAAGATCGCCGACGAGATCGGCTACCCCGTGATGATCAAGGCGTCGGCCGGCGGCGGCGGCAAGGGAATGCGCATCGCCCATTCCAAGGCCGAGGTCGCCGAGGGATTTGCGCGCGCGCGCTCGGAGGCGAAATCCTCCTTCGGCGACGACCGCGTGTTCATCGAGAAGTTTATCGTCGATCCTCGCCATATCGAGATCCAGGTGCTCGGCGACAAGCACGGCAATGTCATCTATCTCGGCGAGCGCGAATGCTCGATCCAGCGCCGCAACCAGAAGGTCGTGGAGGAGGCGCCGTCGCCGTTGATCGACGCCGCGACGCGCAAGAAGATGGGCGAGCAGGCGGTCGCGCTGGCGAAGGCCGTCGGCTACGACTCGGCCGGCACGGTCGAGTTCGTGGCGGGCCAGGACAAGAGCTTCTACTTCCTCGAGATGAACACCCGGCTGCAAGTCGAGCATCCCGTCACCGAGCTCGTCACCGGCATCGACCTGGTGGAGCAGATGATCCGTGTCGCCGCCGGCGAGAAGCTCGCGTTGAAGCAGGGCGACGTGAAGCTTACAGGCTGGGCGGTCGAGACGCGCGTCTATGCCGAGGACCCCGTGCGCAACTTCCTGCCGTCGATCGGCAGGCTCGTGCGCTACCGTCCGCCGGCGGAGACGCAAACCGGCGGCATCACGGTGCGCAACGACACCGGCGTCTACGAGGGCGGCGAGATTTCACTCTACTACGACCCGATGATCGCCAAGCTCGTGACCCATGCGCCCACGCGCGCGCAGGCGATCGCGGCCCAGGCCGATGCGCTCGATGCCTTCGCCATCGAGGGCATCCGCCACAACATTGCGTTTCTCTCGGCCCTGATGGCGCATGAGCGCTGGCAGGCGGGCCGGCTCTCCACCGCCTTCCTGGCGGAGGAATTCCCGAGCGGATTTCATGCGATCGTTCCAACGGGCGAAACCGCACACGTGCTGGCGGCGGTCGCGGCCGCGGTCGATCACGTGCTGGGCGAGCGCAAGCGCCGCATTTCCGGCCAGCTGGCGGGGCGCGCCGTCACGCGCGAGCATCGCCGGGTGGTGCGGCTTGGCGAGAGCGAGGTCGCCCTCGACATCACGCGGGACGGCAACACGCTGGTGGTCAGCTTCGAGCAGGGCGCGCATATGCGTCATGTGCTGGCGTCGCAATGGAAGCCGGGCGATCCGGTGTGGACGGGCACGATCAGCGGGCGGCCGATTTCGGTGCAGGTGCGGCCGGTCCCCAACGGCTTCGATCTTTCCCACCGCGGGGTCGAGACCCGCGCCTACGTCTATACCGAGCGCGAGGCCGCGGCGGCGCGGCTGATGCCGGTGAAGACGGTGGCCGATTCCGGCAAGGCCGTGCGCTGCCCGATGCCGGGCCTCGTGGTCTCGATCGCAGTGGCCGAGGGACAGGAGGTCAAGGCCGGCGAGACGCTTGCCGTGGTCGAGGCGATGAAGATGGAAAACGTGTTGCGCGCCGAGCGCGACGGCGTGGTGAAGAAGATCCGCGCCAAGAAAGGCGACAGCCTGGCGGTCGATGCGGTGATCCTGGAGTTCGCCTGACTTTCAGAAAGCGGTCAGGACGCTCTCCTGGACTGCTCGCTCCGAAATCCCGACTCCCCCTCGATGCTCCTGACCTCTCTGGTCTGGTAGAAGTCCCGGCGTCCACAGTTCGGGCAACGGACCGTGAACTCATCCGGCATCCGGTCGGTGGTCGCGAGCGGCACGCGACACGAGCACTTGTGGCATATGATCGCGCGCGTTGACGGCGGCTTTCGGGCCAAGGACATGGCAGGCCCTCCGAATACTGCATGACGGATCGAGCTGTCCAATCGGACAAAGTCGACGAGCCACATTTTCGTTTCATTCGCCTCGGCAAGGGTACCGAGAGATGATTTCGGGGCCGTCTGGACTTTTGTGAGGGTTGTATTCAACTTCGCGCCCAAGACGAAAAAAATCTGGCCATGCCATACGATCGAACGGCGCGGATAGTGTCCGAAGCTCGAACCCCATGACCCTGCATTTCGCCTATGGATCGAACATGAGCCGTCGCCTGATGGGCGCGCGTTGCGCCGACGCGCCGGCGCTCGGCGTCGCGACGCTGAGCGGTTGGCGCTTTGTCATCAATTCCGAAGGCTTCGGCTCGATCGCGCCGCGCGCGGGCGACCGCGTGCATGGCGTGCTATGGCGGCTCTCCGCGCGCGACGTCGCCGCCATCAACGCCTACGAAAGCGTCGGCTCCGGCCTGTACCTGCGCCGCCGGCTCACCGTCCGCCACGGCGGACGCCATGTGGCTGCGCTGGTCTACATCGCCAGCCGGCAGGGGGAAGGAACGCCGCGGCCGTGGTACATCCAGCTGGTCGTGGAAGCGGCGCGCGACTGGGATTTGCCCGAGCGCTACATTCGCTCGCTGCGACGCTGGTCGCCGTCGGGATGGCGCGGCGCGCGGACGAGGGACACGGGGGAGGTCGGGTGAGCACGCAAACGATCCGGCACGTCATCATCCGCGGCCGCGTCCAGGGCGTGGGCTATCGCGCATTCACGGAATATGCCGCGCTCGATCGCAGCCTCACGGGCTGGGCGCGCAATCGGCGCGATGGCGCGGTCGAGGCGGTGTTCGCAGGTTCAACCGATGCGGTGGCGGCAATGATCGAGGCCTGCCGCCGTGGACCGCCGGGCGCGCGGGTCGACACGATCGAAGAGCGCGAAGGAACCGCCGGCGAATTGGCGATGCGCGGTCGCGAGCAGTTCGCGGTGCTGCCGACCGCGTAGCGCATGTCCCGGAAAAGTGGGAACCGGTTCTCCGAATAAGGACATGCGCCGATTAACGAGCGCGTTCACATCGCGGCCATGCTGCGGAACGCCGCGGCCAAGGTACGCAGCGCGGCGCGGCCGCGTGCATCCGACATGCGCGAGTGCAACACGACCGTGGAGCGGCCGAGCGGCGGCAGCGCCAACGCGCGGCTCACATCGAGCGTTCCAGGCGGAGCAATGCGGCGCGCCAGCGGCGCCACCGCAAGGCCGCAGCTGATCGCGGCGGCCACCGCGGTCACGCCGCCCCCGGTGAACGCCTCGAGCCATTTGACGTTCGCCTTGTCGAGCGCGCGGATCGCGTGCGCCCGCACCCCGCAAGGGGCAGCGAGCATCGCCAGGCGCAGCTTCTCGCCCGACTTGTGCCGGAAGCCTGGCGCGGCGAACCAGCCGAATTCGTCTTCCAGCAGCTTTTCGCCGCCGCGCCGGTTGCCTTCCCGCCGCACGATCACCGCATCGAGCTCGGCGCGGTCGAACTTGTCGAGCAGCGCATGGGAGAAATCGATCCGCACGTCGAGCAGGAGCGCGGCATCGAAGGCGTTCACACGCGTGAGCAGGCCGGGCAGGCCGGGGCCGGCCACGTGGTCGCTGATGCCGATCGTCAGCCGCGGCGCGGCGGGCTCATCGCCCACGAGGGCGCGATCATGCGCGGCCAGGAGGTCGCGTGCCCGTTCGAGAAATCCGGCCCCGTCCGCCGTGAGGCGGACCGACCGCGGCGTCCGCTCCACGAGCCGCGTCGCGAGCCGATCCTCGAGCCGCTTGAGCTTCAGGCTCACGGCCGACTGCGTCGTGCCCGTGGCCTGCGCCGCGCGCGTGAAGCTTTCGAGTTCGGCGACCAGCGTGAAGGTGCGCACGGCGTCGATGTCGAGCGGGCGGTGGGAGCTATCATTTGGCATCGTTATCACTGATATAACTATAAATAACGTTTCGCAATGATAGCAGGAAGCCTAGGTTATCGCCATCGACAAATAAGGAGACATCGTCATGCCGCTCGTCACCATCAGATATGTCACCAGCCGCAACCAGGCCGGCCTCAAACCCGCCATCGCCAAGGCGGTGAGCGACCTCGCCGCCGGCATCCTCCACAAGGATCCGAAGGTGACGGCCGTGCTGGTGGAAGCCGCCGATCCCGCCGACTGGTTCTGCGGCGGCCATTCGCTGGCCCAATCCGGCCTCGCCAGCTTCGCACTCGACATCCGCATCAGCGACGGCAGCAACAACAAGGATGAGAAGGCCGAGTTCATCGCCGCGACCTTCAAGCGGATGGGCGAATTACTTGGGCCGCTGCACGAGGAAAGCTATGTGCACGTCCACGACGCGCGCGCCGACGGCTACGGCTTCGGCGGACTGACCCAGGAGCGCCGCTATATCGCGGGCAAGCTCGGGACCAGGCTGTCCGCGGCGGCGTGATCGTCGCCGACCATTCCAAACAGGGGCTCGAATTCCCGCCGCAACACAGCGTCGATCTCGGCGAGCGTCACCGCTCGCCCGAGGTCGACCAGGCTGGTGACGCCGTAGCGCGGCTCGGCCACCCCGCACGGCACGACGCCGGCGTAGTGAGAGAGGTCGCATGAGACGTTGAGCGCGATGCCGTGCAGGGTGACCCAGCGCCTGATCCGAACCCCGATCGCCGCGATCTTGTCCTCGCGCTGCGCGCCTTTGTCGGGCCGGCGCACCCAGACGCCGATGCGGTCCTCGCGCCGCTCGCCGGCAACGTCGAAGGCCGCGAGCGTGCAAATGAGCCATTGCTCCAGTGTGGCCACGAATCGGCGCACATCGGGCCCGCGCCGCTTGAGGTCGAGCATCACATAGGCCACCCGCTGGCCCGGCCCGTGATAGGTGAACTGGCCGCCGCGGCCGGTCGGATATACGGGAAAGCGCGCCTCGATCAGCTCGTCCGGCCTGGCGCTGGTGCCGGCCGTATAGAGCGGCGGGTGCTCGAGCAGCCAGACTAGTTCAGGCTCCCGGCCGTCGGCGATGGCGGTGGCGCGCGCCTCCATGACCTCGAGTGCGGTCTCGTAGGCCACGAGACCCTCGGCAATGCGCCACTCGACCGGGGCTGCGGCCGGCCGCCGATCGAGCCCGAATGTCAAATCGTTGCGCGTGTTAACCACCTCGTAACCATACCGTGGTGACTTGGACGTGTCCCATTCGCTTGCCCAAGGAAGGCCGAACGTGCCGACGCTCGACAAGGTTTCCCTCGACATCCAGGTGGTGCTCGGCACCACCATCATGCCCATCCACCAGGTGCTGCGGCTGGGCCGCGGCGCCATCATCGAGCTCGACGCGTCCGAGGATGACGAGGTCGCGATCCTCGCTAATAACTTCCCGGTGGCCAAGGGCACCGTGGTCGTCAGCGGAAACCGCATTGCGGTGGAAGTCAAGGAGCTTACGCCCCGGCTTGTAGATATGCGGTGAAGACGGGATATGAAGGGGCGGGGTCCTCGAGGGCGCCACGGGGACTGGCGAATTTCGGCTGCCGATCTCCTAGCAAACCCGAGATCGGTGCCCTTGTTCGCCGGGGGGTGATTTGTTACATCGAGCGCCGTCGCTGTGACGCGCGGCCCCACGGCCCGCGTTGATTTCTCCCACCTGCGGTCGTGGCGGAATTGGTAGACGCACTAGCTTGAGGTGCTAGCGGGGCAACCCGTGGAGGTTCGAGTCCTCTCGACCGCACCACTCTGAAAAAATGATGTTGAATTCATTTGGTTTTCTC
>Ga0126382_10000007_pt1 | contig 62893 bp, 81 predicted proteins | sample PanSoiMetPlot_30_FD_92548 | JGI IMG/M metagenome (GOLD analysis project Ga0126382, IMG submission 92548) | Tropical forest soil microbial communities from Panama - MetaG Plot_30 | ecosystem: Environmental > Terrestrial > Soil > Tropical forest > Bulk soil | place: Panama | collected 2016-02-17
GTGACGCTCTAAGATGGCCGACGGCTCCTTCTTCCAGCCCGGGGCGCCTCCCAATCCGTCCTCGCAGGTGAACGGCCCCTTCAACCTGGGCTGCGACTTCTACACCACGGTCGCGGGCAACACGCTCAAAGGGGTCTACTTCAACAAGCTCTCTACCGACACCGGCACCCACACTGCGACCATCTACCGCACCGATACGCAGGCCCAGGTCGGCCAGCAAGCCTTTTCGGGTGAGACCGCTTCGGGCTGGCAGTCCCTCACCCTTTCGACCCCGATCGCCTTGACGGCCAACCTCGTCTATCGCGTCTGCGTTTCCCATAACACAGCCAACTACCAGGCCTACACGTCGTTCGTCGGCAAGACGATCGGCAGTGGCGGTGCCTATGTGATGACCCAGATTGGCTATGCCATCGCGGGCACCGGGACCGGGTATCCGACCAGCTCATTCTCCGGCTCCTACTATGCCATCGATGTGCTGGTCGATAACGTGTTCACCGGACTCTACGCGAGCCAGGACGTAGCCGAGGTTTGGAGCGTCGATCAGCCGCCGCTCCGGGTCTCGCAGGCGGTGGCCGAGGTCTGGATGCAGAACCAGCCCCCGACCGCTCTCCGAGCGTCCCAGGACGTGGCCGAGGTCTGGGTGACTGACTCAGGGACGCCGACCGAGCTGCGTGCATCGCAGATTCTGGCAGAGGCATGGATAGGTACAACACCACCAGTAGGCACACGACTCCGACTGTCGGCACAGGTGATCTGATGGATATGGACGTGCGAATGAAGGAACTCGAAGCGCAGCTGAACGAGCAGATTGCGCGGCGAGATAATCTTCGGCTCGGGTTACGGCAAGCGACCATCCTCATCGAACGGTTGCAGGGTGCGTTGGCCCTAGCGCGAGAGATGATGGAGGCGAACCATGCGACGGCTGTGGTGCACGATTCTGGGACTGTGGTTACTGGTGGGAACAGCGACGGCGGCGATCATTGACACGTCGCTCGCTACAACCGGCAACGTCGTCACGGCGCAGACCGCGACGGGTGTGTCCGCGAATATCCTGCGGATCGGACGCGGGAAATACCGGACGCTGGTTGTGATGATGACGAACACGGGAGGTGCCGGGACTTCGACCGCGCAGCTGGAGATCAACTGCAATGGGCCGACCACCACGTGGGCGCTGGTGGCGAACAGCTCGACCGTGATGGCGGCGGGTGCGTCGGCGGCGTTGAACACGGTCTATCCTGCTTGTGACTACCGGATCAACGTGACTGCCTGCACCACGTGCAGCGTGAACGTGGATTATTTTCTCGGACCTGAGATTCAGTGAAGTATCGGTCTCACAGCGCCCGTCAGTGGCTCTATGATGCGCTGTCTAGCCCGCTGACGGTGGGAATACTCGTCTGGCTCATTTGGCTGCTCGTGCTGGCTTCGACGTACGCGCGGGGCGAAGGGCCGGCGATTGCGTACCCGGTTGGGCAAGGGGCGGAAGTGGGGGAGAAGATGACTTCGCCTATGGTGCCGGATCGGGGACCAACGGTGAATGGGGACATGGGGCCGGCGCAGCTCACATCGCAGGTGTTCGCACCGATTCCTCCGTCGCCGTCCAGCACCACGACCGTCCCGCCGACGACTACGACCGTTCCGATAAGCACGACAACCGTTCCGACCACGACTACGATTGGTCCGACCAGCACCACATCCACGACCGCCAGCACGACCAGCACAACCACGGTGGCGTGGCCGGTGAGCGATGTCTTCAACCGTGCAGGACCGGCGCTCGGTGCATCATGGACAACCCCGCTCACGTTCTACTCCATCGCGCCGGTCATCACGAGCAATGCGGCGACGGGGCAGGTGGGGACGGTTGGACTGGCTGTCTGGAATGCAGCTCAGCCTCAGAATGACAGCTACGCTGAAGGACAGGTCATTTGGGCGAGCGGAGACACCGGGTCCATGGTCGGGGCGTGCCTGGTCGTCCCGGCGGCCCAGGATGCCGCCTGCTGCATTCTGAACCAGGGCTGGCTCTCGTTCCAGGTGGCTGATAGCGGGGCCTCACTCACCGAGCAGAATCGTACCGCCTCGGCGTTCTCGTCGGGGGATTGGGTGGCGATCACGCGCTCGGGCGCGCAAACCTTCCAGTGCTACTCCTCGAAGGACGGCATTGCGTGGACGAATCGTGGCACGCCACAGACGGTCACAACGATGGCGACGGGTGGCGTTCCTGGCTTCACTGTGACGAGTAATGGCAAGTCGCTCGATCAGTGGAAAGGGGGCTTGGGAGCGACGCCATGATGCATCCGGCAGCGCTCGTGTTTCCGCTTTGCCTCCAGAACATCGAGGAGAGCGCGGTGTTGTCTCCGACCTCGCCTGCGAACATGGATGGGGTGATTGATTCCAGCGAGGAGCCCTTGGGGCCGATCTTCCTAGACCACCCGGACACCATTGGGCAGGGCAATCTCAATACGAACGCGCTGGCTGAGACCGGTGTGCTTCAGCTGCATGCTGCTCCGCGGGCGCAGACAAGCGTGCACTTTGACGTGCGGACGACCATCATGGTTGTGGCGGCGAGCTACGGCATCACCGACCATCTGGACGCGAGTCTGGTGATACCCGTCATTCAAGAGGACGTGGATGTGCATGTCCGCATCGGGCCATTCGTTGGGCGCACCACGTTCTCGGCGGCGGGGGTGAGCGATCTGAGCGCACGCCTGAAGTATCAATTCCATCCTAATCTCGCGTTGACGTTGAAGGCGATCTTTCCGACTGGTGATTCGAGCCGGGGGTTTGGCCTCGACACGTACTGGCTGACGCCTGGCGTGGCGGCTTCGTGGCCCATCGGCAAGCGGATGCAGCTCAACGCGCGGGCGGCGGGTGAGTTGGACCTGTCATACCTGAATCAATCCGGTGTGAGCTATGGCGTTGGGGCCTCGGCGCTCGTTGGCCCGGTCGCGCTCGTCTTTGAGTTTCTTGGCAGCAAGGGACTACAGAATTCCCTCTCTCTGTTCGATGTGACCTACGGCGACGGACACACGTTCGATTTGGCGTTCGGGATTCGAGCACCACTGCCACACGGGTTTATGGTGTTCGTAGCAGGAACCTATGCGCTCGATCACGATGGCATTCGTCCTGCTGGCGTCTCTCCCGTGGTGGGCGTCGGCTGGAACGCAATGCATTAACGTTCCTCTGCACCTGTTGAGAAAGTGCCATCTATGCCCAGCAGGACCAACGGGATCAACGGGACCACAGGGGCCATCGGGGGCCCCAGGAACGCCAGGGGCCAGGGGCGAGCCTGGCCCGCTCGGTCCACCGGGTTCTCCGGGGCTCCCTGGTGTTCCTGGGGCGCCTGGTACCCCTGGTGCGATGGGCACGCCTGGCCTTCAGGGTGTGCCTGGGCCGCCGGGACCGACTGGTCCGACCGGCCCGACCGGGGAATCGGGCAGCGGGAGTGTGACGATCACCACACAGACAGCAACGACCAATTTTACCAGACGCTTGCTCAAAGGCGATTTAGTGACGGCGATTGCGTCGTGTGCCCCTGGCGAGCAGGTCACCGGGGGCGGGTACACGGTGGAGATTTCACAATTTCAGGACATTCATCAGCTCGCACTGCTCAACGATCGGCCAACGAACGAGCCACCGCAGAGCTACATCATCCAGTTCATTGTGACCGATAATTTCGCCATGCATACCACGCTGAGCCTGACAGCGGTCGTCCAATGTCTCGGGACGGTCCCGTGACTGAGCCGGTTGCACAGCCGTCCTGGTTGGCGCCCTTGATCTCGGTCACGACGCAGCTCGGTGTGCCGACGGTCTTTGCTGGCATCTTGCTCTGGTTCGTGCTGTTTCGGCTCGGCGCCACGCTGGACAATATCGAGGACAACGAAATCAAGCGCACACAGCTCCTGACTTCGATGCAGGAGCAATTCGTTGCTGCCGTGCAACGGCAGAGTGAAATGTCCACGAAGCTGCTCGAGAAACTGGAATACTGCAAAGCACCCAAGGAGTGAGAAGGAGCCATTATGATTATTCGGAAATACTATTTCGACTCCGTGCGTGGTTCCTTGTTCTCGGGCTCCATGAATCAGCCGCAAGTGGACGGGCAAACGGCACTGCTCGACAATGCCGAGATGCTCGGCTGGGATGATCGGTGGACCGCGTATCTTCTGGCGACCACGTTTTGGGAGACGGCGCAGACCATGCAGCCTATCGCGGAGTACGGCAAGGGGCAGGGGAAGCCCTACGGGGTGCCGGATGGCCCGTACAATCAAATCTATTACGGGCGTGGCTTCGTGCAGCTTACGTGGTACCAGAACTACCAGAAGCAGGACGACAAGCTGAAACTCAATGGGCAGCTGGTCAAGGTTGCGGATACGGCACTCGATCTCCAGGTGGCGACTGACATTATTTTCGGTGGCATGCGCGATGGGGATTTTACTGGCGTGGGGTTGCCGAAATATCTCAACGACACACAGACGGACTTTTACAACGCACGAAAGATTGTCAACGGCTTGGACCAAGCGAACACCATTCAGGGTATTGCCTACAAGTTTGCCAATGCGATCTTGCACGACGCAAGCAGTCCTGTGTGATGATGCGACGGGAGTATCGGCCATGACTGTGCTGTATGTCATCGTGTCGTTCGCGATTGGAGCAATCGCCGGCTGGGTGATGCATGGGCAGATGACGAAGGCGATTGAGGCATCACCGGAGCCGCCGACGAAGATCGGGAAGAATGACAAGACATGAACATTTGACGCAGTTGCGGGATGCAACGCGCTGGTACCTGGAAGCGAAGATTCGGGATGAGGACTGGCATGGGGTCTCGGATGCGGCGAATGACCTTCGCGAGATCGATGCCGAGCTGCGAGGGCTGATTGATGGAGAACGGTGCATGCCCGACGTGTCAAGTGCTCCGGGAGGAGTTGGCGACCGTGCGGGCGGAGCGGGAAAAGTTGATGGACCGCCTCATGGCGGCCTTGTCCCCACCAGCGTACCAAGCGTTCTCTGGCGTGCCGGCAGCTGGACAGACGCTAAGCGCGCCGATCAACACCGTCGTAGACGCGCAAGGAAACGTGTGGGTCGAGGTCGCGGGGAAGCTGGTCTCCCAGGCGGAGTGGCAAAAGCTGGCGACCGGAGCAGTCTATCTGGACGAGGCCGGGCGAGCGGTCCCGGCGGAAGAAGTCGATCGCGCCATGGATAAACTTGGCGAGATGATCGGAGGAGGGAAGTCGTGATGAAGCGTCTACTCGGGGCCGCACTGTTCCTCGGCTGGGCAGTCGCGGCGCAAGCGGCCATCAGCTGGACCGTGACCAAGGCATCGGACTGTACGGCGGCGGCCACGCCTTCGGGCTGCTGTGTCATCGCCAGTCCGGGGGCAAACCCCGCGTGCGTGGCGCGGAACACGGCCGGTACACTCACTACGGTGCGTGCCGATCTCCGTTCCGATGGTGGCACGTATACGAGCGGCGGTGACACGCTGACTAGTGCTGCGCTCGGCGTGCTCGGGCTGACCACGATTCAGTATGGCAACTGCTGGGTCAGCAATGGTGGTGAAGTCATCACCACGTCGGATGTGACCGGTAAGCTGGTCAAGTTTCGTATTTGGACGACGGCGGGCACGGAGGCGACGGGCGCGATTGCGACCAGCGTCTATATGGTGTGTGATTTTTACGGACGCTGATCGGTGGCGTTAGAGAACGTCTTTCCTCCGGCGCCCACGAACACGGGCGTCGAGCGCGGGTCGGCGCAGACGCCGAGCAGCGAGCCGCGGAAACCGCTCACGGGCTATCAGCCGACGCCCGAGGAAAAGGAGATCATCCAGCGGGTCCAGGACCGGATTCAGTACACCGGCCGGGACAATACTCGCTGGGCGCTCGAACGCCAGATGTTCGAGACGATCGCCATGTACTGTGGCATCCAGTGGATCGAGTATTCCGAGACGCAGCGGCGCTTCCAGCGCTGGAACGCGCCGTCGTGGTTCCCGACGCCAGTGACGAATCTGATCGGGCCGCGGGTGGGAATCATGCAGGCGGGACTGGCCCGGTCCCAGCCGCAAGGGCGGGTGCGGCCCAATACCAACGAGCCGCAGGACTTCATGGCGGCGAAGGTGGCGGAGAAGCTGGTTGGCCGCTTCTACGACGTGACCGACGAGGACGAGCTGCGCGACATGGCGTCTCTGATCTCGGCACTCACCGGGACCGTGATCGCGGAGGACTGGTTCAATCCGCAAGCCGGGCGCGTGAACGTCGTGCCGCAGATGCAGGTGGTACGCAATCCGGTGATGGAGCAGTTGGCACAATGCCCGACGTGTCCCGCAACGGCGCCGCCCGAGAACGTGAGCCTGCCGTGCCCGCAGTGTGGCGGGCTCGACATGGCACTCGGAGAGCGCCAGCGCACCTGGCCGGATGGCACGCCGATCACGACCTCTAGACTCCAGCCGGTCATGGGCGAGGATGGGCAACCGGCGATCGATACCATCCCCGAGGGCGAGATCGAGTCGCGGGTCCGCATGCTCATGAACTTTTATTGGGACCCGAAGGCGGCCAAGCTGAAGGAAGCGCGCTGGTGCGGGGAAGCGCTCTACGCCGATCTTGACTGGATAGACGAGAACTATCCTGACCTCGGTCCGTACGTCGGCTCCGAGGAGGGAATCGACCAGCTCAACTTCTACGAGTCGTCCCTGCTGGCGCTCGTCGGTCCCTCGATTCAAGGAACAGCCCATTATGGCGCGACGCAGTTCTTCAAGCATGGAGCCGTGCTGCGGAAGTACCAGGAAAAGCCATCGCAGAAATATCCACAGGGCCTTTTCGCGGTCATTGCCAATGGCGTGCTTCTGCACCGCGGCCCGCTTCCAATCACCGATGAGCACGGTGTTCCCACCGGAGATTTCAACTATACGGAATTTCGCTACGATGTGGTCCCGGGACGCTTTGCTGGCCGCACACCCGCCGAGGACATGGTGCCTTTGCAAAAGCGCGTCAACGGGATCGATGCCCAGGTGATTCTGAACCGCAAGACCATGCTCTCGCCGTGGATTCTGGCGCCCAAGGGCAGCGGGCTCGATCCGGCCCGCCAGCACATGCGGCCTGGCGCTACGGTGCTCTACAACTTCGTCGGGGTGGGTGCAGCGCCCCAGGTCGTTCCGGGCACGCCGCTGCCGGCGCAGATCATGGAGGAGCGGCAGCAGGCGATCCAGTCGATGGATCAACTCGCGCAGGATGCCGCCTCCATGGCCGCGCAGCAGGCGCCCGCTGGCACGCGCTCCGGAATCGCCATGAACTTCGCCAAGGAGGCCCGCGAGGAGGTCACGATTCCGCGGCTGCGGCGCTGGGGCCGCTGGGTTGCGGACCGCGACCGGAAGAAACTGCTGCTCGCGCAGCGTTATTATCGTGAGCCACGGATCGTGAAGGTGCTCGGCATCGGCAACGAGTACCAGGCGCAGGAATTCCAGGGCTCTGATCTCCGTGGCAACACGGACGTGACGGTCGATCCAGGGACGCTGATCTGGCGCTCGCAGTCGGCGCGACAGCAGGCGATCATGGACGCGATCGAGGCCGGCATCATCAAGCCTGACAGCCCGGTGTCACAGCAGAAGCTGATCGAGCAGCTCGGGATTGAGGGCTGGGATACTGACATCGGCCCGGACCAACGGCGCGCGAAGAAGGAGAACGCGACGATGGACGACGGCGGCCCGGTGCAGCTCACGCCCGTGGACGACCACGACGTGCATCTCCATGAGCACCAGTCACGAATGAAGGACCCGGGCTTCGATTCGTTGCCGCCTGCCGCCCAACAAGCCTACCAGGCCCATGTGCAGGCGCATCAGCAGGCGCAGCAGCAGGCGCAGGACGCCGCCGATCAGACGGCGGAGCAGAAGATGGACCAGATCATTCAAGGCGCGGCGGAGGCCAAAGCGGCTGGCGTCGAGTCTTTGATTGCAAATGCTCAGAAACAGATGACAACTGGAGCTGGACCAACTGCCCCACAGCCAGGGGCTGGGTGATCGAGGGATGCCCATACCGTTCCCTCGTGGGCGAGCGCCCCGCCACAGCGGGCGCGTGAGGAGTCTGTTCGATGGGCGCCGCAGCTGTTGATTCCCAGCCGACCGGGACCCCTGGAGCACCGGCTAGTGCACCAGGCGCCCCAGGAGGCGCGGGAGGTAGCTCACAGCAGGGCACCCCTACCCCCAAGGGCTCGGAGGGCGCTCCGGGCACGGGAGGCCGCACAGAAGGCACTTCTGCGCAGCCCTCGGGACCGCCGGCCGCTCCGGCGACCGAAGGGGGTGAGGGGCAACCTGGGAAGGCAGTGCAGGAGCACCATGTCCCGTGGCGGAAGTTCCGGGAGGTGCAGACTGACCTGACCAACACCCGGCGGGCGCACGCAGGCGAGCTGGAACGAGTGAACGGCCAAATCGCCCAACTCACCCAGCAGAACCAGGAGCTACTCCAGACCAAGAACGACTACGATGTTCTGGAGCAACTCATAGACGAAAACCCTGATCTAGCTGAGCAACTCTTCGAGCGCGCCGGCAACATGCGGGCACGGGCAGCAGCCGCTGGCCGTGCTGGTCGCAATGGCCAGCCGCAGGCGGCGCCCGCAGACACGGGACTCGCGCAGGAAGTTCGCCAGCTCCGGTCCATGTACGAGTCGGACCGGGCGGCTCGCACCGAGGCGGAGACCAACGCCCGCCTGAGCAACACGGATGTCCAGCTGGTCGAGCAGCTGAAAGGGCTGCTCGCGGAGCACGAGCTGGATCATTCGTGGCTCCCATCGGCACGGGAGTACGTGCTGGCGGTGGCGCGGAAGTATCCCACGCTCGACATGAGCGAGGTCCCGTACGTGTTCGCGGAATGGGCCGGTCCGCTCCAGGAACGGCTGAACCAACAGCTCAACACCTGGCGCAACGGCAAGCTGGCAGACGCCAAGAGCCTGCCGCCGATGCCAGGCGGCTCGCCCGTGGTGGCAGCCGCGGGCGCTAAGGGGGCGCTGGACCGCAGCACGAAGTCGATCTTGGAGGAGCGCTTGAAGAATCAGCTGGGCTGGAAGAACGAATAGCGGGAGGACAGTTGTATGGCCCAGCCCCCTGCGGTAATCGACAACATATCCGAACTATCCGCCATCTTGAAGACGGTGTTCGGTGAAGGGGTCGAGCAGCAGCAGAACCTGGCCGCGATGCTCTACAAGCGGTTCGGGGAGAGCGGTGTGCGGTTCGGCGGTAACTCGTACGAATTCCCCGCTCGCATGGTGAACACACAGTCGGTCGGTGCTCGTGGCTACAGAATCTCGCTGCCGGAGCCCATCCTCAACGTGGACGTGACGGCTCGCGTCCGTCACAAGTTCATTTACGGCACATTCGATATCACCGGCCCGGACATCGAAAAGGGCAAGGGAAACGTCAATGCGTTCGTAAACACGCTGACCGACAAGATGCGGTCCCTCACGGAAATGATGCTGAAGGACCTGAACATGCAGTCGTACCTGGACGGGACCGGCGTGCGCGCCACCATCCCGACCGGCGCGACGTTTGCGGCGGCGGGCATCGCCGTCGATCAGGTGAAGTTCTTGCGCGTCGGCATGCAAGTCAACGTGGTGTCGGGCGCGGACGGCGTGACCCTGCGCAGCGGCACGGCAGGGAACGTCGGAGACTCCGACCAAGGCGATGCGGCGGGCACGTACTACCAGAAGCGGTACACGATCAGCCGGATCGACACGTCGACTTCGCCGCCGACCATCCAGCTGTCCAACGCCGCGGGCGTCATCAGCCCGGCGTCGGGCATCACCGGCATCGCGGTCGGGGACATGATCGTGCGGCACAAGGCGATCGGGGCGGAGATCACTGGCCTCGGCTCGATCGTGGACGACGGCGTGAACGATCCAGGCGCGAACGTCCTCCAGGACATCGATCGGGTCGCGAACCCGCTCTGGCGCGCGAAGATTCTGAACGCGGGCGGGGGCGACATCACGCTGCCGATGATGCAGCTCGGGATGGACTTGCCCGAGGTCTCGTCGGGCCGCCGGATCACCACCGTGATCGGCAGCTACAACATGCGGGAGCGCTACCTCCAGGTGCTGGTGCCGCAAAAGCGCTTCACCGACTTGAAGCTGGACGGTGGCTTCCAGACGCTCGAATACAATGGGCGTGACTTCCTCGTAGATGTCGATTGCCCGGACGGCCAGGTCATCTTCCTGAACGACGATTCGATCCAGAAGTTCGGGCTGTTCGATCTCGCCTTCGTGGAGCAGACGGGCGGCATCCTGAAGCACGACAGCTTGGCGGCAGGCGACGTGTTCTACGGCTACATGCGCGTGATCTGCAACCTCGGCACCACGCAAGCCAACTCGAACGCCAAGATCGTTGGCGGGATCATTGACCCCAACTATGTCGTAGCAGCGTAGGAGGCGTTCATGGCGACACCGAATCCAGGACCGCCAGGGCTCGCGCTCACGACCCTCCAGGCGTACCTGGACGACAAGAAGTGGCTCTTCTTCGAGAAGGGCTTGATGACCATATGGGGCGAGCTGTACCTGCTCTCGCAGAACTCCAACAACCCGCAGCTCTCCATGCTCGGGCCGATCGATGGGCGGTACAGCTACAGGTCGGCCGCGGGCACGGTGATCCGGCAGCCGCCGACGTACTCGCGCCTGGGCTCGCCGGGCATGAGCCCACTTACCCCTCCATAGGAGGCTGCCATGGGCATGACACTTCGGCAATACATGGACGATCGGCTCCGCTGGATCATGTTCGAGAAGGGGTTGCAAGTCGAGTGGAATTACCTGAACCAGATCATCAACTCGCTCTGCGGCTCCGGCTTCACGGCGAGTACGACGGTGCTGGAGTCCGCCGACATCACCGCAGCGACTGGCCTCAACAAGAACACGGCCAAGACGTTCTCGGGCACGTTTGCCACGGGCGCGCAAGCCGGCGGCTCTGGCTTCACCGTGCCGCCGGGCGACATCGCGGGGAACATCGGTCCCGGTCCCCAGCGCCAGACGCAACGCGTCCCGACTGCGGGGTTCCGCGTCTCAACCTGACATGCAGTACGCTCCGGATCGCACGATCGCTGCCGCGCTCAAGCGGATCGACCGTGGGCTGTCGATTGCCTGGGTCGAGCCGCAGTGTCGCTGGGCAGTCTTCCATGATCTCCAGGTCGAGGGCAATCCGGAGGAGGAAGTCGACCGGCTGGCGACGGCACTCCAGCTCGATGCTGCGAAGATGGGATACGTCGTCAGCCGGTGGGACTGTGTGGAGACCGCGCGCAATGCGCTCGTGGCGCGCAAACTTGTCTGCTACGTCGTGGACGACGACGGCACCTATCGGTCCCTCGATTCACGGATTGTCAAGAAGCTGGAGCGCATGGACTACTACCGCCGGAATTGCGGACTGCGCGACTGGCGGCAAATGTTAGACGCACGGGCGGATGCTTTGCGCCGGGCACGGAGCATCGCACAGGGCGACGTGTGGGACTGCATCCAGCACGATCGTGTCTTCGCCAGCCAGGTGTCGGACATCTTGTGGGGTGTGCGGCCCGTGCGCTCGGTCACAGTGCCTGAAGGAGTACCCGATGCGAACGATCGTGAGCGGCATCCAGAGGCCCGTCCTGGTGAAAGTCCGGGGCAAGAAGCCGAGCGTGATCGCGGCGACGGAAGCGGTGTGGCCGCCACGGACGCTGGTGCTGGAGCCGTACCAGGGCACTCAGCTTACCGATGACGATGCCGACGTGATCTTGGAAGCCTGGGCACAGCAGGGGCTGATCGAGCTGAAGTCGGATGGCGTCCTGGCTGACGTGCTGATTGAGGCGAAGAGCCAGCGCATGGCATGGCTCGACTTTTTCATCAACAACTTCCGTGAGGAGAACGCGCGGCGCCGGGCCGGCAACGAGGGTATCCTCATGCCGCGACGTGTGCACCGGGAAGCCCTGAAGGAGCTGAAGGCGTTACAGGTGGAGCTGTCTGCCCTCGACGCCGAGCTGCTGGGCGAGCCGGCGAAGCAAGTGCTGCACCGGCCCACGATCGAGGATGTCGCGGCGAAGGAGCTGCTGGGCTTCGGTATCAGCCCCGCGGTCGCCCCGCTCATTCCGGACGGGCTGCCACTCACGGACACAGGCGTCTAGATGGAGGGTAGCGTAATGGAGGACGAGAAGGACGAGAAGCTGGCCGAGCAGCCGCCGCCCGATCCGGGCCGTGCGCCGAGCGGTCTGACCAATCCGCCGCCACCCGAGGGCTTCGATCCCAATGCCAAGCCCGAGGAGCCACCGCCGCCGGTCACGGAGTCCGAACCGAAGGAGTAACCCATGGCGGACAAGTGGATAGCCGGGGCGATCAAGCGCCCCGGTGCGTTCACGCGGAAGGCGAAGGCCGCAGGCATGGGGACGCAGGCGTATGCCAGCAAGGTACTCGCAAAGAGTTCGGGAGCGTCCACGCAGACCAAGAGGCAAGCAAACCTCGCCCGGACCCTGCGTAGCTTTCACCGTCGTTGAACGCAGCGACGATCTCGATTCCCGCGGACGCCCACGGGACAAACCATGGACGCCTCCGAGGAGACGTAAATGCCGGATATCATCATCATAAAGCCCTCGGCTGGTGAGCAGGACTATACTGAGGGTCGTACCTGGATCGACAAGCAGTCACCGGATCGGAACTTGACCCAGGACGAGCGGGAGGCGCGGGGCTTCGAGCGCGAGAACGAGCGCAGCCAGCAGCTCGAAGAGCAGAACAAGGAGCGCTGGACGCGCCCGTTCACGATCCGTCCGATCTCGCGATCGATGGGGCGCTAAGATGCCAACTGGCACCCGTGCTCCTCTTGGGCAGCGGCGCTTGCAGACATCGCGGCAGGGGATTGCCTATTGGACGATCAAGGTCGCTGGGCATCGTCGGTGGCGTTATGAGCACCGTGTTGTAATGGAGGCACTCTTAGGCCGTCCATTGCGGTCCGGGGAGATCGTGCACCATCGGGACGAAAATACATTGAATAATGAGCCGGGGAATCTGGAATTGATGACAGCCGGCGCGCACGTTGCGATGCATCATCGTATTTCAACTTGGACAAAGCAGCACATGGCATGTCGGGAATGCGGAACGACTGATCGTAAGCATTTGGGAGGCGGTCTCTGTTCGCTATGCTACCAGCGTCAGCCGGGCAAGCGCTGGAAGGATTGGAAGGTGCGGCATGCCGTCCGTATCCGCTAGTCAGCAAATGTTCATGGGCGCGGCGTATGCCCGGGCGAAAGCCGGGCATCCGCGTGCTGGTGATCCCGACATGAGCATCAAGCAGCTCCGGGACTTTGCGTCGACGCCGCGCAAGGGGCTGCCGGCACGGGCGAAGGGTCGACAGGTACGACGCTAGATGGCATGGCCGCAGCGCTCACCGGCAGCAGGCAGCGATGAGCCGGCTCCTGATCCAACGGACTTCGGGATGGCCGACGTGCCTGCGGAGGGCAGTGATAAGCCTCCGATTGCTGGTCCGGAGGTGCGCCCGGAGGTGCTCGGACGCCGCCGCGGGGAGACTTTGGGTGAACTTGCGCAACACGAGCACGACCGGCAAGCCCGGATCGCCCGTGCAAGTGACCGTGGTCTTAGCGGACTGGATCGAGCTACCAACCCCTACGATTTCAACTCGCCGCAAGAGTACCTGGATGCGGCGGACGCTACACTGAATGACCTCGCGCGCTCAGGTCGGGTGAGGATCACGGAGAGCGGTGATGTGTATGGGACCGATATCAGCAAGGAAGACAACGACAGGGTGCGGATCATGCTCGACCACATGCATGAATTCCAACCCGGGCCTGCCACGCGAAGTGTCTCGGAGGCAATTCGGGAGTACGGGACTCGACCGATCGCGGATGTCTCCGAGATACCTGAGCGTGAGTACGAGCTGAACGAGGCGCCGAGCACGGCGACGGACGAGTGGCGCCAGCACATGGAAGAGCAGCGGATGCAAGCTCGGCTGGGGATCGGGGGCTGAATGACCGATGTATCCGAGAAGATCGAAGCGGCCGAACGCCTCGAAATGAACCTCATGAAGAAAGGCAAGACGCACGCGGAGGCGGAGCGTGAGGAGAAGAAATTTCTCAAGCGACCGGAGCGGACTCTGAACCGAGGAGGAGCACGGAAATGAGCAAGGGCTATGCGGCGCCGATGGCGCCCACGGCAGGAAACACATCGTCCAGCGGGGGCAACGGTGGCGGCGGCATGGCGGGACCGATCATGAAGCGGGACATCAATCCGCGTGCGTCGTCTGCCTTCCGCAAGGGCGGCGGCGGTCCCTCGAACTTCGAGCACGGCGGCGGCAAGCGGATGTTCGGTCGCCTGGTGAAGCGCTGATGGCAAACGTCATGGGCGATGACAGCAAGGGTGGCCGTGGGCTCGTCAAGACGATCGGAAGGATTGCGAGCCGTGGGGGCGCGAGTGCGAAGCCGCCAGTCGATCAGCAGCCGCCACTCACTCGGGATTACGCGCAACGCGAGAGCACAGACACGTTCCCGCGGGCCTATCCGCGCTTCGGGCGTAACGTCGGTCGCCGCTAGTGGGCGTGCCGTTCACCAGCGTGAACGATCTCTACACCGCGCTCCGTGCGGTGACGGACCACTCACGCCCGGCGTACGACGGCGAGATCGTTGGGGCCTTGAACTTCGGCTACAAGGAGACCATCCGGGCGATTGCCTCCGTGCGCTCCGAGATGTTTGCCTCTTACGTGAACAACTTTACGCTCAAGGCCAACACGCGTGAGGTAGATGTCTCACTGCTCGACCCGCCGCTGCTCCGTCCTACCCGGCTGACGGCGCAGCAGAGCGGGCGGAACACCGCTATCCTCTTCCGCTACCGGGCGCTCTATCATAGCGAGTACGAAGCCGCCGAGTTGATGCAGCAGACGGGCACGTTTAACACGATCCTCTACGACGTGCTTCAAGGTAAATTCCCCGGTCTGACGACCACGACGACTGGAGGGACGCCGCCACTGAATTTCCACGTGAATGTGCAGGACATCACGAACTTCCCGGCGGGCACGTTCGTCACGCTTCCGTTGCCGGCTCGTAGCATCATGAGCACGGTTGCTGCGACGCCACAGCCCACTCTCACGGAGCCATACTACGGAGTGGTCACGACAGCGAGTGGCACGGCGCTGGCACTCAATCCGGCGATTACCACAACGGTCCCAACGGCGCTCACGGTCACGGCACTTCGCCGGGTCATCATCCGCTGCGCCAATCCGCCGACCCAGGATACCACCGGGCAGCTCTGGTACCAGTACCGCCCGCCGCGCCTGGTGAACCTGACCGAGATCATCGATCCGATCGTGGCCGAGCACCAGGACATGCTGCTGTTCTACGCGATCTCCATGTACCTCCGAGCCGTCAACGATACGGAAGCCTCTAGCTGGCTTCAGAAGGCTCAGCTGCTCAAGTCCGAGCTGATGCAGGACCTCGAACCGCTCTCGGGCCAGAATAGCGAGTCGCTCGATTCTGGCTTGTGGGGTTTGGGATGAGTTCGCTCTGGCCGGCGTTCCTGAAACGGCTTCGCTGGAAGAAGGCTGCGTAGTGTCGATCGATTGGGCGAAAATCCAGGGTGGTCCCGACTTCAAGGGACTCCTCGCACGTCGCCAGATGGAGCTGGACGACCTCTCCTATTTTGCTGCACTCGACAACATCGATGCTTACGGTGGTGCACTCGGGAAGCGCGGCGGCTCGCAGCTGGTGAACGGCTATGCCACGTTCCTCACCGCGCCCGCCGTATCGGGAGCGACCACGCTGGCAGTGAACGACGGCAATGGCTTCGTGAATGGACAGTCGGTCTACATCCTCTCGACCGTGCATACGGTCGTGAGTCACGGCGCGAAGACACTTCAGATTTCGCCTGGGCTCGATGCGCCGACCGCGAGCAATACGGCGATTGGCACCCAGGTGATTCAGGGCTTCCCGGCACCAGCTGAAATTCAAACGCTCTTCCAGGGTGTATTCCGCAACGGCGACATGACGCTGTGGGCTGCGGTGAACTGCCAGCCTTACAAGATACTCGCCGGGCAGACCCCTATCGCCCCGACGTTGAACTTCCCCGTCGTGACTGTGGCGACGGCCTATGCTGGCAATCCGAGCGCGGCGGCATTCTCGACGCCACAGGCTATCTCGGTAGGGGATTGGATCACCTTTGCAGGCGTGTCTTACAGCGTGCAGATCACGGGCAGCTACCTGGGTGTCTTTGCGTTTTCGCCTGCGTTACCAGCCGTGCCCACGGTTGGGCAGCAGGTTACCCTGTCATCCTTGCACACGGGTCTCGCTGATCCGCCTCCCGAATTCGTGCAGTACGGGAATATGACCTACATGACCGGCGGACTTCAGCAAGACGGCGCGGGACATAAATGGCCGACTACGGCGATTGCCATGCGTCAGGACACTCCGCTGACTATCGGCTCGCCAGTGAAGGGCTGGCGCATGGGTCTCAGGCCGCCTTATCAAAGCGCGACTGCTTCCGCCGGGAACGTTGTCACTACGCCTGCCAGCGGACTTGTCTCCGGGCAGACCTACAAGTACCGCACGCGTTACTACAATTCCAAGACGGGCCAGGAATCCGAGGGTGGTCCGGAAGCTGCGGTGGTGATTGGCACCGCACCGAATAACGGTGCGTCGCTGACCATTCCCGGCTCTCCCGATCCGCAGTGCGATCAGGTGCGTGTGTACCGGACGAGCATGAATGGTGGTGGTGCGTGGTACCGTGTGCTCAACGTTTTGGTCGGGAGTCCGACTGCCGCGCCCTCCAGCACGATCACGAATCCTGGTGCGGGTAGCACGGTGGTGGTCTACGATTACACCGCAGACGAGGGACTCGGCACACAGATGCGCGACCTCCTCGATAACTGCATTCCGTCGAACATCTCGATCCTGACCATTTGGGGTCAGGCAAACCGGCTCATCGGGATCGATCGTGTCGCCAATGCGGTGAACTATTCCGACCAGCCTGATCTGGCGACGGGCCGACTCAAGGGGGAGAGCTGGCCGATCAACAACCAAATCTTTGTGGCCTATGACGACGGTGACGTGCTGACGGGCATCGCGTCCTTCTTCGATTCCGTGCTGGTCTTCAAGGAGCGCTCGGTCTGGCGCATCACTGGCATTCCACCGGACATCAAGATCGAGCCGCTGCACTTCCGTCAGGACCAGACGGCGTGTGGGTGTCGGACACAACGGCAAATCGTGATCGACCATGACGAAGTGATCTACCGGGGTCAGGAAGCCATCTACGAGTTGAATCGCTTTCAAGGGCAGGCGGAAGGATTCAAGTCGCAGCGGCTCTCCTTGCCGATCGATGAGCTGGTGCAAGCGCAATACGACAACAGTGTGGAGCAGCGCGTGGGGCATGGTGTCTACTTCCGTGCCAAGCGGCAAGTCCGCTTTTGGGAAACCACGATGCGCTGTCTCGTGCTCCAATTCGAGTCGAGCGTCGAGGGTGAGCCGTTCGGCTGGATGCAATGGATTGCGAGCACGCCAGACGATGCTCCCATGCCGCTGCCACCTTCCGGTCCACGCTGCTCGTGCATTGCCCGCTATGACCCGGCGGTTTTCCGTGGTGTCGTGAACTTCTACTGGTCCCCTGGTGCCCACGTGGACAGCGCGAACTTCGTCGGGATCGATGGGGGTTACGTCGCACAGCTCGACATCGGGCAGGCGGATTATGGCTGCAAGGCGATGGGCGTGCGGATGGGACCATTGCGGCTGAGCCCGGCAGGGCGGGGCATTGCAGCACGGGGCCGTGCGATCGATCTCCAGGTGCAGCAGATGAATGCGGCGGCGCCGTGGTTCGTCGTCGGGACCGACTGGATGGTGGGACCGTTCACGGTCAATCTCTCCTTCGTGCAGGGCGTCGGCACGATGGACTCGAATCAGATCGATCTCATGGGCGTGCCCGTGCCGGCATTCGATACCGTCTCTGCGCTTATCAGTGCGCCCGGGCATCATCACGAGTGGGTCTTCAAGGAGCAGGACCTGAACTCCTACTATCGCATTCTCGGCTGGACGTACTGGTTCCAGACATTGCCGGTGCAAGCGGTCTGGCGGAGATTCAAGTACGTCGATGCTCGTCCCACCATAATCAACGTGCCGAATCCGTGAGGCCGCGATGGCGAAAAAGACAAAGCAGATAGCTGCCCGCGCACGTGGTGGTGGAGGCGGTGGGGGCGGCGGCACCGGAGATTGGTGGCAGGGTACGCCAAAGGACGGGAAGTATCCGTCGGCCTTCGGACTGCCCGGTCAGAATCCCGCGGAGGCAGCGAAGGCGGCGCGGCAAGCAGGACGTGCTCAAGGACTGCGTGGCCCGGCACTTCGCGCGAGTGTGAAACAAGCGCGGCAAGGGGCGATTGCAGGGCAGTCTGCGGCAGCTGAGCAAGCGCTGAATCTGCCGCCCGGTGCGCTCAAGTACGTGAAGCATCCGGCGCGGTTCATTGGCCGCATGCTCCAGGGCCAGGGACCGGCATTCCGCAAGATGGCGTTCTTGCGCCAGGCATCGAAGGACCTGGGCTATCAGCAGGCTCAGGACACAATGACTGGCTACATGGGCCAGCAGTACGATCCGACCACGGGCCAGCCGATCGTGAACTATCACCCTGAAGTCACGCCACAGGGCACCGCGTGGCAGCAGACGGTTGGGAAGCACATCGATCCGGTGACGGGCCAGGTGACGGGTCTCACGCCTGCGGAGAAGGAGACTGTCTTCAACGAGCAGGCAACGCCGCTCAAGGCGCGAGCGCTCCAGGCGGAGCAGGACGAAGCGTCGCGGGAAGCGGCAGCGGGGATCGATCCACGCTCGGGCGTCGCCGCGGGTCGCATGGCGGGGCTCACGGCGCAGGAGGAAGCCGGCCTCGCAGAAGCGGGCCGGCAGACCACGCTCGCAGACATCCAGCGGCAAATGGATTGGGAGAACCAGGCTGCGGGAGTCATGGGCACGCAAGAGCGCGCCCGTGAGCAGAACATCAACGCGGACGTGACGCGTGCCGGCCAGATTCAGACCGGCCTAACCGACCTTGCAGCCCTCAGTGAGAACCAGCGGCAATTCGACGTGACGTACACCGAGGGCCAGCGGCAAGCGGCACAGGCTCGCGAGGACGCCCGCAAGGCAGCGGCAGCCGCGAAGCCGAGCGGCTTGGAGATCACTGGCGGCATCATCGGTGGCTTGGCTGGTGGTCTCACGGGGAAGGGCTGATGGGCTTCTTCGATCTCTTCACGAGCCCCGATACGCAGGAGCGGCAATACCTGCACAGCCTGGGTCAACCGGACGTGCCCTCGGACATCACGTTCGAGAGTCCGTCGACCAGTATCGACAGGCCGGAACGGCAGGAGCTATTCCCGCCAACACCGCAGAAGCCGACCGGCTTACCAGATGCAGCGCATTCCGGAGCACTGGCGCAGCTCGCGAGGGCGTCGGCGGCTTCGGATCAAGGCCCCCCACAGACACAGACGCCGCCCGCTCCTGGTGGAACGAGCGGCCAAGTGCCTCGACCTACTGGACAGGGGGCGCCCGGCTCTCGGGTGTGGAACACCACGGATCGAGCAGCGATCGCCAACATGCAACGGGACGTGCGCCAAGCACAGGCGGAATCGTCCCTCGCGCATTCGGTGGGCGTGCTGGTCCGGATGGCAGCAACGTACGGCATGGGTGGAGCGGCGGCAGGAGCGGGAGCCGGCAGTGCTGCTGGTGCGGGTGCTGGAGAGGCTGCCGCGGCTGGCTCCGAAGCAGGGGCCAGCTCAGCGGCAGCCGGAGCCGGTGGTCCTGGCGCGTCGAGTTTCGGCGGCGATTTCATGCATGGCTTTATGGGCACGGGTGGTGGCAACACGAACAGCTGGGGCTCCATGCTGGGTGGACTCGCCCGGCGGGAAGCAGGCAGCATGACCTCGGGTGGCGGCGGTGGTGGCGGTGGTGGTGGCGGCACGGGCCTGCCAGCATCAACTGGCGGCGGCTTCACGGGCCAGGCGATGGGGGCGTATTCCGATCCGGCGAACAAGGGATTGCTCGCCTCTGGCGTCCTGGCCGATCCGGCGAAACGCGCGTGGGCACAGCGCGTGCTCTCTGAGCAGCCGGCAGGACTTGTCACGTCCACCATTCCGTGGGCGGCGTACTGATGGCGAACGTTGCGATTCCTTGGGAGGAAGATGTCACCGCGCTGGGCGAGCTAGCACGCGTTAATCTGGCGCGTGGGCAGAGCCGCATCGGTGCGATGACGAACATCGGCTACGGCATTGGAGCGCTCGGCAGCTGGATGCGCAGCCAGGAGCAGGAGGACGAGGCGCTCCGCCAGCAGTACAAAGCCGATCAAGCGGCACAGGAAGCCCGCTTGCAGCAGACGCCGCCTAGCTCGGACACGAGCGCGAACGTGCAGAAGGCCGACACGCAAGTGCACGACGAGACGGACTATAGTGTCAAGCCGTCGAGCGGGCAGAGCGGGAACGTCGAGCAGCAATCAGAGGGGCCGCTTTACAAGCCCGTTAGCTCGACGGGCGAGGCGAGCCCCGGCACGAATAAGCAGGACGTGGTGCCCTCGAAGCAGCCCGCGGGCTCGAAGCCGGCGCTGCCCACGCAAGTCAACACGACCAATGCGGGGCCGCCGGCCACGAAGGATGCCAACACGCCGCCGCCGAGCGGCACGGCGCAGACACCCGACACACCCGAGAACAGCGCGCTGTCGTACGTGAAGGCGCTGCCGCGGAAGGCGCTCTCCGCATTGGGCGAGCTGGGATCGAGTCGGTTTGCGCATCACCTGGGGAACATCATCGGTGTGCCCGATCCGTACCAAAACTGGTTCCGGGAAGAGCACGCGAAGGAAGTCGGCTTCAGCGAGGAAGAAGCCCGCGAGGCGAAGAACCTCGGCATGTTCGGGCAATTCGTGCCCTCGCTGCGCGACCCCGAGAAGTTCTATCACAGCATCGCGCCGGCACTCACCCGCAACATGCCGCCTGGGGCGTTCGAGCGCTACCCGCCTGGCTTCGGCAAGACGGTCGGGGCGACGATGGCGGGGCTCGAACTCGAAGCGGCGAAGGACCCGAACGGCCCGGCGGCGAGAGCGGTCGCCGTGCTGCACGGCATCGCGATGTATAAGTCCGAGCCCGAGGTCCTCAAAATCTACGACCGCTTCATGCAAGCCGCGACGCCGGAGGAGCAGGCGCGGCTGTACGACGCACTCGAAGACTTGTCGCGCATGGGTTATGGCGGCCACCCGCCCGATCCGATGGTGACCGCGATGGCCGACAAACTGCGGGCGCGGCTGGAAGCCGAAGGCAAGCTGCCACGCCACGAGCCGTTCTACGAGCGCCATCCGACTACGCCACGGGTCGAGACGAAGCCCGAGGATTTGGAGCGAGAAGGACCTGGCTCTGGTGGCTACCGCTTCCCGCACGTGAGCGATCCCATCCCGACGCCGCCACGAGGCTTCGTGAATCCGCTCGATCCGCAGTTTGCCGCTGCCGAGGAGCGTCATCCGATTCTGAAGCAGTATCCCGGACTGCTGCAAGCGGTCATGGAAGAAGAATCGCGATTCAACCCACACGCGGTGAGTCCCAAGGGCGCGAAGGGACCGATGCAATTCATGGACGATACGGCGCGGGAGGAAGGTCTGGCTGACCCGTTCGATGTGCCATCGTCTATCGAGCATGGCGCCGCGCTGCTGGAGAAACATCTGCGCCGATTCGGAGATCGGCCTGACAAGGTGCGCCTGGCACTCGGAGCGTACAACGGTGGTCCCGACAATGCGGATGCTGATTTTGAGCAAGAGCCGGGGGGCTATGTTGATCGAGTGCTCATCCGGCGTGCGAAATACGAGCGGCAGCGCACGGGTCAGGCACCGCAACCTCGTGAACGGCCCCGTGAGTCTGGCGAAGCCGAGGCAGGCGAGCCTCCGCGAGAAGGCGAAGGCGAACAGCCCAAGCCCAAAGCGCCGCCGAAAGGACCGCCGCCGAGGCGCGGCGACTTACACCGCCTAGGCGGGCGTGAGGCACGTGGCGGCAAGCCGCCGAAGCCTGCTGTGCCATTGTTCGAGGGCCAAGAAGGCTCCTCGTCCACGACGACGACGGGCACGACCACGCCGTCCAGCACGAGCACGACGCTGCCGCCCAGGAGAGGCGGGAAGGACCTGAGCGGCACTCTGCCCGATGGCACCCAGGTAGACCGCAATGGTCGAATCATCCGCAAGCCAAAACCCGCGGTGCCGCTGATGCGCCAGGGCATGATCTCGTCCGAGCAGCCACGAGGATTCGTCTGATGGCAGATCAGCAGCTCGCCCCGTGGTCTACGATCGAGAACCGGCTCCGGTCGAAGGGGCTGAGTGAAGACAGTCAGGACTGGCAGGACACACGGGCAGCGTGGGAGGCTGCGGCGGAAGCCCGCGGCATCGATACTGGCGATCAGGGTGGCGATGGTGGGGACGAGGATCAGGGACTCGTCTCGGGCTTCGTCACCGGACTCGAACGCTCCGGTGTAGGCCGCGCTGCGTACCGCTACTTCACGGGCCACGGCATCCCGCAAGAGGTCGAGCGCTGGAAGCCGAAGGGCTACATGAGCACCTTCGGTGAGATCGCGGGACACGGCGCGCTGCCGCTGACGGTCGGCATGTTCAATCCGGTGGCTGGCTGGGTCGGCACCGCCGCTGCCGACCGCATGCTCGAAGAATACGAGAAGGCGCAAGACGAAGGCCGCCCGCTCGACAAGGCCGAGGTCGAGAAGATCATCAGCGAGGGCGGCAAGGAAGCCGTCATTGGCGGCGCCTCGCTGCTCACGGGTGGGCTCGCAGGCCGTGGTGCGCGCTACGTCACACGGGAAGCGGCCCCACTCGTGCAGAAAGGCGTCGGTGCCATCGCCCGGCTCGCGGGCTATGGGGCTGGCGCGGGCGGCGCGGCGGGTACCGAGGAGGAGATCGCTCCGACGCATCCGCCGGAGCCCGGCACGACGCGAGCTGGACGCATCATCCGGGCGACGGGACGTGGTGCGGCACAGGGCGTGATCTACGGAGCGCCGTTCGAGGCACTTCATTTCCGCCGAGGCGGAGAGCCACCGGGACCACCGGGACCTCCAGGACCACCGGGCGGTGGGCCGCCTGGAGGTCCTCGTGGTGGGCCGCCTGCTCCGCCCGGTGCGCCTCCTGGAGAGCGTCCGCCCACAGTGACCGTCGAGCCGCCACCTGGTGGTGGTGGTCCCGACGATGTGGTGACGCTGGTGAGTCCGCAAGGGAAGCGGACGCCGGGCACGCGGCGCGCGGACGCGGAAGCGATCACCCGGATCAAGCCGGGCTGGACGATCGAGGAACCTAAGCCTGACGCCACATCCGCGGCGCCTGAGAACGAGACGGCGCAGCAGACTCCTGGTGCCGGCGAGGGCGCTCCCAAGGCAGAGGCAGCACCGACTGTCGCGCCTCCTGGCTTCGAGGGCATGGTCGCCCCGGACGAGACGTTCATGCGCTGGGCCGATCAGCGCGGCTTCATGACGCAGATCAAGCGCATGGCGACGGGCCGTCCTGCCGATCCGTTCGGGAATCCCGCCGTGCCTGCGATGACTGCCGAGCAGATTGCGAAGCAGCTCGGGAAGCCGTGGACGCCGTTCCTCGTGCAGTCTGTGATCGATCACCCGATCCGTGGTCCTGGTGAGCAGCCACCGCCGCCTGCGCCGCCTGCGCCACCCACCGCACCGCCTGGTGCGCCACCAGGAGCGCCGCCGCCTCCGACTGGCCCCGCAGTGGGCGACACTGGAATCGAGGGTGTCCCGCCGGAGGTCGCACCGGAGATCAAGCAGGAAGGCGCTGCGGCAGGGATACCAACCGGCCAGCTGCCACCCGAGCAGCAACAGCGCGTGCAGCTCGCGTGGCAGGTTGCGCAGGAGAAGATCGCGCAGGGCGGCATCGATCCCGAGATTCAGGGCGAAATCCAGAACGCCGCAGAAGCGATCCGTGATGCGGTAAACGGGCAAGCCTACGCGGGTGAGCTAGACCGCTCGATCAACCTGCTCGAAGACTTGCCGAACGTTCCGAAGAACGTCGCGGACCTCCTGACTGGCGTGCAGAGCGCTGCGTTCATGCCGCCCGAGGCCGCAGGCGAAGGTGGCGTGCAGGCGTTCCTGGAGCGCCTCGTACAGCGCTACCCGTGGCTGGATGTCTACCAGGGCAAGACGGGCTGGCTGCTCTACGAGAAGGACTTTCCCGGCCTCTCCGAGGACGAGATTGCGCAGGCGGACGAGGAAGGCCGGCTCCAGGACTTGGCCGTGTCGACGCTCGCGCCCGAGGAGCCACCCGCTGGCGGACAGCCGCCGCCGCCACCGCCGCCACCACCGCCACCCGTAGCGCCTGCCGCTGGCGGCGCTCCACCCCCAGGTGGTGTACCCCCGCCACCCCCTCCTACAGCGGGGGGTGGAGCGCCCCCACCGCCACCGCCACCACCAATAGCTCCGCCGCCTCCCGCAGCGCCGGCTGCGCCAGGAGCCGCAGAAGCCGCGCCGCCGCCGCCTGAAGGTGCCGGGCCTCCTCCACCGCCTCCCGTGGCTCCTGAGGCGCCTGGTGGCGAAGGAGTGCCATCCGCAGAGACCTCCGCGAAGGCCGGAGCCAATACCCAGGTCCAGGAGATTCTCGCCCGCGCAGCGGCGCTGATGGAGCAGGGCAAGCATGCCGAAGCCGATGCGCTGATGGATCAGGCGCACCAGCTGCTCGGGCTACCTCCCGGCGCTGGTGCCGAAGGACCTCCGGCCGAGGCGCCTCCAGTGCGTGGGCGTCGCGGACGGAAGCCACCGGGTGGCGAGGGTGGTCCACCGCCGCCCCCGGCTGGTGGGGAAGGACCCCCACCGCCACCTCCTCCGCCCGGTGGCGCAGCACCGCCCGAGGAGGGCGCACCGCCAACCCGCGCTGCCGTGCCGCCAGAAATCGAGCGGCTCCAGCGGCAACGTGATGAGCTGGTTGCACGGCTTCAGACGCTCTACCGCAACCCCACACCGAACGCGATTGCGGAAGCTGGGAGTGTCAGTGACGAAGTGATCCGGCTAGACGCTGAGATCAAGGCTGCAAGGAAGGCACCCGAGGAACCACCACCGCCCACAGAGCCTGTGAAAGCTACGCCGCTCGGGGAGCTAGCTGCACGACCCGAGAATGTGAAAGCAGCCGATCGCCAGCTGCGAGTCGATATCGAAGATCACCTCCGGGACATGGAAGGCACGCGCGCAGAGAAGCTGCGCGAGCTGCTGGCGCTCAACAAGCGGGTAAACGCCGAGCATCCAGCGTTCCCAGCGATGGACCGTGTGCTCCGTGAGATGCTCACGGAAGCCGGCGAGCGTGCACCGGCAGAGAAGGCGCCACCGCCCGAAGGACCACCGCCCGAGGAGGGACCGCCCCCACGGCGGAATCCTGCTGTGGCATTCGGCTGGAAGCTGGAGAGCACGAACGAGCGGGGTGTCAAGGAATACACGCACCCTGATTATCCAGGCCACACGCTCACGGTCTGGCCGAATGGGGGCTGGCTGCACACGCGAGAGGGCGCTCCGGGTCGTGGGGAAGAGCCACTGGAAAAGGGAAAGTCTGCTGGCGACCTCCGGACGTACCTTACGACGTTCCAAGGACACGCGGCGGCGCCTGCGCAGAAGCCCGTGCCGCCGCGCCTCAAGACGTGGATGGAAGCCCGCCGTGCCAAGGGTGGCGAGCCCCCGACACCGACGAAGGAAATTCTCCGCCGCACCCGTGAGGAGCGGCCAGCTCCTGCCGAGGAAGCTGCGGCCAAGGCACCACCCGAAGCGGACCAGAAGGCGCGCACGTGGCTGCTCGATCAGATCAAGAAGATCGGCGGCGGACGCATCACGGCGATCAAGGGAATCCGGGGAAAGATTCAGGAGTGGCAGGACGCGGGCAAGGTGAGCAACACGTGGGCGCAGCGCCACCTGGACGAGCTGGACCGCCTAGAAGGAGAAGCCCGCGGACGCCCAAAAGGTGAGGCCCCGCCGCCGCCGCCGGGCCGCAAGCCGCCCGTCGAGAAGCCGCCAGCCACGGCTCCCGAGCCACCTGCACCGCCTGACCTCGACATCGAAGGACTGGTCAGGCAGCACTTGCCGGATACGACGACGCCCGAGCAGCGCACGGACTTCTTCCGTACGCTCCGGGACAAGGTGGTCGAGTGGCGGAACGACAAGCGGGTGCCCGATGCCTGGGCAGAGAAGCAGCTCCGGACCATTCGGGACAAGTACGAGGGCAAGGCGGCGCCTCCACCAATCGGCAAACGCGTGGCTGAGCCGGGCGAGAAGATTCTCCCGCGCAAGATACGGACCGCCGAGGAGCGCGCCGCCGAGCCAGCTCCACCACAGGACAAGAGCTACCAGGAGCGCATGCGTGCCTGGGTGGATGCGAACGCGCCATCGACACCGGGCGAGACGGTCGAGCAGCGACTCAACCGCCTGCACGATCTCGACACCGCGCTCGACAAGGTGGACATTCCGACCGCGGACAAGGATGCCGCACGCCGCTACCTAGCCGATCAGGTGAACGAGCTGCGTGGGAAGCAGCGGGCAGAGACTGCACCTGGCGCCGCCGCGCCTCCTCGCGTACGGGGAGCGGAACCAACACCGTTTAAGCCCGGCGAATCGCCTGAGCAGCCGGTCAAATACACGCAAGCACGCAAACTCCACAATGACCTCCAGGGGGAATTTGTCCGGTACACCCGACCCGATGGTATCAAGGGCACAGGCCAGGTCTCCCGGTGGATCGGGAAGAACAACCTGATCGGGCTGACCAACGAGCGCGGTGGCACGACCTGGATTCACCCTGAGGACGTGACCCACGTCATGCGGCGGGACAAGCCGCTGGCACTGGAAGAACCGGAGCAGGTATGGGACCCGGAGGCCAAGAAGTTCGTCAAGCCGGGGGAAGAGGCGCCGCCACCGAAGGGACCGGCAAAGGGTGCCAAGGTCATCCTCGGTGAAGCGAAGCGCACGTTACGCACGAAGGAAGGCCAGACGCTCAAGGAGCAGCTGGCTGCGCTGCGTCGGGGAGAACCGCCACCCGAGAAACCACCCCGCCCTCCGAAGGGGCGCCGGTAACGCCTGAGCCGGCAGCCCCGACCCCCAAGGCCGAGCCCGAGCACTACGTCATCGGGACCGATAAAAACGGGCGGGAGTATTCCATCCGTCGCAACGGTGACGTGTACGTGCGCGACCCCGCGATCAAGAAGTGGGTCTACGGCATGGACGCCGCGAGCTGGGAGCGGCGCGGGCGGCAGCTCGTATTCGGAGACGACGCCGACGCCATCAAGGCGAAGGAGAAAGACATCAAGGACAACCTGCCCTGGCGTGGTGGCGGCACGCTGCGTGTGGGCTTCGGTCCTGTGCCGCCGAGCAAGCGCCCGGTCGATCCGACCATCCACCGTGACCCCGAGCTAGACGCGCTGATGGAGCGGCGGAAAGAGACACCGGGTTGGTTCGCGCGACGTGCGGAGCCCTACAAGGAATTCTTCAACCGAGCGCGGGAATTCATGGCGGTGACACCACCCGATCTGAAGAAGTGGCCGAAGGTCGCAGTCGAGCGCCGCAAGGCGATGCAGGACCGCGAGGACGCGATGGAGAAGGCACAGGAGGATGCCGCCCAAATCCTCCAGCCCTTCGGCCATCGCCGGCTTTCCGACCCGCCCTCCGATGCCGAGAAGGTGGCCGGCAAGATCGCCATTCTGGAGGACATGGTGCGTCGGAGCCAGGAGCCCGTGGGCACGTCGAAGCAGATCGAGCGGGCACGTAAGCGCTTGCAGACCGCAGGCGACGCCGTGGAGGCCGCGCAGGAAGGCCCGCGACGCGAGCTGCGCACGGCGATCAAGCGTTTCCGTCGTGCCCGGCTCATGCTCGAAGCGTTCGAGAAGCGCCAGCCGCAGCCGCTCAACCGCTCGACCGACGAGCTGAAGGCCGACCTGAAGGAGCTGATGGACCGGGAGGGCGATCACCCCGACGTGCAGGAATTTCTCCGCCGCGATACCGACATGCACCGCTGGTACCTCCAGCAGGACATTGCCCGCGGCCACCTGCCCGCCGAGCTGCTCGCGCGTGAGGGGCGCTACTTCCCCCATGAGGTCGAGAACTTCTCCGACATGCTCGGGAAGAACCTGGGGGCATTGCCTCGCGCCGCCCGTGAGCCCTTCCGAGCCTGGACGAAGAAGGCGATCGGCTCCGAGAAGTCGATCAACTTCGCCTATCGGGAGGCGATCGAGCGGGACTTCTTCCGCCGCCGCGTGGCGTGGTCGATCGAGGACCGGGCGGCGGCCACGCTCCCGGTCTACGACAAGCTGCCCGAGCTACGTGCCAACCCCGAGAAGTGGGCCGAGCACTTCACGGACAGCAGCGGGCGGGTGCTCACGGAGAACGAGCTGCCCGATGGCGAGGTCCGGAACATCGATGGGCAACGTTACCAAGTTTTCCGCTGGCGCCGCTTCTACTACGATGGCTGGACACCACCATCCGACGAAGCCGCTGCCGCTGCGGACTTCATTCTCCGTCAGGACGCGCCGATCTATCTGATTCCGGAGGAGACGGTCAAATATTACGAGCGCGACGCCTACAACGCGAACATCCGGAAGATGATTCGCTTCAACCGCCAGTACCCGTCGTGGTGGAAGAAAACGATGGTCGCTGCGGGCGGCTTAGGCACCCGCGCGGCCAACACGTTCGGGGACTTCGTCCAGTATTATTTCCAGGACGCGACGGGCCTGTATTACGCTCTCAAATTCCCGACATTAAACCACGTGCTCTTCCGCAGCCTGGAGCGAATGACGCCGTACGAGCGTGAGATCAAGCGGATCATGGACGAGCAGCGCGCTGGCTCCGGCTCGACGTGGTACGGCAAGGAGGGCCGCGAGCTGGCAGCCAAGCTGCGGAATATGACGCCGACAGAGCGCGCCCGCTTCTGGGCCAATCCGCTCAATTGGCCCGAGGCGCTAAACAAGATGGCGAACACGATGGAGCTGTGGCCACGCGCCGCGCTGACGATGCGGAATTACGACAAGATCATGCGCGGCGAGGAGCTACACTCCAAGGTATTTCCGATCGAAGGGCTGGAGCCGGAGGACCAGCTGGGCGTGATCGTGCGCAATACCTTCGTGGACCCGCAGGGTGTCTCCGAGGGTTATCAGCAAGTGCTCCGCCGGTGGTACCTGCCGTTCATCACGTGGTACCACCGCACGATGGAATACCAGGCGCGGTACATGACCAAGCATCCGATCGAGGCGCTGCTCAAGCACGGCATTCCCGCTGCCGCGATGTTTTACTGGAACAATATCCTGCACCGGGACACCGAGCGCAACGTGAGCAGCTGGACCAAGATGTTCCTGTGGCACATCACGCTGCCGTACGGCAAGGACCCGGACCAGCATATCTCCATCGTCTTCCCCACGGGCGCCGATCTCTTTTTCAACATCGTGCAAATCCCGCAAATGGAGGAAGCGATTGCCCGCTGGAAGAACAGGGAGAGTGACAAGCTGGCATATCTCAACTGGTCGGATGCCGCTGCCACTGCCATTCACATTGGCGAGACATTCTTCAAGGACATCCTCGACCTGAGCCCGATCGGCCAAGCCTTCGAGGGCGTGGTCACGAACAAGGACCCACGGACGGGCGAGCCGATCGTACCCGAGAAGCTGATGGCAGACCCCAAACGCCGCGTATGGGCGCAGGCACAGTACCTGGCGAGCAAAGCCATGCCGGCGCTCGATCGCATTCTCCACTTCACCGACCGGGCCATCCGCCAGGACCCGACCTGGCTCGACAGGGTGATCGGCTCGGGCGGCGGTCCGTGGCGCAAGCGCATCCAGGACTTCTTCGCGGAGTGGTTCAACCCGATGCGGGCGATGGTGTTCCAGACCGACTCCAAGGAATCGAAAGCCATAGCCCGCGAGGCGCATCAGGTGCTGGGCGAGCAGCAGGTACAGACCTACGATCTCAACCAGGCGCTGCATGACATCCTCAACGGGGGCACGGGAGATGCGCTCGAAGCCTGGCTCAAGAACAACGAGGACTCGAACCTGACCCCAGGTAAAGCGTTCACGCTGTCCGATCAGCATGACGAACTGCTCCGAGAGCTGAAAGCCGCCAAGGACGACAAGGAGCGCGAGCAAATCCGGGAGGACCTGGACGACCTCGAAGAGTACATGCGCTACCTGAAGTTCAAGGGCTTGCCGCCTAGCGTGAAGTCGGAGACCTTGCGCCGGGTGCTGGGTCGCGAGGCCGGCGAGAAGGTTCCGGAGCACGCGCCGGGTATCTTCGGAGAGGGTGAGCCACGATGATTCCCCAGGACCTGATCGAGCGCTACAACATGGTGCGCGAGCAATTCGTCGCACGCTTCCCGCACAGCCCCGTACCCGAGCTGCCGCTGGACAATCCGAACGAAGCCGTCAACGTGATCGACCTGATGCTCGGGCCGCTCCAGGGTCGGCAGCCTACCCGGATCACCGAGGGCCAGCCGATGCTCTTCCAGGACACGACGCCAGAGTATCCCGGTCATCCGGCGGAGAAGGAACATCGTGCGCCGTTCCCTGCGGACCCAGATAAACTACACTGATGTCCCGCTTCCAGGTCGTGCTCATCCCGTTCCCCACGAAGTTCGTAGGGGACGATCTGCCCGCGGCGTATGCGCTGGCGAGCGTGAGCGTGCTCTCGGTTCCGCCGAAGCTGGTCACGATGTACGATCAGAGCGTCACCGCGCAGCTCACCGCGGAACTCCAGAATGCCGAGGTCGGGATTGCGATGCTCGATACCAAGGGCAACCCGATCGTGCTCTACGACGAGCAGGGGAACCAGCAGACCAATCCGGTCATGGGTCTTTGCCGGGGCGACAACTCGATCAGCCGGGTGACGGGACCGCTGATCGACTTGACCGTGTTCTTCCGCTACCAACAGGTCCAGTGCCTCGGGCTCATGGCCCACACCCTGAACACGGCGCTGACGAACCTGGCTCGCAACTTCACGGTGACCCTGTATCTTGGGAGCGTCACGATCGGGCGTCCGACGACGATGAATCCACTCAGCCCCGAATACGTCCCGCCCCAGCTGATCGCGCCACCACCGGACACGATCCCATGAACGAGCCAGCAGCCTCGTCTGGCGGCCCAGGAGCCAGGGTTATGGGTCAGGACCTGACCTCCTTCGTCCCGAGGCTCCTGGGCCGCCTGTGTGCGTCTGGAGGGCATCCGTGAACGGACCACCGACCATGCCACCGCCGGCCACCTGGAAGCCGCCTGCTATGAGACCTGTCGCCAAGATCAGGGCGCAGCGTGCGCTCACGAAGACCAAAGCCCGTCCGCCTGGCCTGGGCCGCTCGGACGGTGGACGCGGTGGGCGCGGCAGCGCCCGCCAGGGGAGGTAACTCATGGGACCTGGAGGAGCATACGGACCGCCGCCGGGCGGCGCACCGGGACCGGCAGCCGGCGCAGGGGCTGCGCCCATGAATCCTGGTGCCCCGCGTGCTGGCCGGCTCGGACTCGGGCTCGGACTCAACCCGCTCCAGCGGGGCCGCTTCCTGCAAGCCGCGCAGGCAGGCACCGCTCAGGACTACCTGGCGAGCCGCCCGCAACTTCAGCAGCGGATCGAGAACCGGATTCCAGGCAACGACGAGGCACGCAATGCTGCGTTGCAGAACTTCATGGCGACCGGGGCCACGCCCACCGGAGCGACCCTACGCTATGGACGCCAGCCCGCACAAGCTGGTGGGCTCGAAACCGCAGCTGGCGCCGCAGGGGGCGCCCTCGGCGGCCTCAGCGGGGACGAGGCGGCTCGGCAGGCTGATCTGGCTCGGGTGAATGCTGGGCGCGCGGCGGCCGGGGCGGGCGCCGTAGGAGCCCTGCCGCCAGGAATGCGTCCGCTGCCGGGTCGAGGTCCGGTGGGACCGCCGGGAGGTCCGATTCGGACCTTTGGAGGTCCGGGGGCTGGGGCGGGTCTGCGGGGGCATGCTCGGCGTGTGGCGCGGCAGATGCGCTGAGGTCCGTCTCGAACTGATCGAGGCCACGCCGACCCAGCCACGAGATCATCAGCCGGATCGTCAAATCCACCCAGCGGGTGAGCTGCTCTGCGTCCTTGTGGCGCACGGCCGCGATGCCCTCGCTGCGCTTGATAGCGACCTCGACGCCCAGCTCCGAGGTCAGCTTCTGGAGCATCCATTCGAGCGCGCCCTCTTGGCTCGCATTCTTGGGGGCAATCTCGAACGTGATCGCGTACACGCCGTCGCTGTGGCGCTCAGCCTCGATGCGTCCCTGACGCGCGGGCCGGCGGCGGCGTTGACGACTGAATCGGCTCATTGGTATTCCTCCCGCTGGATGGCACGCAAGATGGCGTTGTGCATCGCATGCGCCTCTTCCTCGGTGCTGTAGCGGAGACACTCGGTGCGCTCCATGTTGTCGGTGGGATCGGGAAACTGCTTGCTCTCGCCCTCGATGCCGACAAACCGCATGGTCTCGAAGATCAAGGGCCGTCCGAATCCCCACCCCTGATCGAGTCCTATCCATATAGTGCTCAGCATCCCGCCGTCGTGCAGCAAATCCTGCTGCACGATCTTGTAGTCCCGGTCGTAGCAGAGCTGCGCCCATCTGATGGCGGCCGGGCAGTCTGGAGCATCCGGAATCGGCCAGCCCTGCCTGTCAAAGTACAGCGGGTAATAGACATCGAACATCAAGAGCCGGCGCCGAGGATCGAGTCTGTTAACATGGAGATCGGCAACGGCAAATAATTCGTCAAAATTCAGCCACATTATCAGCCACTTGATTTTGAACGGCGATTGTTATATCATAGAGGAACGAAGGAGGGAATATGGGTGATTTAATTCCATACGAACCGCAGCGATTGTTCCAGGTGAAGAAGCCGCTCGGCATGGAGGGCTTCACGGCACGGGAGCTGGGCATCGATGTGCCCCGACTCCAGCTGATTCACAATCCAGGACCGAACGACATCGGGCGTCAGGGGCAGTATAAGCTGACCGGGGGCCAGGTGTTTAGCGAGGTCCCGATCGTGGTCGTGCGTGGGCACCACTACCGCACGCTCACGGAGGGCGAGGGGCGGCAGACGCGCACCGTGTGTGCGTCGGCGGATGGCGCGGTCCCGCACACCGGGGTACAGCAGCCGCGCTCCGAGTCCTGCCCGCACTGCCCCTATGGACAGTGGAAGGATGGCGTCGGCGGGAAGCGCGTGCCGCCGCCGTGTGCAGATGGCATCGCGCTGCTCTTGCTCGTGCTCGTGCCTGCACCGGAATCGAGTGTGCCTGTGCAGCCGGCGTGGTTCCTCTGCCGCAAGACGGCACTCAACAAAGCGCAGGCACTCGGGAAGGCATATACCGATCGGGGCGTGCAGACCATCGCGGACTACGAGCTGATTCTCACGTCTGAATACAAGAAGCCGCAAGGCGTGGGGTGGTGGGAGCCGGTATTCACGTTCGGGCAGAAGGTCGATATGTACCGCCCGATCGCAGAGTACGTCGATCGCATGGACATTCGTTACGTCGCGCCCGTGTTCGGGACCACCGTGGCTGCCGAGCCAGCCCCGGGTGAGCCCGACCCATGGGACGTGCCGGTGTAATGGAGCCGTACGACTCATGCGTCGATTGGTCGGAACCAATCCCTTCCGAGGGCGATCCCTACGCAGTGCTTGTGCCGTACTGGTGGGCACTTTTGGAAATGGTCTTTCCTATCCGGGGCGATGCGCTGGTCGCGCGGGAGTGGAAGCAGATTCAAGCAGCGCTCGACCAGGAGCCCATCCCGCCCGTCGCCGCCACGTTCGTGTGGAACATGCGGTGGCGGACGGTGGTGTGCTTCACGTGGACAATGCTCATTGAGGAGCACGGGCGCCGGCAGCGGCGCCCGCAAACTGGACTCGCAAGGAGGTAACTATGGCAGTCAAACACAAGGCCGCGCAGTGGTTCACGATCGATCCCAACGGACTGCGCCAGCTGCTCGCACGCCGGGGCTACGGCTTCATCGTGCACGAGCTGGTGCAGAACGCGTGGGATGCTCCTGGGGTGAAGCACGTGAGCATCACGATCGTGGACGACAAAGGCATGCTCGAACTGACCGTCACGGACAACGCCTTCGCGGGCGTGAAGGAGCTGTCCGATCTCTACACGCTCTTCGCGCCCTCCGAGAAGAAGAGCGACGTGACCAAGCGCGGACGCTTCAACCTGGGCGAGAAGCTGGCGATCTCGTGTGCCAACTCGGCTCGCGTGACGACCGTGGCGGGCACGATCTACTTCCGGCCTAACGGCACGCGTGAGTACAACGGCAACCGGCGGACCACGCTGGGCACCGAGGTCAACCTTCGCCTGATGGCGACCAAGGCAGTCACGACTCAGCTGGTCGAGGCCGCCCGGCACCTGATTCCCCCGCCCGCCATTCCGACCACGCTGACCATCCAAGGCGCGGAAGAACCGATCAATCGCCCCCGCCTGATCGGGGGGGCAGACAGCGTGTCGCTGCCAACCGAAGTTGACAAGGGGGATGGGTTGCTCCACGCCACAGTGCGCAAGGCGAGCGTGCTCTGCTACGAGCAGCTGACCGGGGCGTGGCTCTACGAAATGGGCATTCCGGTCTGCGCGACCAGCTTCCCGTGGCACGTGGACGTGGCGCAGAAAGTCCCACTCACGCTCGACCGCGAGAACGTCACCCCGAGCTTCCTTCGAAAGCTGGGGGTCGTGCTCCTGAACCACCTGTACGAGCAGCTCACCACCGTGGAGCAGGCGACGGAGCCGTGGGTGCGGCAGGCGGCGGCGGACCCCGAGTGCCACGAGTACGCCACCAAGCACCTGGCGAAGCTGCGCTTCGGGGAGCGCTCGGTGGCCTACGATCCCTCGGACCCGGAGGCCAGCATGCGGGCGATGGCCGAAGGGTACACCGTCGTGCACGGCGGCTCCATGTCCAAGGGCGAGTGGGAGAACGTGCGCAAGACGACGGTGCTCCTGCCCGCTGGCAAGGTGACCGGCACGCCGACCGCCATCAGTACGATACCGGGAGAGGGCAAACAGCTTAACGAACTGACACAGGATCAGCTCTCGCCCGAGGAGCAGGTGCTGATTGAGTACGCCACGTGGCTCGCCAACGAGCTGGTCGATCGGCACGTGACGGTCAAGTGCTTTCGGGACCGGGCGTGGACGGTGATCGCCGCGTGCGGCGAAGATGCCGTGCTCGTGCTGAACCTCGGGCGGCTCCAGTGGCACCACCAAGACGAGCTGCACCGGGTGCTCATTCACGAGCTAGCCCATATCACGGAGACGAACCATCTGGACGATCGCTACCACCAGGAGCTATCTAGGCTTGGTGCCCGATTCGGGCGGGTGGCGTGTGGGAACCATCAACGCGTGGTGCAGTGGACCTGGCCGCTCAAAGCCGCTGCGCTCCGCGAGGAGGAGACGGATGCGTGAGCAGCTCGACGACGCTCTTCTGGCGACGATGGACAGGATGGCGCGAGAGATCGGCTCGATCATCGGCAGCGTATGCCGTGAGAAGGGTGGCTTCGGCTTTGCCCTGCTGATCTTTGCGTTCCAGGGACCCGAGGCCACGTGGATCAGCAACGCCGACCGGGCCGACATGGTGAAGATGCTGCGCGAGTTCATCGAACGGCTAGAGGCTGGGACCGCGGACGAACTGGCCCGGCCCAAGGGCAGTGGCTGATGTCCGTGGACCTCGATGAGACGGAAGGCTGACCCGCTCCGACTCGATCTCTCCGTCGTGGTCTCGCACGAGGCGCGGCTCGGACTCGGGAAGGAGCGGGGCCGCGCCGGCATGGCGACGGCGCAGCAAATCGAGCGCTACCTCTACGGCGTCATCCGCGACGAGCTGGCCCGGCTCGCAGGCGTGACCGAAGGGGACGACGACGATGGACGAGACGACGATCGCTGACGTGCTCACGCGCGTCGGCTGGGACCTGGGGCACCGTGAGGGCAGCGGCTTCCGCACGCGCTGCCCGATTCACAAGGGCGACAACGTGACGGCATTCAGCTACGACGCGGAGAAGTGGTACTGCTTCGCGGGCTGTGGTGGCGGCGGAGTGAGGGGGCTCATGCAGGCGCTCAGCCTGGATGATTCGCCGCCACCATCGCCTGCGCTGCCGCGCGAGGTCACGGGCATGCACTTCGCCGGCAAGCAGCTGCCGCCTCCACCGCGGGTGAGTGACCGGCTGAGCACGCTGCTCCGGGAGCAGATGCGGTTCCGGCGCCAGGAGGTCGAGGAGATTCACCGCCAGTGCATCGCGGTGCTCTGCCAGATTGACGACCAGCTGGCAACGATTGCGGACAGCTACCCGGACTCCGTGATGCCAGCCGAGGTCGAGGAGCGCTGGCTCGCGCTCGGGGAGAGCTGGACGGAAGCCATTCAGCAGCTGCGCACCGTGCACGCGGAGCTGTTCGTGCTCTCGTGGGCCTCGCGGATCGATGCCCAGGTCACGTTCGATCCCTGCTGGGGTGGCTGCTACAACACCAGGGACTCGCGGATCGCTCCCGACGTGATGGCGGACGTGCTCACCTGGCTCGGGCAGCAGGACGGCCCGTTCCGCGAGCTGGTCCGCAAGTTCCTGATCGCCGGTCCCTACTAGCGCTTCGTCGGCAACGCGAGATCGAGCTGCATTGCTCGCGGCTTCACGGGCTTCCGCTCGTCGGCGTTCGCGGCCTTCTTGTGCTTGGCGCAGAGGAACATATGCGGGACGTAGCGCGGCAGCGTGGTCTGCTCGTCCACGCCGATCTTCCAGCAGACCTTGTGCTCGTCGCGGACCCAGGTACCATCCAGGTGCGGTTCGAGCGAGACCCAGCGATCGGCGTCGCGGTGCCGGCCCCAGAGGATGTGCACGCCGCAGTTGCGGCAGCGCACGCCTTCTGCCCGTGGCATGGAAAACCCTTGTAGCACGCGGTGGGTGGGAGCTGCCTAGCCCCTACTAGGCTGGCAGCTCCCGGCGCGGGTGTGGACCGCGGGTGCCCCGAGATTCCCTGTGCCAACTACCACGGGATTCGTCAAGAGCACGTAATTCTGCTATGGAGCGTTCATGAGCTAGAAACGAAACCGCCCGGCGCGAACCGGGCGGCTGTACGGCGGTGGTGGCGCCGCGAGGCTGGGCCCCGTAGGGCAGAGGCAGATCGTGAATACGCCAATAGCAGCCTCCGCGCCCCTCCGCAAGTGGAAGGGAGAGGCATGGTCAAGCAGTCGAAGGCGGCGGAGGCGGTGCTGGCGTACCTGGCTGAGCGCATCCGGGAGCAGGACGGCACGGCGATCTCCCTGGCGAGTGGGCAGATCGGCGCCACGCTCGGGATGCCGGAGCGCACGGTGCAGTGGGCGATCCAGCGGCTCAGGCAGGAGCACCGGATCGAGGTCGGGCGTTACACCTGGCAGCGTGGGGTAAAGCCGGTTTACGTGATCCGGCTGCCACGAGGGTCGATCAGTACCTACGCTCCCCGGCTGAAACGCCGCGTGCTCTACGCTGGCACCGGCTGGGAGCGCCGGGAATACTACAACAAGTCCGGGCAGTTCGGCGTGGAGCACTGGTACCTGCCTGGACCGTATGGCAAGATCGATGGACCGTATCGCAAGATCGCCCTGGAATCTTGCGATACCAAGTGCCCGGAGGGCACGGACACACGAGCGTCTCAGCGTTCTACTCTTACGGTCGATAGAGTCGATAGAGTCGATAGAGTCGATCGAGTCGATCTGAGCATGACCAGCATGACTACGATCGAGCGTACGAGCATGCTTACGGCTCCCCTCCCCCGCCGCTGGCGCCGGGTGCGCCGGGGCTGCCTGGGGCATTGGCTGACCCGGCAGCGGAACGGGCACACAGAGATGCTCTTGTCGGCAACACAGGCACAGGCGTATAGGGCATGAGGCATGGAACCCCGGCTCCGTACGAAACGGGGACTGCCACTGGTGAGCCCCGAGGAGATCAAGGCTCGGAGCACCGCCAACTCGGGCTTCTCCCGAGCCTTGCTGGCCGAGTGGGGTGTGTCCTGGCCGCCACCCAAGGGCTGGCGGCGTCGGCTCGAACACCGCTGGCTTCGTGCCCAATACCCCCAGCAACGACCCCGGCGCCCCGCCCCCCGCCGTTCCCCCGCCCCCGATGCCCCGTGGGACGAAGTAAACCCCTGGCGGGGGAAGCCCTAGCCCCGACCTTCGATCTGTGGTATGAGGAGGGGTAACGGGTCCGCTTCGCCATAGGTCGATCCGTGCTCGGGGTGATACCCGAGGTCTCCTTGCGTGGGGCCAGCCTGGTCGGGCTGGCCCCTTCTTTTTGTGGGGCATTGAAATTCCCCCGGCATTTGTGATAAAACTCCACCATAAATGCCGAAGGATTTAATCATCGGAATCGATCCAGGGATTTCGGGGGGATTTGGCGTGCTCAGTGTGAGCGACCCCGACTGGATCGAGCTGTGCACCATGCCGGCCACGGTGGTGCAGAACGGCAAGCGGCAGCAGCACGAATACGATCTCGCCGTGGCCTGGACCTACCTCGCCACCTGGAAGGCACAGGGAGTCCGTGCCGTCTGGATCGAGCGCGGGGGCACGCGACCAGGGCAGCATGCGATGGCGGTCTACAAGACGGGATACGGCGTCGGGCTGTGGCACGGCATGCTGGTCGGGATGAACCTGCCCATCCGCTGGGTCTACCCGGTGGTGTGGAAGCGGGCACAGGGGTTACTCAAGCAGGACAAGCGGGCCTCGCGCCTGATGGTGCAGGAGCGCTGGCCCAAGGTGGGAGCACTCAAGGCGTCGCAGGAGGGCGCCGCGGAAGCGCTCCTGATCGCAGACTACGGACGCAAGGAGGATTGGGACCATGATGGCAAGCGCGTTTCTTAACGAACCGAACTACGATTTCCGGCGCAGCTGTTCGCAGCGGGACACGTACATGACGTGTCCCTACAAATGGCTGCTGCACTACCTGCAAGGCTGGCGCCCGAAGTACGACAAGGGACAGTGGGTGTTCGGACGCATCTTCGAGAACCTCGCCACGTGCATCGCGGCGGGGCTGGTCACGGACTCCGCCGAAGCCGTGCGTCTGTTCCAAGGCGCCTGGTACTGGCTTGACCCGACCACGATCGAGTGGTCGACGCGGGTGACGTTCGAGGCGCTCGGGGAGCAGGGCACGGCGCTCGCGAAGGTGATTGTGCCCGAGATTCGGGAGCGCATCCTGGTGCCGGAGCCGGGGCAGATGTTCACGCAGGAGGACATCCGGTTCTTCTTGGCACCCCAGGTGGAGGAGCTGTCGATTCCCGATCTCTACTGCCACGTGCGCCAGGACCTCTTTAGCGACTACCTGCCCACCGTGCTCGACTTCAAGACGGGGGACCGGGACATCCCGCCCCTGTCCGTGGAGCTGGACCCGCAGCTGACGGGCTACCAGCTGGCCCAGGAAGCCCACGGACGCGTGGTAGCGCAGCTCGGGCTGTGCCGCATGATCCGGGGGTCGAATCCGCGCATTCAGTGGCTGCTCGTGCCGCGCCGTCCGGAGCACGTGACGGATCAGTTTCTCGCGTCGGCCATCGCGATCGACAAAGCGATCAAGCAGGGGCAGTTCTGGCAGAACCCGCGGGCGTGTTTTCGGATGGGCACGTGCGAGATGGTGCCGCTCTGCTACGCGGCGGCGTCCACCGAGCGGGACCAGCGGCTCACGCGGGTAGACCCCAAGCTGATCGATCTCTTCACGGGATGGGACGACTAATGGATGTACACACTGTTTGTAGCCGAGGCCACGATTTGGAGCGGGTGGGCACGTACACGCGTCCGACCGGGCGGGTGGAGTGCAAGGCGTGCCGGGACATGAGCCGGCGGAAGGAGAAGAAACCGAAAATGCCACGACGACCAAAGCAACAGACCCTGGTGACGGCACCGGGTGAGGACCCCTCGCAGCACGCGGGGACGAAGGAAGCGAAGGCGAAGATGGCGCGCGTGCGCGCGGCGAAGCGCCCGTCACAGCCGACGATCGAACGGGCAGTCCAGATGATGAGCAACCTCCAGGACATGGCCCGGCTCTTTAAGGTGGGTGGGCTCGGACGTGATCTCACGGAAGTGCAGCTGACGATCCTGCTGGTGCGCGGGATGGAGTTGGGGATCGGTCCCACGGAGTCGGTCCAGGGATTGTACTGGACGCCCGAGGGGAAGATCGAAATGCAGGCCGAGCTGTGCCGGGCGTTGGTCGGGCGCTCCGGGCGCGGGCTGCTGGTGCCGAAGACACTCTCGAACGAGGAGTGTGTGCTTCAGGCGATTCGCTACGGGGACGGGGACCGGCCCGATTATCTGGGGGAGCACCGCTATACGCTGGCGGATGCTCAGCGGGCTGGGCTGATCGACGAGAGCTGGCGGAAGTACCCGCGGGCTATGTTGCTCGCCCGGTGCTCGACCGAGGCTGTGCGCGCCGTCTTCCCCGACGTGATCCTCGGGGCCTATGCGCCAGGCGAGGTCCGAGGCGAGACCCACGTAGAGGAGCATCCGGTGGATATGCCACCGGTCACGCCACCGGTCACGCCACCGCCTGCGGCGCCCGCAGACGCCTTGAGAGACCTCCAGCCGCCGCCCGAGGCCCAGGAGCCTGACCAGCCCGCGCCCGAGGCTCCTGAGCCGCCTGGTGAAGTCGAGCCGGAAGCCGAGCCTGAGGTCGAGCCTGAGGAGGAGCCGGCGTCCGAGCCTACCGCAAAGGGTGCGGACGCGGCGTCCGAGGGTAACGGGCTGGACCAGTCAGCGCCGAGTTCTCCGATTTCAGCCGAGCCGCCGGCTGCGGTGACGCCACTCCCGCCGGCAGGACCTCCGGCGATGGTGCACTACTTCGAGCACCTGGGACCGGACGGCAAGGTGACGGTGGTGAAGACGGCGGGGATCACGAAGCCGCAGCTGAAGCGGCTCGGTGATCTCACGACCGACCGGGCAGGACAGCCCAACTTCCAGGAGCTGAAGGGCCTCGCGCGCAAGTGGCTCGAAGCTCGGCAGCGTCCGTGGCTCGCGTCGAATCAGCCGGTCGAATTGCGGTACATGAACGAGGCAGAGGGGGCGGAGCTGATTCTCCTGTTGGAGTCGCAGGCGGCTGAGCCGGCCTTGACCTCGGGGTCGGAGCAGGAGCAGTTACTGAACGCGGTGCTGACAGAGACCGCGACGACACACCTGAAGGACAAGGTGATCCTACTGCTCACGAAGTCCCGTGGCGTGGACATGATCGAGCAGATTCCGATGCCCGAGTTGCGTCAGCTGTTGGCTCAGGCGCGCTCGGTGATTACCGACCCCCAGGTGTTTGGCGTGATGCTCGAACGCACGATGGCGGCAGCGGCGGGTGGCCCGGCGTAGGGCTGGGCAGCAAGGAGGAACACTATGGCAACCGTGTATGCACTGGCGTCGCTGTGCGTGTCGACGGCAGCGGCGTTCCTGTGTCTGGCAGTCCTGGAGTACACGAAGGCCCGGACGTACCGGACCGAAGCGAGCGCGGCGTTGCAGCTGGCGCTCACGCACCTGAACAGTGCCGAGGAGTATCTGGCGCGGGTGCACGCAGAAACCCCGGAGTCCGATCCGGATGGAGCGTCCGATGTCCGGTACCAGTGATCTTCGACTCGACGATGAGCAGCGGGCTGCCGCGATGGCCCCCGAGCGCTTCGTGCGTGTGCGGGCCGGTGCGGGTACGGGCAAGACGACGTGCCTCGCGGCTCGGGTGCGTTATCTCGTGCAGGCACAGGGCGTACCGCCCCGTGACCTCTGCGTGGTCACGTTCTCCAAGCGCGCCGCGGAGGAGATTAAACGGCGCGTAGGCACGACCGCGATCGACGCGCAGATCGGTACCATCCACTCGCTCGGCTACCGGATACTCCAATTCGAGCGCATGGGCCGTCCGATCGCGGACGACCGCAAGCGGGGCACCTTGGTGTTGCGTGCGATCAAGGCAACCGGGTGCCGCGACTCACTCACGTACGTGAAGGCAAAGATCGGCCGTGCCCGTGCGTTCGGGGTAGCGTATCCGGCGAACATCGCGGAAGTCGGCTACGAGTACGAGCGCATCCTGCACGACGACGAGGGCCTGTGGGACTTTGACGACCTCGTGCTTCAGCCCACGGCGCTGCTTGCGAGCGATCCGGGGCGTCACCAGAAGTGGCTCCGGCGCTACGCGCACCTGATCGTGGACGAGGCCCAGGATACGAGCACGTGTCAGTGGGACCTCCTCGAACATCTGGTGGGAGCGAGCACGCAGCTCTACATCGTGGGTGATCCGGGGCAGTCGATTTACACGTGGCGTGGAGCCACGCAGGACGGCATGCTCGAATCCCTCGAAACTCGCTTCGATCAAGCGCCGTTTGCCACCTACACGATCAGCCGGAACTACCGTAGCCGCGGGCAGATCATCACGACGGCGAACCGCGTGCTGCACGGGAAGAAGGAACACGTGAACGTCTCGCAGGCGCGTGAGGAAGGCACACCGATTCTGCCGATCGTGGTGGGTGGCACCTGGGAACGGTTACTCCGGCATTCGTTCGAGCGGTCGCTCGGGCTGCTGATGGCGGCCAAGGTGCCGCCGACCGATGTGGTGGTGCTTGGCCGCACGCATGCTGTGCTAGGCGAGTGCGAGGCGGTCTGCGTCGGGCTCGGTGTGCCCTACGTGGTGGCGGGGGGCTTCTCATTTTACGACCGGGCGGAGATCAAGGACGTGATGGCGTACCTGGAGTACGCTGCGGGGCTCGATCGGCTGGCATCCCTCGAACGCATCTACAACCGGCCCTCCCGTTACTTAGGACGTGTCTGGCTGGATTCATTACAGGCGCAGGGCGGTTGGCCGAAGTGGGAGACGAGCGGGCCGAGCGCGTTCCGCTGGTCGCAGCGCTACATGAGTGAGCGGGCGGACGAGCTGTGGTCGATCTGCTGTCAGCTTCGACGCTACAGTCACGACACGCGGGCTGCGGGCATCCTGCACTACGTGCTCAATGGCCCGGTCGGCTACCGGAATTGGGTGCACAAGGACGGGCTCGCGGAGCAGGAGGAGTCGGAAGACAATGACGTGGACGAGAATCTGGATAGCCTTGTGGAAGGCGCGGGCACGCGCACGCTCGGGGAATTCGTGGCGTTCGTGGATCAGTGCCGGCGCCATCCGAAGCGGGTGGAGACTGCGGCTGGTTCGATCACGCTGAGCACCATCCACCGGGCGAAGGGTTTGGAATGGCCGATCGTGCTCTTGGTCGGTTTGGAGGAGGACATCCTGCCGCACCATCGGGGCGAGCCTGAGGGCGAGGAGCGGCGGCTGTATTACGTGGCAGTCAGCCGGGCGCGTGACGCGCTCGTGCTTGCGCTGTCGGGTGATCCAGAAGCCCACGACGTGTCACGATACGCATTGGAGACGCTCGAAGCGACCAACCAGCGGCACATCATTCCGGTGGCCGAGCTGGAGTACGAGGAGGGTGACGATGGCAGCCCCGACTCTGGACCGCCCGCTGTCGCTCTGTTGTCCGCTCCCGAAGGGCATGCGGGTGGTAGCGCGGCAGGGGACGGGGGAGACGACCGTGTTCGTGGTGCAGATGGCACTCCCGGCGGGGGTGCTGGACATCCTGAGCGAAGCGTTGGAAGTGGCAGCCCGGGTGACGGGCTCGCCCCGGCTGGGGGCGCGGATCACGGCAGTGAGCCAGGAATTCCTGGGGACGTGGAGCACACCGACGACTGATGCCGAAAGCGGTCAAGGAGCGGACGGGACCGAAGTGTCCACGGTGCGGGGTGCTCTTGCGAGGCGAGACTGAGGAGCAGTTTCTGAAACGGCGGGCACGGGAACGGCAACGTGCATATCGCGGGAGGCAGAAGGCATGGCGAACGAGGCGAAGCTGACCTGGCGGGCAGCGATCAAGCGGGCGACAATGACGCAGAAATTCAACGATCGCGGTGAGGTCCATTCCACCCTCCAGCTTCAGTGCGAGGGCGACATGGTGGACGCGGAGGGCACACAGGCGCTCGCCCTATTGCAAAAAGAGCAGATAGTCGTCATTACCATCGAAGCAGCACAGCTCACGCTCGGGTGGACGACGCCCGCAGAGCAGAAGGGAAACACTCATGCCGAGATTTCGGACCAAGATTCGGGAAGTCGACGCGATCCAATTCACGAGACCGCTGACGATCTCGGGGTCCTCTGACGAGATAGCCGACCCCACGGAAGTGCAGCATGTGACCGTGGGGGATTGGCTGCTCACGCACCCCGATGGCACGCAGGAGACCGTAAGTGACACCGAGTTCCGCTCGCAGTACGAGGAGGTCCACGTCGTGCGGCGCGGGCGTCCGCCCAAGTCGAGCGGCGTTGCTGCGGTCGCCTCGACTAAGCGTAGGCGGCGCCGCCATCGCGCCCGCAGCAAGGCCCCAGCCAACGCCAAAGCGGCATGATGATCCGCTGGGTCGATAGCCCCGGCCTAGGGCTGCTCTGTCTCTACGACACGCCCTATCCGCCGGGGTTGGCCCCGTGGCTGCCGGCCTTCCATGTGACCGAGATTCCGCTACTCTCTCGGAAGTGGGTGCCGCTCCAGGTCTGGCAGGACGTGATCCTCGCCAAGTCCGTCTTCCCCGGCGCCTACGTGGTAGACGTGCTCGATGTCGTGGCTCAACGCAAGCGATGGGAACGCCGCCAACAGCGCCAGCAGACGCGGCTCTGGTCCGGGCCGCGCGTCGGGTACGTCGAACAGGATCGCGAGTAGCCTGGGGGCTGCTCCGTACCGACATCTGCGAGCGCGACTCCTGGCGCTGTGTGGTGTGCCGCTCCCTGCGGCAGCTGACCGTGCACCACGTGATTCCGCGCTCGCGCAGTGGAAGGGACTGGCCCGAGAACCTCGTGACGGTCTGCGCGACCTGTCACGAGAAGATTCAGCGCGCCTGGGCGATTCACGCTGCGGTACTTGCGGGCGTCGCCTGTGGCCGCACCTGGAGCCGTAATGGGTGGAACGAAGAAGGGCTCGCGCGGTTCTGGTCGCTCCTCCAAGCGATCACTCATGGTCGTAGGTCGGGTCCAGAATGGCTCACCGATCCCTACTGACGCCGAGGTCGAGCGCCTGGGCTACTGGTGGCTACGCTATAAGAACCAGCCGCTCGAAGAGCTGCCGAAGGAGACCAACCTGGCAGTTGCTCTGGCCGACGTGGGGGTGATGGCACTTGGCTACTTGGCCCGGCGACTGACTGACCCCGATACCCCGCCGGGGGTGCGAGACCGCATCGCGCTCGCTTTGGGGCCGAAGGTCCTGGTTCAGCTGCACCGCGGGGTGACCAATGTTCCCGCCTCGGACGAGGGCGAAGGGCTGCTCGCGGACTACAAACCAGAGGGTGCCTGATGGGCATTGACTTCCTGTGTTGGCTCGTCGCGTTGATTTGCTTCGCGCTCGCCACGGCTGGCGTCCCGGCACCGCGGGTACAGATTGGTTGGCTCGGGGCGTTCTTCATTGCCCTGGCCGAAGTGCTGCACGTCGCGACCTCGCGCTAGGCAAGCGGTCTGGTGCCGCTCGGGGCGGCACCTTCTCATTCTCGACGGCGCTATCCAGGACGGGCGCATTCAGCGCTGCCGGTCCTGTCGGCACTGGTCGGATCACCGGGGGCTGCGCCGGCTCCCATTGGCGCTCGCCCGTGCCCGGGTCGAATGGCCGGCGACGGTCCCGACTGTCTGGCATGTGGCGCTGGCATACCGGGCGATGGTTCAGGCGCTCACCCGAGTGCACACGGAGGCAATAAAGCAGTGTGAATCTCGGAGGGAACGGGCCGAATACATGGCCCGCATCCGCGACGCGGCAAAGGGGTGGTTCCCCACGGCATGTAGGATGCAGGGGAAGTTGATGATGCCGTGTTCCTACTGTGGGAAGTGGGCCTATCGCTTCGTGCCGCGCGACCGGGCCTGGGCCTGTCCGTCGTGTGGAGGATTTGGGCGCCTGCCTGTCCTGAGCTGGGCGCTGGCTGACTATCTCTGTGCGATTAAACTCGGAGTTACGGGCACTGTGCTACGGTCGAAGTGGCGGCGAGCCCTGCGTCTGACGCAGCGCCCCTCATTTGCGATCGGGCATCTCGTGGCGCTTGCGACAGCAGCCACTGTTCTGCGGGAGACGCCACCACGCGGGTGCTACGAGGTACCGCCGTGTGGGAAAGCCACCGGACACGGCGCGCTGCGCCTGCGGCTCCTAGCGACGTACGCGGACGCTGTATGGGATATGCAAGTCTCGCCAGAAGCATTTTGGAACCGGCAGGTAATAACTGCCCAATAATTGTGGCACCCGACAAGACTGTCTCGGTGATTCGGATTATTCTGCTATTGGCAAAAAATAGTCTTGACATCGAAAAGCCGCTGTGCTAATTTCCAGCCGTGGTCGTAGCAAGGCGACCGCAAACTAGCAAGGAGGATACGACCTATGGCGAACGAGAAACGGCGAGCGGCATTGCTTGCCGCTCCAAAGCCGGTAATCGCGAGGGCCGGCTATTGGGGCAAGATCGGGCAGACCGTGGAAGTCCCGCTGTCGGACCTCCACGTCTCTGTCTACGTGCGTGAGAAGCCCGACCAGGATCACACCTTGATGCTGGCCGAGCTGATCGACGGCGGGGTCGAGCTGGACCCCATCACGGTGTACCCGAACGAGGACGGCAGCGGATGCATCGTGCGTGACGGGCGGCATCGCGTGGATGCAGGCGCGCTGCTCGATCGGAAGACTGTGCGGGCGAAGGTCGTGCCGCCGGCCCGTGACACTGTGCAGGAGATCGCTCTCGCGTTCAAAGCGAACGCGGGTGGTCCGAAGCCTCCCACGCGGGACGACATCGAGCACTCGATTCGGCTGCTGCTCGCGGAGAAGGTGCCCTACGGCAAAATCGCGGAGATTCTGCCCATTCCGCAGTCGCTCGCGAAGAAGTACATCAGGACGATCCAGATGCAACGGCTCCGCGCGCGGCTGAAGCAAGCGATGGAAGCGATCACGGATGGCAGCTTGAACATTCCGCAGGCGGCAGCGCGCTACGATGTGGACGAGGAGCAGCTGCGGAAGGAAATGGGTGGTCGGCGGAAGAAGAAGCACCAGAAGGGCGCCGAGGCCCAGCGCGTGATCCGGGCGCGCTTCCGGTCGCTGTCGCAGCACAATGGTGCCATGCTGCGGAAGCTGCTCGAAGGGTACCAGGACGGCGATGTCTCGATGCAGTTGGTCGAGACGGCACTGCGCACGATGCGCGACTCGCTCCGGCAGATTGGCAGCACGCTCAAGAGCTGGGAGCAGCGTTTCCACGTAGCGCGTGGCACGCAGGTGCAGATGGCCGAGGTCGAGAGCGATGGAGACGACAACGAGTAGCTGCGCCCACTGTGGGCGGCTACTGTCCGACGACGGTGGGACTGTCCCGTACGATGCGCTGTGCACGTGCGAGGGCAGCCCACCGCTCACAGGAGAATGGACTGTGTTAGACTTGGAAATCGGCAACGAACGGGCCGTGCCGACATTGCCTCCCAGCCCGACGCAAGGAGACGACCAATGAGCGAAGTTTCGATTGTGGAACCGAACCGCCAGTATTACGCGCGGCCACGCGACCAGCGGTTCGAGAACCTGGCTGCCTTGAAGGCGAAGGTGGACAGCCGCCGTAGCACCGCGCGCGTGTTCGACGTGCCGCTCGATAAGCTGACGGTGGAGACCGCCAACTACGTCAAGCCGGGACAGACCGAGGGCAAGCCGGGCATCTTTTTCGGGGCGCCCAACTCGCCCTTCAACTTCCTGCCGACGCACTGGTCATTTGGCCAGATGTGCCAGCGGGCGCACGCCCCTGCGACGTATCTCCGCGAGCTGAGCATGCCGACCGCGGTGACGTGCTTGCAGGAGGGCTTCGCCAAGCAGGCGTCCGAGGACGGCACGGACGCGCGGCTGCTGGCGTGGCCGGTCCCGGATGTGGAGGGCGCGGAGGACGACGACACGTACGAGCTGCGCGCGGCCACGAGCGCCAGCTACGGGCGGATTTGGGACATCGATGTGGTGGACCTCGTGGAGCGCATCGTGGATGCGACGGGCGGCAAGTTCGAGAATCCGCTCGTGTGGGACACGCACAAGGACGGCACGCATAAGCGTGGCGGTCTGTACGCGTCGGACCGGGACGTGTTCATGTTCTTTGTGGACGGCGGCTCGATCGTGGATGGCGGCAGTGAGCGCGACCAGCTGCACCGCGGCTTCTACGCGTGGAACAGTGAGGTCGGCGCGGCGACGTTTGGACTCGCCACATTCCTTTTCCGGGGCGTGTGCGGGAATCACCAAATTTGGGGCGCGGAGCAGCTCTGCGAGCTGCGCATCCGGCACAGCCTGAACGCTCCGGAGCGCTTCATCGCGGAGGCCGGGCCGACGCTCAAGTCGTACGTGAACGCGCCGGCAGCGCCGCTCGAAGCGAAGATCAAGAAGGCCAAGGCGTTCGAGATTCCTGGGGCGCCTGACCGGGACAAGCTGATCGAGTTCGGCAAGAAGCACGGCTTCACGGCGAGCGAGATCAGGCAGGGCATCGCGTACGCGGAGCGCGAGGAGGGCGGCGAGGTCGTCAACCTGTGGACGCTGATGCAGGGCTTGACGGCGAGCGCACGAGATTATGCGTGGATAGATACCCGCGTGGACCTGGAGCGCCGGTCCGGCAAGCTGATGCAGCTGGCGGCGTAGTCATGGCACGCAGCTGTGATCTGTGCCCCAGCAGCGACAGCGTGCGCTGGCATGTCGTGCTGGCGCAGTGGCTGTGCTTCCGCTGTTGGCGCGCAGTGCAGAAGCAATCCGCATGAGGGCTTGGTCGCAGGCGCCAAATCGGGGTACGACACGTCTGCGGCCAGGGGACGCGGCGGGGGAATGGGTCTCCCGCCGCGTTCGTTTTCATATCACACGCAAGGAGGACATATGGCAGATTTTACGAAGATCGGTAGCACGCAGGTACGTGGACAGATGTACGTCGTGTCGTGCTCCAGCAACGGCACTTTCTACACGCATCGCCCGAGTGATGCCCTGACGTATACTACCACGATCGCGCACGGTGCCACGTACGAGGCCGCGATTGCTGGGTTGAAGCGGAAGGTGGCGGAGCAGGCGGCGAAGGTCGCCATTCCGTTCACGCAGGTGACCAACTACCGTCCGCGCAAGGGTATCGCCCGCGGGATTCATGCGAAGAACCATACGCTCCTGGTCACGCTGGAGAATCCGACCGAGAAGTGTGAGCTGTCGCATTACCATGATGCTCTGCGTCCGCTCACCGAGGACGAGACGACGGAGGTTGAGCGCTTGGGCGCGACTGTGCGTCAGGCAGAGGCAGTCGCGGCGAAGGCCAAGGAGGAATTCAACGCGTACATTGCGCCGTTCCAGCTGGGCTCGCGGTTCGGGCGTCCCAAGACGGGAGCGGGCAACAGCCTGCACGATCAGGTGACGGCGGCGGTGGACGCGAAGGTGAAGGCACAGGAGACCGCGGCTCAGGTGCAGGCGCATGTGCATCTGGTCGAGGTCGAGAAGCCCGAGGCCGACCAGTCCAACGGGACGGAAACCTCGGTATAGCCCGGTAGAGCCCGGTTCCTGGCCGGGCAAGGGTGCGACCACACCCTCGGCCAGGGCAGGGCTGTACGGGCTTCTAATACGCAAGGAGGACCTATGGCGAACACAGTCAAGAGGCACGAAGCAGAGGAAGCCACGTTCGACGTGGCGGACGACAACGAAGATGGGCAGCCGAGGATGACTCGGCAGCGTACGCGACGCGAGGAAGTGCGGCACCAGAACCGAATGGACCGCTGGGCCGAGCGTCAAGCACAGGAGAGCTGGTGATGGCAGGGCTCAAGCTGTCATTCGGGCTGAACCACGTGATACCCGAGACCGCAAAGGCAGCCTGGGGCTGCCGGGCGATCGTCACGCAGGACGGCACAGTGGACCTCGTGTACGACCGCCAGGACTGCCAAGGCGACCCGGCAGAGAAGCATCGCCTGGTCGAGTGGCTGAATGGTGGGGCGAACAAGGCGTGGATGGCGAAGGCCGCAGACCTCCTGCGCGATTACACGATGTCCACGCGTGACGCGCACACGTTCACGCTATACGTGGACAACAAGGGCGTCGTGCAGGGCGACACGCATGGGTCAGCTGGCTACTTGTACGTGGCTGCCTGGCTCAAGGAGAAGGCCAATGGCTGACCCCACGGAGATCGGACGCGCGATTCTCACAGAGTTAATCAACAACAACCCGCAGACGCGTGAGCAGCTGGAGGCAGCGTACGGGCAAGTGTGGAACACGCAGGAGCTGACGCGGGATTTTTCGGTCGTGGGCTTTGGTGCACCGTTCGTGATCGTCACGCGGAAAGCGGATGGGCAGAAGGGCTCACTTACATTCCAGCATCAGCCCCGCTTTTATTTCGAGTTTACGCCGGATTCCAGCGCATGAGTCCTGATGCGCAAATGTTCGTGGCGATACTCGCGTGTGTGGTGGGGTGGCGGACGGTGAAGGGAGGATGGCGGCGGTGGTTCTGGCGGCGGCGCAGATAGGCGCCCTACCCGCCTGTCTGTCTGTCGGGGAAGCGGCGCCTGGCTTTCATGGGGCTGGGCGCCGCTTCTCGTTTGCGGTGTGTGGTACAATGCTCGAAATTCAACGCGGGCCGACCAGCCCGCAGCGCAAGGAGGCGCATATGGCATTTCTCTTTCTCGGGAGTCTGCACGAGGGCATCAAGTCCCTCGACCGTGGGCAGCTGGGCATGGCGTGCGGCTGCCACTACGACGGGAGTGTTCCTGGCTACGCGCTTGTCACGTGCCCGCAAAATCACTTCAGTCAGTATTGCGACCGCAAGCTACTGGTGGAGCATCGGGCGACGCACAAGCGGCGCCGTAAGAGCTGCAAGTTCTGCAACGGGACACCAGCGTAGCCATGCTCGATCAGCTATGGGTCGCATGGCTCGCGTGGGCAGTCTTGCTCGTGTGTGCGGTGGGGTCGTTCTGGCCGAGGCAGAGACACTGATGGCACAGCGCTGCTTTCTGTTCGTCGGAGAGCGGCGCTCGCCACGGGCAATCCGCATGGGCGTCCGTCTTCAGGACGGGCGCTTGGCGGGGCGCTCGCTGTTCGACGCACTGGAAGTCTGCAACATCAACCCGCAGGATCACCTGTACGCCAATCTGTTCGAGCGGCGTGGGTTCGCGTGGCTGCGCAAGCATGAGGCATCGGGCGTCACCATCGTGGCAATGGGACGCAAGGTGCAGGCAGCGCTCACGCGCGCAGGTATCCCGCATCGCTCGCTCGTGCATCCGGCCGCGCGCGGCGCCATTCGGCGCAAGCGACGGTACGCAGCGCACGTGCGACACGTTCTGACCCGCAAGGAGGCAACATGAAAGGCAAGCTGATGCTCTACATCGATCAGCACGGCTGCCACTACTACGCGCGCAGCGTGAAGGAGTTGCGCGAGAAGCTAGGCGGCGGCCACGTCTCGAAAATGTACGTAGACCGCAAGGACGGCACGAGCTGGCACGTGGGGTACGTGGTGGGCAAGCTGTGGTGCTCTGCGTTCGTGCCGTTCGAGCAGAAAGCGAGTTGGTCATGACGAAGCGATACGAGCTAGTGAAGGACGGCTCGCGCCTGATCGTGACCGTCGAAACTATGACGGTCGTGACTGCGGCGGAATCGCCTACGCACGGCTGCTTTGACGCCAACTTCCTGGGCGACGATTGGGACGCCGTGCGCAAGCAATTCGAGGCCGAGGGCTTCACCATCCACGAGGGGCAGTGACATGAACTGCGAGTGTGCAGACAAGGGCTGCCCCACGCACGAGGGCAAGGAGTCGTGCGAAGGCACCGCGACCTGTCGCATCCGCCGGATCGACGTGGGCGATTGCGACTACTTCGAGTTTTGCGATCCATGCGCGGATGATGCATTAGCTTCTGGCGTGTTCGCAAGAGAGGAGGACGATGACGAGTGAAGTTCTACTATAAGCCCCTGCCGCGCCTCCGGCAGCGGCTGCCGTTCAAGCATCCGCTGCGCCAGCGTGAGCGCCGCACTCTCGCGCAAGCATTGTTCGCATTTGCCCTGGCCGGGGCGCTCGTCGCGTACTGGCTGCGGCACTGACTGTCTGTCTCGTGGAAGCGGCGGCGCGCTGAGCGCGGCGCGCTCGCCGCTGGCCCGAGAATCGAGTGTGCTAGGCTCACTTTCCGCGGCGGGACTTCCCTGCCGCGCCTAACCCCACGCGACCACGTGGGAACCAGACGCAAGGAGGCGTTTATGGACTTGACCCGGTACTTCCAATTGCTGCTCGCGGCGTTCGTCGCGCGCGGCGCCGCTTGGCTGGACGCGCATGCGCCGGCCGGCTGGGCGGACCTCTTGCTCGCCTACATGGGCGACATCCACATGAGCGACGGCGCGCACTGCATCGTCGGCACGCTCGTGCGGACGGACTTCATGAACGGCGTCGCGCACAGCGTCGCGAACGAGCGTGACGGCGGAGGCTTCAACGAGTTTCTCTCGAAGCACCGTCTGGGCAACGGCGGCGCGTACGGCTTCAACATCCCGTACGATGACGACGTGCCTGGCGACGAGGCGTTGACGCTCAGCGAGAACGTCACGTGGACGATGCTCATGGAGTGCTGGCGGACGGAGATTCTCTCGCGCGTGACGCGGGAGAGCGTCGGTGTTGCCATGGGCAGGCTCGCGCGACGGCAGTTCGAGATCGCACGTGAGCGTGAGGCGGACGAGACTGCCGTGAGCAATGCGGAGGCGGTGCTGGCGGACGCGCGTCGGCGCCAGGTGGAGGCCGAGGAGGCATACGCGAAGGCGGACGGCGAGGTCGAGGCCGCGCGCGAGCGGCGCATTGCCGCGGGCGAGCAGCAGACGCACGCGGAGAACGACGAGTACGAGGCGAATGTGGCGCTCGGGGACGTGCAGCGTACGCAGCGCGAGCACGACATCAAGCACGTGGAGGCGGCAGCGGGCATCGAGACGCTGCGCGCGTACCTCGATCGGCCGGAGCCGGTCGTGGTGATCGCCCCGCAGGACTGATGCGCTCGCGCGAGTGGCGCGACATCGCGGGCAACAGCTGGAACGATTACGCGCTGCTGATCGCTCTGTTGCTGTGGCTCGCGGCGTACGCGTGCAGCTGTAGCGAGGCACCCATGCCTGACTGGCGTGAGTGCCAGGACCTGAACGACACGCGGTACATCATGTGCCCGGAGAATCCCGCGGCGTGCCGAGACGCCTGGAAGGCGTTACGGGCCTCGGGATGCCCGATCACAGGCTGACCCCTAGCCCGGAGCGTCCACGCGGCGCTCCGGCGTTCCTACGCGCAAGGAGGCGCATTCTCCCATGACTCTGTTCGAGTTTCTGAAGGCATTGCAGCTGGCGCTCACGAGCGGCTTGTTCGTGCGCGACCCCGAATACCGCGAGGTCCGCATCCGCCCCACGAGCGACGCCGCACAGGAGGCGCTCTACGCGAACGTGGGGCAGCCGGTCTCCCGCCACACCACGCTCTACTGCCCGCTCACGTGTGTGGCGCTCTTTCTCGGGTATGACAGCATCAGCGTGGGCGATTACCACCTGGCGGGTAAGGTGCTCGGCATCGATCCTGACGTGCAAGAGGCAATCGTCTCCGCGGCAGACACCATGTTCACGCCACAGCAGCTGACCGAGGAGCAGGCATTCATCACGGGCGAATGGCGCGGACGCGAGCGACTCACCCTGGAAGCGGCCACCACGCCCGTTCCGGTGCGCCGCATCCCGTGACACGCGCTCTCGTGCGAGCGCTCTGGCTTCTCTGCTTGCTCGCACTGATCGCGTTCTCTCGCTGATTCCCTCGCGCGTGCCCCCTACGGTACGCGCAGAAAGGAGGCCACCCATTCACTCCTAGAACGTACTCCTGAGCGCAGCAACATGCCCCCGGTCGTCTGCCGTACACAGGCGCGGCCGGGGGCACGCCTGTCCCTGCTCGCTCTTCCCCACGCGCATACCGCGCGCGACCAAAAGCCGCCTCAGGCGGCCCGTGCTACGATGGCTCTCGACCGCTGAGGCACCGCGCCGCTCAGCCCGGCATCCGCACACACACCCAGGCGCAAGGAGACTCTTCCCATGGCCAAATCCCCTCACGTGCCCGCCTCCGTCGCGGGCCTCACCCCGCCGCCCGCAGCTGCACCCGTGCAGACGCCCGTCGCGAGCGACGACCTCCAGGCACAGCTGATCGCGCTCCGCGCTGAGAACGCCCGCCTCACGAACGCGCTCGGCTCCCAGAAGCCGGCTCGCGCGCTGCGCGAGGTCTCGGTCGGCTGGAACACGCTCGGCACGCGCAAGGCGAGCGGCAAAGAAAACACCGGCATCGTCTCGCTCCACCTGGGCGACGACCCCGATACGGGCGCCTACCGCGGCTGTGTGAACGGGGGAGCGCAGTTCTGGAGACTCCTGTGCGCGCTACTTGCCGAGAAACCCTCAGCTTTTGCGCAACAGCTGCTCGCGGGTATCGCGCAGCGCGAGAACGACCTGAAGCCCTACTAGCTCGCCTACGCACGTACGAAAGGCCTCTCGCGCGACCACGCGAGAGGCCTTTTTTTTGCCTTGCGCTCGCGCGCCACGCGCGTGCTGAGACGCGGGCGCCTGATGCCTGGCACCTTGGCCTAGCCTGGGTCCTCCGCGCGCGTGCACGGGCCTCTCACGCGTGGGCATGCCTGCGCCTGAACGCGTGCCGGCCAACACGCGCGAGGGGGTGGCGCGTGGCACCCATCCGGCCAGGCTCGGCGCTTCAGCGGCTCGGCCCCTCCTGGCCGCCCGGTCACTCAAACCGCCCGGCTCGACCCCCCCCGACTCGTCACCATCGCTCCGCACGAGCAGGGAAGAAAGGGGTGGTAGCTGGCTAGACGACGACTCAGCTGAGGAGTATATGAGCGTCATGGCTGAACGAGAGGAGACGTACGAGGAGCGGCACAAGCGTCAGCTGCGGGAGGCGAGCAAGCGGTATCGAGAGCGGCAGCGGGCGGCAGGGCTAGTGCGGGTGTGGGTGCGACCAGGGAGGGAGGGAAAGGAGGCGAGCGATGCACGTGTTGGTCGAGGTCACGGACGCGGACATGGGGATGGTGGTGCGGCGGGCGGAGCGGTTGGGGGAGAGTGTGGAGGGGTTGCTCAAGAAGGCGGTGGCGCAGTTTGCGTACGCGGAGCGGATGGCGCGAGCGGGCCGGGCGTGGGCGAAGCGTGGGGAGACGCGGCCACGCGGCACGCGCCGAACTGCCGGTGCACGCTTTGTGGTGGGCGGTGAGTGTTAGGTGGGCAGCGGCGTAGTGGCTGTGGTGGTGGTGGTGGTGGTGGTGGTGGGCAGGAGGGCGTGGAGGAGGAGGGATTGCTGTTGGTAAGCGATGAGGGAGGCGGTGAAGCCCCAGGAGAGGGTGAGGAGGATGGCGGCGTGTTTCCAGGAGTGGATGGAGCGGAGGTGGTCGAAGGCGGCGAGCAGGGTGGACATGGGCGGTGAGTTTGCGGACCTCCTTAAAGGGTGAGAGTGGGAGGAGGGACGAGGACGGTGAGGCGGATGTGTCGCGTTGCGTCAGTCGCGTAGTGGGCGGTGCCGTGGTAGAGTGATAGCATCGTGTGTGGAGGCCGGGAGCGAGAGCGGCGACGGGAGAGTCGGGCGAGCCGGGAGCTGGGGCGGGCGTATTGGGTGGCGTTGGCCGAGACGGGAGGAGGGGTGGACGATGATGCGTGGGCTGAGGCGGGCGATGAGGGGGCCGGAGTGGAAGGGAAGCGGGAGGTATCTCGTGGTGTGTCGGTGCGGGTGGGGCGTGGCGGTGGAAGCGTGGAAGCAGGAGGCGGCGAAGCGGGCGCATGAGGTCGCGGTGAAGGCGGAGGCGGGAGCTTTTGAGTGTGAGCACGTGATTGAGTTGGGGCGGGAGGTTGGGGACGTTGGGGAGTGGCCGGTGCCTGAGTGGCGGCGCTAGGAACTGATGGGGAGGCGGGTAGGCTGGGCCGAGTATGCAGCGAGCCCAGGTCTTACAGCTACTTGCGGGGATACGGGACGATCCGCAGCCGCTCTTGGAGCGGTTAGCGTGGATTGACACGAAGCAGTTACCGGGGCAGGCGGCGCGGACGCGGCTTGTCTTCAACCGGGCGCAGCGGGCGGTGCATGCGGCGCTGCAGAGGCAGGCGCGAGCTGGGATGCCGAAGCGTGGGATAGTGCTGAAGGCGCGGCAGCCTGGGATATCGACGCAGGCGTGTGGGTACTGTGCGGCGACGGCGCTCAGACCGCACGCGGGCGCGATGATTGTGAGTCATCGCGAGGAGTTATCGGCGGCCTTGCATCGAAAGACCAAGGCGATCTTGACCGGGTTTGCGCCGACCTTGCCGATCAAGTTCGGTGTGGCTCGGCGGGACGAGCTGGTGCTGGACGCCATTCGGTGTGATGACGGGGAGTTACAGCTGCGCTCGACGATCACGTGTGCGACGGCGGGTGTGGGGTCGACGGAGGGTGGGCGTGGCGTGACCTTACAGTGGGTGCATCTCAGCGAATATGCGGCGTTTCCGAACGCGGCGCAGACGCTGGTTGCCACGCTTCAGGCGGTGCCGCCGACGCCGCAGTCGGGTGTGGTGATCGAGAGCACGGCTCGCGGCATGGGCAACAGCTTCCATGCCGAGTGGCTCAGGGCGGAAGAGGGGATCAGCGGCTTCACTCCGGTGTTTATCGGGTGGCCGATGATCGAGGAGTACCAGCTGCCGATTCCGCATGATGGGCGGCTTGAGCTGGAGCCGGACGAGCAGGAGGTGGTGGCGAAGTTCGGGTTGACACCGCAACAGTGCTGGTGGCGGCGGTACGTGATTCAGACGCAGTGTGCCGGCCAGGTCGAGTATTTCAATCAGGAGTACCCGATCACGGCGGCGGAGGCGTTCATCGTGTCGGGGCTGCCCGCATTCCCGCGCAGCGTGCTCATTCCGATGCACGAGGCGATGCTCCGGGAAGCGAGCGAGCGGTTCGAGGGTGAATGGTCGACGGCGACGAATCAGGCGACGGCGCTCCGGGGTGGGCGGCTGCGCATCTACCGGCGGCCGGTCCCGGACCATGAGTACACGATCGGGGCCGACCCTTCGGGTGGACAGGAAGGTGGCGACCCGGCGGCGGCGGTGGTGTTCAGCCGGACGGTGGGAGAGGTCGTGGCGGTCTGGCACGGGCATCTGCCGCCGATTCCGTTCGCGCAGGTGCTCGACGGTCTCGGCCGCTACTATAATGAGGCGGTCGTCGCGCCCGAGCTGAACAGCGGGCATGGTTTCTCGGTAGTCGAGGAGCTGAAGACGCGGCAGTATCCGCGCATCTACGTCTGGCAGCGCGTCGACAAGGTGACTCATGCCGTCACGAACTTCTACGGTTGGTCGACCTCGTACCGGACGCGACCACTCTTGATCGACAATCTCCGTCACGGCTTGAGCGAGCAGGAGATACTCGTGCGTGACCCGGCGACCGTTCTTGAGCTGCTCGAATTCCAGTACGCGGAGTTTGGTGGGCGTGCGGAAGGACTCACGCACGACGACCTCGCGGTGGCGTGCATGATCGCCTTCCGGGTGCACACCGAGTATCCGATGCTGCAGACCGGGCTGCCGCCGCGTCACGTGCCTGAGCAGTTCGCGGAGCGTGGAGCGCGGCCGGTCTATCCGAATGCGATGACCAAGGATGCGTGGGAAGGCGTCGAGCGCGATCTGCAGCGTTTGAAGCACGGCAAGGGATCGAGCTGGGGTGAGTACGCAGTCGGCACGCCGGATCGGCGCGGCGAGGACAACGTGCACTTGGCGGACGAGCCGTGGGAGCAGGGCCTGGACGAGATGCCTGAATGGCCCTGGTAGGAAAAGGATCGGAGTCGCGTAGGCTCGTCCGTAGACGGGTCGCGGGTTCAGTCGCGTCTGCATCTTGCTTCTAGGCCCGCATCCATTCACGGAAAGATGCGGGCTGTGCGCTCTCCCCTTTTTCTTGCGGTCTCCGTATGGTAGACGCTTGTCCGTGCGGGCGCCCAACCCCATTCCCGGGCGCAAGCCGGAGCGGCACTTGCGCCAGATGCAGGGGCCACGGCTCGTCCCGCAGCGCTCTGTCGAGCCGCGCTCTGCGACTGAGGAGCGGGTGCTCGCGCGCCAGGACCGGAAGGGACTGCGGCGATGGGATCGATGAAGGTCCCGGATCGGCCGCAGCCGATGGTGTCGCCACCGGTTGCGGACAACATCAGCGAGCTGTCGACGCTCATGAAGCCGCGCTATCCGCGGCAGAAGCTGGACCCGGAGGGGCGGAAGTTCGCCAAGGGCTTCCGCGGTGCGGTCGTGCTCTCCGGGCCGCGCCCGCTCGTGCGGCGGGCACGGCGTCCCCGGTAGCGTGGGCGATGCACCGGGTGGGGGTGGCGCGCGAGGCGTATGGGGATGGGGACCCGGAGAGCATCGTGCCGGTGCAGTGGCGGGACCTCCACGTGGTGGACATGGGCACGCCGGCTGCGCGGCTCTACCGGGCCGTCCTGCTCGACGCCCTCCAGTGTGTCGGGCGCTACGTCCGCTCGGTGCGTCGGAACCGGCAGACCCCGGAGCGCGAGTTGGAGCGGCGCGAGCTGGTCGCCTGGCTGAGCGCGCGAGGGGTCTCTGCCTATGCATATCGCGTGCCGTTCCAGCAGGCGATGGCGTACGGCTTCCCGCATCTTGACGTAGACTCCGTGCGGGAAGCGCTCCTCGTGGCATTGCGGGTGCTGCCGGCGACCCCCAAGGTCCAGTTCACGTTCAACGACCGCATCCTGCGCCGGCACTTCGTGCGCCGGCAGCAGCCCGAGGTGGAGGTCGCATGAGCGACGATCCGGTGGCGACCCATAACGCCAAGGTGACGCTGGCTGATCTCCAGGAGGAGATCGCGAAGGCGCGTGCGGCGCTCGACCAGCTGCTCACCGCGCATGCCGAGGAGCGGGCACGGTGGGCCGAGGAGGTGAAGGCGCACGAGGCGCACCTGGCGAGCCTACAGCCAGGAGGGGCCGCGAAGGCGTCTCCCGTGCCTCAGGAGCAGCCGGAGCATCCGGCGAAGGCCAAACCATCCACTCACGCCGCCAAGCGCCACTAGGAGGCTCCTATGCCCCGAGCCGTTGGGCTGGCTGTCCCGTCGTTCGAGAAGAGCCGGAACGTCATCCGGGCCACCCTGCTGCGAGCCGTGACGGGCACGCAGGACGGCCCGTGGGCGCGCATGCAGGGTGTCACGCCGTTCACGGTGACGGTCAGTCCGGGCTTCACGCCGGGCTCGACCTCGATCCAGCTCTATGCTTGGAACGGGGAGCTGGCGCCCGTGGGCGCGCTGGTCGCGGTGGGCGCGCCGCTCTCCGACCCGATCACGGCGCCGGGCACGTTCACCTACTGCGCGATGCTCGACTGGCTCGCTGCCGCCATCACGAACGGGGCCGGGGCGTCGGTCGAGGTGATGGGCGTGGAGCTGGAGACCGGCTTTTAGGCGATGTCCCATCGCGTCATCCACGATTGGGACGAGCACCGCTTCCACCGGGTCATCAGCGATGCGTTCCAGATGCCCACGGGAGCGCAGTCGGGTTACGTCATCACGTCCGACGCCACGGGGAATTTCAGCTGGCAGCCAGGGGGCGCAGGGGGTGGTGGGGGCACGCAATACTGGCAAGACACGGGTACTGCGCTCCAGCCGCTGAGTGCTGGCCGGGGCGTCTCGCTCGGGGTGCCGGGTGGTCTGTCGATCAGCACCGGGAATCGGCTGCACATCGAAGGGCCGAACGGGGTCGAAGTCGTCGGTCTCATGCTCAAGCCGATTGGGTCGATCTTCCCGGTGGCTGGCACGCTCCAATGGACCGGGACGGCGCTCCAGTTCTACGATGGCACCAAGTGGGTGACGATCGGCGGTGCTCCCGCTCCGACTGATCTTCCTCCTGGTTCTCCTCCCGACACCACGATCGGCTACTGGCTGGAGAGCGCCAGCCTCAATGAGTTGTGGCCCTTCACTGCGGGCCGCAACGTCAGGCTGAATGACGGTGCGTCGCTCTATCTGAATAACGCTCGCACCGCGCGCTTCGTGGCGAGCCCGACCGTGCTCAGCGCCTATGCGCCGAGTGGCGGCGTCACCTGGAGCAGTCCGAGCGGGGAAGTGGCGGAGCTGACCGCGGCGGGCGTGATGGCGCTCCATGCGCCCGGAGCGGTTCCGTCCTCGTTCGTGGAGCGCTTGCAGCTTGACGCGGGGATCGTGGTCGGGCCGGCGCTCTCGACGCTCGTCGGGACGATCCAGTACGCAGGCGGCCATTTCCAGGGCCGCAACGCCACCGCCTGGGTGAATCTGGACGGCGCCGGAGCGCAGCCAGGGACGCCGGGGAATCCGCTCAATGCGACGGGTGTGGTGCCGGGGAACTACGGTGATAGCCTCCGTGTCCCAGCCTACACGGTGCTGGTGGATGGCCGGCTCTCCGTGGCGGCGAACGTCGCGATCGATTTCGCGACGGGAATCGCGGGAGTCGGGCCGAACACCGGTCCGACGATCATCGGCATCTACCCGAACCTGAGTCTCCCCGATCTGGTGCCGCCTGTGCCCCCCGGAACGTACGGCGACATGACGCATCTGCCGACGTTCACGGTGAACGCGAAGGGCCTGGTGACGAACGCGTATCAGACCGCGCTGCGCATCGCCCGCGATCCGATGGCGAAGATTCTCGATGAGTTTTGGGCGCCGTATTACCTGATTCCGAACGCGACGACAAACTTCCACACGGTGAACTTCACGCCGCTGGCGACGGGACGGGGGCACTTCATCGGAGCGGTGCAGGGGTTCTTCCTCAATACGATAACCAATCCGACCGTGGATGTGCTGCATCACTGTTTCGTGAGCGTGTACTTTTATCTCGATGGCGTCCTGATTAAGACGTTGCGGCGGCAATTCCAGTTGTTCGAGCCGGCGGACGCGAATGGGGTGACTGGCCCGATCGAGGTCCCGTTCTTTTTGCCGTGGCAGAACCTTGCGGTTGGGGCGTCGCATCAGCTGATTATTCAGTGCCGCAATTTCAACAACGCGAGCGAGACGACTGTATCAACGTATCCGATCTCGTATTATTTGGAGTATTCTTCCGTGCTGCTGGAGGAGGATGCGGAGGCGGGCGTCGGGACGAATTCCTCGTACCTGCTGGCAGGCGCGGTCGCAGGGCTCTCGCCATCGAGCGGTGTCATCGGGTCCTGGGTGGCGGTCTATGCGTTCACGCTTCCTGGTGGCCTTGGTGGCAGTTGGGCACTGTGCAAGACGGCACCGGGCGGCACGGTCGATTTCAACATTCAGGTGAACGGGGTGGTGGTTGGGACGATTCATTGGGTGTCGGGTGCGACTACAGGAGGATTCACGTTCCCGACGCCGGTGACGATCCATGTCGGTGATCTGATCGAGGTCGTCTCGGCAAGCGGTGTCGGTGATCCGACCTGGACGATACGGGGGTTGCTCTGATGGCATGGATCGTGGCCGATGGCTTCGACTACTACTCCACCGCTGCGGACCTGGCACGCAGCGTGTGGGATAGCTACGGCCCTGGGACCAACGGATTCCAGGCTGGTCGCTTCGGGACCGGGCAGGCGCTCAAGGCTGCGGCCACGCCGGGAATCTACTTCACCAAGACCATTCCCTCCAACGAGTCCACGCTCTACGTCGCGATGGCCTACTACCGCTACGCCGCGCTCTCGGGCACGAGCCCCGAATATTACATCACCTACCGTGATGGCGCGACGGCGCAATGCACCATCGTCTTCGAGTCGAGTGGTAACATCGTCCTCAAGAGTGGGATTCAGACTGGTACCGTGCTCGCTACCTATTCTGCTGCCTTCGCCCAGGACGTCTGGACCCATTTCCAGGTGAAGGTGGTGATCGATGGCAGTGCCGGCGAGCTGCGCGTGCGGAAGAATGGCGCGGTGTCGGACACCTTCGTCGCGACCGGACTCAACAGCCGGGGCGGCACGGCGAACAACTACGCCAACGTGATCGTCTTCGGGGGTGCGGCAGCCAATCTGAACCAGGTGGCTGACGATCTGCTGTTCTTCTCGGGTAGCGGCGCCGCGCCGAACACCTGGGTCGGGGACTGCCGTGCCATCTGCGTCCCGGCCATGGCGGACACTGCGCAGAAGCAGTTCGCCCCCATCCCTGCGGCGACCGGGACCGTCGCGGGAGGCTCCAGTAGCAGCAACGTGAGCTATGCGTCCGACACGGTGCGCTTCACGGGATTCACCCCGACCAGGAGTGGCGTCGTCACCAAGGCGACGCTGACGCTCGGGGCGCTGACTGGAAACATGCAGGCAGCACTGTACGACAGCACGGGCAGCGCGGGTGCGCCGGGTGCGCTGCTCGGGACGTCCGCTGTCGTGACCAACCCATCGGGAGCGACCGATTTCACCTTTGCCGCTGGCCCGGCGCTCGCGCAGGGGATCACCTACTACTTTGCGCTCAATCACAACATCTCGTTACCCGTCTTCGCCAGTTCCAGCACCGGCGCGTACTACACCCAGAGCCGCACCTATGCCTCGGGCTTCCCGAATCCGGCCACACCGACGGGCGCCACCGCGCAACCCTACAGCCTCTTGACGCTCTCGGGGAACGTCTATTCGGTCTCCGAGGCCCTCGCCAACGGCGACACCGACTATGTCGCCTCCAGCAACGTGAACGACGAAGACCTCTACACGGTCGGGCCGCTTCCGGTGACCCCCTTCGCCATCTTGGGCGTCGTCTCCAAGGTCTACATCAGGAAGAGCGACGCCGGGACGCGGCAAGGTCAGGTGCGTGTCAAGTCCGGGGCCACCGAAGTCGCGGGGGTCGATACGGCGGTGTCGTCGACCTGGACCTATCTGGCGCGGGTCGATGCGGTCGATCCCAACACCGGCGCCACCTGGACGCTCGCCGCCCTGACTGCGCTCCAAATCGGCCAGCGAGTGACGCTCTAAGATGGCCGACGGCTCCTTCTTCCAGCCCGGGGCGCCTCCCAATCCGTCCTCGCAGGTGAACGGCCCCTTCAACCTGGGCTGCGACTTCTACACCACGGTCGCGGGCAACAC
>Ga0126382_10000008_pt1 | contig 62090 bp, 56 predicted proteins | sample PanSoiMetPlot_30_FD_92548 | JGI IMG/M metagenome (GOLD analysis project Ga0126382, IMG submission 92548) | Tropical forest soil microbial communities from Panama - MetaG Plot_30 | ecosystem: Environmental > Terrestrial > Soil > Tropical forest > Bulk soil | place: Panama | collected 2016-02-17
ATGTTCCGCTGGCAGCGCAACTTCTATCCATGATCGCCTGATCGATCGTGGCAACCTCCAGGGACCCCCGGCGGGCAAACCGCCGGGGGTTCTGCTTTTCGGGGGCCGACCATCGCGGCCGCGGGCTTTGCCGCTGCATCGGGCCATCGCTATAGTGCGCCACCCATGGCAAACCAATCCTTTCCGGGCGGGCCGCAGACGCGGGGCATGCTCGCCAATGCGCTCGGCGAAGCGATGATGCGTCACCAGCAGGGCGATTTCGCCGAGGCCCGGCGTCTCTACAAATTGGTCCTGCGAGAAGATCCCAAGAATTTCGATGCGCTTCGCCTGCTGGGCGTGGTCGAGGCACAGCGCGGTCATCACGACAAAGCACTGCGGCTGATTCGCGACGCGCTGCGAATCAACCCCGGCTCGGCCGAGGCCCAATTCAGCCGCGGCACCGTGCTCGTCCATCTGCGTCGATGGGAGGAGGCAGTGGCCTCCTTCGACAAGGCGCTGGCGATCGACCCCGGCCATGCGTCCGCCCTGGTCAACCGCGGCAATGCGCTGCTGCAGCTCAGGCAGCCGGAGAAGGCGCTTGCTTGTTTCGACAAGGCCCTTGAGGTCGACCCGACACGATCCGATGCGCAGAACAATCGCGGGAATGTGCTGCTCGAGCTCGGCCGGCTTGATGACGCCCTGGCGAGCTTCGATCAGGCGCTGGCGATCGACCCCGAGCATCCCGGTACCCTGGTCAATCGCGGCAACGTGCTGCTGCGGCTGCGACGGCTGGACGACGCGCTTGCGAGCTTCGACGGGGCGCTCAAGCGCGATCCCCGATTCGCCGACGCCTGGAACAACCGGGGCAACGCGTTGCTGGAGCTCGGGCGTGCCGACGAGGCGCTGGCGAGCTTCGAGAAAGCTCTGGAGATCAATCCCGGCCTCGCCGATGCGCTCGCCAACAAAGGCTTCGCGTTGATGTCGGCAAGGCAGTTCGATGCGGCGGCGGGGGCCTTGCAGAAGCTGCTCGAGCTCGATCCGCAGTTTCCCTTCGGTTTGGGAAATCTGTGGTACGCCAAATTGCGTTGCTGCGACTGGCGAGGGCTGGATCGCCTCAAGTCGCAGATCGAGAGCGGATTGCGGACGGGCAAGCGCGCGATCATGCCGTTTGCGTACGCCGTCACATTCGATTCACCGGCGGGCCAGTTGCGCGCCTCCGGCATCTACGCGCAAAGCGTCTGTCCCCACCGTGTTGCGGGATGGCAAGGGCCGCGCTACCGGCATGACAGGATCCGGCTGGCCTATCTCTCGACCGACTTCCGAGCCCACGCGACCGGCTACGTCATGGCGGAATTGTTCGAGCGCCATGATCGCGCAACGTTCGAAACCATCGCCATTTCCATGGGTTTCGACGACGGCAGCGAAATGCAGTCGCGATTGCGGGCCGCCTTCGACCGTTTCGTCGACGTCAGGGGCAAGAGCGATAGCGAGATCGCGGCGCTCGTCCGCGAGATGGAGGTCGACATTGCGGTCGATTTGAAGGGCTTCACCGAGAACTCCCGCCCTGGCATCTTCGCGCTTCGGCCGGCACCCGTCGCGGTCGCTTACATGGGCTTTCCGGCGACGACAAGCGCGGACTTTATCGACTACGTCATTGCCGACCGGATCATCGTCCCCGAGGCCGAGCATGGCAGTTATTCGGAGAAGGTCGTCTACCTGCCGAACTCCTACTGGGTCAACGACTCCAAGAAACGGATTTCCGAGCGCACGCCGAGCCGGGCCGAAGCAGGACTGCCGGAGACGGGATTCGTGTTTTGCTGTTTTAACAACAATTACAAGATCCGGCCCGACTTCTTCGATGTCTGGATGCGGCTGCTGCACAAGGTTGAAGGCGGCGTACTCTGGCTGTTCGAAGGCAATCCGGCGGTGAGCCGCAACCTGCGCCATGAGGCGCAAGCGAGAGGGATTGCGCCGGAGCGGCTGATCTTTGCGCCGCGCATGCCGCTCGCGGATCACCTCGCCCGCCACCGCCTCGCCGATCTGTTTCTCGACACGCTGCCATGCAACGCGCACACGACCGCGACCGACGCGCTTTGGGTGGGGCTGCCGGTGCTGACCTGCGCCGGCACGACCTTCGTCGGGCGCGTCTGCGCCAGCCTGCTCGCCGCGATCGGCATGCCGGAAATGATCGCTGGCTCGCTCGCGGCCTACGAGGCGGCCGCCCTCGAGCTTGCGACCAACCCCGACGCGCTCGCGGCCGCCAGGGAAAAGCTTGCCCGCAACCGCAGCAGCCAGCCGCTGTTCGACACCGATCGGTTCCGGCGTCATTTCGAGGCCGCCTTCATCACGATGCACGAAAGACATCAGCGGGGCGAGCGGCCCGCGAGCTTCTCGATCGCGCCGTTGGCCTGATGCATCGTGGCGGGCGCATGTCCCGGAGAGATGGAAGCCGGCTGAGCCTCGATCGGGCGCGTCACCGCGCTATGACGCCGTCGCGTGCGCTCGCTCGCTCGGTTCGCTCCGCACTTCGATCGGATCGCAAGCCGCCGCAAATGTGGCGATGCGGCCGATGATGTCGGCCCCGGCCAGGAGCGGGGCATGCCCCTCGTCCGGGACCTCGAGCACATCGAGATTGTCGCGTCGCGCGCGCATGGCCTCGACGGTCGCCGCCGACAGGATGTCGGAATTGCCGCCGCGAATAACCATCAGTGGAACGCGGGCAAGCGCGTCAAATTCCTTCCACAGCGGCGGCAGCGCGCGGTCGGGGCTCACCCCCTTGAGCGTGGTCGCCACCTTCACATCATAATCGGGAACGATGCGTCCGCCTGCCTCCTTGAACGTCCTGCGCGCGAATCCGACCCAATCGTCGTCGCTCAACTTGGGAAACTGGCTGCCGAAGAGCCGCCGCAGCATGTCGGCCGCCTCGTGGAAGCTTGCCGGCCGCGGCAACTTGCCGACGTAGCTCTTGATCCGCATCAGGCCCTCGGACTCGATCACCGGGCCGATATCGTTGAGCACGCAGCCCGCGATGACGGTCGGGCGGGCTGCTGCGAGCAACATGGTCAGGATGCCGCCGCGCGATGTCCCGACGAACACCGCCCGGGCGATCCCCAGGGCGGTGAGCATGGCGAGCACGTCAGCGAGCTCGACCGGTAGGCTGTAATTCGTCGGATCACGGTCGTAGTCCGATTGGCCGCGTCCGCGTGAATCGAGCGCGATGACGCGGCGGGGCAGGCGCACGTCGCTCGCCAGCGCGAATGCCAGCGGCTCGAAATCGGCCACGGTGCGCGCCAGGCCCGGCAGGCAAACGACCGGCACAGCTGCGGCGCGGCGCGGTCCGTAGTCGCGCACGTGCAGCCTCAGTCCGTCCTGGGCGGTGACGAAGGTGCTCGTTGCAAGCTTCTGATCCATGCGGGCCGCACCATAGGTCTATTGTGGGTTCGTTGCTGCCGAGGACGGGCACGTCTTGGGCCCGCCGCCGACCGTGCTGCCCTCGAACCAAGGCATCTCAATGGCTGCTCGGATGGTCTCGCTGCCGAGGCGGCGCCTCCGCAGGAAGCCACCGGGTGGTTCGAGCAGGTATTGGCCGCCAACCTGCTTCCGTGAATGCGTTGTTCAACTGTGGAGCATTGCTCACGCGCCCGCGACGGCACGAGGACGCGTTCGCTTGCTACGACAAAGCGATGAAACCTGCCCGCGTCTTCGCGCCTGCCAGATGACGCCGGCCTGCGACTAGAATTACAAATGAATTCATAGACTTGCGTTCGGCGACGGTTCAGTCTTAAGTGCCCGCTTGATCCCCACAAACGGTCACATTCGGTCGCGCCTTCCGATGCCTCTCAAGCCCTCCAGCGAAATAGCGCAAGCGCGCTTCGGATCTGCCGCTGTAGGCGCGCGCGAGACTTGGTAAGCCCAATGGCACCAGCGACTGTCGATTTGCTGCGGGAGGCCGCCGACCTGCACCGTCAGGGGGCGTTGGCCGACGCCGCCAGCCGCTACCGGCAGGTCCTGCAGGAGACGCCCGAGCACGCGCAGGCCCTCTACCACCTGGCAGTGATCGCCTGCCAGCGGGGCGACTTCGGCGACGGCATCGAGCTGGCGCAGCGTTCGCTGGCGAGCGAGGCGCACCAGCCGCGGACGCAAAATCTGCTCGGCATGGCCTTGAGCCGGCTCGGCCGGCACGAGGACGCGCTCGCGAGCTTCGAGCGCGCGATTGCCGCCGCGCCGGATTTCGCCGATGCGCACGGCAACCGAGCCAGCGCGTTGATGGAGCTGGGCCGGTTGGAGGAAGCCTGCGCAGACTATGAGCGCGCGGTGGCGCTGCAGCCCGCTTCCATCGGCGATTGGCTCAACCTGGGGACGGTGCTGCATCGGCTCGGCCGGCACGACGATGCGATCGCCGCCTATGACCGGGTGCTCGCGCTGCAAGCAGGCATTCCGGAGGCGCACTTCAATCGCGGCAATGTGCTGGCACAGCTCGCACGCTATGACGAAGCGCTGGCGAGCTACGACCGGGCGCTCGCCATCAACCGCCGCTATGCCGACGCGCTCAACGCCCGTGCCCGCGTCCTGCTCCAGCTTGGCCGGATCGAAGGCGCTGTCGCCAATGTCGAGGAGGCGCTTGCGCTGGCGCCGGATCGGTTCGGTTTGCTCACTCGGATGGTCGATACGCTCGTCGCGCGCGGACAGGCCGCAAGGGCCTTGCCCGCCGTGATCCGCGCGCTTGCCGCCAACGAGAGCGACGACGTCAAGGCGCTGTTCGTCCAGTGCGTGCGAAACCGGCAGCTCACCTCCGATGCCGGCGGCGTTCGCGCGGCTGTGCTGCGGGCGTTGGCGGAGCCGTGGGATCGCCCGGCGGATCTGGCGGCGCCGGCGGTAAGCCTCGTCAAGCTCAATCCGGCCGTGAAGGAGTGCTGCGCACGCGCGGCCCGCGCCTGGCCGGCCCGGCTCACGATCGAGGACCTGTCGGGCCGGCTCGCCGCGATCGCCGACGACGAACTGCTGCGCGTTCTGCTCGAGACCGCGCCGGTGTGCGACATCGAGCTCGAGCGTTGCCTGACCGGGATACGCTCGATTCTGCTCGAGGCCGCGCGCGAAAGCCCGGCGACCGCGTCCGACGATGGCCTGTTTCGATTTTGCTGTGCGCTGGCGCGCCAGTGCTTCATCAACGAATACGTCTTCGATGCCACCGCCGACGAACTCGATCGCGTCCAGGTCCTGCATCGGCGCTTGGCGGCGGCCGCGCAGTCCGGCGCTGCCATCCCGCCGCTGTGGGTCGTGGTGGTTGCGGCCTATCTGCCGTTGCATGCGTTGCCGGGAGCCGACGCGTTGCTCGCGCGCTCGTGGCCGGCATCGCTTGCGGCGCTGCTGGTGCAGCAGGTCCAGGAGCCGCTGCAGGAGCGACAGGCGCGCGATTCCATCGTTGCGCTCACTGCCATTGCCGACGACGTGTCGCGCGAGGTCAAGCAGCAATACGAGGAGAATCCGTATCCGAGGTGGGTGAAGCCGGCCCCGATGGGCGAGCCGAGAACGATGGAGCAGTATTTCGGCGATTGGTTCAGGTCCCGGCCGGGGCTGTGCCCGGATGGCAGAATCGACATTCTCGTTGCGGGCTGCGGCACCGGGCAAAACCTGGTGGAAACGGCGCGGCAGTTCAAGGCCGCGCAAGTGCTGGCGGTTGATCTCAGCTTGGCCAGCCTCTGCTATGCGAAGCGGCAGGCGCAAGCCCTGGGGCTGCGCAACATCGCCTTCGCGACTGCCGATATCCTCGAGCTCGCAGCGCTCGGCCGGCGCGATCTGGCCGGCGCCGACGGCGCAGTTCCACCCGCGTTCGACATCGTGGATGCGAGCGGCGTGCTGCATCACATGGCGGTTCCATGGGCCGGTTGGCGGGCGCTGATCTCGCTGCTGCGTCCGGGCGGCTTCATGCGCGTGGGCCTCTACAGCAGGCTCGCCCGCCGCCATGTCAACGCCGCGCGTGCCCTCGTCGCGGCGCGCGGCTTCGCCGCGACGGCGCAAGACATCCGCCGAAGCCGGCAGGAAATCCTGGCATTGGCCGACGGCGAGTCGGCAAGACACGTCGCGAAATATCTCGACTTCTTCGCGATGAGCGAGTGCCGCGACATGCTCTTTCATGTGCAGGAGCATCAGATGACGTTGCCCGAGATTGCGGACTTCGTCGGCAAGAACGATGTCGAGTTTCTCGGCTTCGTTGCCGATGATCGTCTCATGCAGGCGTTTGCAACCCGCTTTCCGCAGGCCGGCGCCGCCGCCGACCTCGCGCTGTGGCACGACTTCGAAACCGCCAACCCCGACGCATTTGCCGGCATGTATCAGTTCTGGATACGCCGGAACGGGTAGGGAGCGGCGCCGCCGCGGTTTCGTGCCGCGCCATCAGCCGTCGGATCGCGGCGCCGCTTTCTGCACCCAGAACATGTACATGCTGATGAAAGTGTCCGGGTTCTCCTGCTCGAAGATGTGCCAGCACGCGAGATCGTTCTCGGCATGATCGCCTGGAAATCTCGCCCGGTATTTCCGGCGCGTGCGGGCATCGAGCTCGAAGCCCAGGAGCTCGAGACGATTTTCGGCGAGAAACGCGGCGATCTGCGGCAGCGTCAGCCGGTGCTCTTGAACGTGGAAGAGCAGGTCGCGACACTCGCTCATGGTGAAGAAATCCTGCGCGCGCGTCGCGGCCTTCTGCGGCGTGCCGTCCTCACCGTCGATGAGATCCTGCCGGCATTTGCGAATCTCTTCGGCGGAAGAGCCGTAGCCGCGCTCCGCGATGAAGTCGCGGGCCGCCTTGACGTGTGCACGCGCGAGCTCGCTGTAGAAGCCCAGCGCCATGAATCCTCCGGGCCGCAACAGCGACAGCAGCGTCCGCCATCCGGAGAACGGATCCGCAAGGTGATGCAGCACGCCGATTGATTCGATGACATCGAAGTTGCGGCCAATCGTTGCAAGTTCGGTGATGTCGGCCTGGGCATATTCGATATGCGTCAGGCCCAGCGTGCGCGTCTTGCGCATGGCGTAGCCGAGGCTCGCCAGGCTGAGATTGATGGCAAGGACGCGCGAGGCGGGGAGGCGCTGGCCGGCTTCGATGGCCTGTTGGCCGGTGCCGCAACCGGCAATCAGAACGTCGACCTCGGTGGCTTTCCCGAGGCCACGGAAGCGTGCCGCGGGGAACAGAGTGCGCAGGTATTGATCGACGGTGAAGGAGCGCAGCGGCGGTCGCGTATTCTGCCAGCGCGGATAGGGATTTTCCTCGTATTGCTCCCTGACCAGGACGGACACTCGGTCGGCGATGGCCGTCAGCGCCGGGATCGCTGATCGCAATTGCCGTTCCTGCTCGGGCTCCCGCACCTGCTGGAGCAGCAGCTTTTCGACCGCCTCGGAGCGACGCTGGGCCGGCACGCCGCCGCCCAGCGAAACGGAGTGGAGCGGAAAATAGGCCGCGACCAACGCGATCCAGAGATCGGGAATTACGGTGCCGGCCGCGCTCGCGCGCTCCAGCAGATCGCGGAGGTGGCGCGCGCGGGCGAACTCCTCCCCGGTATGATCGAAGATGTACTCGTTCAGGAAACACTGTCGGGCGAGCGCATAGGACAGGCGCAGGATCTTGTCATCCACGTTGTCATCTACGCTGGCCGATGGCGCGTCGGCGGACGCGGTCTCCAACAGCGCATGTCGGACGCCAGTCAGCAGCCGTTCCAGCGCCAGGTCGCAGACCGGCGTGGACTCGATCAGGCTGATCAGCAGCCGGCAGTCCGAGATGGCGGCAAAGCCCGCGGGTCCGAGTAGCTCCTGCGCCGGCAGACGCTGTGGCCAGGCCTGGGTGGTGCGCGCGATCCAGTCGCGGATAGCGGCATCGCGCTTGACGAAGCCGGCAGCAATCGGTCCCAGATCTTGGGCGCGCGCCCAGGTTTCGGAGAAGGCCCGGACGAGGAGCCAACGGAGGTCGTCCGTATCCGGGATCGAGTCGAGGCTGCGCAGGCACTGGATGAAGAGGCTCTTGGTTTCCAGCGTGGGTCCGACGTCGATGGCGCGGCGCAGCACGCCCAGCGCGGCATCCAGTCGCGTCAGCTCGAGGAATGCCTTGGCGAGATTGTTGTAGGCGTCGATGAAGCCCGGCGCGAGCGCAAGCGCCCGCTCGAATTGTCCTGCCGCCTTGTCGAATTTGCCGCCCGCGGCGAGCGCAAGGCCGAAGCTGTTGCGGGCCTTGGGGTCGTTGGGGTTGATGGCCAGGCCCCGCTCGAAATGCGCGGCGGCCTGGTCGAGCTGGCCTTGCCCCAGCAGCAGATTGGCGATGTTGAAGTGGGCCTCGGCAATATTTGGATCGAGCGCAAGCGCGCGCCGACAGTGGATCAGCGCGTCGTTCGGTCGTCCTTGCGCCAGCAGGGCAGTGGCGAGGTTGTTATGCGCCCCGGCAAAGTCCGGTTTGAGGGCGAGCGCGTGCTGATAGTGCGCCACTGCCTCGTCCCATTTGCATTGCGACGACAGCGCATTGGCGAGATTGTTATGGGCTTCGAGATGATCCGGCTTCAGGGCAAGCGCGCGCCGATAATGCACGATCGCTTCATCGACACGATCGAGAGCGCGTAGCGCGAGCGCCATGTTGCAATGGGATTCCGGCAACCGGTCGTTCTCGGCGAGCACCCGGCTGATGACCGTGACCGCCAACTCAGGACGGCCGGTTTGCAGCGCGAGGATCGCGAGATATTGCAGCGCCGGGAGGTGGCGCGGGGCATCGGCGAGGACCTTGTGGTAGAGCTGCTCGGCTTCCGAAAGCCGCCCCGCCTGGTGTTGTCGGATCGCCGTTGCGAGCAGCGCATCCGTCTCGGCAGATTGCGAAAGCTGCTGCGCCACGATCCGCCCCGGTGCCTGTTCACGATGCTCGCAATTCGAGCCGGCAGAACCGCAATTGTCGCCCGCGCCGCTGCTGGGCCGCAAGAGTGAAGATGTGCGCCTTCAGGCGTCGAGGAGAGCCGAGCAGGAGCGCGGAGCTGCCGCGCTCGTATGGCCTCAGTTCTGCGCCGCCCCGCGATGCAGGTCGGCTTCGATCAGGAGCTTCGAGCCGCCACCGAAGCGCACGCGGTACACTTGGAGATTTTCCAGCACCCGCTGCACGTAGTTGCGTGTCTCCGAGAACGGGATCTGCTCGACCCAGTCGATCGGATCGACCCTCGGATCGCGCGGATCGCCGAACCGTGCGATCCACTCCTTTACCCGCCCGCGCCCGGCGTTGTAGCCGGCGAAGGTGAGGATGTGGGATCCGCGGTAATCGACGTAGAGATCGCCCAGTTCCGCCGCGCCGAGCGCCACATTGTAGGTCTGGTCGCTCAGCAGCCGCTTCTCGTCGTAGGAGGCGCCGAATTTCTTGGCCACGTAACGGCCGGCGGCGGGCGTGACCTGCATCAGGCCCATGGCTTTCGCGCTGGAGACGGTCTTCGGGTTGAAGGTGCTCTCCTGGCGCGCGATGGCGTAGACGACGGAGGGCTCGATCTCCGGCCCGATGGCGCGATAGTCGGGGATGCCGACGGTCGGGAACGCGTAGTGGTCGAGCGCAAGCCCGCGCCCGAGCGCCGACTTGCCGAGCAGCAGCATCGCGCGCGCGTCCTTGTGGCGCGCTGCGACCTCTCCAACCGCTGCCAGTACGACCGGGTCAGTCAGTCTGTCCCCGAGCTCGCCCATGACTCCTGCGATCATGTCGCGTTCGTCGATGGCGTAGAGCAGCTCGATGGCTCGCGCGACCTCGAACCGCGCCTCGCGCTGGTCCGGTCTGGGCTCGGGCGGCGGACGCACGATGATGTCCTTGTGGCCGAGCCGTGCGCGCGCGATCTGGCCGTAATAGGCCGTCGAATAGCGCGCCGCCGCCTCGTAATGCGTGCGCGCCTCGTTGTTGCGGCCGAGCGCTTCGGCGGCGCGCCCCTGCCAATAGCCGGCGCGGGCGAGCGTGATCGGATTGGTGTTGCCGTTTGCCACCTTGGAGAAATGCGCGAGCGCAGTCGCGGGATCATTGAGGAAGCGCAGCGCGATCCAGCCGGCGGTGAACTGGTGCTCGGCGCGATAATTGTCCTTGGTCGGAATGGCGGCGTCGCGCGCGATCCGATAGGCGGTCTTGAAATCGTCCTGGTCGAGCAGCTTGCGGGCGATCAGCCGCCGCTCGATCCACCATTCGTCGGTGTTGATCGCCTGCCCGTAGTAATCGGCTGGAACGGAGAGAATGAGCTGGGCTGCCTCGGTCGCGTTGTCGGCGCGACGCAGAAGCTGAGCGCGGCTGAAGATCAGCCCGACGTCGCGCTGGGACTCCGGCAAGGCGTCGAGCATCGCCCTGGCATTGGCGGCTTTGTTGTTCACGGCGATGCGCGCCTTGGCGATCGCTGCAGCATTGCCGCCGGCGCGGTTGGCGGCGCGCAAGGCGCCGTCGTCGTCGTCGGCATAGAGGCGCATGTCCATGCGCGCCTTGTGATCGGCGGTGGTGAGGAGGTCGCGGAAGACGTCGAGCACAGGGCCTTCGAGGTCGGCGGAAAATGCATCGTTGCGCCAGGCTTCGCGCGCCACGCTTTGCGCACCGGCACGGTCACCTTGCAGCAGCAGCGCGCGTGCGAGCGCAAACTTGCCCTTGGTGGTGATCGGCTGCTCGTCGCAAATCGGGTCTACCTTACTTGCCATACTTTTCGAGGCGGAAGACGGGCAGGCCCGAGTTCTGGCGCTGAAGAATGCGCGCACGAAGGCGGGGTCGCGGCGATCCGTCCACAGCAGCGCCTCGGCGCGGCGGCGCAGCATGACGACCGCCGGCCAGTTTGGATTTTCCGCCACGAACGACATGTAGCGGTTGAAGCTCATGCTGGCGGTCTCGTCGCTGCGCAGGATCGCCCATTCCACGAGCTTGCGCGCGACCGGATCTTTGATCGAATTCTGCAGATCTTCGGCTTGCGACGTCTTGCCTTTGCGGGCGGCCGTAACCGCCTCCTTCACGGTGGCGAGTTCGCCCGTCAGCGGCGCTGGCGCGGTGGTAGCCGAAGCGGCGGAACTCTTGGCCGGCGGTGTCTTTGTCTTCGTCGCCGCCCCCTTGCTCTTGCCCGCAGCTTTGTCCTTCGCTGTCGCGTCCTTCGTTGCGGACTTGTCTTTGGTCGCCGCCTTGTCCTTTTTCGCGGCTTTGTCCTTCGTCGCGCTGCTGGCGGCCTTCGTCTGCTCGGCGGGGGCGCCGCCGGCCGAATCGGCCTGCAGCGCGAAGCCGAGCACGCCAGCGATGGCGAGGGCAGTCAAAATGCGTGTGGGCGCCTGTGTGCTCAAGGTGTCGTCCCGATTTTACCGTGTGATCCGACGCCGCGGTCCCGTCACTTATTCGGTTGATAAGATTGACGAAGCACTAACCGGCCGGGGCGCGGAACATTACCTCCGACCGCGGCAAAAAGGCGGCAGGGCCGCAATCTGGGGCTTTCATCGCGCCCGGGTTAACGTTAAACATGAGGCAGCCTGCATGGCCGGGCCGCCGCTCACGGCCTGTTGAACGACTCAGAGGATCGTATCATGACCGTCAAGACGAGCTTCAGGGGCTCGTTCACCGCGCTCGTCACCCCCTTCAACAACGGCTCGCTCGACGAGAAGGCCTTTCGCGGCTTGGTCGATTGGCAGATCGCGGAGGGAACCGACGGGCTCGTCCCGGTCGGTACCACCGGCGAGAGCCCGACGTTGTCGCACGAGGAGCACCGGCAGGTGGTGGAGTGGTGCATCGAGCAGGCGAAGGGCCGGGTTCCGGTGATCGCGGGCTCGGGCTCCAATTCCACCCGGGAGGCCATCGAGCTCTCCCAGCATGCCGAGAAGGCCGGCGCCGACGCCGTGCTGATCGTCACGCCCTACTACAACAAGCCCACGCAGGAAGGGCTCTATCAGCATTTCAAGGCGATCAACGATGCCATCGGCATCCCGATCATCATCTACAACATCCCGATCCGCTCGGTGATCGACATGTCGGTCGACACTATGAAGCGCCTGTTCGAGCTCGACAACATCGCCGGCGTGAAGGACGCGACCGCCAACGTCGTACGCGTATCGCAGCAGCGCGCCGCAATGGGCGAGGGGTTCAACCAGCTCTCGGGCGAGGACGCGACCGTGCTGGGTTTCATGGCGCACGGCGGACATGGCTGCATCTCGGTGACATCGAACGTGGCGCCGCGGCTGTGCGCCGAGTTCCAGGACGCGTGCCTGAAGGGCGATTACGCGACCGCGCTCAGGCTGCATGACAAGCTGATGCCGCTGCACACGGCGCTGTTCATCGAGACCAATCCGTCGCCGGCGAAGTATGCGCTGTCCGTGCTCGGCAAGTGCGCGGATACCGTGCGGCTGCCGATGGTTCGGCTGGCGGACAAGACCAAAGCCGCCGTGCGCGAGGCGATGGTCCATGCCGGTCTGATCAACTAGGTCGCAGGAGCGATCTGGCGGTGATCTAGCGCTGATCTGGCGTTCCTGGGCTTGCGGGCTTCTGCGCCCAGGGACGCGTCGGCGGACGTGTCGGCCCTGTCTCGCGCGTGCGAACCGATTACGGCGTGCCTTTCCCTTTGACATGTTTCTTCGGCGCAAGCCGGGAAGGGCGCGGTTGAACGGAGCGAAACGCGGGAGGGGCGGATGCTCGAGGAATTCAAGAAATTCGCGCTGCGTGGAAACGTCGTCGATCTCGCCATCGGCGTGATCATCGGCGTGGCGTTCGGCAACATTGTCAACTCGTTGGTTGCCGACGTCCTGATGCCGGTCATCGGCGCGGTCACCGGCGGTCTCGATTTCTCCAACTATTTCGTCAAGCTGTCGTCGAAGGTCACGGCCGACTCGCTGGCTGAAGCCAAGAAGCAAGGCGCGGTCCTGGCATGGGGAAGCTTCCTCACCATCGTGATCAACTTCATCATCATCGCCTGGGTGCTGTTCCTGGTGGTCAAGCTGATGAACCGCGTGCTGCAGCCCGAGGCGGCGAAGGCGCCGGCGCCCACGAAGCAGGAGGAGCTGCTCACCGAAATCCGCGATCTGTTGAAAGCGGAGCGCAAGTAATCCCGCCGTGTAATGGCGGCCAGCATCGAACGTCTTGCCGGAGTAGCGGTGCGCGAGCCGGCAAGCATGGAACTTTTTGCACGCTGGCGCATTGACCGGACTACACGAGATTTCCGGCACCCATTGAACCGGTGCTGTCGGCGCATTTGGCTGACCCTTCGTCGGCAGCATCTTTCGTCGGATACCGCACAGACAAGTTCCGCCCGGTTGGCGTAGCTATGCCGCCGGCTGGAACGGGCGCGTCGTCGGAGCGCCATGCAGTCTTTGCGGTATCGGCTCTGGAGATGAGAAAAGGGGCCAAGGTGCAGCAGGACCGCCCCCACGCGAGCAGACGCAACCTGCTATTGGCGGCGCTTCCCGATCGGGACCTGTCGCTACTGGCGCCGCACCTGAAGGAGGTCCCGCTCGCACAGGGCGTGGTCCTCCAGGAGCAGGGCGAACGCATCGACCAGGTCTATTTCCCCCACGACGGCATCGTCTCGTTGCTGGCGGTGATGCAGCAGGGTAACGCCATCGAGACGGCGACGATCGGATACGAAGGCGCGGTCGGGGCGCTGTCCGGGCTCGGCCCCCGCCGCTCGCACACGCGCGCCGTGGTGCAGGTGGAGGGATCTTGCTCGCGCATCGCGGCCGCGCGCTTTCGAAAGGCCGCGGAAGAGAGCGGGGCGATCCGCAACATCATCGTGCACTACGGCGAGATGCTGCTCATCCAGGTGCAGCAGACTGCCGCCTGCAATGCCTTGCACGCCGTCGAAGCCCGCCTGAGCCGCTGGCTGCTGCAGGCCCGCGACCGGCTCGAAAGCAACGACATCAAGCTCACCCACGAGTTCCTCTCGCAGATGCTCGGCGTGCGCCGCACGACCGTGACGGTCGTCGCCAATTCGCTGCAGCAGGCGAAGCTTATTCGCTATCACCGCGGCCATATCGAGATCGTCGATCGGCCAGGACTGGAGGCGCGCGCGTGCGAATGCTACGAGGCGATCCGCCGCCAGATCGATCAGGTTACGCCGGTGGCCGGACGCTAAAACGTCGGGTCCGTCAGCCGGATCGGCCGCTGCGGCGACAAATTCCCCCTCGTCCCCACCCCTGACGGCGAGCGATCGCCGCCGATACTCCATATTGACGGGTTGGCAGCGTGGCGTCTGTCCGTTATCCGACAGTGCAGCCGCGCACGGCGCGCGGCAGGAGACAGGGATGGCTGCGAAATCGGACGGCAATGCGCGGGTTGTCGCGCACAACCGCAAGGCCCGATTCAACTACTTGATCGGAGAGACCTTTGAGGCCGGCATCGCGCTCACCGGGTCGGAGGTGAAATCGCTGCGCCAGGGCAAGGCGACCATTGCGGAAAGCTATGCCGATTCGCGCGGCGGCGAGATCTGGCTGGTCAACGCCAACATCCCGGAATATCTGCAGGCCGGCCGCTTCAACCACGCGCCCAAACGCGTCCGCAAGCTGCTGTTGCACCGTCGCCAGATCAACAAGCTCATGGGCGCGGTCGAGCGCGAGGGCATGACGCTGGTGCCGCTCAAGCTCTATTTCAACGAGAAGGGTCGCGCCAAGATCGAGCTGGCGCTGGCCCGCGGCAAGAAGCTCCACGACAAGCGCGAGACCGAGAAGAAGCGCAACTGGGAGCGCGAGCGCGGCCGGCTCATGCGCGGCAAGGGCTAGGACGCCGCGATCGACGAGCTCCCCCGCCAGCCTCACGAACACGTGAACGCTGCGCCGCAAAAACCGCGCCCCAGCCTGCATCTGCGCAAAGCCGCCTCCGTAGCTAGTCGCATCGGCGCGGGCATGTTGGTCGCTCGCTCCGGCACACGACTACCAATCGAAAACGGGAGCAACTTTCATGTTCAGGCAGATGAAATTACTGACCCTTGCCGGCGCGCTCGCCGCCTCGGCATTCGCCACATCCGGCGCGCAGGCCGCCGGCTGGATCGTCGGCCTGGTCGACGGCAAGTCGATCGTGACCATCGATCCGGCGACCCGCAAGGTAGCCTCCAAGGCCGACATCAAGGGCGCCGGCCCGATCCTCGGCATCGACGTGCGTCCGGCCGACGGCATGATCTACGGCGTCGCCAATGACGGCTCGATCGTGACCATCGACGCGAAGTCCGGCCAGGCCACGGCGAAGAGCAAGCTCTCCGAGATGCTCAAGCCCGGCGTCACCCCCACCATCGACTTCAACCCGGCAGCCGATCGGCTGCGCGTGATGGGCTCCGACGGCACCAGCCTGCGCGCCAACGTCGACGACGGCAAGGTCACGGTCGACGGCTCGCACAAGTACAAGGAAGGCGATGCCAACGCGGGCAAGACCCCGAAGGTCGTGGCCGGCGCCTACAGCAACTCGGTGAAGGGCACCAAGGCGACCACGCTCTATAACATCGACGCCACCACTGGCGCGCTGGTGACCCAGGCTCCGCCGAATGACGGCGTGCTCAACACCGTCGGCTCGCTCGGCATGGCAATCAGCGGCCCGGTTGCGTTCAACATCGTCGCCAGCGGCGAGGACAAGAACGACGCCTGGCTGGTGGCCGGTGGCTCGCTCTACTCGGTCGATCTCAAGACCGGCAAGGCGACCATGGTCGGCAAGATCGAGGGCCTGTCGGGCGTGCTGACCGACATCGCCTGGGTGGACTGATCTGCCTCGACTGATCCGAGTGCAGTAGTCTAGGTTTGTCCGGCCCGCGGGCTCGTCCCGCGGGCCGGCTGCTGTTTGACCCCCACGCCGGGGATGGAGGAGATCTGGGCATGTCCGCGCAACGTCTCATCGGGATGTTGATATTCCCCAGGCTGACCCAGCTCGACATGACCGGTCCTTATGAGGTGCTGGCCCGGCTGCCGAATACCGTCGTCCACCTGGTGGCGAATACGCTCGATCCGGTGAAGACCGATCGCGGCATGATGATCGTGCCGACGGTGACCTACGCGGACTGTCCGCAGCTCGACGTGGTCATGGTGCCCGGCGGCCCCGGCCAGCAGGATCTCATGGAAGACGCCGTGGTGCTGAAATTCCTGCAACGGCAGGCGGCGACGGCGAGGTACGTGACCTCGGTCTGCACGGGGTCGCTGGTGCTGGCCGCCGCCGGCCTGCTCAAGGGCAAGCGCGCGACCTGCCATTGGGCGGCGATCGAGCATCTGGCGCTGCTCGGTGCCGTTCCGGTGAGCGAGCATGTGGTGGTCGATGGCAATATCGTCACCGGCGCCGGCGTGACGTCCGGCATCGACTTCGCGCTGACCTTGGCGGCGATCCTGGAAAGCGAGCAGGTCGCCCGCGAAATCCAGTTGCAGATCGAATATGATCCGGCGCCGCCGTTCAATTCGGGCTCGCCCAAGACGGCGTCGGCGGAGACGCTGGCGGCGATCCGCCAGCGGCTCGCCCCGCTGAACCAGCAACGCCGGGACGTGGCGTCGCGCGTCGGGCGCAAGCTCGGCGTGACGCCGGCCAAATGAGCTGACGCGCAACAAGGATTGCCGGGACTCCAGATGACGCTGCCGATCACCTTCGACCATTGCGTCGTGCATGTCTCCGACTGGGAGCGCGCGAACGCGTTCTATCGCGACGTGCTCGGCGCCGAGCTGATCACGCGGCCCGTGGGCTTCGCCTACCGCTTCGGCGCGGTGCAGCTCAATCTGCATGGCCCGGGGTTCAAGCCGGCCGAGGTGGCGCGGCTGCCGGTTCAACCCGGCAACAGCGACCTCTGCTTCGAATGGAACGGACCGATCGAGGGCGCCATCACCCATCTCGGGCGTTGCGGCGTCGCCATCCATGCCGGCCCGATGGAGCGGTTCGGCGCCAAAGGGGCGGGGACCAGCGTCTACTTCCGCGACCCCGACGGTTCGCTGCTCGAATTCATTTCCTATCAGCGCAAAGCCGGAGAGCCACGATGACGACCCCGCACAATCCCAATGTGCTGCCCCCTGACATTCCGGCGCCGCAGGACGATGGCGGCGCGCGCCACCTCACCGGCCTCAAGCTGCCTTCGGTGACGCTCGCCGCGACCGACGGATCGAAGGTCGATCTGTCGAAGCTCGCCGGCCGCACCGTGGTCTACATCTATCCGCGCACCGGCGTGCCCGGACAGGCGCCGCCCGACGGCTGGGATGCCATTCCCGGCGCGCGCGGCTGCACGCCGCAATCGTGCTCGTTCCGCGACCATTTCGCCGAGCTCAAGCAGCTCGGCGTCGCGCGCCTCTTCGGCCTCTCCACGCAGGACACCCCCTATCAGCGCGAGGCCGCCGAGCGCCTGCACCTGCCGTTTTCCGTCCTCTCCGACGAGCATCTCGAGCTCGCGCACGCGATCAGGCTGCCGACCTTCACGGTCGCCGGCATGACCCTGCACAAGCGCATGGCGCTGGTGATCGACGACGGCGTCATCAGCAAGGTGTTCTATCCGGTCTTCCCACCCGACAAGAACGCCGAGGAAGTGATCACCTGGCTTCAGGCGTCGAGATAAGCGCGCACCGCCGCGAACACGTCCTGGAACATCTGCGGCGTCAGCACGCCGGTGTTGGTGTTGTAGCGCGAGCAGTGATAGCTCGCGAACACGCGCAGCTTTCCGATCTCGTGCGAGGCGCCGTGGCCGAACGGCGCGGCCGCGCGGCGATGCTCGAGCGCCGCCACCGTGCTCTCGTGCGAGATGCGGCCGAGCGTGACGATGGCCCGCAGGTTCTTCATCTCGGCGATGGTCGGCGCGAGAAAGGCTCGGCAGGTCTTGATCTCGGCCGGCGTCGGCTTGTTCTCGGGCGGCACGCAACGCACGGCGTTGGTGATGCGGGCATCGACCAGTGCCAGGCCGTCATCGGGACGCGCCGCATAGCTCCCCTTGGCGAAGCCGAAGCGCCCGAGCGTGTCGTAGAGCAAGTCGCCGGCGTAGTCGCCGGTGAACGGCCGTCCGGTGCGGTTGGCGCCCCGCAGGCCGGGTGCGAGGCCTACGATCAAAAGCCGCGCGTCGCGCGGGCCGAACGAGGCGACCGGTGCGTTGAACCAGTCGGGCTCATGGCCGCGCCAAGTGTCGCGGAAAGTCTTGAGACGGGGACAAAGCGGGCAATCGCGGCCGGGCTTGCCGGACGCGCGAGACATGGTTCAGCTCAATCCTCGAAATCGTCGTCGTCGTCGGTGTGCGCGCCGGCGCCCGCCCCCGCCCTCTGCGGCGCCGCGGAGCGCTGCAGGAACTGCGGCGTGTGCCGCTCGCCGCGCGGCTCGCGCGCTTCGCGTGCCGCACGCTCGGCCGGGTCACGGCCGATCTTCGGCTGCAATTCGACGATGTCGAGGAAGACGTCGGCCTGGCGGCGCAACTCGTCGGCGACCATCGGCGGCTGCGTCGAGATGGTGGAGACGACCGTGACGCGCACGCCGCGCCGCTGCACCGCCTCGACCAGGGAGCGGAAGTCGCCGTCGCCGGAGAACAGCACCATGTGATCGATCGAGCCGGCGATCTCCATGGCATCGACGGCAAGCTCGATGTCCATGTTGCCCTTGACCTTGCGCCGGCCGGTCTGATCGACGAATTCCTTGGTCGCCTTGGTCACGACGGCGTAGCCGTTGTAGTCGAGCCAGTCGATCAGCGGTCTGATCGATGAATACTCCTGATCTTCGATCACAGCCGTGTAATAGAACGCGCGTAAGAGATACCCTCGGGAGTGAAACTCGCGCAGAAGGCGCTTGTAGTCGATGTCGAAACCGAGCGACTTGGCGGTGGCGTAGAGGTTGGCGCCGTCAATGAACAGTGCGATTTTTTCCGTTTTTGCTTCCATGATTGTCCTGATTCCGTGATTGCTCTCGCGTTATGTCCTCGAAACCCGATCTCGGTATCCCGGACGGCACGCGTCCGCCGGGCAATTCCGCCGGTGTATCGTGCCAGATCGTCAATATCGGGACGAAATGATCGTGTGCCGCTCAATTGCGGGTGCACGTTCGCCGCCACAACCAATCCGAAAGTATAATAGTAAGGACGGCATGGCGGTTCCCAGGTCTTGCCTAACAGAGGCATGACGGGACGCCAAGGAAAATTTAAGTAAGAAGATCAGCGGCGAATAATACCTTGCACTTTGGCCGCGAGATCGCTACCTAACGCCCACTTTTCATAGTTCCATTGCAGGAGCAATGCGCCGATGGCCCGTGTCACCGTTGAGGACTGCATCGACAAGGTCGACAACCGCTTCGATCTCGTGCTGCTGGCAAGCCACCGCGCACGCATGATCTCGTCGGGGTCCCAGATCACGATCGAGCGCGACAACGACAAGAATCCGGTGGTCGCGCTGCGCGAGATCGCCGAGAAGACGATTTCTCCCGACGACCTGAAGGAAGAGCTCGTCCATTCTCTGCAGAAATACGTAGAGGTCGACGAGCCCGAGCCGGAGACGGCGCCGCTGCTGAGCGCGGCCGGCGGCACCATCGATGCCGACGACACCGAGGTGACCGTCGATCGCATGACCGAGGAAGAGTTGCTCAAGGGCCTGGAGGGGCTCACGCCGCCCGAAGAGCAGCCCGAGGAAGAGGAATAAGCTCCCCTATAGCCTGCTTTTTGGGGAATGCCCACGGCCCGGCTTTGCCCGGGCCGTTGGTCTTTTTGGGCAATGCCGTTCCGCATAACCGTAACGGCCGCGCCGTGTAGCGATTAACGAGTGTCGTGATATCCTGAAGGCGACACCGGGGACCATCCGGCCCGGGTCCAGGGATCACGATGGCGCGCTCCTCGACCGACCTGCCGCGCATGCAGAACCAGTCCCGCGCTCGGGCGCCGCTTGAGCGCAGCCTCAATATCGTCTCGCAAGTCATTGAGAAGGCAGTAAAACCGAAGAATTCCAGCAAGCCGCAGATGATGCGGCAATACGACCTGATCGAGCGCGTCAAACGCTACAACCCGCACACCAGCGAGCCGCTGCTCAATCGCGCCTACGTCTACGCCATGAAGGCGCATGGCGAGCAGAAACGGGCGTCCGGCGACCCCTACTTCTCCCATCCGCTCGAGGTGGCGGCGATTCTCACCGACCTCAAGCTCGACGACGCCACCATCGCCGCCGCGCTCTTGCACGACACCATCGAGGACACCACCGCCACCCGCGCCGAGATCGACCAGATGTTCGGCAACGACATCGGCGCGCTGGTCGAAGGGTTAACCAAGCTCAAGAAGCTCGATCTCGTCACCAAGGAGGCCAAGCAGGCCGAGAACCTGCGCAAGCTGCTGCTCGCCATCGCCGACGACGTGCGGGTGCTGCTGGTCAAGCTCGCCGACCGCCTGCACAACATGCGCACACTGGCGCACGTGCCGCCGGAGACGCGACGGCGCACCGCCGAGGAGACGCTCGACATCTATGCCCCGCTGGCCGGGCGCATGGGCATGCATGAGATGCGCGAGGAACTCGAGGACCTGGCGTTCCGTGAGCTCAATCCCGAAGCCTACACCGTCGTCAGCGAGCGCCTCGATGCGCTCGAAGCGAAGAACGTCGGCCTGGTGACCGAGATCGAGCAGCAGCTGACCAGGAAGCTGCTCGACCGCGGCATCGAGGCCGAGGTGTCCGGGCGGCGCAAGCGCGCCTACTCGATCTGGCGCAAGATGGAGCGCAAGTCGGTGGGCTTCGAGCAGCTCTCCGACATCTTCGGCTTCCGCGTGGTGGTGAAGACGCTGCCCGAGTGCTACCAGGCGCTCGGCGTCGTGCACACGACCTGGCCGGTGGTGCCGGGCCGCTTCAAGGACTACGTCTCGACGCCCAAGCAGAACGACTATCGCTCCATTCACACCACGGTGATCGGGCCGAGCCGGCAGCGCGTCGAATTGCAGATCCGTACCCGGGAAATGCACGAGATCGCCGAGTACGGGATCGCCGCGCATGCGCTCTACAAGGACGGCGTCGGTTCGCCGACCGAGATGCTCTCGCGCGAGTCGAGCGCCTATGCGTGGCTGCGCCGCACCATCGAGCTGCTCGCCGAAGGCTCCAACCCGGAGGAGTTCCTCGAGCACACCAAGCTCGAGCTGTTCCACGACCAGGTGTTCTGCTTCACGCCCAAGGGCAAGCTGATCGCGCTGCCGCGGCACGCCAACGTCATCGACTTCGCCTATGCCGTGCACACCGACGTGGGCAACATGGCGGTCGGCTGCAAGATCAACGGCAAGATCGCGCCGCTGGTCTCCGAGCTCACCAACGGCGACGAGGTCGAGATCATCACCTCGCGCGCGCAGACCGCGCCGCCGGCGGCCTGGGAATCGCTGGTCACGACCGGCAAGGCGCGCGCCGCCATCCGCCGCGCCACCCGCGCCGCGGTGCGCACCCAATATGCCGGCCTCGGCCGCCGCATCGTCGAGCGGCTCTGCCAGCGCGCCAAGATCGCCTATTCCGACGAGAAGCTGCAGGGCGCGCTGCCGCGGCTGGCACGTGCCTCCATCGAGGAGGTGATGTCGTCGGTCGGCCGCGGCGAGATGCGCGCCGCCGACGTCGTGCGCGCCATGTATCCGGACTACAAGGAGGAGCGCGCCGCCGCCATCGCGCAGCAGCCCAAGCCCGAGAGCGGCTGGTTCGGGCTCAAGAAGGCGAAGTCGGTCAAGGTGAAGGTGCCGGGCATGGGCGAGGCGGGCGGGGCGATCCCGATCCGCGGCATCAACACCGACCTGCCGGTGCGGTTTGCGCCCAACGGCGGGGCCGTGCCGGGCGACCGCATCGTCGGCATCCTCACGCCGGGCGAGGGCATCACCATCTATCCGATCCAATCGCCGGCGCTGAAGGATTTCGAGGACGTGCCGGAGCGCTGGCTCGATCTGCGCTGGGACGTCGAGGAGCGCACCCCGCAGCGTTTTCCCGCACGCATTGCGCTGCAGACCGTGAACGAGCCGGGGTCGCTGGCGCAGGTCACGCAGGTCATCGCCGAGCACGACGGCAACATCGACAACATCAGCATGGAGCGCTCCGCGCCCGACTTCACCTCGGTGACGATCGACCTCGAGGTGTTCGACATCAAGCATCTCAACTCGATCATCGCGCAGCTGCGCGCCAAGGATGTGGTGGCGGCCGCCGACCGGGTGAATGCGTGATCCGTCTCGGCGTCAACGTCGATCACGTCGCCACTATCCGTAATGCCCGCGGCGGCCGGCATCCCGATCCCGTGCGCGCGGCGCTGATCGCGATCGAGGCCGGCGCCGACGGCATCACCGCGCATCTGCGCGAGGACCGCCGGCACATCCGCGACGATGACATGGCGCGCCTCAAGGCGGAAATCTCCAAGCCGCTCAATTTCGAGATGGCGGCGACGGAAGAGATGGTCGCCATTGCGGTGAAGACTGGACCGCATGCCGCCTGTCTGGTGCCTGAGAGGCGCGAGGAGCGCACCACCGAGGGCGGTCTCGACGTCGCCGGCCAGCACAATTCGCTGGTGTCCGCCGTCGCCCGGCTCAAGGACGCCGGCATCCGCGTGTCGTTGTTCATCGCCGCCGAGCCGCGGCAGATCGAGGCGGCGGTGGCGCTCGGCGCGCCCGTGATCGAGATCCATACCGGTGCCTGGTGCGACGCGCTCGCCGACAAACGGGTGTCGGCGGCGCAAGCGGAATGGGAGCGCATCCGCCATGGCGCGCAGCTTGCGCGCCGCCTCGGCCTCGAGGTGCACGCCGGCCATGGCCTCGATTTCGCGACCGCCGAGGCCATCGCAGCCTTGCCGGAGATCGTCGAGCTCAATATCGGGCACTTTCTGATCGGCGAGGCGATCTTCTCCGGTCTCGCCGATGCGGTGCGGACCATGCGCGCGGCCATGGATCGCGGGCGGGGGGCCGCATGATCCTCGGCGTCGGCTCCGACCTCATCGACGTCCGGCGCATCGAGCGCACCATCGAGCGCCACGGCGAGCGCTTTCTCGGCCGCATCTTCACCGCGGCCGAACGGGCGAAGGCGGAAGGCCGCGCCCGCAGGGTCGAGACCTATGCCAAGCGCTTCGCCGCCAAGGAGGCCTGCGCCAAGGCGCTCGGCACCGGCCTGCGCGCGGGCGTGTTCTGGCGCGACATGGGGGTGGTCAACCTGCCCTCGGGCCGTCCCACCATGAAGCTGACCGGTGGGGCGCTGGCGCGGCTCAAGGCGATCACGCCGGCGGGCTGCGAGGCCACGATCGATCTGACCATCACCGACGAAGGCCCGTTGGCGCAGGCTCTGGTGGTGATCTCGGCCGTGCCGCACAAATCGGCGTGACCGCTCGCTGGAACCGCGTGGCAACCCTATATTTCTCAAGGTTTGCGCCTTGGCCCCCGAGCGGCTACAACGGCGCGTTTACAGGCGGTTTGCAGCGGGCGGCGGCTGCCGGGTCGATGGACTAACACTCTGAAAGCACACTGATTTTCATATCTTAGTCGACGGGGTCGCCGACTCGGCGGCGCCGCGGGGCGCGCGGCACCAAAAGGACGAGAGGCAGATGAGCGTGACGTCAGGGGCCAAGAGAAAAGAAGGCGGTATTGCCGAGACCGGGCGGGTGATCTTTCACGCCCTCATCATCGCGCTCGTCATCCGCACCTTCCTGTTTCAGCCGTTCAACATCCCGTCGGGCTCGATGAAGTCGACGCTGTTGGTCGGCGATTATCTGTTCGTGTCGAAGTATTCCTACGGCTACAGCCACTTTTCGCTGCCGTTCTCGCCACCCCTGTTTTCCGGTCGCATCTGGGGCTCGCCGCCGGACCGCGGCGACGTGGTGGTGTTCCGGCTGCCGCGCGACGATTCCACCGACTACATCAAGCGCGTGATCGGGCTGCCCGGCGACACCATCCAGATGATCAGCGGCGTGCTCCACATCAACGGCCAGCCGGTCAAGCGAGAGCGCATCGACGACTTCATCGATGCGGAGGAGGGCGCACGCACCTCGCGGGTGAAGCGCTGGCGCGAAACCTTGCCGAACGGCGTGAGCTACACCACGCTCGACCTCGTCGATAACGGCTTCTACGACAACACGCCCGTCTACAACGTGCCGGCCGGCCACTATTTCATGATGGGCGACAACCGCGACAACTCCACCGACAGCCGCGTCCGGCCCGAAAGCGGCGGCGTGGGTTATGTGCCGTTCGAGAATTTGGTTGGCCGCGCCCAGATCATCTTCTTCTCGATTCTCGAAGGCGAGTCCGCCTGGATGGTATGGCGCTGGCCGTGGACGGTGCGCTGGGGTCGTCTCTTCACGATCGTACGATGAGCCGCAGGCGAACACGCAAGACAGCTTCCACCGAAGCGCCTAACCGAGCCGCCGGCGGCAAGCCGGTCAGTCCGCCCGCCGCTGCTGCGAGCCTCAAGGTCTCCGCGAAAGAGCCGGCAGCGAAAGAGCACGCCGCGAAGGACGCTGTCCCGAAGGCGGCTGTCCCGAAAGAGACTGGCGCGAAAGAGACCGCTACGAAAGAGACCCGACGCCGTCGGCGCGGCACGGCTGGGTTCGAGGAGCGCATCGGCTATCGTTTCAAGGAGCCGGCGCTGCTCGAGCAGGCGCTCACCCACATTTCCGCGCTCACCGGTGCGCGCAACCGCGCCGGCTCCTATCAGCGGCTTGAGTTTCTGGGCGACCATGTGCTCGGCCTCGTCGTCTCGGACATGCTGTTTCGCGCCTTCGCCAAGGCCGACGAGGGCGAGATGTCGCGCCGGCTCGCCGACCTCGTGCGCAAGGAGGCGTGCGCCGACGTGGCGCGCGAGATCGATCTCGGGCAGGCGATCCGGCTCGGGGCGTCCGAGGCCAATGCCGGCGGTCGCGGCCGCACCGCCATTCTCGCCGATGTCTGCGAGGCGCTGATCGGGGCGGTGTTCATCGACGGCGGATATCCCGCCGCCTCGGCCCTGATCGAGCGGCTGTGGAGCGAGCGCATGCGCACGCCGGCGCGCCCGCTGCGTGATTCCAAGACCGTGCTGCAGGAATGGGCGCAGGCACGCGGGCTGCCGACTCCGGCCTATCGTGAGGTCGAAAGAAAGGGCCCGGATCACGATCCCGAGTTCCGGGTGACCGTCGAGCTTCCCCACCTGGCGCCGGCCGAGGGGCTCGGACGCTCCAAGCGCGCCGCCGAGCAGGCCGCCGCCGCCGCCATGTTGACGCATGCCGGCGTCAAGGCGGACCGCCTCGATGGCTGAGGCAACGCGCTGCGGCTTCGTTGCGCTGATCGGCGCCCCCAATGCCGGCAAATCGACGCTGATCAACGCCCTCGTCGGCGCCAAGGTCGCGATCGTCTCGCACAAGGTGCAGACCACGCGCGCGCTCTTGCGCGGCATCGCCACCGCCGATGGCGCGCAACTCGTCCTCATCGATACGCCCGGCATCTTCGCGCCCAGGCGCCGGCTCGATCGCGCCATGGTGACCAACGCCTGGGCGGGCGCGCACGAAGCCGATATCGCGGCCGTGCTGATCGACGCCAAGCAGGGTCTCGACGCCGAGACCGACGCGATCTTCGGCCATCTCCGCGAGATCCGGCAGCCGAAGATCCTGCTCATCAACAAGGTCGACCTGGTGGAGAAGCAGACGTTGCTCGCGATCGCCAAGGCGGCGAACGAGCGCGCGACCTTCGCCGCCACCTTCATGATCTCGGCGCTCACCGGCGACGGCGTCGCCGACGTCAGAAGCTGGCTCGCCGCCCATGTGCCGGAAGGGCCGTGGCACTATCCCGAGGACCAGATCACCGACGCACCGCTGCGCCAGCTCGCCGCCGAGATCACCCGCGAGAAGCTTTATCTGCGCCTGCACCAGGAGCTGCCGTACCAGTCGACGGTCGAGACCGACCAATGGAAGGAGCTCAAGGACGGCTCGACCCGCATCGAGCAGACGATCTACGTGGAGCGCGAGAGCCAGCGCAAGATCGTGCTCGGCAAGGGCGGTGTCACCATCAAGGCGATCGGCGCGCAGGCGCGGCGCGAGATCGCCGACATGATCGAGGCGCCAGTGCATCTGTTCCTGTTCGTCAAGGTGCGCGAGCGCTGGGGCGACGATCCCGAACGCTACCGCGGCATGGGGCTCGAGTTTCCGAAGGACTAGCGGTCCGCGTGCGGCGCCCTTGCATGTCATGCTCTTGCATTCAGCCGTTCTTTCAGCGGAAAATGAAACAGAAACACATCTTTGCAGACAAACCGCATGCGACTGCTGACGACTGCGGAAGCGGCCGAATATCTGCGGCTCAAGGAGCGCAAGCTCTACGAGATGGTCTCGGAGAATGCGATTCCCTGCACCAAGGTCACCGGCCGTTGGCTGTTTCCGAAGGACGCGCTCGACCGTTGGCTGGCGGACAGCCTGGTCCGGCCTGACGGGATGACGCCGGCCGAGCCGCTGCCGATCGTCGGCGGCAGCCACGACCTTCTGCTCGAATGGGCGCTGCGTGAAAGCGGGTCGGGCCTTGCCTCGTTGCCGGAAGGCAGCGAGGCCGGGTTGAGCCGGTTCGTCAGGGGAGAGCTTGTCGCCGCGTCCATCCATCTGCATGCGCTGGACAACGAGAAAGCCGACGCCAACGTCGACGCGGTCCGGGTCAGGACGAACCTTTACGATGCTGTCCTGGTTGCTTTCGCGCGCCGGGAGCAGGGCTTCGTGGTCGCGGCCGGCAATCCGCTTCGCATCGGCGACCTGCGCGACGTCGTGAAAAACCGCGCGCGTGTCGCGGTCCGCCCCGATGGCGCCGGTGCACAATTGCTGCTGCAGGCGCTGCTCCACCGCATGAAGAGTGGGGTCGATCAGCTCGCTTGCGTCAGTCCGCCGTGCCCCACCGGACCCGATATCGCGCAGGCGATCCGTGCCGGACGGGCCGACTGCGGGATCGCGGTTCGATCGGTGGCCAGCGGCGCCGGTCTTGATTTCGTTCCGATCGTTTGGGAGCGGTTCGATTTGATCGTCCGGCAGCGCTATTATTTCCGTGAGCCGCTGCAGGCGCTCGTGAAGTTTCTGCGATCTCCGTCGATGCAGCAGCGCGCGCAGGAGCTCGGCGGATATGACCTCTCCGATGCTGGAGCGATCCGCTTCGCTCCTTGATCGAGCGGTCTCGCGCGCGCCGCCGGAACTGGAGGCATCGAAGCATGGACATCTGTGATCGGATTCGGAGGGCGCGGCGGCGAGGCAAGACACGATGCAGTGTCGTCGACGGTCGGATGAGCATTGTAGAGGCCGCACGTGCCTTCGGGCTCGCTGACGACAGCGCGACATACCGGTTGATCGAAAGGACCGAGGCAGAAGAGATCGCCGTCCACATACTGCGGGCCGATCTCGCTTATAGCTTGAAAATCATGAGCGTCTTGCGGGCGGCGGAGCTCTGGCGGCAATTCATGGTCCTGTTCGAGGGACAGAAGGTCGAGTTCGCCACGAATGTCCTCGCAGATCCGACCAACTGGATGCCCGCGACGCAAGCCACGTTCGACATGGGCGTTCTGGTGATGGGGAGTTCCAAGACCGGCTGCCTTTGGGTCGAAGACGAGGACTAGCCGTGTACTCATGAACGCTTACCGCGCGGATCATCACGTTGCGCCTAGACTTGGCGCAGACCCGGTCGTATGTTGGGGTTCCCCAATCTGGAGGTGTGACCATGAAGCTAGCTCTGATCACCCTCGGGCTGCTTGCGACGACTGGTGTTGTCTACGCGGCTTGCGTGTTCTGCTGAGAATCAGCGGGAACCAGGGGAAGCCCCGGCCTCTGCGCCGGGGCTTTACGAGTACATCCTAAATAGTCGCTCGCGACCACCAAAGCGCAATCGGCCCGAGCAGAACACCGATTGCAAGCAGCGCGAAGACCGCAAACCAAGCCGATGGTTGCGCAGGGCCGCCCGCCGCATCGAGCGCCACTCCCGCCGCCCATGCTCCGAGCGCTGAGAGACCGAAACCCACCGTCGTATGAAGGGCGAGCGTCGCCCCGCGGTGTGTCGGCGTGGCGCTCGCGGCTGTGCCGGATGTGAGCGCGCCAGAGTCCGCGGGCACCGTAACGCCGTAAATGAGCACGAGAGCAAGCAGCAGTAGCGGCGATGCGCCAGCGCTGAGCCCGATCGCCAGCGCAACGGCGGCGGACCCAAACATCACCACGGTGATGGCGCGGTGCCGGCCGTAGCGCAGCGCCGCTTCGTTGCCGAGCACGCTTGCCGGCAGCGACACGATCGTAAACAGCACGCTGACGGCGACTGGGCCGAGCAACGCTGAGCCGTCGCTGCGGGCCACCACAAATGACCAGAACCCGACGATCCAGGTACGCATGCCATAAAGCTCGAAGCAATGCGCGCCATAGCCGAGGATATAGCCGAGCGCGGCGCGATTCCGCAGCACCGGCCGGAAGTCGAGCAAGTGCCCATGCGCCGGCGCCGGCTTGACCGGTATTAGTCCGAGGCATACGCCGAGCATGATGAACGGGCCGGCGCCGGTCACGTAGAACGCCGCGCGCCAGCCGATGTGTTCGGCGGCAAGTTGCGCCACCAGAAACGAGAGGCCGACGCCGATCGAGAAGCTTCCGGTATACAGGGTTACGCTGCGAGAGGAATCGCCGGGTGGAAGCCGGTCGGCAAGCGCTTTCAAACCCGGCATGTAGGCGCCGGCAAAACCGATACCGGAGAGGCCCCACAGCAGCGTTGCCGACACGAGACCGTCCGCAAGCAGCCCGCACAGCATCGTGGCCACGCCACTGAGCACAGAGCCCGCCATCAGGATGCGCCGCGCGTCGACGCGGTCGGTCAGGGTCGTGAGCACCGGGACGGCGAGCATGTAGCCGAAGGCATAGGCGCTGGCCATCAATCCAGCTTCGGCGGCGCTGAGGCCCCACAGCGGCATGAGGTGCTGCGACATGATCGCGGGCAGCGTCACATGTGTAAGCAGGCTGCCGACCTGCCCGAGGCACATCGCGACGACGAGTGCGCGCCCGGTCAACGTCGCCATGGGCCGCTCATTTCAATGCTCATCGAATTGATGTTGACGCCGCGGTAATAGTTCTATATTCGTCGAAATATGGAAAAGTCAAACGCTGTCGCCGCCCTGGCGGCCCTTGCCCAGGACAACCGCCTCGATGTGTTTCGCCTGCTGGTGCAGGCCGGACCGGAAGGCATGGCGGCGGGCGCCGTCGCGGAAGCGCTCGATCTCGCACCCAACACCCTGACCTTTCATTTCGACCGGCTGCGCACGGCGGGTCTCGTCGCGGTGCGCCGCGAGGGACGTTCCATGATCTACGCCGCGCAATACGACGCAATGAACGCCTTGCTGGCGTATCTGACCGAGAATTGCTGTCAGGGCCGATCTTGCGCGCCCGCGAAGCGCAAGACCGCCGTGCCGCTGCCGACGCGGCGACGGGAGAAGGTGATGTGAGGCTCTATCTCTTTGAACACTGTTCGTTGTGCTTCCGCGTGCGGATGATTGCCGCCCTCAAGCGTTTGCATCTGCAGGAAACGGTCGTTCTCGACGACGATTCCGAGACCATGATCGCGCTCGCCGGGAAACGGGTGATTCCAATTCTCGTAAAGAACGATGGCGCCCCCATGCTCGAAAGCATGGAGATGGTTGCCTATGTCGATGGTATCGGCGAGCAGCTTCTGACCGGACCGGAGCGCGGCGCCCTCGGCGCCTGGGCGGAGAGGGTTCTGGCCAAGCTTCCGCCGCTGACGCAGCCGCGCTATCCGCTGCTTGGCCTGCCGGAGTTCGCCAGCGTGGCGGCGTCCGATCACTATCACCTGCGCAAGCGCAAGACCCTGGGCGATTTCGTTGAACTGCGGGCAAACACGCGCCAGCACATCGGCAAGCTCGTGCCGGATTTGGAGGAGCTTGACGGCCTGATTCAGAGCCCTCTCGCGATCAACGGCGTGCTGTCACTTGACGACATTCGGGTCTTGCCGCTGCTGCGCTCAGCGGGCGTCGTCAAAGGGTTGCGCTTCCCGTCCAAGGTTCGCGACTACTTCGAAACGATGATGAACCACATCGGGTACGCCCCGCTTCCTGCCGTATGAGGAGACTGTCATGAAACGCATGCATGTCCATGTGGGTGTTGAAGATCTCGAGCGGTCAGTCAGCTTCTATTCAGCGCTGTTCGCGATGCAGCCAGCCGTGGTCAAGTCCGACTACGCCAAGTGGATGCTCGATGATCCGCGCGTCAATTTCGCCATCTCCACGCGCGGCAAGCAGCTGGGGCTGGACCATCTCGGCATTCAGGTGGAGAGCCAGGCTGAGCTGCACGAGGTCTATGCCAGGCTACGCCAAGCAGGCGGGACCGTAATCGAGCAGGGTCACACCGCGTGCTGCTATGCGAAGTCGGAAAAATCGTGGATCGACGATCCGTCCGGCATTTCCTGGGAGACCTTCCACACCACCGGCGAAAGCACGGTCTATGGTGATGGCAGCGGCGAGCGTGAGGCGCGCATCGTTCAGGAAAAGTCCTGTTGCGCCCCGCAGTCGGCGGCGCCGCGCGCCTAAACCGAAATCGCCTCGGCCTGCTGCAAGGGCTAGTCACGTCTTATCGAGGACAGCGACGATGGACCGGCCTTTCAACGTGCTCTTCCTCTGCACCGGCAACTCGGCCCGCTCGATCATGGCGGAGGCGATTCTAAATCGAGAAGGGCGCGGAAACTTTCAGGCCTTCTCCGCCGGCAGTCAGCCCGAGGGACATGTGCATCCCTATACGTTGGACCTTCTGCGCAAGCTCAATTTCGATGTGAGTGGTTTCCGCTCGAAAACCTGGAACGAATTCAGCGGCTCCGGGGCAACACCGCTCGATTTCGTGTTTACCGTCTGCGACAACGCAGCGGGTGAAACTTGCCCGTTTTGGCCCGGTCAGCCGATGACCGCGCATTGGGGCGTGCCTGATCCGGCCGCGGCAACCGGCAACGAGGCTGAAATCCGATTGGCATTTGCCGATGCTTTCCGAATGCTCTCCAATCGGATTTCTCTGTTCGTCAGCTTGCCGCTGCGCTCGCTCGATAGGCTCTCGCTGCAGAGGCAACTCGACTCCATCGGCAATTCCAAGGATTCCGCCGCGTGATCGGCCGCCGCCTTCTCGCGGAGGCCCTGGGCACAGCCATCCTTGTTGCCACCGTTGTCGGTTCCGGGATCATGGCCGAGCGGTTGGCGGGGGGCAATCAAGCGATCGCGCTCCTGGGCAACACGATTCCGACCGGTGCGATCCTCGTCGTTCTGATCTTGATCCTTGGCCCGGTATCCGGGGCACATTTCAATCCCGCCGTCACCCTCGTCTTTGCGGCGCGAGGTGACACGCCATGGCGGGACGTATTGCCTTATATCGCCGTGCAGTGTGCGGGCGGCATTGCAGGAACGGTCGTGGCTCACTTGATGTTCGATCTTGCGCCGCTCGCCATAGGCACGACGGCGCGAAGTGGCGCGGCGCAGTGGTTCGCGGAGGCCGTCGCTACGTTCACCCTGTTGTTGGCAATTCTGGGAGGCGTGCGGCACGCACCCCAAGCGGTGCCTTGGCTTGTCGGTCTGACGATCACGGCAACCTATTGGTTCACGTCGTCCACCTCGTTCGCGAACCCGGCCGTGACGCTGGCGCGAGGTTTCACGACCACGTTCGCAGGCATCGCGATCAATCATGTTCCGGGTTTCGTCATTGCGCAATTGGCCGGAGCAGCGCTCGCGGCATCAGTGACGCGCTTTCTTTTTGTGAGCGGCAAGCCGAACGTCCCGCCTAATGAGTACAGGGCGTAGTTGGTGCCCGAATTACGGACTCCGACAGGAGAAATTGGCGGCATCGTCGATGCTGCCGTTACCGTTGTGGCGAGCGACCTCCGGATAGGGACATAACGGCCTCGTTCGCATCGTCTTGCCGTCCGCCATCAAAGACGCTTCGATGCGCGAAGGCGCAGCGCCGCTCTCCACCCAATTGATCAATGGTGTCATGGCATCAAATCGGTCGGGGCCGAAGCCGCCGCGGCAATGGAACATGCCGGGCACCATGAACAGGCGATAGAAGTCGCGAGTCGTTGCCCCCATCTTGGCTGTGACCTTCTCGTAATAATCGACGCCCATCATCGGCGAGAGCGCCGTGTCGGCCCAGCCGAAATACATCACGATCTTGCCGCCGCGCGACTTGAACTCGGTGAGGTCGGGGTCGCGGGCGTCGAGCAGCGCCCGGATCTGATCCGTTCGCGTCAGATCCTTGTCGAAGTCGAATTTCTGCCAGTCGTAGCTGGCGTCTGGTTTGGAGAACGCCAGATATCGTGCAAACGCCTCGCCATATTGCAGCAGCCGGCTGGGCCCGGACTTGCCGATTACCCACTCGTCCCAACCGCTGACTTGCTGGCGAAGGGTAATGAAGTCGGCGCCGGTCTTCTCCGCACCCGGCATCAGGCCGGGGAAATGCGGTTTGCCATTGCTGACGATGCCGCCGTACAGGGCCTTGAGCGTACCGATCTGCGCCGACGTGAAGCAGCCCTCCTTTTCCTCGTCGGCGCTGCACTTCGGCAGGTCGGCAGCAGGATCGAAGCGGCACTGCCTCGGGTCGTCGATCAATCCGTCCTGCAGTCCGTCCGCGGCGTCGCATTTGTCGTAGACGGCCTGCGCGATCCGTTGCAGCTTCGCCGGCGGAATCGGCGCCGCGCGCAGCGCGCGTGCCTGCCAAATTCCCACCAGGACGCTGTCGGTGAAGTTGAGGACCGGTGCTCCGACCACGATGCCGTCGAAGTCGCCGGGAAAACGCTGAGCCGAGATCAATCCCTGGCGTCCGCCGGTCGAGCAGCCGTCGAAGTAGGCGTAGGCAACGGGCCGGTCATAGAACACGCTGACAATTCGCTTGGCCTTCTGCACAGATTCGTGCACGGCACGAAACGCGTAGTCGACCGTCTTCTGCAGATTGACCGCAAACGTCGCCAGCGGCTCGGTCGCGGCATCGTGTCCAGTGTTGGTCTGCACCGCGACAAAGCCGTTTCGTAACGCATGGTTCCGTTGTGCGATCCGCGGCGGCGCGTCGAGCGACTCGCCGGCATAGCCGCCGTTTCCGCGCATGTAGAGCCGCCGATTCCAGGACGTGGGGAGGGCCACCTCGAATTTCACTTCCGGTTGGATCAGGCCCAGCACACGGCAGAACTCCGGAACGTCAGCGTCCGCGGCGACGACCTCGGCGGAGAGAATGGTGACGTGGCCATCGGACAGACGCGTCAGGTCCTTGCAGGCGACGCGCGGAGCCACGCCGCCAAGGCGATAGTTCAGCGGGGATTTCTGAGCGTCGATGAAGCTGTGGCCGTTCTGCGCGAGCGCATGCGAAAAAAGTGAGTTGGCCAGCAACAGCGTGATGGCTGCGTAACCGAACCGCGTCATGGAGTATCCCCCACTGTCTGCGGCAGGCTCGATCACCTGCTCATTCCTTCTGAGATGCGACATTCTATCCATGCCAACGCAACTTGGTCCACATCTCGCAGGTCGGCCGTCCTTGTCTCCCGGCGCAGGCGGGCGTAATCCCATCCTCATGCAATGGACCGATGAAGGCATCGTGCTCGGTATCAAGCGTCACGGGGAGGCGAACGCCATCCTGGAGCTGATGACCTGCGAGCATGGCCGCCATCTCGGCCTGGTGCGGGGAGGGGCGGGCACGCGGCTGCGGCCGGTGCTGCAGCCGGGCAATCGGGTGAGCGCAACCTGGCGGGCGCGCCTCGACGAGCATCTCGGCCTCTACACGGTCGAGGGCCTCGACGCACGCGCGGCCGCGTTCCTGCCGGTGCCCCATGCCCTCTACGGCATGATCCATCTCGCCGCGCTCTGCCGGCTGCTGCCGGAGCGCGACCCGCATCCGCAGATCCATGACGCCCTTGCCGAGGTAATGGATCGCTTGCTCGATGCGCGCCGGGCAGGGGCCGAGGTCGTGCGTTTCGAATTGCAGCTGCTCGCCGAGCTCGGTTTCGGCCTCGATCTCGCGAGCTGCGCGGCGAGCGGCAGCGAGGCCGATCTCGTCTACGTGTCGCCGAAGTCGGGGCGCGCGGTGTCGCGCCAAGCTGGCGAGCCGTGGAAGGGGCGGCTGCTGACGCTGCCGGCGTTTCTCGACAACGCGGATGCGGAACCGTCATCGCAGGACATCGCCGACGGCTTCGCGCTGACCGGCTTCTTCCTGGTGCGTCATGTGCTGGAGCCGCGCGGGCTCGGCCTCGCCGACGCGCGCGCGAGCTTTATTGCGGCGGTGCTGCGTGACGGACGACCGGCGAAGAGCGCCGGCTGAAAAGAAACGAGCCGAGTGTGTGGGCACCCGGCTCGTCGGTCGGTGGGACTACAGATTTACCACTTACCACCAACCGCAGTGCACGCGGCCGAATCGCCCCACCCAGCAATGCCGGTGGTGGCGATGATGCCGGCGCCAATACCAGTGGGCCTTATCGACCACTTGGTTGACGTGCGCGGCACCGGCGATGGCTCCCCCGTTCACGGGCGCGGCCGAGATCGGCGACGTGCCGACCAGTCCGATGCCCAGCGCCATCAGCGCAGCGATGAAGATTGCACGCATTTCGATTCTCCTTGGTTCCTGGCGAGCTTCTGATCGCCATTGGTCCCCACGGTATTCCCCGTATCCAGAACAGCGCATGGCCAACTCATTCATCGCTTGTTCACGGCGCCCGCCCGGATTAACTCTTGGTAATGGGCAAAGAACTGATTCCCCCTCGCGACGGCGACGTCGAAGAGATCGGGCTGCGGGACGCGCTCGAAGAGCGCTACCTGCAATACGCGCTCTCCACCATCACGGGACGTGCGCTGCCGGATGCGCGTGACGGGCTCAAGCCGGTGCACCGGCGGCTCTTGTATGCGATGCGGCAATTGCGCCTCGACCCTGGCGCCGCGTTCAAGAAATGCGCGCGCGTGGTCGGCGACGTCATCGGCAAGTTCCATCCGCACGGCGACCAGGCGGTCTACGACGCGCTCGTTCGCCTCGCGCAGGATTTCGCGCAGCGTTATCCGCTGGTGGACGGGCAGGGCAACTTCGGCAACGTGGACGGCGATAATCCCGCCGCCATGCGCTACACCGAGGCGCGGCTCACCGAGGTCGCGCATCTGCTGATCGACGGCATCGACGAGGATGCGATCGATTTCCGGCCGACCTACGACGGGTCGGAGAACGAGCCGATCGTGTTGCCGGGTGCTTTCCCCAATCTGCTTGCCAACGGCTCGCAAGGCATCGCGGTCGGCATGGCGACCTCGATCCCGCCGCACAACGTGGCGGAGCTGTGCGACGCGGCGCTGCATCTCATCGATACGCCGAATGCGCGCAGCCGCACGCTGATGAAATATGTGCCCGGTCCGGATTTCCCGACCGGTGGCGTCATCGTCGATCCGCCGGAGACGATCGCCGAAGCCTACTCCACCGGCCGTGGCTCGTTCCGTGTGCGGGCGCGCTGGCACAAGGAGGACACCGGCCGCGGCACGTATCTCATCGTGGTCACCGAGGTTCCCTGGCTGGTGCAGAAGGGCCGGCTTGTTGAAAAGCTGGCGGAGCTGATCAACGAGAAGAAGCTGCCGTTGATCGCCGACGCGCGCGATGAATCGGCCGAGGACATCCGCCTTGTGATCGAGCCGCGCTCCCGCACGGTCGATCCTGAGCTCCTGATGGAATCGCTGTTCAAGCTCACCGAGCTCGAGAGCCGCATTTCACTGAACATGAATGTCTTGGTGAAGGGCCGCATCCCGAAGGTGGTGGGGCTCGCCGAGGCGCTCAGCGAATGGCTTGCCCATCGCCGCGAGGTGCTGGTCCGGCGCTCGAAATATCGCCTCAATCAGATCGAGCACCGGCTCGAAGTGCTCGGCGGCTTTCTCGTCGCCTATCTCAACCTCGACAAGGTGATCAAGATCATCCGCACCGAAGACGAGCCCAAGCCGGTGCTGATGAAGACCTTCAAGATCTCCGACGTGCAGGCCGACGCCATCCTCAACATGCGGCTGCGCAATTTGCGCAAGCTCGAGGAGATGGAGATCAAGCGGGAGGAGAAGGAGCTGCGGGAGGAGCGTACGGCGGTGAAGTCTCTCATCGGCTCCGAGAAGGAGCAGTGGAAGAAGATCGCCGGCGAGATCAAGGAGCTGAAGGCGAAATTCGGGCCGAAGACGCCGCTCGGCAAGCGCCGTACCACGTTTGCGCAGGCGCCCGAGCACGACGAGGCCGCGATCGAGGAGGCGCTGGTCGAGCGCGAGCCGATCACCGTCGTCGTGTCGGAGAAGGGGTGGATCCGGGCGTTGCGCGGCACGGTGACCGATCTCTCCGGGGTCGCATTCAAGGCCGACGACGGGTTCAAGTTCGCATTCCCTGCCGAGACCACCTCGAAGTGCCTGGTGTTCGCCACCAACGGGCGGTTCTACACGCTCGATGCCGCGAAGCTTCCCGGCGGCCGCGGTCACGGCGAGCCGATCCGGCTGTTCACCGACCTCGAGCAGGAGGCGGCTCTGGTGTCTGTCTTCCGCTATGAGGGCGGGCGGAAATTCCTGGTGGCAAGCGCGCAAGGTCGCGGGTTCGTCGTGCCCGAGGACGAATGCCTCGCCAATACCCGCAAGGGCAAGCAGGTGCTCAACGTCACGCCACCGGACGAGGCGCGCGCGATCGCCGTGCTCGAGGGCGAGCTGGTGGCCGCGATCGGCGAGAACCGCAAGATGGTGATCTTCCCGCTCGATCAGGTGCCGGAGATGGGCCGCGGACGCGGCGTGCGGCTGCAGCGCTACAAGGACGGCGATTTGTCCGACGTGGCGACCTTCAAGGCCGCCGACGGCCTCACCTGGGTCGACACCGCCGGCCGCGTATTCACCCAGACGATCAAGGAGCTCGCGGCCTGGCGCGGCAATCGCGGCGATGCCGGCCGGGTGCGGCCCGATCGCTTCCTCACCAACAACAAGTTCGGCCAGCTGCCGGTGAACGGGAAGGGGCGGGAGGAGAAGTAGGCGGACCCTCTCCGCCGTCATCCCGGGGCGCCGCGAAAGCGGCGAGCCCGGGATCCATAATCCGAGGGCAGTGGTTATGGATTCCGGGCTCGCGCCTTTCGGCGCGCCCCGGAATGACAACCCAGAGAACTAGGGCGTGTACTCATAAATCGCCCCGTCGTGTCCATTGAGCCGACATCGCCGAATGACCGAGTCTGACTCAAAGCGGACATTGGCACCGATTCAGAACAATTCAGGTCCGCCCCGAGGACTTGCTGACCTCTCTGTGGCAGACTGATGGTGCGGTAGATCGCGTCTCTATGGGGGGAAGCCCCATGTCCGGTATTAGACGGCGCGAGTTCATCACGCTGCTCGGCTGCGCGGCGGTCGCGTGGCCGGCCGCAGCGCGGGCGCAGCGAAGCGAGCGCATGCGGCGGGTCGGGGTGTTCATGCGTCTCTCTGAGAGCGACCTCGTGACGAGGGGTTATCTCGCCGCCTTCGCACAGGGGCTTGCGCCGCTCGGATGGAGCCAAAGCCGCAATCTGCAACTCGTATTGCGCCTCGGCCGAGACGACACTAGCGCCAATGACGCGGCGGCGGACTTGGTGAGACAGAATCCTGAGGTCATCCTGTCGCATGGCACCGAAACTTCGCGGATAATTCAGCAGCATACCCGCACGATCCCAATCGTGTTCACCACTGTCACCGATCCTGTCGGCAGTGGGCTGGTCGAAAGCTTGGCCCGGCCAGGCGGCAATATCACCGGATTCACCAATTTCGAGTTTTCGATGGCTGGCAAGTGGCTCGAACTGCTCAAGGAGGTTGCGCCCGCCGTCAAAAACATCGCGATCATTTTCAATCCGGACAATGCAGCCATGCCGGGCCAATTGCGCGCGATCGCACTCGCCGCACCGGTGGTGGGCCTGCAGGTGACAGAGGCGAAGGTCCGCGACAGCACTGATATCGAGCGCGCGATCAATGAACTTGCACAAACACCGAACGCGGGTTTTCTCGTGCTGCCCGAAAACCTCGTGATAGGCAATCGCGATCTGATCGTCAGCATGTCCGCACGCCACCGGCTGCCGGCGATCTATTCGGACCGCTTCAATGTCAAGGGCGGAGGTTTGCTCTCCTATGGCGCTGACACCGACGACCTGTATCGGCGCGCGGCTTCCTACATCGACCGTATCCTGCGCGGTGAAAAGCCGTCCGATTTGCCAGTCCAGCAACCCATCAAGTTCGAACTTGCCGTCAACTTGAAGACCGCGAAGGCAATGGGACTGACGATCTCCGATTCGTTCCTGGTGCGCGCCGACGAGGTGATCGAATGAGGCGGCGCGAGTTCATCACGCTGCTCGGCGGAGCGGGGCAGGATGGCCGATTGCGGTGCGTGCGCAGCAGCCCGAGCGGATGCGGCGTATCGGCGTTCTCATGAGCACCGCCGCGGACGATCCAGAAGGCCAGGCTCGGATCGCGGCATTCCATCAGGGCCTGCAGCAACTCGGCTGGTCCGGGCTAATGGCGCAATGCCTGCCTTTCATCGTGGCCGAGCTGGGCCGGGATGCCGATCCGTTCATGCTCCACCTCTACGCCGCCTTGGCGGAGAGGGAGCGGATGCCTTCGCCGCCAGTCTTCTCCCCATCTGCCTGTCATCGGCGTCCAGTCCGGTCGCACATCGGCGCCGGCCACACCAACGCGCCACAACGGCGTGGGGCTTCCAGCTCTAATGGCTGTCGCGCCCGCGCTCCGGCGTGTGCCCGGTCTGTCGAGCGTCCTCCTGCTGGGCCATCAGCTGCCAGTGCTCGGCAAGTTTGAGCCAGCGTTCCTTATCCAGCGGTCCGATGGATTTTGCGGCTCGTCGGCCACACTCATCCGCATTCTTGCGGAACTCATCTGCGCGATTCATCGGGTTGAACTCCCGAATGCAACCTCCCGCTTGATAAAAAATCTGGCCATCTTTGGTTGCCATGCCGCTAAGTTTGGCGTCCAGCGTAGAAAACGCACCAGCCGTGAGGCCAGAGTCAGGGACATCCTCACGCTAACTCGATTGGCTAAAGGGGCTTATGACCTAGGTCACACCCGAGGGGGTTTGGTCCCCTCAGCTACCCGGCGAGGCTTGCGGCTCGAAAGGGCGGCTGATCCTCTGCACCGTTCCCGGATCAACGTTCAACTGCTCAGCATCTTGCGCACGCCAGGCCTTCCAGGCGTGTTCAGAGCGTACGGATTCGGCTGCCGCTACCTTCCGGCGATCTGAGATCGCTTCTGAAGAGATATCGGCCGTGCTTACAGTTGTCTCGCTCGACCATTCATCCTGGGTCGCCCGGCGCGACAAGTTTCACGACAACAGACGGAAAAAAGGGCTTTGTCTCGCAAAGATAGGCCTTGACGGCGTATCAAGGTTGTGGAGCCGTTCCCAGCGGTTGGCCCAGGTTCAGGGGACGCTGATGCCACTGTCCTTCCGCGAACGGCTCACGATGCTGATGCCGCCATCGTTGTTCTATCGGCGGCGTATCGCGCAAGAAGCACGCTCGGGCGAGCCCGAACTCGCTGTCCTGGCCAAGTTGGTAGCGCCCGGCGGCACAGCCATCGATGTGGGTGCCAATATCGGCTTCTTCGCCTATGCGCTGGCGGACATCGCCGATTGCGTCCTCGCTTTCGAGCCCAACCCCGACTACGCCTTTTTTGCGCGTTGGATGTTGCGCGGTCGCGCCGAGGTGCGTGAACTCGCCCTATCCGACAAGTCTGGCCGTGGCACCCTGTACGTACCGCTTTCAGACTGCGGAACGGTCCTCCACCTCGCTGGCAGCCTGAAGCGAACGCACTCCCAGTTTCGCAACGTCAGAGCCTATGACGTCGAGGTCCGCACGCTCGACGAACTCGGCTTAGTGGACGTACGTTTCGTAAAGGCTGACGTCGAGGGCAACGAGCGCGAAGTGCTTGACGGCGCACGAGCAACCATCGCGCGCGACCGGCCGATCATCCTGGTCGAGCTATTGTCCGGTACTTACGAGGACCCGGTCGCCGATACGGCGGCGATCTGCGAGCGCTTTGGCTACGAGGCCTTCATGGTCCAGCGCGGCGAAAAGATCGCGGCGTTGCCCGTGATCGCCGCCCTCGGCAAGAATACGAGCTGGGGAACCGACATCGAGTCGCGGAACGTCCTATTCCTGCCGCGATGAGGGTTGTGCGACCTAGGTTCCGCCGAAATGAGCTGCTCGGGCCGGGGCACCGCGTCATGTCAGGCATATTGGCTGTGGCCGTGCCCTGTGGAACCGCCGACGACCGCGCGTCATCCCGCCAAGCCGGATAAATCCGAAGATTGAAATCTGAGAAGCCCCGCACCCGCCCACGGCGCGTCCGTGGCGCGTTATCGTCCATCGACCGTCTAACAGACATCTCTATTCACGGCGATGAATTGACCAGGCGCCGCCTTGAGACCCAGCACCTTGGCGGTCTCGGCCACTCTGGCGCGCTGCTTCTCGATCGCGGCGCCGAATTCGGCGGCTGTGCCGGGCACCACCACCTGCCCGCTGGCAAAGAGCTGCGTCACGATAGTCGGGTCGGCGAGCGCAGCCTGGACGTCGGTGGCGATGCGCGCGCGCTGGTCCACCGGCATCTCGCGCGTGCCGTAAATACCGACAAGCCCCTCGAAGGTCAGCGCCGGGAAGCCGGCTTCCGCGACCGTTGGGACCTCCGGCAGGACGGCGGCGCGCGCGCTCGCAGAGATTGCGATGATCTTCACTTGGCCGGCTTGCGCCGGCGCCCGCACGACGGGCAGCCCCGCCTGAAAGACGTGAAGGCGGCCTTCGGCAACATCACTGACCGCCTGCACCGTGTCGCGATAACGGATCTTCACCATCTGCAGGCCGGCACTCTTCAGGAAGCCGGCGAAGATCAGATCCATTGCGCCGGTCGTGGTGGCCCAATTGAGCTTGCCCGGCTGCGCGCGCGTCATGGCCACCAGTTCAGGCAACGAATTGACACCGAGCGACGTCGGAACGCAGACGGTCACCACCGTCGCCGAAACGCGTGCGATCGGCGTGAGGTCGCCCTGGTCGTAGGGCAGCACGTCGTGCAGATAGGGATGCGCCGTCAACGCCGAGGCAGGACCGAAAAACAATGTATGGTCGTCGCGGACCTCGGTGAGTACCTCGATGGCGACAAGGCCGTCCAGTCCCGGGCGGTTCTCGACCACCACGGGCTGCCGCCAGTTTGTGCTGAGCTTTTCCGCAATCAGCCGCGCGCTGATATCTGCGCTGGAGCCGACGCCGAGCGGCAGGAGGAGCGTGACTGTTCGTTGTGGCCAGCGAGCGGCCGCCGGCCAGCCAGACAGCGCCCCGGCAGACTTTGCAATGGCGGCGCTTAGTGCCTTCAGCACCTGCATGATGAGCTCCGCCCTCATGAGACGGAAGAGTCTTTCCTGATGAAGCTTCCCATAGGTGACGCGAGCCCGTCTATGAGCTTGCTTACTCTCCGCCTGCCGGCGGCGAGGAACATCGCATCATCGATTCGATCACGGCACGGTTGGCATAAACGCAAACGCCTATCGGCATGGAAGCACTCGATTGCAGCCTTGCACACTCGCGCCTTGGTGGTGACCGCAAGCGCGTGGACGCCGGTTCACCTCGAGCGCATCGTCGCGTTGGCAGCGAAGCTGCGGCTGCCCGCGGTCTGTCCGCGCCGGCTCTACGTCGATTCCGGCTGCCTGATCTCCTACCGGTTCGACGTGGTCGACCAGTTCCGCCGTGCCGCCGGCTACGTCGATCGCATCCTCAAGGGCGAGAAGCCCGCCGACCTGCCGGTGCAGGCGCCGGTGAAATACGAGCTCGTCGTCAACTTGAAGACCGCCAAGGCGCTCGGCCTGACGTGCCGGACTCGGTGCTCGCGCGCGCCGACGAGGTGATCGAATAGCTCGTCGTTTTGCTGCGATTGCTCACAGCCGGTTATGGCACTTCTCGGACCTCGCGAGATGTCCGACCTGAGGCCGCAAAGTGGGTCAAAGCGGACATTGATCAGGTCGCTAGCTCGCCACGAACAGGATCGACGCCGGCGACCGCTCGAGCACTGCTGCGGCGGTGTCGCCGAAGAACAGCTTGTCCCCGGGGCGGCGGCTCACGCCCATGACGATGAGGTCGTGCGTCTTGGCCTCGAGGAGGATGGCTTCGTCCGCGCTCATGTCGGAGTGGATGGCCGTCCTCGCCGGTACGTCGTAACGATCGGCCAGCTCGACCGCGTCCTTGATGATGGCCTGCTCCTCCGCCCGTGCGCGGAATTTGCGCCGCTTGCGCGACCTGCCGTTGCCGCCGGGGTTGACGACATAGAGCGCCGTGACCGGACAATCGCTGGCGCGCGCGATGGCGACCGCGACGTCGGCTGCGCGGCGCGACACCTCGGTCCCGTTCAAGGGCACCAGGATATGCAGCGGACTTCGATCCGGCTCTTTCAGGTGGATGCCGGTGCCGGCCACGATCGCGAGCGGGCCGTCGAAGCCTGCGGCCATGCGCGCGACGTCAGCATGAAAACCGCCGCCTTTGGCGCGCGTGTGCTCGATGCCGACGAACAGCAGGTCGTAGCCGCGCCTCGCTTCCTTGGCGACCGCCTCTTCGCTGGCTGCCTCACGGCGGCGCCGGGTCACGTCGACGCGGTCCGGCGCGTCCTCCTCGCCGGCCTGGCTGCGCCGGACGTCCTCGGCCGCGGCCTTGACCGTGGTCTCGGCATGGTCGCCGGCTTCCCCATCCGGCTTGGTCCTGCCCTTGCCGACGGTGGCCAGCGGCAGCAGCGTGATCGGAATGCCGCGGATGCCGGCCAGCAGGCCGGCCAGGCGGGACGCGAATTTGCCGTTGGGGCTTTCGTCAACGGTAAGCAGCAGCCGTTCGAGGTTGGCGACGAAGCCCCGAGCCTCGAACTCCTCGCGCTCGAGGCGGTCCCGCTCCGCCTTGCGGATCGGCACCCGGCCGAGCGCCCAGCGCAGCATCGGTGGCATCGCCATGGTGGTCGCGACAGCCATCGCCACGATCATCGTGAACAGGTTCTGACTGAGCGCCCCCATCGACAGACCGATAGTGGCGACGATCACCTCGGTCGAGCCGCGCGCGTTCATGCCGCAGGCAAGCGCGAATGCCTCGCGGCGGGTCAGGCCACCGATCTCGCCGCCGACGAAGGCGCCAGCAAACTTGCCGACGCTCGCGATCGCGATCAGCCCGAGCGCCATCAATGCGAGGCCCGGGTCCTTGAGGATCGTCAGGTCGGCGGATAGTCCGGCGATGCCGAAGAATACCGGCATGAAGAACGCCAGGATGAGGCCGCGCAGCTGCTCGTCGATGTGCTTGGTCAGGATCGGCGATTCCCCGATCAGCACGCCGGCGACGAAGGCGCCGAGCACCGTGTGCACGCCGATGACATGGGTCGTCAGTGCCATGATCCCCATGATCACGAGGATGGTCGTGATCACCGGGAAATCGCTTTCGAAATGATCGTTCGTCCAGCGGATCAGGAAAAAGACGATGCGGCGTCCGACCGTCAGGCTCGCGAGCAGGAACAGGGCGGTCCCCAGCACGCTCTTGCTGACGCTGACGAGGTCGATCGTGCCGGCTTCGGCGAGGCCCAGGGTGATCGCGATGACCACCCAGCCGAGCGAGTCCTCACAGATCGCCGAGGCGACGATGATCTGCCCGAGGTCGCGGCGGGTGAAGCCCATCTCGCGCACGACCGCGGCGACGATCTTGATCGAGGAGATCGACAGCGCGGTGCCGAGGAACAGTGAGGTGAGCAGGCGCTGGTCCGGATGCGGCAGCAGCGCCTCCGGCAGGAACTGGCCGAGCGCGAAGCCGCAGGCGAACGGCACGGCGACGCCGGTGAGCGAGATGCTCAGCGCCGCTTTGCCGACCTTCCGCACCAACCGTAGATCGGTCTCCATTCCGGTCAGCAGCAGCAGAAGAAGAATGCCGAACTGGGAGATCCCGTCGAGCATGGCTTTCTGCTCGGGACTGGCGGGAAATATCGCGCGCTGGGCGTCCGGCCAGAGCGCGCCCAGCACCGAGGGGCCGAGCAGGATGCCGCCAAGCAGCATGCCCATGACCGAGGGCTGCCCGATCCGGTTCATGACCTCGCCGAGCAGCCGCCCGACGATCATCAGCACGATCAGCTGCGCCAGAAAGATGACCTCCGACGCGCCGCTCTTGCCGCCCTCGGCGGCGAGCGCGGCCGTCGCGCTCAGCGACAGCAAGAAGGCGACGCAGGCCGCGGACCGCAGAGGCGGCAGCTTGGGAATCGGCAGACGGCGCAGCATGGTCATGGAACGGAAGCCCCAGCGGCTCCTCAATCCGGGCCGGTGTCCGATTGTTCCGCTTTCTCCGCAAGCCCTTCCGGCGTCGCGGGTTTTGGCAATCGTGCAACATATTGACGATTGCAATTGCAAATTATTCGCAACAAGGTTATTTGAGACGTGCATAGGATCGTCAACATGACTGTCTCGTCAGTGCCGGAGGAGCGATTGGCCGCTCCGGATCGTGCGAAGTCTGGCTGGCGGCGCACCCGCGGCGCGCCTTCCCTGTCCGAGGTCTTCGGCTCGATCGCCACGCGGCCGCAGGGGTCGATGTGGAGGAAGCTCACGGCCTTCCTCGGGCCGGGCTATCTCGTCGCCGTCGGCTACATGGATCCCGGCAACTGGGCGACCTCGCTCGCGGGCGGCTCCAAGTTCGGCTATGCGCTGCTCACCGTCGCGCTGTTGTCGAACATCATGGCGATCCTGCTGCAGGCGCTGTGTGCGCGGCTCGGCATCGCCTCCGGCCGGGACCTCGCGCAGGCCTGCCGCGACGCTTTTCCCCGCGCGCTGTCGTGGCCGCTGTGGGTGCTGGCGGAGATCGCGATCTGCTCCACCGACCTCGCCGAGGTGATCGGCACGGCGATCGGGCTCAACCTCCTGTTCGGCGTGCCGCTCGAAATCGGCGTGCTGATCACCGCGCTCGACGTCTTTCTGATCCTGTGGATGCAGAATCTCGGCTTCCGCTGGATCGAAGCCTTCATCGTGACGCTGCTCGGCGTCATCGCGGTCTGCTTCGCGATCCAGATCGCCATGGCCGACCCCGACTGGCGCGCGGTGATCGTCGGCTTTGCGCCGACCACCGAGATCGTCACCAACCCCGACATGCTCTATCTCGCGCTCGGCATCATCGGCGCGACCGTCATGCCGCACAATCTGTACCTGCATTCAGGCGTGGTGCAGACGCGGCGCTTCGGCGACACCGTCCCGGAGAAGCGCGAGGCGATCACGCTCGCCACCATCGATTCGACGATCGCGCTGATGTTCGCGCTGCTCATCAACGCGTCGATCCTTATCCTCGCGGCGGCGACCTTCAACAAGACCGGCAAGACCGACGTCACCGAGCTCGAGCAGGTGCATTCGTTCCTGGCGCCGCTGCTCGGCTCGGCCATCGCGCCGACGCTATTCGGCATCGCGCTCCTGTGCTGCGGCCTCAACTCGACCGTGACGGCCACCCTGGCCGGCCAGATCGTGATGGAGGGCTTCATCGACATCCGCCTGCCGGCCTGGCTGCGCCGGCTGACCACGCGCGCGGTCGCGATCGTGCCGGCGGCGATCGTCACCATCTGGTACGGCGAAAAAGGTACCGCGCAGCTCCTGATCCTGAGCCAGGTGATCCTGAGCTTTCAGCTGCCGTTCGCGGTGGTGCCGCTGGTGATGTTCACCGCCGACCGCCGCAAGATGGGCGAGCTCATCGCACCGCGCTGGGTGACGGTGCTGGCGGTGATTGTCGCCGCCATCATCATCGTGCTGAACGTGAAGCTGCTGGTCGATTTCGCCACCGGCTAGCGCATATCCGGCACTAGCCCTCGACCAGCTTCCAGCCGTCGGGCGTGAGCCGCTGCTGCGGCAGGAAGCGGCCCTTGTAATCCATCTTGCGCGAGCCCTGCACCCAATAGCCGAGATAGACGTAGGGCAGCCCCATGCGCCGGGCACGTGCGATGTGGTCGAGGATCATGAAGGTGCCGAGCGAGCGCGGCGCCTCATCCGAATCGAAGAACGAGTAGACCATGGAGAGCCCGTCGGTCAGCACGTCGGTGAGCGCGACCGCGAGCAGCTCGCCGGCGCCGCGGCCGTTGACGCTGCTGTCCGGCCCGCGCCGGCGGTATTCGACCATGCGGGTATCGACATGGCTGTCCTCGATCATCATGGCGAAGTCGAGCACCGTCATGTCCGCCATGCCGCCGTCGCGGTGACGCGCGTCGAGATAGGAGCGGAATACCGAATATTGCTCGGAGGTCGGCACCGCGACCCGCATCTCGCCGACGAGATCGCTGTTGCGCTCCTGGATGCGCCGCATGCTCCGCGTCGGCCGGAAATCCTCCGCCACGACCCGGACCGATATGCAGGCCCGGCAGGCTTCGCAGGCCGGCCGGTAGGCGATCGACTGGCTGCGCCGGAAGCCGCCGTGGGTGAGCAGGTCGTTGAGCTCGGAGGCGCGCTCGCCGACGAGGTGCGTGAACACCTTGCGTTCCTCCTGGCCTGGCAGATAGGGGCAGGGCGAGGGGGCGGTCAGGTAGAATTGCGGGGTGTTGCGCGAATGCTGGGTCACGACGGTCTCGCCCCGGCAGGTTTCCGCATGCCGGCACCCCCAGGATCGCGCGCGCCGCGCATCTCGTCAAATCCCTTGTTTTCCAACGCTTCAGCCGGGAGGGCGTCCCCACCCGCCGCGCAGCGCCTGGGCGCGGGCCGGGTTGTTGATGACGATGGTGCCGGCCAGCATATCGTGCAGCAGCCGCCGGCGATGGTTGAAGAACGCCACCAGGAGGACGAACGGGGTCAGGAACGAGACCGTAAGCCAGTACAGGACGGCATGCACCGCGCCGAGCACGAAGTAGGCCGGCGCCCCGTACCAGGTGCGCATCTCCAGGTCCATCACTCGCATGCCGATGGTCGCCGAGGCCGGGCTGCCGAAGGTCAGGCCGTAGTAGCAAATGGCCCAGATCACGGTTGCCGGATAAACCAGAAAATACAACGCCCAGCCGAGCCCGAGGGTGACGATGCCCAGGATGAAAATGAACACGGCGGCGAATATCACCGGGATGGCGATGATGATGATGTCGATCACGAACGCCATGCAGCGGCGCGCCAGCACGCCTTCGAACAGCTCTGGATTGGCCGCCGGGTCGTACGCATGCGGCTTGAGCTCGATCGACACGCCGATCCGTCTCGGTCCACTGTCGGTCATGGCCGGATACCTCGTTCGGTTCCCTTGCTATCCTCCGAATCCGTCGGCAGATGGAGGTTAGACGGTCTTCAAGCAAGTGGCACGGGCATTTGTGAGGTAGGGTGCGGCCGGTTCCAGCAGCGGAGAGACGTGAGATGAGCGTCACCATCGCCGATATCGAGGCAGCGCGGCGTACGATTGCCGGCGAGGTCCTGCGCACGCCCATGTTGCCGGCGCCCAAGCTGTCGGCGCTCACCGGCGCCGAAGTCTATGTCAAATACGAGAACCTCCAGGTCACCAATTCGTTCAAGGATCGCGGCGCCCGTAACAAGCTCGCCTCGCTCGACGCGGCGGCGCGCGGCCGCGGCGTCATCGCCATGTCCGCCGGCAACCATGCGCAGGCGGTGGCCTATCATGCCGCGCGTCTCGGGATCCCGGCGACCATCGTGATGCCGGTGACCACGCCGTTCGTGAAGGTCGAGGCGACGGAGGCCTGCGGCGCCGAGGTGCTGCTGCACGGCGAGGGCGTGGCCGAGGCGCAGGTGCGCGCGGAGGCGATCGCGCGCGAGCGCGGCCTCATGCTGGTCCACCCCTACGACGACCCGCTTGTCATCGCGGGCCAGGGCACCATCGCGCTCGAGATGCTGGAGGACGTGCCGGACCTCGAGATGCTCGCGATCCCGATCGGAGGCGGCGGGCTGATCGCGGGCAACGCGATCGCGGCGCGCGCGCGCAGACCGCCGATCAAGATCATCGGGGTGGAGGCGGCGCTCTATCCGTCGGTGCGCAACGCGCTCACCGGCGAAAATCGCCCGCTGGGTGGGGCGACCATCGCGGAAGGCATCGCGGTCAAGAATGTCGGGCAGTTGACGCTGCCGATCGTGCGCGAGCTGGTCGCCGAGATCGTGCTGGTCGACGAGGCGCATCTCGAGCGTGCGGTCAACGCCTATCTCACGCTGCAGAAGACCATGGCCGAGGGCGCCGGCGCGGCCGGTCTTGCCGCCATGCTGGCCAGGCCGGAGCTGTTCCGCGGACGCAAGGTCGGGCTGATCCTGTGCGGCGGCAATATCGACCCGCGCATCCTCGCCTCTGTCATGGTGCGCGAACTCGAGCGCGAGGCCCGCATCGTCTCCTTCCGGCTGAACATTCCCGACCGTCCCGGCGTGCTCGGGCATATCGCCACCCGGCTCGGCGAGCTCGGTGCCAACATCCTCGCGGTCGAGCACCGGCGGATGTTCCTCGACGTGCCGGCCAAAGGCGCCAAGCTCGACGTCACCGTGGAGACCCGCGACCAGGCGCACGGCGAGAAAATCTTCCAGGCTCTCGCGGCGGAAGGCTACGAGCCGGCCTGGATCGATGCCGCCAGCGCGATGCAATTGGCCCGATGACCGGACAAAGGGGCCCTTCCGATTCCGGCGTTCTCTCGACATGATCCAGCGGGATTTCCCGAATCAGCCTGACTGAGGGCGAAGTCATGCGCGAGAAGGAACTTCGCATTGCCCTGGTTTGCTTTGGCGGGGTTTCGCTCGCCATCTACATGCACGGCATCAGCAAGGAAATCCTCAAGCTGGTGCGGGCCTCGCGCACGCTGCACGCGATCGCGGATCGCGCCTGGCGCGCGCAAGCCTCATTCTTCGATCTCGCCGACCGGGAAGACCCCGAATACGACACCGAGGAGATCTACTTCGAACTGTTGCGTGAGATCGGTCGCAGCATCGAGCTGCGGACGGTGGTGGATATCATCGCCGGCGCGTCCGCCGGCGGCATCAACGGTACCATGCTGGCGCGCGCCTTGAGCCATGACCTGCCGATGGGGGCGTTGCGCGACCTCTGGCTCAACAACGCCGACGTCGAGGTCCTGCTGGCGCCCGATGCGCGCGCCGGCACCTGGAGCAAGTGGTTCCTCAAGCCGTTCATCTGGCTCGCGAGCAAGGCCACCAGCTTGCGCATGATCAAGGACATGGAGGTGCGCCAGAAGCTGTCATTGTTCGTGCGCTCGCGCTGGTTCAAGCCGCCGCTCGACGGCCGGGTGATGGCCGGCCTGATGTACGACGCGGTGACGTCCATGGGGGCGGTGAAGGACCCGACGAAATCGCTGCTTCCCTCCGGCCAGTCGCTCGACCTGTTCGTCACGCTGACCGACTATTACGGCTATCAGCAGCTCATCCAGATCCACGATCCGCCGCTCATCCATGAGCTCGACCACCACCACATCCTGCACTTCACCTATAACCGGCGATCGAGCGGCGAGGTCGAGAGCGACTTCACCCTGGACAACGCGCCGGGCCTGGCCTTTGCCGCGCGCGCGACCTCGTCGTTCCCCGGCGCCTTCCCGCCGGCCCGCATCGTCGAGATGAACGAGGTGCTGGTCGCGCGCCATGCCAGCTGGCCACGGCGCGCCGAGTTCATCGCCAACAATTTCCCGAACCACCTGCGCGCCGGCATCGATCCGACCACGGCCTCCTTCCTCGACGGCTCGGTGCTCAACAACCGACCCTTCCAGGAGGCGATCTCGGCGATCCACGGCCGGCCGGCCTATCGTGAAGTTGACAGGCGGCTGGTCTACATCGATCCGCATCCGGCGCCGCCGACGGCGCGGCGCACCCACAACATCCCGGGCTTCTTCGCCACCATGCGCGGTGCGCTGTCCGATATTCCGAGCTCGCAGCCGGTGACCGACGAGCTCAGCCGGGTGATCGACTTCAACGAGCAGGTGCGGCGGCTGCGGGCGATCATCGACAGCGCGCGCCCGCAGGTGAGCCAACTGGTAGCGGGCGTCATCACCGCGAGCTTCGATCAGGCAGTATCCACCCACGACCTTCGCGCCTGGCGCGAGCAGGTCAACTCGCACGTGGCGCGCGATGCCGGCTTTGCCTACCAGGCCTATGTCCGGCTCAAGCTCGCGTCGGTGCGCGCCTTCGGCGCGCAGCTGATCGTCAGGCTGCGCGGCGTGCCGGAGCAATCGCCGCTGTCGCGCGTGGTCGCGGAGATCATCGATGCCTGGGCGGTGCGCAAGGGCATCGTCTACGAGCGCGCCGACAGCGAGGCGCTCGAGTTCGAGACCCAGACCGCCGAGCATCTTCCCCCCTGGGTGAAGTATCTCCTGGCCTTCGACGTGAAGTATCGCGAGCGGCGCCTGCACTTCCTGATCGAGGGGCAGAACCGGCTCTATCAGCTGATCGGCCAAGAGCATTTCGCCGGTCTCGATCCCTTCGTGGTGGACGGCCTCAAGCGCGAGTTCTACGGCCGGCTCGACTCGCTGCGGCGCCGGCAGGATCCGAGCTTCTACAGCCGCGAGGTGCGCGACCTGGTGGCGGACATCTTCCCGGCGGCGCCCTCGGCCGGCGAGATCAGGCATCTCGAGAGCTACGCCAAGTCGTTCGTTGAGCAGCACGCCGACAAGATCGACCGATTGATCGAGAAGCTGGCCTTCGAGATCGGGCTCAATGCCAGCACGCGCGAAATCGACGATCTCCTGGCATCGCTCGATCCGGTCGCGTGGCATCCGGAGGCGCGGCGCGAGGTCCTGGTCAACTATCTCGGTTTTCCGTTCTGGGACGTCCTGACGTTCCCCATTACCAGCGCGCGCGACATCGGCGAGCTCAACGAGATCCTGATCGACCGCATCAGCCCGCAGGACGCCCGCGCGCTCAAGGGTTTCGACGGCATCGAGAGCTTGAAGGGCATCGGCTTCGCCCATTTCGCGGCGTTTCTCTCGCGCAGCTACCGCGAGAACGACTATCTGCTCGGCCGCCTGCACGCGCTCGACCGGCTGATCGACATCGTCTGCGACGCCGCCGGCAGCGACGCCATCAAGGACTGCGTCGATGTGCTGGCGCTGAAGAAGCGCGGCTTCGGCCGCATCCTCGATGCCGAGGAGAAGCATCTCACCCACAGCCAGGATCTGATCGCGGCGTTGCGCCGCTGTGTCGGCGCAATCGGGGCGTAGGCCGATCGGCATGCGCGTGGCGGCCCTCGTGCTTTCCCTGGTGATGATCGCGTTGCCGGCCCGCGCGGGCGATTTCGGCGATCCAAAGCCGGTCAGGATCGTCGGCTACCAGGGCCACGCCATGGAGCCGTTCATCTCGCGCGACGGCAAGTATCTGCTGTTCAACAACCTCAACGAGCCGAGCGAGAACACCGATCTGCATTGGGCTCAAGCGCTCACGCCGCTGACCTTCCTGTATTTCGGCAAGATCGCGGGCGCCAATACCGCGGCGCTCGAAGGCGTGCCGACGCTGGACCGCAATGGAACGCTCTATTTTGTCTCGACGCGCAGCTACGAAAAGACGATCTCGACCATTTATCGCGCGAAGTTCGCCGACGGCCGGGCGAGCGACGTCGAATTGGTGGAAGGCGTGTCGCTGAAGAAGCCGGGCATCGTCAATTTCGATGTCGAGATCAGCGCCGATGGACGGTTTCTTTATGGCGTGGACGGCGACCTGACGGGCGGGGCGATCCCCAAGACCGCCGACCTGTTCGTCGCCAGGCGGGTCGGCGATCGCTTCGAGCGTCTGCCCGACAGCGCGAGGATCATGGGCAACATCAACACCGCGGATCTGGAATATGCCGCCGCCATTTCGAATGACGGCCTGGAGCTGTTCTTCACCCGGATGACCCGAGGCCTGTTCGCGCGCAAGCTGACGATCGAGCATGCCGAGCGTACCTCGCCGAGCGAGCCGTTCGGGCCGTCGCGGACCATCTCGGCGATTGCGGGCGTCGTCGAAGCGCCGTCCGTGACCGGCGATGGCAAGGCGCTCTACTATCATCAGAAGGTCGACGGCTTGCATCGCATCTATCGTGTGACCCGGCCCTGAATCCCCCTCGCTCGGCAAGCCGGCCTGTGCAAAGGTTCGCCTGGTCGAGATCGGGAGGATGAGGGGCAATGAAACAACTCGAGAACCGCGTCGCCGTCGTCACCGGCGCGAGCAAGGGCATCGGCAAGGCGATCGCGCGGGCGTTCGCCGCGGCTGGCGCGAGCGTGATGATCGCGGCGCGTAACCGGTCGGACCTCGATGCCGTGGCGGGCGAGATCAAGGGCGAGGGCGGATCGGCGGTGCCGGTGCCCACCGACATCGCGGTCGAGGCGGATATCGTCGCGCTCTTCAAGGCCACGCGGGATCGCTACGGACGGCTCGACATTCTGGTCAACAATGCCGGCATCACGCTCAACAAGCCGACCGACCAGATCCCGTTGCAGGACTGGCGGCGGGTGATCGACACCAACCTGACCGGCGCGTTCCTGTGCTGCCGCGAGGCGCTGCAAATTATGAAGCCGCAGAAGAGCGGCCGGATCATCAATATCGGCAGCATCTCGTCAATCACGCCGCGCGCCAACGGCGCGGCCTATGCCGCGACCAAGCTGGCGCTCGAGGGCCTCACCCGCTCCATCGCGCTCGACTATCGCGAGTTCAACATCGGCGCGTCGATCATCCATCTCGGCGCCACCGCGTCGTCGTGGATGAAGGTCAAGCCGGAGGAGGCCACCGGCCCCGAGTATCACCTGCAGCTCGACGACGTCGGCCGCCTCGCCACGTTCATGGCGTCGCTGCCGCTGGAGGCTAACATGTTCGAGACGACGATATTGCCGATCCAGCAACGTTCGTTCATCGGTCGCGGGTAGCCGGTCGGCAACACCAGCGAGATTGGCCTTCAGTCGAGCAATTCGTTGGCGAGCGCGGACAACATCGGGGGCACCGTCAATCCGAGCGACTTTGCGGTCGTGAGGTTGATGACAAGGTCGAACCGTGTGGGCATGTGCACCGGCAGCTCGCCCGGCTTCTTGCCCTTGAGGATTTCCCCCGCATACCGGCCGACCTGACGATATGCATCGGGAATGCTGGACCCGTAGCTCATCAGGCCCCCGGCTTCGGCATATTCACGCCAGGGATAGCCGGTAGGTATGGCATAGCGGGCCGCAAGTGCCACGAGCTGGGCGCGCCGGGCATTGAAGAATGGATCGGCGTGCACGAGGATTGCGTCCACCCGCTGCTCGACGGCGGAGGCGAATGCCGGCTCGAATTCGACCTCGGTCGCGGCCTTGAGCACCACCAATCGCTGCCCGGTCGTCTGCATGGCGGCCTCGGTGAGCCTTGCCTCGTTGTCGGCGGCGAAGCCGGTCGGATTCACCAAGAGGGCAACGGTCTTGGCACGAGGCACGAGCTGGGTGAGCATCTGCAGCCGCTTCGGCATCAGGTCGGACGTGTAGACTGCGACGCCGGTGAGGTTGCCCTCGGGGCGGCCGAGGTTGGTTACCAGCCCTTCGCCGATCGGATCGGGGCCGCCGATGAAAAGGATCGGCACCGTCGACGTCACGCCCCTTGCCGCCCTGGCCGTTTGCGAGCCTCCGGTCGCCGCGATCACCGAGACCCGGCGACGAACCAGATCGGTCGCCAACTCGGGCAGTCGGGCGTATTGGCCTTCGGCCCACCGATACTCGATCGCGACGTTGCGGCCGACACTATAGCCGCCGTCGTTCAATCCTTGCAGGAACGCCTGCGCTAGTCGGGCAAACGGCTCGGGGAATGCGCTGTTGAGAAACCCGACGACCGGCACCGGTTGCCCTTGCGCGCGCGCACCGCGCGGCCACGCCAGGGCGCCCCCGAGCAGCGTGATGAAAATTCGTCGATCGGGCCGCTCGAGCTTCAAGTGCATGTTCCGGGCGTGGCGACTGCGAAAAGCCTGCAGCACATAGTACACTTAAGTCGCGGCCGACTGGCAGTCGCCCGCGAGCATCTATGCAAGCCGGGGGCCGCGCCGGCAAGCAACGCGGCCTGCGGCCAATCAGCCCGAAAGGCGGCGGCTTTTCGAGCTCATACCTTCGGTAGTTCGGGAAGCTCGTCCAATATCGTGTCGAACTCGGCCTCGGTGAACGCCCGGCAGGTCGAGCTGCGCGTGTTTCCGGCCGATCCGGCCACCAGCGCAAACTTGGCCGCAGTCGTGTCGTCGTCTGCGGTGAAAATGACGAGTAGGTCGGTGCCGCCGCAAGTCACATAGATGTCCTTGATGTTGATATGCAAATTGTTGGCGAGCGCCCGGGCGCTGCTGCGGCGCTTACGCGCGTCCCGGATGTGGCGCATTCCATGGTCCGTCCAACTGAGCGTGCATACGAAGGTCGGCATTCAGTCCTCCTGCTGTACGAGGTCGCCCCGATCCTCACGAAGGCACAATGTGGCGCATCCATCGGTCATGGCGGACACGTCGCAATCTCGCGGCTCGGGGTCGGGCGCGAGGATCAACGGCCGCCACGCTGCGTATCAAGAGGTCGCTCTGTCAATGCCGGTGAGAGCGGCCGGCGGTCGTGCCTCCTGCGATAGGGAGAATCCAATGGGGAAAAGAGTGCCGAGTGGGCAAATCGTCCTCTTGCCGACGTAACCGGAAAAGCGCATCGTAGATGGCACGTCGGATCGACCGAGGAGCGCGCCATGTCGTTGGGAGCGAGGCAGTATCGTGAATTGGCCGAATGCGTCGGCGCCGCTGCGCTGGAATACAAGCAGGGCGACGGTCCACGGTTCGTCCGTCCATGGCGGATGGTCGATCGGTCCGGCCGGGAAACGAAAGAGCTGATTTCCTGCAGTGCCGGCGAATGCGGCTGCGGGATTTCGCCGGACCTGAAATAGGTCGCCGCGCCGCTCGCGCCCAGGCACGACAAAGATCAACAGAGCAGTATCGCGTAGACATGGATCGTCCGTGCGGGCGGCTGATTCATTGTCGAGAAAGATTGCCGGCTTGTGCTAGCGTTCCCGGCCCGGCCCTGGCCGCTCGGGCCGAAACTGGATTTCTCGACGTGCCGCGATGAGAATCTGCATCATCGGCAAGTACCCGCCCATTCAGGGCGGGGTAAGCGCGCGAACCTACTGGAGCGCGCATGGGCTGGCGGCGCGCGGGCACGAGGTTCACGTCGTCACCAACGCCAAGGAGGTGCGTCCGCCGTTCCGCATGCACATGCGCCCGCAGGATTGGGCGCGCTGCGCGGGCGACTACGGCGCAGGCTCGGTGACGGTGCATTGGACCGATCCTATAGACCGCACGCAGTCCTACATTCCGATGGCGAGCCCCTTCGTGTCCAAGCTCGCCGCGACAGCCGCGCAGGTTCACGCCGAGCGTCCGTTCGACGTCGTCTTCTCGTTCTACATGGAGCCCTACGGGGTCGCCGGTCATCTAGCGGCGCAGATGACCGGCGTGCCGCATATCGTCCGCATGGCCGGCAGCGACGCCGGCCGCCTCTGGCATCATCCCCAACTCGAGGCGCTCTACGACCATGTGCTGCGGTCCGCCGAGCTCGTGATCATTCGCGGCGCGGTGGCGGAGCGCGCGATCGCGCGCGGCGTCGCTTCCGAGCGCATCGCGCCCGATGGCGGGCTCTCGGTCTCGGAGGATCTGTTCAATCCGGCCGGACCGGCCCTCGACCTCGCGGCGATGCGCAGCGAGGTCGCCGCCGATCCCGACCTGCGCGATCTGCTCTGGGGCAATTTTCGCGGCGACCGTCCTTACTTCGGCCTCTGCGGCAAGCTCGGCGAGCAGAAGGGCACCTTTGCGCTGCTCGCCGCCATGCACCGGCTCAAGCGCGCCGGACTGGACGTCGGGCTGGTGGCGCTCGCGCATGGGCCGCCGAGCGTCGAGGAGGCGTTTCGCGAGCGGGCGCGCGAGCTGGGCCTGGTCGGTCGCATCCTGCAGCTGCCGTTCGTGCCGCATTGGCGGATGCCGGAGTTCCTGCGTGGCTGTCTCGCGGTCTGCTGCCTGGAGCAGGACTTCCCGATCGTGTTTCACGCGCCGATCATTCCGCGCGAAGCGCTGCTGTGCGGATCGTGCCTGGTCGCCTCGACCGAGCTGATTCGCAAGCTGCCCGGCCATGAGCGGTTGCCGGATGGCTATGGCTGCGTCGCCATCAAGGATGTGAACGACGTCGAGGCGTTGAGCGAGCGGCTCGCCGCGATCGTGAGGGACCCGGGGCCGGCGGCGGCTATGGGCGAGCGGGGACGCGAGTTTGCGTGCGAGGTGCAGCGCGACCTGGGCTTTCCGGAGCGGCTCGAGCAGATTCTCACCGCGGCGGCCGCGCGCAATCCCATGGCCGCATCCGCCGGCAGCCGCGCCGACAGCGACACGGGCGATGGCCGCTTCAGGCTGACCCGGCTCGCCGCGGCGTCGCTCGCCGACGAGGGAACGCCGCAGATGGACGTCGCCGACCTCGCGGGCGCGTGCGCCGTGCTGGCCGCGCTCGAGCGGAGGATCAACGCAGGCCGCGTGAAGCTGCGCCCCCTCGTCCCGGCGGTCGATGCCGAGATCGCCGTGGCGGCCGCGGAGAGCGAAAGGGAAGACGCCGAGACCGCGACGCCTGGCGATCCGCTGTTTCGGCTGCAGATGAGGCGCTGGGCCATCGACAGGGGGGATGTCGCCGCCTTGGTGCCGGTGCGCGACCCGCGCATCCGGCTGCTCAAGTTCGACTACGACGTCGCAGCTTTCATGAGCGTGCGAACCGCCGCGGATATTCCCGCCAAGCCGCGCAAGCAGCCGAGCTATATTGTGGTTTTTTCCGGCTCCGGCGAGAGGCGGCAGGCCGATCCGCTCGTCGTCGACGCCTTGACGGCGCGGCTGCTCGAGCTCAGCGATGGAACGCGCACCGCCGCCGGCGTCATCGAGGCGCTCGATGGCGAATTCGGTCGCGCAGCGACGAAGGACACGCTCGGATGGATCGAGAACCTGTTCGTGCGCGGGTTGCTCGGATTGCAGGAGGTCGATCCGCCGCGGCGGCGGGCGGGGGCGGCGTCGTCACGGCGTCGGTGAGGACGGCCAGCGCAGGCACTCGACGAGACCGCGCCCCATGATCCATTCGAGATCGCCGGGAGAGAGAAAATCGAGCTCCTCGGTGAAATGGGTCACCACTTGGCGGAGAGTGCAGGACTTCGGCACGCGGGTGATATCGCTGCCCCAGAAACAGCGGCGCGGCCCGAACGCCGCGATCACGCGGCGCAGCGGCTCGCGCAGGTTCCGGAACGGGTAGGGCTCGGTGGAGAAGCAGGGCAGCGCCGACACCTTGACGAATACGTTGGCATGCCGCGCCAGCGCGTTGATCCGTTCCACCGCGGGCAGCGTCTCGGCATCGATGGTCGCGCGCGCAAACCCCATGTGATCGACGATGACGCGCAGCTTGGGATGCCGCGCCGCGATCTCGCCGATCTGCGCGAGCCGTTCCGGGGCATGCACCATGACAGGAATCTCGTGCCGCTCGGCCTCCGGCCAGAACCAGTCGGCGGTGCCGTCGGTCAGCCATGGCCGGTCGGCGTCGCGGTGGAAGGTCAGCCGCACGCCGAGCATGCCGGGCTGCTTGCGCCAGCCCGCGATTAGGTCGCGAGCTTTACCGTTCTCGACGGGAAAGCGCCCCATCACGGCAAAGCGGCCGGGATAGGCCTGCACGGCGTCCAATGCGTAATCGTTGCGCGGGCCTTCGATCGAGGGCGGCACCAGGATGGCGCGGTCGATGCCGGCGCGATCCATGTCGGTCGCGAGCTCTTCGCAGCGGTAGGGTGAGTTCTCCCGGCCGTCGCGAAGGAGCGGCCGGTCCGGCCGGTCGGGCGGCCAAATGTGCACCTGCGAGTCGACAATCAGCATCTCATTGACCCGAGTTATCGCACGCTCGTACCAATGCGTTCGGACCGCACTGTTGGTCCGTTCGGATCTTCCCGATTGATCGAGAAGAAGATGATTTCTACGCGACCGACGAGGTTCTCGAACGGCACGTAGCCGACTCCACCGTTTTCTGGCCGGACACGACTGTCAGTCGAATTGTCGCGATTGTCTCCCATCACGAAATAATGCCCGGCGGGGACCTGATAGACCGGAGTATTGTCGTAGAAGCCGTTGCCGACCAGGTCGAGAGTGACGTGGCTGACGCCGTTCGGCAACGTCTCGCGCCACTGTTTCGTGCGCGTGGTCCGGGCGCCGTCAGACTCGATGAAATCCGCGATGCGCTCCTGCTTCACTGGCTGTCCGTTGATGTTGAGCACGCCGCCGATCATCTGGATGGTGTCGCCGGGCAGTCCGACGACCCGGTGCACATAGTCGGTCGAAGGGTCTCTCGGCAGGCGGAACACGACAAGGTCGCCAAGCCGTGGCCCTGACCCGAAAACCCGCCCAGAAAACAGCCGCGGCGGCGAGAACGGCAGCGAGTAGGGTCCGTAGCCGTAGGAGTATTTCGATACGAGAATATAGTCACCTACGAGAAGGGTCGGCATCCCGGACCCGCTGGGTATGCTGAAAGGCTGGAAAAGAAACGTCCTGATCATCAGCAAGATCGGCAGGAGCAGCACGCCCCCGACAATAGCCAGCAATGAGAGCCATCCGCCAGAACGTGGTGGCGGCGCCTTATCTTGAGCGAATGTCATGGCCGACCCGGTGAATGGAGGAAGGCTTTTAGAAAATTGCCCCCGGCCGATCCGGGTCGTTTCTTAGGGATTCTTCCGCAACTTCTCCGCCACGCGCGGCGCAAAATAGCTGAGCACGCCGGCGGCGCCGGCTCGCTTGAACGCGATCAGGCTTTCCATCATCGCCTTCTCGCCGTCGAGCCAGCCGTTCTGTGCGGCCGCCATGATCATGGAATATTCGCCCGACACCTGATACGCGAAGGTCGGCAGGCCGAAGGCGTCCTTCACGCGCCGCAAGATGTCGAGATAGGGCATGCCGGGCTTGACCATCACCATGTCCGCGCCTTCGGCGATGTCGAGCTCGACCTCGCGCAGCGCCTCGTCGGTATTGGCCGGGTCCATCTGATAGGTGCGCTTGTCGCCGGTCAGCGTGGCGGAGGAGCCGACCGCATCGCGGAACGGGCCGTAGAACGCCGAGGCATATTTGGCGGCATAGGCCATGATCGAGACGTCGGTGAAATCGGCCGCGTCGAGTCCGGCGCGGATCGCGCCGACGCGTCCGTCCATCATGTCGGAGGGCGCGATGACGTCGCAGCCGGCCTCGGCCTCGACCAGCGCCTGCTTGACTAGGACCTCGACGGTCTCGTCGTTGATGATGGTGCCGTCGCGCAACAGCCCGTCATGGCCGTGGCTGGTATAGGGATCGAGCGCCACATCGCAGAGCACGCCGACCTGCGGCACCTCCTTCTTGATCGCGCGTATGGCGCGGCAGACCAGATTGTCCGGGTTGAGCGCCTCGCTGCCGTCCTCGTCGCGCCGCTTGGGGTCGGTATAGGGAAAGAGCGCAAGGCAGGGGATGGCGAGCTTCGCCGCCTTCTCGGCGTCGCGCACGGCCTCATCCACCGACAGCCGCTCGACGCCGGGCATGGAGGTGACCGGCACGCGCGTCTTGGTGCCGTCGACCAGGAACAGCGGCCAGATCAGGTCGTCGGCGGTCAGCACGTTCTCGGCGACCATGCGCCGCGACCACTCCGCCTTGCGGTTGCGGCGCGGGCGGGTGGTGAGGTCGAGGCGGGTGGCAGGCTTCGCTTCCACCGGCGCAAGACGGGCTTCGATCGGGCGGCCGTATTTGATCGCCATGGCGGCACTCCGGGCTGACAGCGGTCCCTTTTAGCCCTTCCGGGAAATGCCCGCTACTAGCTCGGAAAGATGGCTGCGTTGACGGGCTTTTCCGCTCCCTCTATCGGTCTCCGGGTAACGGGATCGCCGGAATGGACTTCGACCTCAGCGAGGAACAACGCGCCATCCAGGATACCGCCCGCGCCTTTGCGCGCGACGAGATGATGCCCTTTGCGAAGGCTTGGGACGAGGACGAGATCTTCCCGGCCGATACGTTGCGCGCCGCCGCCGCGCTCGGCTTCGGCGGCATCTATGTGGGCGCTGATGTCGGCGGCTCGGGGCTGTCGCGGCTCGACGCCACGCTGATCTTCGAGGAGCTGGCGCAGGGCTGCCCGTCGACCGCCGCCTACCTGTCGATCCACAACATGGTGGCGTGGATGATCGACGCCTATGGCGGCGCCGATCTGCGCGCGCGCTTTCTCCCGGATCTGTGCAGCATGGCCAGGTTCGCGAGCTACTGCCTGACCGAGCCCGACTCCGGCTCCGACGCCGCGAGCCTGAAAACGCGCGCGGCGCGGCAGGGCGGCCACTACGTGCTCGACGGCAGCAAGGCATTCATCTCCGGCGGCGGAATGTCCGACGTCTACCTGGTGATGGCCCGGACGGGGGAGGGCGGGCCGCGCGGGATCTCCTGCTTCCTGGTGGAGAGCGGCACGCCCGGGCTCTCCTTCGGTGCCAAGGAGAAGAAGCTCGGCTGGCATTCGCAGCCGACCGCCATGGTGATCTTCGAAGGGTGCCGCGTGCCGGCTGCGAACCGCGTCGGCGCCGAGGGCGACGGCTTCAAGATCGCCATGAGCGGCCTCGATGGCGGCCGGCTCAACATCGCCGCCTGCTCGCTCGGCGGTGCGCAATTCTGCCTCGAGCGCACCATCGCCTACATGAAGGAGCGCAAGCAGTTCGGTACCCGGCTTGCCGACTTCCAGGCGCTCGGCTTCCGGGTCGCCGACTATGCGACCGAGCTCGAAGCCGCGCGCCTGATGCTGCATCGCGCCGCGGCCGCGCTCGATCAGCGCGCGCCCAACGCCACCAGGCTTGCAGCCATGGCCAAGCGGCTTGCCACCGACACCGGCTTCGACGTGGTCAACGGCTGCCTGCAGCTGCACGGCGGCTATGGCTATCTGCGCGACCATCCCATCGAGCGGGTATTGCGAGACCTGCGCGTGCACCAGATTCTGGAAGGCACCAACGAAGTGATGCGGCTGATCGTCAGCCGGGATCTTCTGGGAAATTGATCCCGGCAACACAGGGAGCATTTGCATGATCCCCGAAACCTTCATGGCGAAGGAGCTCGCGCTGACGACCGCCGCGCTCTTCACCGGCGCGGCGTCCTACATCAATGTGGCGGAGCAGCCGGCAAGGCTTGGCCTCGACAACAAGGCGCTGCTCGCGCAGTGGAAGCCGAGCTACGCGAATGGCTTTGCCATGCAGGCGAGCCTGGCGCTCGCCTCGGCGCTGTTCGGGCTCCTGGCATTCTGGTTCACCCGCGATTGGCGCTGGTTTGCCGGCGCGGCGCTGATCTTCGTCAACTGGCCCTACACGCTGCTGGTGATCCTGCCGGTCAACAAGCGGCTGGAGGGGACGCCGCCGGACGCCGCCAATGCGGAGACCCGCGCATTGATCGAGACCTGGGGCCGGCTGCATGCCGGGCGCAGCGTGCTCGGTTTGGCCGCCATGCTGGTCTATCTGTGGGCGATCGCTGGAATCTAGGCTGCCACCGCCCGCTCCATGGCGACCTCGGCCTCGAGGCTCTCGACGTCGCGGAAGATCGAGGCGACTGCGAGGACTCGGCCGCCGCGCTTGAAGCGCAGCAGGCAGTCCTTGGCCGCGATGTCGCCTTCGACGGCGATTTCGTCCCATTTTTCGGCATGGCCGACATAGTTGATCGGGATGTCGTAGTGCTGGCTCCAGAAGAACGGGACGGCGCTGAACTTCTCGCGCTCGCCCAGCATGTTGAGCGCCGCCGTCTGTCCCTGGCGCTCGGCCACGACCCAGTGCTCCACGCGGATGTTCTCGCCGGTAGGCGGATCCGGCCAACGCGCAATGTCGCCGGCCGCGTAAATCCCCGCCGCGCTGGTCTCCAGATATTCGTTGACCGCTACGCCGCGGTCGAGCGTGAGGCCGGCCTTCTCGGCGAGCGCCAGGCGCGGCCGCACGCCGACGCCCACCACCACGAGGTCGGCGTCGAGCGTTGCACCGCCCTTGAGCTTGACCCGCTTGCCGTCGATCGCGGTCGCGGTCTCCTCCAAGTGGAACACGACGCCATGTTCCTCGTGCAGCGACCGCACGAATTTTCCCATGTCGGGCCCGAGGATGCGTTCCATCGGGGTCTTTTCCGGTGCCACCACGTGCACCTCGATCTCGCGGGCGCGCAGTGACGCCGCGACTTCGAGGCCGATGAAGCTCGCGCCGATGACGACCGCGCGCTTGGCGTTGTTCGTCGCCGCGATGATCGCCCGGGAGTCGGCGAGCGAGCGCAGCGTGTAGACGTGGGGCTGATCCGCTCCCGGAATGGGCAGCCGCACCGGTTCGGCGCCGGTCGCCAGCAGCAGCCGGTCGTAGGGGA
>Ga0126382_10000009_pt1 | contig 60768 bp, 53 predicted proteins | sample PanSoiMetPlot_30_FD_92548 | JGI IMG/M metagenome (GOLD analysis project Ga0126382, IMG submission 92548) | Tropical forest soil microbial communities from Panama - MetaG Plot_30 | ecosystem: Environmental > Terrestrial > Soil > Tropical forest > Bulk soil | place: Panama | collected 2016-02-17
AATGGTGGGCGCTGTAGGGATTGAACCTACGACCTCTCCCGTGTGAAGGGAACGCTCTCCCGCTGAGCTAAGCGCCCGCACCGGGGGCAGGGTTTAAGGCAGCAGGCGACCAAGTCAAGCGACTAGCTCAACCGGTCCCGTGAACGACCGGCCCGAAGGCCCGCAATTTCGGCATCTAGGCGCGTGTCGGCTGGGGAACGCGCGAGGCGCGGCCCTGCAAGGCGCGAATGCGGTCGGCGAGGCTACCCTTCGACTCCGTGCTGCCCGGCGCGATGGATGGCGTACCACTTCCGTTGGTCGCAGCGGGCGCCTCCGCCGGCCGGCCGGTGTCGGCGCTAAGGATGGTATCGATCGGCGATTCCGGACCTTCGAGCGTCGCGGTCAGCCGTGCCACCTCGGCCGCCACGTCGTTGATGCGCTCGCGCAGCACGGCGTTTTCCATGCGCTCGTTCGCCCAGGCGTTTTCGGCGTCGCGTTTCATGGCCGCGATGTCGCGCTGTAGCTTGGCGCGCTCTTCGTGGGATTGCTTGAGCTGGTCTTCCACCAGCGCCTTCTCGGCCCTGACGGCGTCGGTGGCTGCGAGGTGGCGGGTTTCGGCCTTGGCCAGCTCGGCGCGAACATCGGCTTCGACTTTCTGGGCGACGGCCGCGTCGTTGCGTGCCCGGTCCGAGGCGAATTCGCGATCCGCCAGGAAGCGTCCCTGCTCGTCGAGCCGGGCGGTGAGCTCCTGGACGCGGCGGCCGAGCACCTCGGCCTCGGTGGTCTGCACGATGATCTGACGTTCGAGCTCGCCGACCCGGTTGGCATGCTGGTCGGCTTTGGTGCGCTCTTCCCCCAGCATCTGGCTCGACATGTCGACCTCGGTGGTCTTGTTCGTGAGCCGTTCGCGAAGCTCCTTGGTCTCTTTCTCAAAGCCGACGATCTGGTTCTTCAACGCCTCGCTCTGCGCGCGCAAGGCCACCAGCTCGACGCGCTGGCTGTCGCCGGTGACGGTGCTTTCGTGAAAGTTGGAGCTGGTCTGGTTCAGCTCCGCCTGCATGACCGCGAGCATACGTTGGGCTTCCTCCAACGTGCCGGTTTTTGCCGCCAGCTCGGCCCGCATGCTTTCGAGGTCCTCGGTGAGCTGCTTTTCCTTCGCTTCAAGCGCGAACAGCGCCGCGGTCTTTTCGCCGAGCTCGAGCTTGAGGCGACCGACCGCTTCACTCTTCTTGCCGATTTCGGCAAGCTGGTTCGTGGTCTTGGCCTTCATCTGCTCGACGCTCATTTCGAGCCGGCGCGTGGACATGGCGAACTCGGCGCGCAGCTGATCCTTGTCGGCCTGGATTTCAGCCATCGAAAGCGGGGTCAGCGCTTCCAGCCGCCGCATGGTGAGGCGCACGGCGCGCGCATGAACCAGGGGGATGACGCCGATGACGAGCAAGCCCGCGACAAGGACCCCGATCCCGACAAACATGATCGGTTCGATCATGACGCCTCCTGAACCACATCAACTGATTTTTTACCAGAATGCCACGGCCGGCCGCGCGCTTCCAGCGCGGGCAATGGTTAACCTAAACCTGGGAGGGAGCGAAATAGCGAAATAACGAACAGCGAATGGGGAATAACGGGGGTGTCTCGCCCCGCCCCTTGTTCGCCAGTCGCGTTCAGAACGGGTTCCGGGTCAGAACGGGTTCCAGGTCGCGTTCGGCGTGAACTTCAGGTAGCCGACATTGGCGCCGAGGCGGAAGCCGACGCCGGTGCGGATCGGAACCACGACGATATTGTTGAACGTCAGCGCCGTCATTCCGAGGCCCCCGACGAAATAGGCCGATCCGTCGATGCCCGCGAAGCGCTGGTAGATCGCATCGGTCGCCGGCAGGCTGTAGATCAGCATCATCGTGCGGGCGCCTTCGCCGCCGAAATCGAAGCCGACCGAGGGCCCTTGCCAATAGACCCGCAGGTCGCCGGCATTCTTTGTATAAAGAGTGCCCTCGCCATAGCGCAGCCCCGCGACCACGGCGCCGCCGGCCTCCTGGCCGAGCACATAACCGTTGGGCAGACCCCATTGGCTTCCCGCGCGCTCGACGATCTGCGCCAGCCCGCGCGAGACGCTGCCGAAGAAGCGATGGCCGGCGTCGACGATCTCGTTCGAGGAATAGTGCTGGCTCTGCGGCTGCTGTTGCTGGTAGCCCGGCTGCTGCTGATAGCCCGGCTGCTGCTGGTAGTTCGGTTGCTGTTGATAATTCGGTTGCTGCTGATAGTTGGGCGGGGGCTGCTGATAATTCGGCTGCTGCTGATAGTTCGGCGGCGGATTGCCCTGCGCGCTGGCGGGCGCTGCCAAGGGGGCGCTGCCCAGGCCGGCGAGGACGAGAACGAGGGCGATGGTCCGCATCACGGCGCGCATCGAGTGCTCCTTGGCGATCGAGGGGTCGGTTCCGCTTAACCCGTTGGACACGGAGTTACCTTAGCTTTGCGGCCAAACCGCAACCGATTCGCCGCATCATCGGCAAGACTATGACCGCACCGCGGCGTCCACGAAAGCCTCGCCCCGTGCTGTCCCGGCGGGGGTTCCTCGCCGCCGCTGTCATCGGGATCCAGACCCCCGGTTCGGTGGTCCGGGCAGCGACCACCGAGCAGATCGTCACCAACCGACATAACGGAGTGGCGATCAACGGCTTCGACCCGGTGGCTTATTTCCTCGACGGCACGGCCACTCTGGGAAAGGACGCGATCGAGCACACCTTTGCCGGCGTGGTCTGGCGCTTTCACAACGAAGGCAATCTCGCCGTCTTCATTGCCGACCCGGACGCCTATATCCCGCGCTTCGGTGGCTATGACCCCGTCGGGGTCGCCCGCGGGGTGGCGGTGCCCGGCGATCCCCGGCTGTGGGTCCTGTCCAACGATCGGCTCTATCTCTTCTGTTCTCCGGAAGCACGCAACAACTTTGCCGGCGATGCGCGCCGCGTACTTACAACTGCAGATAGAAAATGGCCGGCCGTGCAGCTCACATTGTCGCCATGAGCCTCACAGGCCGAAACGCGCGGGCGCCGAAGGATCGCCCCACGCCACGAACGCCGCCACGCGGAAATCTTCGGCCGCTCGGCCGTAGCTGAGCGGCGCGCCGTCCGGTGCGGTCACCGTTCCGCCCGCCGCCATCAGCACGGCATGGCCGGCGGCCACATCCCACTCACAGGTGGTCGAGAGCCGCGGATAGACGTCGGCGGTGCCTTCAGCGAGCTGACAGAACTTGACCGCCGACCCGCGTCCGAGCCGCTCGGCGACCGGCAACCGTGCGAGCAGCGCTTCGGTCTGCGAATCAAGATGTGAGCGGCTCACCGCGGCGATGAGCCCTTGTTGCGGGCACGGTCGCGTCCGAATCGCGACGCATTCCCGGGCAGCGGCGGCCGGCGCTCCCGGCGGCAGCCGCAGGCGCTCGGCGCCGCGGCCCTCGATCCCGCGCCACAGCACCCCCTGCGCCGGCGCCGAGACGATGCCGAGACGTGGACGACCGCCGGTCACGATCCCGATGTTGACGGTATATTCATCCCGACCGGCGAGCAGCTCACGGGTCCCGTCGAGGGGGTCGACCAGGACGAAGCTGCCTGGAAGGTCGGCAGGTCGGACCTCGCAGACGGCCTCTTCCGAGACGACTGCCACGCCCGGCAGCACGTGCGCCAGGCCCTCGAGAATCGCCGCCTCGGCGGCATGGTCGGCGGCGGTCACCGGCGAAGAATCGGCCTTCCGGCGGGCATCGAGCGAGCCGGTGCAGGCCGCCAGGATGGCCGCGCCCGCCTGCGAGATGACGGTCGTGAGCGCGTCGAGCAACCGTTCGTCCAGGGCTCCGCCGATATCGCCGTTCTTTATCAAAGCTGCTGGCTCCTCGACTGTCGACACAGCTCATGTGACTCCCGTCAGGTCAAGTCTTGGCAGGCCGCGCGGCCGCGGTGTATCACGTCGCGCCACGATCCTGAGTCGCGCGCTAGTGTGGCGGATTTGACGTTCCTACCAGCGGTGCCGCGAGTGCTTTGTAGGAACGTCAACTCCAAAGCCACACTAGAAACCAGATGGGGCCGCTAGTGTCCCTTTGGTTCCGACGTTCGTAAGCGCACGTGCGGCTACAGGATACGAACGTCGGAACCGGGACACTAGCCACTCACGGTTCCGCTCAGCCGAACGCTTGCCACCGGAGACGCCCGCATGTCCGCAGCCGTTGCCCTCGATGCGCTCGATCTCGCCGCGCTCCTCTGCTCGCGGGTCTGCCACGATCTGATCAGCCCGACCGGCGCGATCGTGAACGGGCTCGAAGTGCTGGAAGAAAAGGAAAGCGACGAGGAAACCAGGACGTTCGCGCTCGACCTCATCAAGAAAAGTGCAAGAACGGCCTCGGCGCGCCTGCAATTCTGCCGGCTCGCCTTCGGGGCGGCCGGCTCTGCCGGCGCGCAGATCGATCTCGGCGACGCCCAGACCATGGGACGCGCCTTTATCGAGGACGGCAAGATCAAGCTTGCCTGGAACCTGCCGCGGGCGTTCCTGCCGAAAAACCGGGTCAAATTGTTGCTGAACATGCTGATCATCGCCGGCCAGACCGTGCCGCGCGGCGGCACGCTCACTGTAGATCCGATCGGGGAAGGGGAGAGCATGGGATTCCGCATCGTCGCGGCCGGCCTCAACGCCCGCATCCCGCATGCCGTCCAGGCCCTGCTCGAGGGAACGTCGGAGAACGGCTCGGTTGATGCGCACGCGATTCAGCCGTTCTATACCGGCCTGCTCGCCCGCGCCTGCGGCCTCAAGGTCGCGCTCGAAACCGAAGGCGATACGGTCACGGTCACGGCCAGCTAAATCTCCCTTTTCGCAGATCATTCCTGTGAAGGCGGCGACGCGCGGAAATGCGCGTCCTGCCGTACGAAGTCGCATTCCCTAACGCAAATTAACGAATGGCGACTCCGATTGTGCTGCAACCAAAATTAAACCGTTTGGCAACAAACTGGGCCGCTTCCAACCGTCGTCGCTGTGGTTCCTGCCAGGGCCGCGAGTCGGCCGGTTGCCTGTTGCGTCGAAAGCGACCCAATTCCATGGACGAACTGCTGCGGGAGTTCCTGACGGAGACGGGCGAAAGCCTGGACGTCGTCGACGTGGAGCTGGTGCGCTTCGAGCAGGAGCCGAACAACACCAAGATCCTCGACAACATCTTTCGCCTCGTCCACACCATCAAGGGAACCTGCGGCTTCCTCGGCCTGCCGCGCCTCGAGGCGCTGACCCACGCCGCTGAGACCTTGATGGGCAATTTTCGCGGCGGCAACAAAGCCGTCACCGGCGAGGCCGTCACGCTGGTACTGGCGACCATCGACCGCATCAAGGCATTGCTCGACGAGCTCGAGCACAATCAGGCCGAGCCGGTCGGTAATGACGGCGACCTGATCGCCGAGCTCCAGCGCATGTCCGCCGAAGCCTCGGCACGGCCGGCGCCGGTGACGGACGCGCCCGCTGTCAAGGCCGAGGTGCCGGCCGCCTCCGCGCTGGCCGGCGACATCCCGGCCGAGGCGATGGAGCGGGCGCGCCGCATGGTCAGTGCGACGCAGGCGGGCAAGCCCCAGGCGCCGTCGGCCGCGCACACTCTCGAGCCCAAAGCCGAACCGAAGAGCGGGGCGCTCCGGCGCGCCGCTGCGGCGGACAAGCCGGAAACGACGGTCCGCGACGACGATCGTCCCGACAGCAAGGTCGCGAGCCAGTCGATCCGCGTCCATCTCGACACCCTCGAACACCTCATGACCATGGTCTCGGAGCTGGTGCTCACCCGCAACCAGCTCATCGAGATTGTGCGCCGGCACGAGGACTCCGAGTTCAAGGCCCCGCTGCAGCGGCTCTCGAACGTCACCGCCGAGCTGCAGGACGGCGTGCTCAAGACCCGCATGCAGCCGATCGGCAACGCCTGGCAGAAGCTGCCGCGCATCGTGCGCGATCTGTCCACCGAGCTCGGCAAGCCGATCGAGCTCGAAATGTACGGCGCCGACACCGAGCTCGACCGCCAGGTGCTCGATCTCATCAAGGATCCGCTGACTCACATGGTCCGCAACTCCGCCGACCATGGGCTCGAACTGCCGGTGCAGCGGCTCGCCGCCGGCAAGCCCGAGCGCGGCACCGTGAAGCTCTCCGCCTGCCACGAGGGCGGCCATATCATCATCGAAATCTCGGACGACGGGCGTGGCCTCGACACCGAGCGGATCAAGGCCAAGGTGCTGGCCATCGGGCTCGCCTCCGAAGCCGAGATCGAGCGGATGACCGAGGCGCAGGTGCAGAAGTTCATCTTCGCACCCGGCTTCACGACCGCCGATAAGGTCACCAGCGTGTCGGGCCGCGGCATCGGCATGGACGTCGTGCGCGCCAATATCGATCAGATCGGCGGCACCATCGACGTGAAATCGGTCGCCGGGCGCGGCACGACCTTCACCATCAAGATTCCGCTTACGCTCGCCATCGTCTCGGCGCTGATCGTGGAGGCGGCGGGTGACCGCTTCGCAATCCCGCAACTCGCCATTCTCGAGCTGGTGCGGGTGCGCAGCAATTCCGAGCACCGCATCGAGCGCATCCGGGACGCAGCCGTCCTGCGGCTGCGCAATAAGCTGCTGCCGCTCGTTCACCTGAAAAAGCTGCTCAAGATCGACGAGCCCGATGCCGCCGATGCCGAAAGCGGCTTCATCGTGGTGACGCAGGTCGGCAGCCAGATTTTTGGCATCGTGGTGGACCGCGTCTTCCATACCGAAGAGATCGTCGTGAAGCCGATGTCGAGCCGGCTTCGCCACATCGCGATGTTCTCCGGCACGACCATCCTCGGCGACGGCTCGGTCATCCTGATCATCGATCCCAACGGCGTCGTGCACGCCATCGGCATGGCCGAGAGCGAGCGGCGCGCCGCGGAGGACGAGCGCGCGGCGGCAGGGCAGGAGACGGCGACCGAGTCGATGCTGGTGTTCCGCGCCGGCTCGCCCAACCCGAAGGCGGTTCCGCTGTCGCTGGTCACCCGGCTCGAGGAGATCGACGCCCGCACGATCGAGACCTCGAGTGGCCGGCCGCTGGTGCAATACCGTGGCCAGCTCATGCCGCTCGTCCCGGCCAACGACGACGTGCGCGTCAAGACCAGCGGCACGCAGCCGGTGCTGGTGTTCTCCGACGACGAGCGCTCCATGGGCCTGGTGGTCGACGAGATCGTCGACATCGTCGAGGACCGCCTCGACATCGAGGTCGCCAGCGAGCAGGCGGGCCTCATCGGCTCGGCTGTCATCAAGGGCCAGGCCACCGAGATCATCGACATCGCACATTTTCTTCCGCTGGCATTCGAGGATTGGCGCAGCTGGAAGGAGCGGGGCGCCGACAAGGCGACGCGCAGCGTGCTCCTGGTCGACGACGCGCCGTTCTTCCGCAACATGCTGGCGCCGGTGCTCAAGGCCGCCGGCTATTCCGTCACTTCGGTCGAATCGGCGGCGCTGGCGCTGGCGGTGCTCGAAAGCGGCCGACGTTTCGACGTCGTCATCACCGATCTCGAAATGCCGGGGATGGACGGCTTCGAGCTGGCGTCGGCGGTGCGCGGAAATCCCCACACCGCCGATGTGCCGATCATCGGGCTGTCCTCGCTGGTCTCGGCGGAGGCGATCGAGCGCGGCAAGCGGGTCGGCCTGCACGATTACGTCGCCAAGTTCGATCGCCAGGGTCTGATCGCGGCGCTCAAGGAGCAGACCGCCGATCTCAATCGCGCGGCATGAGCGGGATGAACGCATGAACGCAGCGAGCGAAAACGTCGAATTCGTCACCGCGACGGTGGGCGGCCAGCTGTTCGGCCTGCCGATCTGGCGCGTGCAGGACGTTTTCAAGCCGGAGGGGCTGACGCGGGTGCCGCTCTCCGCGCCCGAGATCGCGGGCCTGCTCAATCTGCGCGGGCGGATCGTCACGGTCGTCGATCTGCGGCGCCGGCTCGATTTCGATGCGCAAGAGCGCGCCGACGGGCTGCTCGCGGTCGGCATCGAGCACAAAGGCGAATCCTATGGCCTGCTGATCGAAAGCATCGGCGAGGTGCTGAAGCTGTCGGCCGCGAGCCGCGAGGACAATCCGGTCAATCTCGACCCTCGTCTCGCGCAGGTATCGGCGGGCGTGCACCGGCTCGATGGCAGGTTGCTGGTCGTTCTCGACGTCGATCGCGTGCTCGACGTCGGCCCCGTCGCGCAGGCCGCGTGAGCCGCGGCAGCGAATGCGGACAGGGAATGCGGAGTGTCGGTTGCAGGTATGGGGTGCAAGCGGCGGGAAACGTGAAGCGAGGATGTGATGAAGAGCTGTTTGGTAGTGGATGATTCGAGCGTGATCCGTAAGGTCGCACGCCGAATTCTCGAGGGACTCGAGTTCGCAATTGTCGAGGCCGAGGATGGCGAGCAGGCGCTAGATGCCTGTCGCAGCCAGATGCCCGACGCGGTGCTGCTGGACTGGAACATGCCGAAGATGGACGGCTACGAGTTCCTGCGCGTGCTGCGCCGGCTACCCGATGGTGATCGTCCGAAGGTCGTGTTCTGCACCACCGAGAACGACGTCGCTCACATCGCCCGCGCGCTGCACGCCGGCGCCAACGAGTACATCATGAAACCTTTCGACAAGGACATCGTCGAAGCGAAGTTTCAGGAAGTCGGGCTGCTCTGAGTGTCCGCCCGACCACATGATCTCCTCCGAAGAGCCCGCAACTTTTCGGGATCGCAGCTGTTCGCGGTCGTTCCGTAGCGTCGAGAAATGGCGTATTCGCGATGAGTGTTGCCGTCGCCGCACTATCTTCCAGCTCCGCGCTCGCGCATGAGCCGATCCGCGTGATGGTGGTGGACGACGCCGTCGTCGTCCGCGGCTCGATCATGCGCTGGGTCGACGCCGAGCCGGACATGCACGTCGTCGCCTCCGTGCGCGGCGGCCGCGAGGCCATCGAGCAGGTGGAGCGCAGGTCGCCCGATGTCGTCATCCTCGACGTCACCATGCCGGACATGGACGGGATCACCGCGCTGCCGCTGCTGCTCGAGAAGAAACCCGACCTCGTCGTGCTGATGTCCTCGACGCTCACCCGCCGCAACGCCGAGATCAGCCTGCACGCATTGTCGCTCGGCGCCGCCGACTACATCCCCAAACCGGAGAGCAACCGCGAGCTCACGACCGCATCGTCCTTTCGCCGCGAGCTGATCGACAAGATCCGCGCGCTCGGCTCGCGCCGAAAGGGTGGTCTGACCCGACCCAAGATCGTGCCCGCGCCCGCCATCGTCGCGCCCGCGCCGGCCGCTGCTCCCGTTCCCGTCGCTGCGCCCGCTGAGCGGCGCGCCGAGCCTCGTATCGTCGAGGGGCACGACGAGCTCGGCCTCGCGCCTGGCATTCCGGATCCGGACCGGGTTCTGCTGCGGCCATTCCCGATGACGACGCCGCGCGTGCTTCTGATCGGCTCCTCGACCGGCGGCCCGCAGGCGCTCAATTTGATCCTCGCCGCCATTGGCTCGGTCATCGACCAGGTGCCCGTGCTCATCACCCAGCACATGCCCCCGACCTTCACGTCGATTCTCGCCGAGCACCTGACGCGAACGAGCGGACGCCCGGCGACGGAGGCGAACGACGGCGAGGCGATCCGCGCCGGACGCATCTACATCGCCCGCGGCGGCCGCCACATGCGCGTGGTGCGGCGCGACGGCGAGGCGACGATCGCGCTCGATGATGGGCCGCTGGTCAATTTCTGCAAGCCCGCGGTCGACCCGCTGTTTTCCTCGGCCGCGGCGGTCTGGGGCTCTTGGCTCCTGGGGGTCGTCCTCACTGGCATGGGATCCGACGGCTTGCGCGGCGCCGGCGACATCGTGGCGGCCGGCGGCGGCATCATCGCGCAAGACGAAGCAACCAGCGTGGTATGGGGCATGCCCGGGCAGGTCGCGCATGCCGGGCTCGCCTCCGCGGTGCTTCCGCTCGATCAGATCGCGGCCAATCTCATTCGCATCTTTTCGGGGGGCCGGCCATGACGCCCCTTGATTACGACTATCTGCGCAGGCTGCTGCGGGAGCGTTCCGGCCTCGTGCTGTCGGCCGACAAGCAATACCTGGTCGAGAGCCGGCTGCTGCCGGTCGCACGCCGTGCCGGCCTCACCGGCCTCGGCGACCTCGTGCAGAAACTGCGCGACCCGAGCGCGGAGCGGCTCGCCGTCGACGTGGTCGAGGCGATGACGACCAACGAATCCTTCTTCTTCCGCGACAAGATTCCGTTCCAGCATTTCGACGACACGATGATGCCGGCGCTGCTGGCAGCGCGCGCGCCGCAGCGCCGCATCCGCATCTGGTGCTCCGCCTCCTCGACCGGGCAGGAGCCCTATTCGCTTGCCATGGCGCTCAAAGAGCTGGGTGATCGCACGTCCGGCTGGCGCATCGAGATCATCGCCACCGACCTCTCCAACGAGGTGCTGGAGAAGGCGAAGGCCGGCATCTACAGCCAGTTCGAGGTGCAGCGCGGGCTGCCGATTGCATTCTTGGTCAAGTATTTCACGCAGATCGGCGACACCTGGCAGATCGCGCCGGAAATCCGCGCCATGGTCCAGTTCCGACCGCTCAACCTGCTCACCGATTTCAGCCATCTCGGCACTTTCGACATCGTGTTCTGCCGCAACGTGCTGATCTATTTCGATCAGGAGACCAAAACCGCGGTGCTCGACCGCATCGCGCAGGTGCTCGACCGCGACGGCTACCTGGTGCTTGGTGCCGCCGAGACCGTGGTCGGCCTGACCGAGAGCTTCAAGCCGATCAACGACCGGCGCGGCCTCTATGCGCCCAATGGCGTGCACAAGGCCAAGGGCAAGTTTCCGCCATCGCTGCGGATCGTGGCCAGCGGGTGAGTTAACTCAGTCGCTGAACACCGCCAGGTCGAGCTGGCCAAGGCGCTCCGGATCACCCACCACGTCGATCGCAACGATCTTGCCGTTCGCGATAGTGAAATCGAGCACCAGCAACAGCCGCCCGCGCGGGGCCACGACGGCGCCCACGCGACCATCGACCAGCGCCGGTCGCGCGAACGTGGCACGTTTCGCGACTGCCTGCCCGGCCACGGCAGGCGCACCGCGGAGGTCCGCTGCGCCCGCAGCTAAAGCCGCGCGGTCGGCGCGGACCACGACGTCCGGGTCGAGCACCGCCAGCAGCGCATCGAAGTCGCCGCCGCGCGAGGCGGCCAGGAAGGCGTCAACAACCTCCCGCTGCCGAACAAGATCGGGCTCGGGGACCGTGGACGTCCCCTGCACCCGCCGGCGCGCGCGGCTCGCGAGCTGCCGAGCCGCAGTCGAGGAGCGTCCCACGATGGGCGCGATCTCGTCGAAGGACACGCCGAACATGTCGTGCAGGACGAACGCGAGCCGCTCTGCGGGCGCGAGTTTTTCCAGCACCACGAGGAGGGCGAGACCGACAGAGTCGTCAAGCACCGCTTCCTGCTCGGAGTCGATCCCATCCTCGCGGCCCACGACCGGCTCGGGTACGTGCGGGCCCAACGGTTCCTCGCGGCGCGACTTGCGCCCGCGCAGCATGTCGAGGCACACCCGCGCAACGACGGTGGTCAGCCATCCGCCCAGGTTTCGGACGCTGTTCGAGTCGGAGCGGCTGAGCCGCAGCCAGGCCTCCTGAACGGCGTCGTCCGCCTCGCTCAGCGACCCGAGCATCCGGTAGGCCACCGCCCGCAAATGGGCTCGGTTGGCCTCGAACCGCTCCGCCAGAAAATTCTGCTCATTCATCGGTCACATTCCCTCGTCTCGTTCCGTCATAGCAATGACGAACGAGCCCCGGCCGATGTGACAGCAAATCGACGTGGTAACAGTTTCGTCAAAACCGGAACCGGGATGTTCCACATCCCGGTCCGGTCAAAAACACCTGCAACCCCGTAACACCTGCAACCCCGTAAAGGAGACCGATGATGCAAGCGCGAATGAAAAATCCGGTGATGATCTTTCCCGAGGCCCTGCAAGCCATGCTGGCGCTCGCGAAGTCCACGGGGAAAGGCGATGTGCCGACGCGGACGCTCGATCTTGTTTATCTGCGCGCGAGCCAGATCAATGGCTGCAGCTTCTGCGTCGAGATGCACGCTCGCGACCTCAGAAAGGCGGGCGAGTCCGACGAGCGGCTGTTCGCGGTGGCGGCTTGGCGGGAGGCATCCTATTTCACCGATCCAGAACGTGCTGCGTTGGCGCTCACCGAGGCCGCCACCCGCCTCAGCGACCGAACCGACCCGGTATCGGACGAGATCTGGGACGAGGTCGCCAAGCACTACGATGAGCCGGCGCGTGCCGCCCTGGTCATTGCCATCGCCGGCATCAACGCCTGGAACCGCCTCAACGTCACCACCAGGCAGATCGCAGGCTCGATCCCGCGCTAGTGTCCCGTTTCCGACGTTCGCATCACTGTGCAGCACGCACTTTTGCGAACGTCGGAGCCACCGCACTAGCGGTCTGCTGCGGGTGGGTTCAGGCTCGCAGCAGCTTCTCCTCGAACCAGCTCCACATGGTGGCGCAGCCCAGAGTGAGGTAGTCGCGCTGGCAGTGCTGGGCGCCGCCTTCCTCGGCGGTGAACACGCGCAGCGTCTTGTCCCGCGATCCGCAGGCGTCGTAGAGCGCCTGCGCATCCTTGAGCGGGATCTGCTCGTCGTCTTCGCCGTGCACCACCAGGAACGGGCAGCGCATCTTCTGCACCACGCCGTCGAGCTTGAACGGCTCGAGCCGCTTCAGGGCGTCGTCGAGGCTGTCGGCGCCGAGGATCCACATGATGTGATGGCCGGGCACCGACAGCGAGGCCTTGAACTGCGCCTCGATGCGCCGCTTCCACACCGCGTGATAGTCCCAGATCGCGCCCCAGGCGATGCAGGCCGCGAAGCGCTGATCGAGCGAGGCGCATCGCGGCGCGTAGTAGCCGCCGAGGCTGATGGCGACGATGCCGATCTTTTTGGCATCGACGTCGGCACGCTGCTCCAGGAAGTCGATGCAGGCGCTGCCGGCCTTCTCGTAATCGTGACGCAACGCCAGCCCGCGGAAGCGGATCGCCTCGCCGGTGCCCGGTCCGTCCATGACCAGAACCGAGATGCCGCGTTTGATCAGCTCGGGCACGCCGGCGATGTATTGGATCTCCTTGGTGACGTCGAGGCCGTCGAAGAACACCACGCAGGGCGTGCGCGCCGATTTCGTGTTCTGGGCATGCACGAAATAGCCCGGAAGGCTTTTGCCTTCGAACGGCACTTCGACGATCTCGATCTTTACGTCGGTGAGCCCGGCGAACTTGTGGAAGCAATCGACCGCGATGCGATAGGCGTCGAGCGCCTGCTTGTCCTTGGGCGTGCGGAAGCGCTCGCCCATCTGATAATAGTGGCAGGCGCGCAGGTAGAACGCCGCGGCGGAGACCGGATGGCCGGCGGCCGCAAAGCGTTCGCCGTGGGAGCGCACCTCGTCGGCGACCTTGACGCAGGCGTCGAACCAGGCGTCGTCGTCCTCGGGCTGCTTGCCGTCGAGCAGGCGGCCGATCTTGTGCACCTCGCTGATGTCGGCGCCGCCGTAAGCGCCGCGGCCGAGCATGTTGACAAAAGCTGCGGACCAGCGGTAGTTGCCCGGAAAGTACATGAAATACTTCGGCGCCTTGGACATCGTTTCGACTCCCGTTTCTGTTTTGGCGGCGCGGTCCTTGACGCCGAATTTTCTCAATCCCATGCCGGTGCGCGGCCCGCGGGATCGGCGATCCTGCCGTCGGCCCGCTTGAGCGCGCTGATCTGCCTCATCTCGTCTTCGGTCAATGTGAAGTCGAAAACGCGGAGGTTCTCGGCGATGCGCCCGGGATTGGAGGACCGCGGAAGCGGAACGATGTTGCCCTGCTGCACCAGCCAGCGCAGCGCGATCTGCGCCAGCGAGCGTCCCTTGCGCGTGGCGATGTCGGCGAGAACCGGGTCCTGCAACAGGCGTCCGCGCCCGAGCGGGCAGTAGGCCGTGAAGATCAGGCCGCGCTGGCGGCACGCCTGCGTGAGCTTCGCCTGATCGAGATAGGGGTGATACTCCGCCTGCAGCGTGACCAGCGGCTCCGGACAGCGGCGGATCGCCTCGTCCAGCAGCGCGATGTTGAAGTTCGCGACCCCGATATGACGCGTGAGGCCCTGCCGCTTGGCTTTGGCGAGCGCGGCCATCGGCTCGTGCAGCGGAATATCCGGGTTCGGCCAGTGCACGAGCAGGAGATCGACGAAGTCGAGGCCGAGATTCCTCAGGCTCTCGTCGACCGAGCGCGCAAAGTCATCGGCGCGCAGATATTCGTGCGATACCTTGGTGCAGAGGAAGATTTCATTCCGCGGCACGCCCGAGGCGCGGATGCCATCGCCGACGCTGCGCTCGGTGCCGTACTTCCAGGCGGTGTCGATATGCCGGTAGCCGAGCTTGAGCGCGGTCGCGACGATCTCGGCGCATCTGCCGAGCGAGGACGTACCAAGGCCGATCGCCGGCATCTCGGCGCCGTGCGCGGACAAATTGGGGATGGAAGCCATTGACGACGCCGACGCGATGGGGAAGTGCTGACGGATCCGCACTTTACGGCCCACGCGCCGAGGGTCAATCGGCCTTTTGCTGCGCGGCGGCGATGCGAGGTCTGTCGAAAACGCCGTCTCGCCGGGCATCTCGCCAACCATGGGTGAGATTGCTCGCGATCGCGGCCGCCGAATAGGCCAAGATGCAGATCAGCGTCGGCGTGGAGTAGGTGAGGCGGCCGTCGACCTGCTCCATGGCAAACACGCAGACCGGCCCCAGCGACCGGATCACATGCGCCGTCAGCGGCGCAGTGCGGGCGATGCCGACCTGCAAGGCGAACAGCGGCAGAACGATGAGCACGGCGGACGTCGCCGAGAGTGTCGCCAAATCGCCGAGCGAGTGGCCGAGATCGCCGATCCCGGCCATCGGTCCCCGGTACGCCTCGACGCATCCGGCGAGCACGATCAGCAAGAGGTAGCGCACTGCGGTGACCGCTTCCGCGCTTACGCCATGATCATGCAGGCGCTTGGAGTAGAGCAGGCTGATCGTGATCGAGGAGCCGCTGACCGTCAGCAGCAGCGGCGCGATCAGGTTGGTCGCGCCGTCGCGGGCGATCAGGCCGGAGCGTCCGGACAGCACCACCCACCACAGGGCGATGATCGAGAGTGTAATCCCGCCGTAGCTCCAGCGCTCGTCCCGGCCGATGACACCAGGCTTCACCAGGCGCGTGCCGCACGCGGCCAGCGCGATGACGGTCAGCGGTCCCATGCCGCTGTGCACGGTATTGACGATGGACGGTTCGAGGTGCGTGAGCGCAAAGAAATAGCAGCTCCATGCCAGCGCGGTCGTGGCATTCATGGCGAGCACGATCGGGATCTGATGGCGCAGTGCCGTGAATTGCCCCGGTGTCCGGATCGCGCTGATGGCGCCGAACACCAGCGTGGACAGCGTGAAGGCCACGAGGATGACGGCGAAGAAGTCGACGCCCTGGAAGAGATGGCCGAAGTAGGTGTCGCGCAATGCCTGCGACAGGCAAAATGTCACGATCAGAAATGGGCCGAGCAGCGCCGACATCGTCGCGTTCTCCGGACGGGAGCGGACGATGGCCGCAACTCATGATGCCGTGCCACCCGATTTCTGCCGGGCTGGTCGGAAAAAAAACCCGCCTTGCGGCGGGGTTCGTGCAGGCCGCGCGTGCCCGGGCGGTCACTCCGCCGCCAGCAGGGCGGCGCCGGGCGACGTGCAGGCAAAGCAGATCTGCTCGACGTGGCGATGGTCGGTGCCGCAGCATCCGCCCAGCACATTGAAGTGCTCGAACTTGCTGCGCAGATCGCGGTACTGGCGGCCGAGCTCGGCCGGGTTGCCATCGTCGAGATCCTTGGCCTGGTCGAGCTCGGCGTGGCTTCGCGTCGAGGCATTGGCGCGGATGCCGCGCACGCGCTCGATCCAGTCCGCGTCGGCCGCGAGCGCACCCTCGAAGTGCGTGGGATGCGCGCAATTGATCATGTAATAGGCGGGCGCGTACGCCGTCGCCGTGTCGACCGCCTCGATCGCATCGCCCAGGCTCTGCCCGGTCGGCAGGCGGCCATCGGTCTCGACCGTGAACGAGATGACGACCGGCATGGCATTGGCCGCGGCCGCGCGCACGACGCCGATGGCTTCGTTCGCGTTGGTCATGGTGATGGCGGTGACCATGTCCGCTTCGGTCTCGCGGAAGGCCTTGACCTGGCCGGCGTGATAGGCCGCGGCCTCCTCCACGCTCATCACGCGACCGGGGTCATAGCCGTCGCCGCGGGGTCCGATGCAGCCGCTGATGACGATCGGCGAGGTTGCGGTCTCGTACCGGTTGCGGAGCTCGGCCATCAGCGCGATCGACTTGCGGTTCATCTCGGCGAGCGCGGCGGCGGAATAGCCGAGCTTGTCGCCCCAATCGGCATTGGCGCGCCAGGTCGGGCTTTCCAGCACGAAGCCCGCGCCATGCGCGGTCGCCAGCATGATGTAGCGTGTGTAGTAATCGCTGAGCGCGCGTTCGCCACTTGCGGTCCGGAGCAGGTGGAAGGCGGCGAAATGGGGTAGATCGTGGCCCTCGAGAAAAACCAGCGTGGTCTCGATGCCGCCGTCAGTCAGAAACAAGCGGTCGCGGAGTTGCGGCAGCCTGTTGCGATACTTCGCCATGTCGCATCCTCTTTCATTGAGCCCCGCACCATACGAAAGTCGTACGCGCGAGCAAGCGGACTCGTTGTCCCATCGAGAGGATCACGGCTTTTTGAAATAGCGGCACGCTATCGACCGCGCCGAGCGGTGCGGTTACGCTGCTACGAAGAACGAAAGATGAAACGCCGCAAGGCAAACAACGGGCAGGGAGGACGAGGATGACCAGGTCGGGAATTTGCGCATTCGTCGCCGCGGGGGTCTTGAGCTCGTCGGCTGCCGCGCAGGACGCACCGTTGCCACGAGCAAAGCCGGAAGACACCGGCATGTCGTCAGCGCGTCTTGGCGAGATCGCAAGAACTCTCAACGCAGACGTTGCGCGCGGCCGCATCCCCGGAGCGGTGGTTGCAATCGTGCGGCGCGGCAAGCTCGTCTACTTCGAGGCATTCGGCTACCGCGACAAGGCCGCCGGCGTGCCGATGACGACGGACACGATCTTCAACATCGCCTCGATGACCAAGCCGATGACTGCGGTCGCGGCCCTCCAGCTCTATGAGCAGGGCAGGTTGCTGATGGACGATCCGCTGGCGAAATACTTCCCGAAATTCGCCGACGCAAAGGTCGCGGTGATGGATCCCAAAGGCGAGACCATCGTCGGCACGACGCCGGCCGCGCGCAAGATCACGATTCAGGACCTTTACCGGCATACGTCCGGGCTGATCTACGGCGGCCGCGGCACCACCGCGGTGCACAAGCTCTATCCGAACGGCAGCGGGCCTGCCTCCGGCGAGATGAGCGGTGCGGAGTTTCTGGATAAACTCGCCGCGCTGCCGTTGCTGCACCAGCCGGGCGCCGCGTGGGACTACGGCTTCGGCCTCGACGTGCTCGGTCTCGTGGTCGAGCAGCTCAGCGAGCAGACGCTCGGCCGCTACCTTGGCGACAACCTGTTCAAGCCGCTCGGCATGGTCGACACCCATTTCCAGATCCCGGCGGACAAGGCCGCGCGCTACGCCAAGGCGCTGCCGAACGATCCCGAAACCGGACAACCGCAATCGCTCATGGCGCTCACGCAGCCGCGCAAGTTCGAGTGCGGCGGCGGCTGTGCGGCGTCTACGGCGAGCGACTACCTGCGCTTCGCACTCATGCTGATGAACAAGGGCCAGCACGGCGAGGCGCGCATCCTCGCCCGCAAGACCACCGAATACATGCTGTCGAACCAGCTCGGGCCGGAGGTCCAGAACCGGATCGGCAATGCCGACCCGACCCGCGCCGACTACGGCTTCGGGCTGGGGCTCGCCGTGCGCACCACGCCTGGCATCATCCGCACCATGGGCTCGGTCGGTGATTTCTCCTGGCCGGGCGCGAGCGGTACCAACTGGTGGGCCGATCCGAAGGAGGAACTCGCCGTGGTGTTCATGGCGCACTCGCCCGGATCGATCCGCTGGCATTACCGGCAGGTGATCAACGCGCTGGTCTATCAGGCGATCGTCGACTAATCGGCGGTTAGTCGGTCTTGGCTGCCGCGAGATAGTTCACCGTCGCCATGGCGAGGGCGCGCACGCCGACCACGAGCGCGCTCTCGTCCACGAAGAAGTTCGGGCTGTGGTTCGGCGCCGCCTTGGCCACGTCCTGGTCGCGCGGCACGGTGCCGAGGTAGAAGTACAGGCCCGGCACCTCGTTGAGAAAGAACGAGACATCCTCCGATGCGCCGGAGCGCTCGTTGAGCACCGCATCGCCGTCGGCCGCGCGCTCCAGCACCGGCACCATGCGCGCGGTCACACGGTCGTTGTTCACGAGCGGATCGTACAGCTCGATGATCTCCACCTCCGCCTTGGCGTTGGCGCTCGCGGCGATGTTCTCGGCGATCTGGCGGATATCGCGGTGCACGGCCGCGCGTATGCCGGCGTCGTAGGTGCGGATGGTGCCGGTCATCTCCACGGTCTCGGGGACGATGTTGAAGCGTGAGCCGCCGTTGATGGTGGTCACGCTGACCACGGTGGGCGATTTCATCAGATCGGTGCGCCGGCTCACCACGGTCTGCAGCCCGAGCACGATCTGCGCCGACGTCGTAACCGGATCGACGGAGCGCCAGGGATATCCGGCGTGGCCCTGCCGGCCCGTCACCTTGATGCGCAGCTCGTCGGCGCTCGCCATCGCCGCGCCCGCGCGATATGCGATGCGGCCGCTCGGCATGCCGGAGCCGACATGCAGGCCGAAGACGACATCAGGCTTCGGGTCCTGCAGCGCGCCGTCCTTGATCATGGCGCGGGCGCCCCAGATCTTGCCGGTGAAGGCGGCATAGAGGCTCGGACCCTCCTCGGCCGGCTGGAAGATGAACTTCACCGTGCCCGGCAGCTTGTCCTTCATGCCGACGAGCACTTCGGCCGTCGCCATCAGGATGGCGGTGTGAGCGTCGTGCCCGCAGGCGTGCATGACGTCGACCTCGCGTCCGAGATATTTGCCCTTGGCCTTGGACGCGAACGGCAGGCCCTCCGGCTCCTTCACCGGCAGTGCGTCCATGTCGGCGCGTAACGCCACCACCGGCCCGGGCTTGCCACCCGTGAGGACCGCGACCACGCCGGTGCGACCGACGCCGGTCTTCACGTCGAGCCCGAGCCTGGTCAGATGCGCGGCGACGAGCGCCGCGGTTCGCGTCTCCTGCTCACCGAGCTCCGGGTGCTCGTGAATGTCGCGCCGCCACGCGATCAGCTTGCTTTCGATCTGCGCCGCGCGCTGGCGGATGTCCTGCTCCAGGTCGGGAACTGTCGATTGCGCGTGCGCCGGCGTCCAGGTGGTTGCGACGAGCAGCATACTGAATGCGATGGGGCGAAGATCGGACGGCATGCCACGCTCTCCCTGCGATCACTCGACGGGAGTATGGGCCATCCGGCGGCCGCTGTCATGGCGTGCGCGTTGCGCGATCGCCAAACAAAACCCCGCCTCGCGGCGGGGTTCGAGTTTCTTGGGAGGAGAGAGCCTGGAGGCTCCGAAAAATTTCTTACGCGGGGATGCGCGCCTCGTCGTCGGACGGCTCGCGCAGCACGTAGCCGCGGCCCCACACCGTCTCGATGTAGTTCTTGCCGTTGCTGGCATTCGCGAGCTTCTTGCGCAGCTTGCAGATGAAGACGTCTATGATCTTGAGCTCGGGCTCGTCCATGCCGCCGTAGAGATGATTGAGGAACATCTCCTTGGTCAGCGTGGTGCCCTTGCGGAGCGAGAGCAGCTCCAGCATCTGGTATTCCTTGCCGGTGAGGTGCACGCGCGCGCCGTTCACTTCCACGGTCTTGGTGTCGAGATTGACCACGAGGTCGCCGGTCTGGATCACCGACTGGGCATGGCCCTTGGAGCGGCGCACGATGGCGTGGATGCGCGCGACCAACTCGTCCTTGTGGAATGGCTTGGTCATGTAGTCGTCGGCGCCGAAGCCGAGACCGCGAACCTTGTCCTCGATGCCGGCCAGACCGGTGAGGATGAGGATGGGCGTCTTGACCTTGGAGACGCGAAGCGACCGCAGCACCTCGAAGCCCGACATGTCCGGCAGGTTCAGGTCGAGCAAGATGATGTCGTAGTCGTACAATTTGCCGAGATCGACACCTTCCTCGCCCAAATCGGTCGTGTAGACGTTGAAGCTCTCGGACTTCAGCATCAGCTCAATCGATTGAGCAGTGGCGCTGTCGTCCTCAATCAGCAATACGCGCATGCCAGTCCCCTTCCTCGCCGCGTCGGGCTCAGGTCGGCACGCCGCAGCGGCGGCCCTCGAAAACGCATTGGGACAAACCCTGGTCGAAATCTTAACGACGCATGGTTAACAAAACCTAATCCAACGTGCAGATGCCCTCTGGGCAAGCCTGGGCGAATCGCCCTAAGATATTGCACGGGAGTGGTTTTTTTGCCAAGCCTCATCTCAAGTTCGACATTAAGATTCGGTGGTAACCGATTCAGAAGTCTCTGCCCCTCCGTCACGAGTGGGCCACGGGGCCCCCGACGTTCTCATAACGGTGACGCAATGATTAACGACGCGGGTAAACACGGAGTTAAGAGCCGGCGCCGCATCGTAGCGGCGCGGTGATTCGCATCCGTACTTGTTCGTATAAAGATTCGATTCTCGTGTCAGCTGGGTCACGCGAAATTGGGGGGTGGATGAAGGTTGCGCTGCGATGAAGGCCTTGGCCGAGCAGATCGGCGAGCTCGACGGGATCGAGATCTACGGTCGCGTCGTCGGGGTGCGCGGCCTCATGGTCGAGGTCGCCGGCCCGATCCATGCCATGCCGGTGGGTGCCAGGGTGGTGATCGAGACCGAGGTCGCCATCCCCTGCGAGGTGGTGGGATTTTCCGACTCCAACGCGCTGCTGATGCCATTCGCGCCGCTCGAAGGCGTGCGGCGTGGCTGTCGCGCGGTGGTCACGGTGGCGCCGGCCGCGGTGCGCCCGTCGCCGAGCTGGCTCGGACGGGTGGTCAATGCCATGGGCGATCCGATCGATGCCAAGGGTCCCCTGCCGGCGGGACCATCGCCCTATCCGTTCCGCAATGCGCCGCCACCGGCGCATGCGCGCCGGCGCGTCGGCGCGCCGCTTGATCTCGGCGTGCGAGCCCTCAATACCTTCGTCACCTGCTGCCGCGGCCAACGCATGGGCATCTTCTCCGGCAGTGGCGTCGGTAAATCGGTGCTGATGTCGATGCTCGCCCGCAACGTTGCGGCCGATATCTCGGTGATCGGCCTGATCGGCGAGCGCGGCCGCGAGGTGCAGGAATTCCTCCAGGACGATCTCGGCGAGGAGGGCCTCAAGCGCTCGGTGGTGGTGGTGGCCACCTCCGACGAGCCGGCGCTGATGCGCCGGCAGGCCGCGTACCTCACGTTGGCGATCGCGGAATATTTCCGCGATCTCGACAAGGATGTGCTGGTGTTGATGGATTCGGTGACCCGCTTTGCTGTTGCCCAGCGCGAGATCGGGTTGTCCGCCGGCGAGCCGCCGACCTCGAAGGGCTACACGCCGACGGTGTTCACTGAGCTGCCGCGGCTGCTCGAGCGAGCCGGCCCGGGGACCGGGCAGGGCACCATCACCGGGCTGTTCAGCGTGCTGGTCGAGGGCGGCAACCACGACGAGCCGGTCGCCGACGCGGTGCGGGCCATCCTCGACGGGCACGTCGTCATGGAGCGAGCGATCGCCGAGCGTGGCCGCTACCCCGCCATCAACATCCTGAAGTCGGTCTCCCGTACCATGCCGCGTGCCGCCGACCCCGTTTATTTACCGGTCATCAACCATGCCAGGCAGGTCATGGCGACCTACGCTGATATGGAGGAGCTCATCCGGCTCGGCGCCTACCGGGCGGGCTCGAGCGCCGAGGTGGACGAGGCCATCCGCCTGCACCGGCCACTGGAGGAGTTTTTGGCCCAGCAGAAGGAGGAATCCACCAGTCTTGGGCAAGGATATCAACGCCTTGAGCAAATCTTGGGTAGTGCGGAAACCGAAAACTAACAATGTCGAGCGACACTCCCCGGATGGCTTGGGTCATGCCGCCCAAGAGATAGCGAGCTGTGGCAGCCGCGGGGAGCACCGCCAGAGCGGCCGCAGCGAGATCAGAGGCGGTGTCATGATGCCGGGGCTTCGGGGGAGTATTGGTCGATGAAGTCACGCGAAACGCTCATTCGCCTGAGGAAGTTTCAGGTCGACGAGAAGCGGCGCAAAGTGGCGCAGATCGAAGGTATGATCGCCGAGTTCGAACGCATCGCCGGCGATCTCGAGCGAGAGATCAAGACCGAGCAGGATCGGGCCGGGATTCATGATCCCGGCCATTTCGCCTATCCGACGTATGCCAAGGCGGCGATGCAGCGGCGCGAGAACCTCAAGCGCTCGGCCGACGAGCTCAAGGTCCAACTCGAGGACGCCAAGGGCGCCCTGGGCGAGGCCTTTGAGGAAATGAAGAAGATCGAGCTGCTCGATGAGCGCGACCAGATGCGCGAGCGGGCCGAGGAAGACGCCCGCGAGCAGGCCGAGCTCGACGCCATCGGCATGATGCGCAACAGCGCCAGGGCCTAGCGGCCGTCCCAGCGCGCGAAAGATCCATCGGAACGGTCGCCTCATCCGGGGCTCACCGGGGATTGGATCCATTGCGCCCCGCGGCGCGTTGCCACCTTTGTAAGTCCGTCCACCCCCTTGGTCGGGCTCAGCGATTCAGTCTCGACGGCGGGCGGCCCGGGCGGCCATAATCGCCCCGGAGGGGTTTCCATTCCACAGGGAAACCAACTCCAGGTTATTGTCCTGGCGCGCCTTCTACGGCAAACGGATTTTACCCCCGGATAAATCCGGGGCGGGGGTCCGGGGGAAGGCGCCGGCAGGTGGGCTTTCGTCGGAGAGCGGTTCCAGGGGGGGAGCCCCAGGGGAAGGGGCCATTGCGTATGTCGACGCCGGTTGAAATCACGTGGCTGCTAGCGGCCGTCACCAAGGGTGACCCGGCTGCGTTCGAGCGTCTCTACGGCGCTACCTGCGCCAAGATCTATGGCGTGGTGCTGCGCATCCTGCGCCGCCATGACCTCGCGGCCGACGTGATGGAGGAGGCCTACCTGCAGATCTGGCGCACCGCCGGGGAGTTCGATCCCGGGCAGACAACGCCGCTCGCCTGGATGGTGGCGATCGCCCGCCGGCTGGCGATCGATCTGTCGCGCAAGCCGCCGCCCGCCGGCAGCAACGGCGAGCCGGAGGTGGTCGACGAGAACGAGGGCCCGGGCGCGGTGCCACGTCATCAGCTCACCGATGACCTCAAACGCCTGCTCACCTGCATCGGACGGCTCGAGCCGGATCGCCAGCGCATGCTGCTGCTGGCCTATTACGGCGCCTTCAGCCGCGAGCAGCTCGCGGTCAAGCTTGATATGCCGGTGAATCTGCTGCGCGCGTCGCTGCGGCGCAGCCTGGTCGAAGTCGAGCAGTGTCTGAAGTCATGAGCGATCCCGCACAAACGGACGCGCTTGCTGCCGAATACGTACTCGGCACGCTCGATTTCGACGAGCGCACGCAGGCGCAGGCGTTGCTGGTCATCGATCAGGAATTCGTTGCCAAGGTGCGCCTCTGGGAGCGCCGGCTCGGCGAGCTGCATCTGATGGTCGAGCCGGTCGAGCCGGAGGGCAGGATTTGGGAGCGCATCAAGGCAAAGATGCCGCCACCGCCGCCGAAGCCCGAAGTGCAGCCGGAGCCGGCGGTCGAGCCGCCGGCGTCGTCGGCACCGTCCGACGCGGAAGTCTCCGGTGCGGAGGCGAAACCTGTTGCGGCACCGGAGCCGACGCCGGCGGCGCCATCGCTCGCGGAGCCGGACGCAATCGGCCTCCCTGTCGCGCCGACGATTCCGTCACCGGCCAGCCTGGTCGCGGATCTGTCGCCGAGCGTGACGCCGGGCGTGCTGCCGGGCGCGGTTGCTGGACCGGATGCAAGCCTACCGAGCTCGATGGCAAGGCCGCTGCCGAGTCCGGTGCCGGACTCTCCGCCGAGCTTCCTGTCGAAGCCGCTGCCGCCATCGCCTGTTGCGGGCAGCGCCCCGGCGTCCGCGGCCGCCGCGGTTCTGGCGCCGAGCCTGCCGGAGCCACCCGCGATCGCACGGCAATACAGAGCGTCGTCGGGCCCCGGCTGGCGCGTGCTCGCGGTGTTGATGACGCTCGTGGTCGTCGCGTTCGGCGGGCTGATCGGGGCATGGCGATTTGCGCCGGAACACGTGCCGCCGATGCTGCATCCGGTCGCGCTGATGCGCTCCGTCGGGATCGCGGTCAACGCCGGGCCGCCGGCACGCCGGCCGGCGCCACCGGAATCCCAATTCGACGAATAGCGCAAAATCGAAGAGCCGGTAGCACCCGACAAAGCAGACAAAGAAAAAGCGCGCCCGAAGGCGCGCGAAGTGGGGGTTGAGTAGAAGAGAAACTGTTCAGCGGACCGTGCGGCTCTCGCCGGTGGACGCGGTGATCGGCTTGCCGGCCTTGATCACGGTGGCTTCCATGCGGCTCACGTCGGTGGCGGAGCTGTCGTTCATGCGGGCGCTGACGCCGACGCCGGCCACGAGCGTGGCGCAGAACAGCGCGACAACCACAATCTTCAGGTGGGTCATCCGGTCGGCGGTGAAAAGCGAAGAATTGTTCATCACACCCTCCCCAGGGTTTCACTCCATTAGTCGGCGGTGGCCGGGGAAAGGTTCATGGGGGTCGGCGGAAAAAAGCGCGCTCCTGGCCCGCTGCGGCCCGACGAGAAAAATAATTTTCATTTCAATGGCTTAATTGGCGGGGAGGCCAGTTGTTCAGCCGTCGCGCGGCTCAGGGCAGCCGTGCGCATAGGATGCATAGAGGGTGTACCACGATCTAAGGTGGCAGACGGTCGCCGGGGCATCTGGGCGTTCAGACGCTGCCGACGGTCTTGAGCCGGGCGCGCGGGTGGATTTCGGCGTGGGAGACGATCGGGGTCTGGGCGCGGAAGCGCTCGACCACGCCGCGCACGAACGGCCGGATGCCGGCCGAGGTCACCAGCACCGGCGCTTCGCCGGCTTGCGCCGCCTCCTCGAACCGCTGCCGGACCAGCGTGATGAATTCGGTCAGCCGCGAGGGCTGGATGGCCAGCGTGCGGTCGTCGCCCTGGCCGGTGATCGATTCGGCGAAGGCCTGCTCCCATTTGGCGCTGAGCGCGATGAGCGGCAGGTAGCCGGCGGGCGTAGTGTATTGCGCGCAGATCTGGCGCGACAGGCGTGCGCGCACGTGTTCGCAGAGCGCCGCCGGATTGCGGGTGAACGAGATCGCGTCGGCGATGCCTTCCAGGATGGTGGCGAGATCGCGGATCGACACCCGCTCGGCCAGCAACAGCTGCAGCACCCGCTGGATGCCCGACACCGTGAGCTGCGTCGGTACGATATCCTTGAGCAATTCGCCCTGCTCCTTGGGCAGATCCTTGATGAGCTTCGACACCTCGGCGTAGGAGAGCAGCTCCGAGACGTTGGCCTTGAGCAGCTCGGTGAGGTGCGTCGACAGCACGGTCGCCGCATCGACCACGGTATAGCCCTTGAGCGCCGCCTCCTCCTTCAGCTCCGCTTCGATCCAGGTGGCGGGCAGTCCGAAGGTCGGCTCGTTGGTGTGGATGCCGGGCACCGTCACCTGGGCGCCGGTCGGGTCCATGACCATGTATTGATTGGGCCAGATGCGGCCGGTGCCCGCCTCCACCTCCTTGATCTTGATGCAGTAGGTGTTCGCCTCGAGCTGGACGTTGTCGAGGATGCGCACTGACGGCATCACGAATCCCATGTCGATCGCGAGCGAGCGCCGCAGCGCCTTGATCTGCTCGGTGAGGCGGTCGGTACCGTCGGCGGCGCTCACCAGCGGCAGCAGCGCATAGCCGAGCTCGATCTTGAGATCGTCGATTTTGAGCGCCGCCGAGATCGGCTCCTCGGCCGGCGGCGCCTTGGCGGCCTCAACGGTCTTCGAGTCCGCGGCAACCTGCTGCTTCTGGCGCTTGCCGATGAAATATGCCAGCGAGCCTGCGCCGCCGCCGAGCGCCAGGAACGGCAGCATCGGAATGCCGGGCAGCAGCGCCATCACCAGCATGACTGCCGCCGACATGCCGAGCGCCTTGGGATAGCCGGAGAGCTGCTTCATCAGCGCCTGGTCGGCGGCGCCGGAAACGCCGGCCTTGGAGACCAGCAGGCCCGCGGCGGTCGAGACGATCAGCGCCGGCACCTGCGTCACCAGGCCGTCGCCGACGGTGAGCAGCGTGTAGGTGCGCGCGGCCTCGACGAACGGCAGGCCTTGCTGGGCGATGCCGATGATCATGCCGCCGATGATGTTGATGAAGACCACCAGCAGGCCGGCGATGGCGTCGCCGCGCACGAACTTGGAGGCGCCGTCCATGGCGCCGAAGAAGCCGGACTCGTCCTCCAGCGCCTTGCGGCGCCGGCGCGCCTCGGTCTCGTCGATCAGGCCGGCGGAGAGGTCGGCGTCGATCGCCATCTGCTTGCCGGGCATGGCGTCCAAGTGGAAGCGTGCCGCGACTTCCGCGATGCGCCCGGAGCCTTTGGTGATGACTACGAAATTCACGATGATCAGGATCGTGAACACGATGATGCCGATCACGAAGTTGCCGCTCATCACGAAGTTGCCGAAGGCCTCGATGACGTGGCCGGCGGCGGCGGTGCCTTCGTGCCCTCGGGCGAGAATGAGGCGCGTCGAGGCGAGGTTGAGCGCGAGCCGCAGCATGGTCGCGATCAACAGCACGGTCGGGAAGGCGGAGAACTCGAGCGGCGCATGGATGAACAACGCCGTCATCAGGATCAGCACCGAAAGGATGATCGAGAAGGCGAGCGCCATGTCGAGCAGGACCGGCGGCAGCGGCAGGATGAGGACCACCAGGATGGCCATCACCCCGATCGCGAGCGCGATGTCGCCGCGCTTGAACAGCGTGCCGAGGAAGGCGAGCCCCGGCAGCGCGAAGCCGCCGGTGCCGCCGCCGGTGCCACCCCCTGTACCTGCCGTGGTGTCGGTCATCGCCTCCGCCGCGCCGTGCCGCGCCCGGTCATGGGCATGAAAAGATTGGGCGGCGGCCGGAAGGCCGCTCACCCGAGCGAGAGGAACCGCGCTGGCGTCCACGACCGTCCCCGCTCATCGGCGTGAAAGGTGGAAACGCCTCCCCGGCAAAATTTGCCTGCTGTATGGTTAGCGGACCGTTAACAACGGTACCGGAGGGCCTTATTTTCCTTGGTTTTCCGGTATCGGCGTCCGCCCGGCGGGCGGAGGTTGTCACCCACCGACGAGTCCAGGACATGGCCTTCACGCTCTACAACGCGCCGCAATCGACCTGCAGCCAACGGGTGCGCTTTGTGCTCAATGCCAAGGGGCTTCCCTTCGAGGAGAGGAAGCTGGATCTCCTCGCCGGCGATCAGCTCAAGCCCGACTACCTCGCGCTCAACCCCAACGGCGTGGTGCCTACCCTCGACCACGACGGCAACATCGTGATCGATTCCTCCGTCATCATCGAATATCTCGACGAGATCGCGCCCGAGCCCATGAGCTTTACGCCGCGCGCTGCTGTCGAGCGCGCGAGGATGCGCGCGCTGATGCGCTTCATCGACGAGATGCCGGCTGCGGCGGTGCGGGTGCCGACCTTCAACCTCGCGTTCCTGCCGCGCTTTGCGGCGATGAGCGAGGAGGAGTTCCTGGCGTTCGCGGAGAGCAAGCCCCTGCGCAAGGAGTTCATGCTGTCGATGGGCCGCAAGGGCTTCCCCGAGAAGGACATGAACGCCGCGCTCGACCGCATGCGACGCACCTACGAGCGCATGGACCGCGCGATCACGGAGAGCGGTGGCCCGTGGCTGCTCGGGAAGACCATTACGCTCGCCGATGTCGCGCTGATGCCGGCGATCGTGCGCATGGCCGATCTCGGCCTCGACACGATGTGGAAAGACATGCCGCGGGTGTCACGCTGGTACGACAAGATCCGCGCCCACGCCGCGTTCAAGCTGACGTATTATTACGGCTCGCTGCTGACGGAGCGGTTCCCGCATCTGAAAGAGCGGGCGGAAGCGCGAACGTAGTTGTCCCCGGTGCTATCACGCCTCGTATTTGAACGAGAGCGCTACGCGGGTGCGGAAGGCGGTGACCTTGCCGTTCTCGACTCGCATGTCCATCTTCGTCACCTCCGCCACGCGCAGGTCGCGCAGCGAGCCGGCGGCTGTTTCCACCGCGTGGCGGCCTGCCTCCTCCCAGGACTCCTCGCTGACGCCGACCACATCGATGACCCTGTAGACCGACTCCGCCTGCTTCTTCGCCATGTGATCCTCCGAGACCTTGATAGCGCTCGTTCTGGACTGGGCGCACGGCGATGTTAGCAGCAACAGAGGTCGGAACCCATGCGGGTCACGACCGTTTGAACCGCGCCAGCGCGCATCAAGCGCGCCGCAACTTCCGCTACTCGCGGCCCCCGCCGTTGATCGCTCCATACACCATGGCGCGCAGTTCGGCGTGGTAGGCAGCGCGTTGCGAGGGCGCCTGCATGAACACGATCCCGATCAGCCGCTCTTTCGGATCGACGAAATAGCGCGGTCCGGTGATGCCGCCCCAGAAGATGTCGCCGATGTTGCCGGGGAACAGCGCGCCGCCGTCCGCGACCCGCACCGGATTGAACAGGTTCCAGGAGTAGCCGTCGCCAGGATGCGCTTGGCCGCGCGTGGTGCCGATGTGGTTGGCCATCGCCCAGCGCACGGTCATCGGTGAGAGCAGGCGCACGCCGTCGAGGGCGCCGCCGTTCATCAACATCTGCAGCACCCGGTAGTAGTCGCCGGCGGTGGAAGCCATTCCGGCGCCGCCAGAGAAGCGCTTCGGCGCCTTGGTGAGGTCGAGCCACTCGTACACCCACAGATCGGGGTCGTTCGATGCCGGGCGGGCCAGCCGCGCCAGCGCATCGCCCTGCACGTAGAAAGTGGTGTCCTTCATCTTCAGGGGATCGAGCACCAGCTCCTTGAGCGCGGCGTCGAGCGGCTTCTTGGTGACACGCTCGATGATGTGGCCGAGCACATCGGTGGCGATCGAATATTCGAACGAGCTCCCGGGCTGGAACGCGAGCGGCAGCGTGCCGAGCTTTTGCAGCATCTCGTCTGCGCCCATGTTGTCGATGCGGTCGATGCCAAGCTCGCGGTAGCGGTCGCGCAGCGGGTTCTTCGGAAAGAAGAAATAGGTGAAGCCGGCGCGGTGGGTCATCAGGTCATGGACGTTGGGCGGGCGCGTGGGGGCGACCGGCCCGGTCTCGCCCGCGACCTTGAGGTCCTTGAGCTCCGGCAGGTAGGCGGCGATCGGCGTCATCAACGAGATCTTGTTGTCCTCGACCAGGCGCAGCGCCGCGATCGTGGTGATGAGCTTGGTCGACGACGCGATCGGATGAATCGAGTCGAGCTTCATCGCGACCTTCTTGTCCTTGTCGGACCAGCCGACCGCGTCGTGCAGCAGGATTTTGCCGTCCTGGGCGACGAGCACGACCGCGCCCGGAATGCGGCCGCGCTCGACATCGGCCTTGAGCCACTCGACGACGCCGGCGAGCTTTGCCTGCTCGACGCCGGAGCGCAGCTGCGTGACTGCGACGGCCGGTGCCGGAGCCTGGGCGAATGAAGGGTGTTGCAGCGCGAGAACCAGGCCCGACGCTATGATCGAGCCGTGCATGAAACGGCGCATTCGAATCCTCCCCGTTATTTTGTCGCTTGCCGGGCCGTACGGCAATGCAAGCCCGGAAGCCGCGAATGATAGGCCGCTCGCGGCACGAAGGTGAGATCGACTTTGGTTGAAAAATATCGCACGCCCACCGAGCTCCAGGCTCGGTGGGCGATGCGTTTCTCTATGGTGGGCGGGCTCCCGCTCGGCCGCGGCCTGCCGGGCCCGTCGTCAACTCAACGCCGGCCCTTGCCGAACACGGCGCGGCAGCGCGGGCTGAGGTAGGCGCGCTTGCGGTGCATGCAGGCGGTGATGCGGTCCACGTCGGGGACGAATTCCTGGCACAGCCGCATCGCGTCGTTCTCGCAGGCGGCGCGCTGCTCCGGAGTCCCCTGCGCAGCGGCCGGCGAGGCCATGAGCGCAAGGCCGAGCAGTGCGGCAAAGCCTGCGATCGGCAGCAAAGTGAGCTGTGCGGTGCGAATTCCCATGTGTCGACCCCTCCTCAGGACTGTCTATGTCAGTTCAACAACAAGGCAACAACAATGGCACAAGCAGGGCAAGCCGCCGTGCCGGCGACGTGGTCGGAGCGATGTAAATCACTCCGTTGCGAATCAGTAACGGTGGCTGATCGGAAGTTCCTCGGCCGGGAACAGCGTGATCACGCGGCAGCCCTTGTCCGTCACCACGACCTCCTCCTCGATGCGGGCGGCGGAATAGCCGTCGGTGGCGGGGCAATAGGTTTCGAGCGCGAACACCATGCCCTCCTTGATTTCGGTCGGATGATCAAGCGACACTACGCGCGAGATGATCGGCCGCTCGTGCAGGGCAAGCCCGAGGCCATGCCCGAATTGCAGGCCGAAAGCCGACATCTCGTCGGGGAAGCCGAACTCCGGCGCCTTCGGCCACACCTCACAGATCTTGTCGGTGCTGACGCCGGGCTTGATCAGGGCGATCGCCTTGTCCAGCCATTCGCGCGCCTTCTTATACGCATCGTGTTGCACCGGCGTGGCGCGCCCGACATTGAAGGTACGGTAGTAGCAAGTGCGGTAGCCCATGAACGATTGCAGGATGTCGAAGAACGCTTGGTCGCCCGGCCGCAGCATGCGGTCGGTAAAGTTGTGCGGGTGCGGATTGCACCTTTCGCCCGAGATGGCGTTGATCGCCTCCACGTCGTCGGAGCCGTGGCGGTAAAGAAACTCGTTCACCTTGGCGACGATGTCGTTCTCGCGAACGCCCGGCTTGAGCTCCTCGCTGATAAGGTGATAGGCGCCATCGACCATGGCGGCGGCGCGGTTGAGCAGCGCGATCTCGTCGGCGTTCTTGAGCTCGCGCGCCTCCAGCATCACCTGCTGGCCGTCGCGCACCTTGAGCCCGGCTTTCTCCAACTCGAACATCATCGGCGGCTCGATGATGTCGACGCCGATCGGCATCTTGTCGCAGCCGGCCTCCTTGATCAGCGACGCGATCTCCTTGGCGTGGCGCTCCATCAGGCCGAAGGCGGGGTTCACGGTGCCGCGCAACCCGATCAGCCCGGCCTTGCAGTTCTCCGGCTTGAGCCAAGGCGTGTAGAGCTTGTGGTGCACGGCGGCCGAGCCGAAGTCCCACAGGATGGGGTCGCCGTCGCGCGTCAGCAGCGCCCAGCGGCTGAGCTTGTCGCGCTCCCACTCGCCGATCTTGGTGGAGGTGATGTAGCGGATGTTGTTGACGTCGAAGACCAGCAGCGCGCCCAGCTCGGACTTCTCCAGCGCCTGCTTGACGCGGGCGAGCCGATAGCGGTGCAGCCGGCGGTAATCGACCCGCTCCTCGAAATCCACCCCCATGGTGCCGAGCGCCGGCAGCGCGCGGCCCCAGTTGTAACGCGGGTTGATGTCGTCGGCGCTGATCTTGCGGACCGTATCGTCCATGGGGGTCTCCTGCGCATTTTGTTGGTGGCCGGGCTATTCCGGCGCCAGTGTGGCGGCGATTATAGCCCGGTCCGCCGAAGCCGGGGACCGCGTCGGTAGGGCTCGGCTCAGGTCATCCTGCCTTCGTTGAGCACGGGCGGCGAGCCGCTGTCGAGTCTTTCCTGGCCCGGTGGATTGATCAGCGAGCGGATCAAGAGCTCCAGGTCGAGTCGCGTGAACGGCTTGGGCAGCACCGCGAACTCGTTGCGCAAGAGCTCCACATGACCGGGATATCCGGTCGTGATCAAGACCTTGAGGGTAGGGGACACGGCCACCGCGGCATTGGCGAGCTCGATGCCGCTGATCCCGCCGGGCATCACTACGTCGGTGAACAGGACGTCGATCGGCTCCGCCGCCTGTATCAGTGCCAGGGCCTCGGTCGCGTTGCGGGCGATCAGGATCTGATGGCCGAGATCCTGCAACATCGCAACCGATGTCCTGCGCACTTCCGGGTCGTCCTCGACCACGAGGATAGTGATTGGCCGCTCGAGCTTGGGCATGGTCGCGAGCGGATTGCCGTCCTCCGCGATCGCCTCCGACGACCGCGGCAGGAAGATCGACACCTGGGTGCCGCGCCCGACCTGGCTTTCGATCGATACGGATCCGCCGGACTGCTTGGCGAAGCCGTAGACCTGGCTCAGGCCGAGGCCGGTGCCCTTGCCGACCTCCTTGGTGGTGAAGAATGGCTCGTAGACGCGGGCGAGCGTCTCCGGCGGCATGCCGTAACCGGTATCCTCGATCCTCAATGCAATGTAGCGGCCGGGTCTCCCCTGCGGCGCATTCGCGTCGCCTTCGGCAAAGGTCTTGTCCCAGGTGGTGAACCGGAGCGTGCCGCCGTTCGGCATCGCGTCGCGGGCATTGACTACCAGATTGAGCACGGCGGCCTCGAACTCGCTCACGTCGACGCGGACCGGGCACGGGTCGGCGCTCACGTCGAAGTCGAGCACGATGTTTTCCGGCACGCAATGCTCGATCAGCACGCGCGTGCGCGCCAGCACGCCGTTGAGGTCCACGGCCTTGGGATTGAGCATGTGCCGGCGGGAGAATGCCAGCAATTGCCGTGTCAGGTTGGCGGCACGATCGGTCGCATAGCGGATCGACTTGAGCATGCGCCGGATCGAGCCGAGGTCGTTGCGGCGGTCCGCGAGGTCGAGATTGCCGGCGATCACGGTGAGCAGGTTGTTGAAGTCATGCGCGATGCCGCCGGTGAGCTGGCCCACGGCCTCGAGGCGCTGCGTCTGCAGCAGCGATGCCTCCGCTCGCTCGCGCTTCTCGATCTCCTGCTCCAGCCTGTGCGTGGTCTGAGTGAGATTTGCGAGTGCAAGCCCTTCCTGCTTTGCGCGCTTGAGGGCGACCCAGGCGGTCGCGAACAGGCACAAGCCCACGGCGAAGGCGAGTGCGGCCGCCTCGTAGAAAGTCGAAAGCCAGGCCTCGGTGATGGTGCCGCGGTCGATGCCGTAGACAGCGTAAACCGGAAACCCGCGCACCTTCACGTAACCGTATAATCGGTCCTGTCCATTGAACGGCGAGCGCGCAAAGAACGTGCCGCGATCGCTTGCCAGCAAGGTCTGCAGGAACGGACTGTCGGCGCCGATTTTGCTGTTTCCGCCGGCGCCGATCGACGGGTAGCGCACCAGGATGTTGCCGTCGTCCCTGACCAGCGCGATCGCGAAGTGATCCTCCGGCAAGCCGATGGAGCGATAGTAGTTCTCGAAGTAGGTCACGTAGGCGGAGACGCCGATCACGCCGTCGAAGCGGCCGTCGTCGCTGGTGCGGCGGATGCTGAAGTTGAAGATGTGGTCCTTGCTGATCTTGCCCATGTAGGACTGACCGACATAGAGGCCGTGGTTGGCGCGTCGCTGTGCATAATAGTAGTCGCGGTCGGAGAAATCGTAGACGGGCGACTGGAAGGTGCGGGTGGTGAACGGTCCGAAGCCGTCGCGGTCGACGACGAAGATCGAAGCCACCTGCTCGCTCGACTGCTCGAGCTTGTGCAGCTCGTCCCACAGCGGCTTCGAGTTGACGAGCGTCTCGCGATCGACGCCGCGCAGCTTCTGGTCGGCGGTTTGCAGGACGAGCCCGATAGTCTCGAAGACCTTGAGTGAGTGCTCCTGCACGACCGCGGCCAGGCGGTGAGCGCGGTCCTGAGCGGCGTGGACGGTCTCGTTGTAGCTGTGCCAGGCGAACAGGCCGAGCACTCCCGCCGGCACCACGATCGAGGCGACCAGCATCGTTCGGATCAATTTCAGCAGCAACGTCTGGGACCTGACCATCGAGGACCTTGGGGAGCCTATGGATTGTGCTGGGGAAGTGCGCGCCTGCGTCCAAGCGCCTGGGGCTGTTTTCGTTCCTTCGCAGCGGGAAAAGCTGCGGCTGATCATCGCCCCCATCAGAACTATAGCGTGTTGTTGCGAGGCCCGTCGACCGTCGGCATAATGTGGTTGATATCATTCGATGTTTTCAGGAGGCCCGGCAGGGCGCACACGCAATCGATGGTCATCGCAGCCGACGCCCATTCCCGCCATGTTTCGCAGCCGGCTGCAGCGGTCGATCCGCGCGCCGCCATGGACGCAATCCCGCGCGAGTACAACTTCGCCGCCGATATCCTCGCGCGCAACCTCGAAGCCGGTCGCGCCAAGAAACCGGCCTTCATCGACCCCCGCGGATCGTGGACCTATGGCCAGCTGGCGGAGCGGGTTGACCGCTTCGGCCGCGTGCTGCGCTCGTTCGGCATCCGTCGCGAGGAGCGCATACTGCTGGCTCTCCTCGACACGATCGACTGGCCCACCGCCTTCCTCGGCGCGATCAAGTCCGGCGTCGTGCCGGTCCCGGTCAATACGCTGATGACCGAGGACGACTATCGCTTCATGCTGGCGGACAGCCGCGCCAAGGTGCTGGTCGTATCGGAGGCGCTGTTTCCCAAGTTCGCCGACCTGATCGCATCGTGTCCCGATCTCATGCACGTGATCGTGTCGGGCGAGAACGCGCGCGGCCATCGCCGGCTCGAGGACCTGCTGGCGAACGCAAAGCCGGAATCGTACACGGCCTCGACCACGCGCGACGACATGTGCTTCTGGCTCTACACCTCGGGCTCGACCGGGCGGCCCAAGGGCGCCGTGCACGTCCATGCCAACCTGCGGCTGACCGCCGATCTCTATGCCGGCGGCGTGCTCGGCCTGAAGGAGAGCGACGTCTGCTACTCGGTGGCGAAGCTGTTCTTCGCCTACGGGCTCGGCAACGCCATGACGTTTCCGATGTCGGTCGGCGCAACCACGGTGCTGTCGCCCGAGCGCCCCACGCCCGACGGCGTCGCCGCCATCCTGCGCAAGCATCCCGTGACGGTGTTCTACGCGGTGCCGACCTTCTATGCGGCCTTCCTCGCGAGCCCGGGCATGCCCACGCGCGCAGATTTGAAGCTGCGACATTGCATTTCCGCCGGCGAGGCGCTGCCGCCCGATGTCGGCCGTCGCTGGCATCAGCGTTACGACCTCGACATCCTCGACGGCATCGGCTCGACCGAGATGTTGCACATTTTCCTTTCGAACTATCCCGGCGACGTGAAATATGGCACCACCGGCAAACCGGTCCCGGGCTACCAAATTCGGCTCATCGACGACGATGGCAACGTGATCAAGACCAAGGGCGAGATGGGCGAGTTGCAGGTGTGCGGGCCGACCGGCGCGGTGATGTATTGGAACAACCGCGAGAAGACGCGCGAGACGTTCCTCGGCGAATGGACCCGCTCCGGCGACAAATATCTCGAGGACGAGGGCGGCTACTACGTCTATTGCGGCCGGCGCGACGACATGCTCAAGGTCGGCGGCATCTATGTCTCGCCGTTCGAGGTCGAAGGCGCGCTCTGCACCCATCCGGACGTGCTGGAGGCGGCGGTCGTCGCCTGGCCTGACGACGACGCGCTGATCAAGCCCAAGGCGTTCGTGGTGCTCAAGTCGGCGGACAAGGCCGGCGACGAATTGGGGCGTGCGCTGCAGGAGCACGTCAAGAGCGCGCTCGCGCCCTACAAATATCCGCGCTGGATCGAATTTCGCACCGAATTGCCCAAGACCGCGACCGGCAAGATCCAGCGCTTCAAGCTGCGAGCGGAAGCGAAGTGAGAAGAGCTGCAACGGCAGCTTTGCCGGACAGGCCGTATGCGTGCTGCGGCGCGCATATGGCCCAGCTCTGAGGGACGACAGAATTCGATGCGAAAGATTTTCTTCGGACGGACCGGGCTCGAAATTTCCGAGCTGGCATTCGGTGGCGGCGTCACTGGCGGCATCCTGATCAACGCGGACGAAGCGACCCGCTACAAGGCGCTCCAGCGTGCGGTCGGCGCCGGCATCAACTGGATCGACACCGCGCCGGTCTACGGCAACGGTGCGTCGGAAGAGACGATCGGCCGCCATTTGGAAACGTTGACCCCGCGGCCCTACATTTCCACCAAGGTGCGGCTCGAGGCCGATGACCTCGACGACATTCCGGGTGCGATCGAGCGCAGCCTGGAGCAGAGCCTCGAGCGGTTGCAATCGGAATCGGTCACGCTGTTCCAGCTGCACAATCACCTGGGATCCGGCGTGGGCGAGCGCATCGCGCTGGCGCCGGAGCAGGTTCTCGACCGTGGCGGCGTCGCCGACACCTTCGACCGGCTCAAGGAGCAGGGACTTATCCAGGCGAGCGGCATCACGGCGGCCGGCGAAACCAACGCATGTCTCGAAGTGATCAGCAGCGGCCGCTTCGATGCCGCGCAGGTCTACTACAATGCGATCAATCCCAGTGCCGCCTGGCGGCGCGTGCCGCCGGGCTGGAAGGGCGGCCAGAATCTCTGCGGGATCATCGGCGCCTGCTTCCACCAGCACATGGGCGTGCTGAACATCCGCGTCTGGGCCGGCGGTGTGCTGGCCAGTCCGGAACAGCCTGACAAGCTGTTCGTGATGACGACCGACACCGATCTCGCCAACGAGATGCACTGCGCCGGGGCGGTGCGCGCGGCGCTCGGCGATGAATACGGCACTCCAGCGCAGGCGGCGCTGCGGTTCGTGCTTGGGAACCGGGATCTGGCGTCGCGGGTGATCGGGATCACCAGGATCGAGCAACTCGACGCCGCGATCGAGGCAGTGGAGCAGGGGCCGTTGCCGACGGCGGCGATCTCTAAGCTAGACGTCCTGTGGGCCAACGAGTTCAAGGCCCGTTGACGCCACGGGACATATGCACTATAGTGCATGAAATATAGTTCCGATGGCGAATAACTCTCCGGCCCCATGCCCGGAATCAAAGCAAAATCAAAGACAAGCGAGTCACCAAGCCCGGACGCGGGGCGCGCGGAGCATGATGCGTTCGTCGCCGACCTCGGCCGGCTGGTGCGGCTGTCGCGGGCCAAGCGCGGCATGACCCGGCGCCAGCTGGCGCAGGGCTCCGGCGCCTCCGAGCGCTATCTCGCGCAGATCGAGAGCGGGCAGGGCAATCCATCGGTGATCATTCTCAAGTCGATCGCGGAAGCGCTCGATGTGCCGATCATCGATCTCCTGCCGCGCACCAATGGCCGCACCGCGGCGATGACTCATATTCTCGACCTGCTCGGACGCATGCCGTTGGCGGAGCTTCCAGCCATTGCCGAGCTGATCGAGAGCCGCGCCAGCGGGGATGCGGCGAGCGACCGCGCGCGGCGGATCGCGCTGGTCGGATTGCGCGGCGCTGGCAAGTCGACGCTCGGCACGCGGCTCGCGCGCGAGCTCGGCTGCCCCTTCATCGAGCTCGACCGCTTGGTCGAGCAGGAGTACGGCGCGCGCGTCCCCGACCTGATCGAGATGGCGGGGCTCGCGACCTTCCGCCGCTACGAGCGCACTTGCCTCGAGCGGGTCATCGAGGCGCACGACGCGGCCGTCGTCGCGATCGCCGGCGGCATCGTCGCCAATGCGGAGACCTATGCACTGCTACTGCGCCGCACCCATGCGATCTGGCTCAAGGCGCGGCCCGACGAGCACATGAGCCGGGTGATGGAGCAGGGCGACTTCCGTCCGATGGCGCAGAACCGCGAGGCCATGGCCGATCTGGTCGCCATCCTCGACGCGCGCCGCGCCGACTATGCGCGCGCGCAGGCCGAGCTCGATACCTCGGGCGACACTGCGGAGCAGAGCTTCGTGAAACTGCGCGACATTGTCGCGCGTTGTACGGCGTGATGGCGAGCGGATGACCCAACTGGCCGACCAGGGCTTTCTCGACCTCGGCGACATGCGGCTCGAATACCGCATGACCGGGCCGCGGCCGGACGCGGCGCCGACGCTGGTGCTGCTGCATGAGGGGCTGGGCTCGGCCGCGATCTGGAACAGCTTTTCGGAGGCACTCGCCGCCGCCACCGGCACCGGCGTGTTCGCCTATTCGCGTGCCGGCTATGGCAACTCGTCGCCGTCGCAATTGCCGCGCTCGGTCTCCTTCATGCACGAGGAGGCGCAGGAGGTGCTGCCGCGCGTGCTCGCGGCAATAGGTTTTCGTCGCGGCCTGCTGGTCGGGCACAGCGACGGCGCCTCGATTGCGGCGATCTATGCGGGCAGCATACAGGATCACCGCGTACGCGGGCTGGCGCTGATGGCGCCGCACTTCTTCACCGAGGACATGGGCATCGCCGAGATCGTGCGCGCCAAGGCGGCGTTCGAGGATGGAGACCTGCGCGCCAAGCTCGCGCGCCTGCACGCCAATCCCGACAACGCCTTCTACAACTGGAACGGCCCCTGGCTCGATCCCGAATTCCGTAACTGGGACCTCACCGACGCGCTCGCCCATATCCGCGTGCCCATCCTGATCGTGCAGGGCGAGCACGACCAGTACGGCACCCTTAGGCAGATCGAGGTGGCGCAGGAGGAATGCTATTGCCCGGTCGAGGTCGCGCTGCTGCCCGATACGCGCCATGCGCCTTATCGCGAGGCGCCGGAGGCAACGTTGCGAGCGATTTCCGATTTCACCAACCGGCTGCTGCGCGATCACCACGAAGGTGATTTCGCCGTGCATGCCGCCGAATAAGTCGCGAGGAAACGATGGCCGACGCAGAGCGCAAGTTGAGCAACGGCAAGAGCCGGATCGATTTCCAGACCGATCCGTCGAAATATCGTCATTGGAAGCTCAAGGTCGACGGCGACGTCGCCACGCTCACCATGGACGTCGACGAGAAGGGCACATTGTTCGAAGGCTACGAGCTCAAGCTCAATTCTTACGACCTCGGCGTCGACATCGAGCTCGCCGACGCCATCGAGCGGCTGCGCTTCGAGCACCCGCAGGTGAAAGTCATTCTGCTGCGTTCGGGCAAGCCGCGGGTATTCTGCGCCGGCGCCAATATCCGCATGCTGGCGGGCGCCACCCACGCCCACAAGGTCAACTTCTGCAAGTTCACCAACGAGACCAGGAACGGCATCGAGGACGCCAGCGAGGCCTCGGGCCTCTCCACCATCTGCGTGATCAACGGCACCGCCGCCGGCGGCGGCTACGAGCTCGCGCTCGCGGCCGATCACATCATGCTGATCGACGACGGCTCGTCGTCGGTGTCGCTGCCGGAGCTGCCGCTGCTGGCCGTGCTGCCCGGCACCGGCGGGCTCACCCGCGTCACCGACAAGCGCAAGGTGCGCCGCGACCATGCCGACGTGTTCTGCACCACCGAGGAGGGGATCAAGGGCAAGCGCGCCGTCGACTGGCGGCTGGTCGACGAGGTGGTGCCGGGCTCGAAGCTCGAGGAGACGGTGGCCAAACGCGCCAAGGAATTCGCCGCCAGATCGGGCCGTCCGACCAATGCGAAGGGCATCGCGCTTGCGCCGCTCAAACGTGATCGCTCGGAGAACGCGATCGAGTACGGCACGGTCTCCGTCGAATTGCGGCGTCCGGCACGGTTGGCGACCATCACAGTGCGCGGTCCGGATGCGCCCCCGCCTGCATCTGCCGACGCCATGATCGCGCAGGGCGCGGCGTTCTGGCCGCTTGCACTCGCGCGCGAGCTCGACGACGCCATTCTCGACATCCGCGCCAACGAGTTCGACGTTGCGGCGATCGTGTTCAAGTCATCCGGCGATGCTGCGCAGGTGCTGGCCTATGACGCCTTCCTCGACACCAACAAGGATCACTGGCTGGCGCGCGAGATCAGGGGCTACTGGAAGCGCGTGCTCAAGCGCATCGATCTCACCTCGCGCTCCCTGGTCGCGCTGATCGAGCCGGGCTCCTGCTTCGCCGGCACGCTGGCGGAATTGGTGTTCGCCACCGATCGCTCCTACATGCTGATCGGTCAGCTCAACGGCGACAACAAGCCGCCGGCCACGCTGGCGCTCGCCGACGTGAATTTCGGCGCCTATCCCATGTCGAACGGGTTGTCGCGGCTGGCGAGCCGCTTCCTCGCCGATCCCGCCGATCTCGACAAGGCGAAAGCGGAGCGCGGCAAGATGCTCGATGCCGAGGCGGCGGAGGAACTCGGCCTCGTCACCTTCGCGCTCGATGACATCGACTGGGAGGACGAGATCCGCGTGTTCCTGGAGGAGCGCGCGAGCTTCTCGCCCGACGGGCTCACCGGGCTTGAGGCCAATCTGCGCTTCGGCGGCCCCGAGACCATGGAATCGAAGATCTTTGCCCGCCTCACCGCCTGGCAGAACTGGATCTTCCAGCGCCCCAACGCGGTCGGCGAGGAGGGCGCGCTCAAGCGCTACGGCACCGGTCAGAAGCCGGCATTCGATACGAGGAGAGTGTGATGACCGACATCGTCAACGTCGATTACTCCACCAAGATTCCGAACAACGTCAACCTCACCGAGGACCGCACCGTGCTGCGTGCGCTCGAAGGCTGGCATCCCGGCTATATCGACTGGTGGAAGACCATGGGGCCCGACGGCTTCCAGGAGGCGCTGGTCTATCTGCGCACCGCGGTGTCGGTCGATCCCAAGGGTTGGGCCAAGTTCGACTATGTGAAGATGCCGGACTACCGCTGGGGCATACTCCTGGCGCCGGCCGAAGAGGGCCGGAAGATTCCATTTGGCCGGCACCTGGGCGAGCCGGCCTGGCAGGAGGTGCCGGGCGAATACCGCGCCATGCTGCGCCGCCTGGTGGTGATCCAGGGCGACACCGAGCCCGCCTCGGTCGAGCAGCAACGCCATCTCGGCAAGACCGCGCCCTCGCTCTACGACATGCGCAACGTGTTCCAGGTCAACGTCGAGGAAGGCCGCCATCTCTGGGCGATGGTCTACATCCTGCAGAAATATTTCGGCCGCGACGGCCGCGAGGAGGCCGAGCAGCTGTTGCAGCGCCGCTCCGGCGACGCCGACAAGCCGCGCATGCTGGGTGCTTTCAACGAGGCGACGCCGGACTGGCTCTCGTTCCACATGTTCACCTTCTTCACCGACCGCGACGGCAAGATGCAGCTCGAAAGCCTCGCGCAGTCCGGCTTCGATCCGCTCTCGCGCACCTGCCGCTTTATGTTGACCGAAGAGGCGCACCACATGTTCGTGGGCGAGACCGGTATCGGCCGCACCATCCAGCGCACCTGCGAGGCGATGAAGGAGGCCGGCATCGAGGACCCGAACAACATCGGCAAGGTGCGCGACCTGCGGGTGATCGACCTGCCGACCATGCAGAAGAAGCTCAACCTGCATTACACGCTGTCGCTCGACCTGTTCGGCTCCGAGGTCTCGACCAACGCCGCCAACGCTTTCAACGCCGGCCTCAAGGGCCGCTTCCAGGAGACCAAGATCGAGGACGACCATCGCCTGGACAACTCGACCTATCCGGTGCTCAAGCTGGTCGACGGCGAGATCAAGCGGGTGGACGAGCCGGCGCTCACTGCCATCAACATGCGGCTGCGCGACGACTACACCGCCGATTGCCAGCGCGGCCTCGATCGCTGGAATAAGATCATCGAGCGCACCGGCGTGAACTTCAGGCTAGAGCTGCCGCATGTGGCGTTCCACCGGCACATCGGCGAGTTCAGGGATGTGAAGGCGACCCCGACCGGGCAGCTGCTCGATGACGCCACCTGGACGAAAGACCGGGACAAGTGGCTGCCGTCGAAGGACGACGGCGACTTCATCCAGAGCCTGATGACCCAGGTGGTCGAGCCCGGCAAGTTTGCGAGCTGGATCGCGCCGCCGCGCGTCGGCATCGACAACAAGCCCGGCGACTTCGAGTATGTGAAGATCGCTGCGTGAGATTAATCCGCGGACGTCGCCACGCTACCGCGCGGGCGACGGCGGCGGGCTCGGCGGGGGCGCCATCGCGCCGCCGGCGCCGGTCGTTCCACCGGCCACGCTCTTGTCCACGCACTGGTCGGTCGAGCCGGCGCGCTTGGCCTGCTCGCATTCCGTGATGGTCCGGTAGACGCAGCTGGTCGGCCCCGAGGCGCTCTTGAGGCAGAAGGGGGCATCCCCCATGGGCGTCTGCGCGACTGATATCGTGGGCGCGGCGAGCAACGCCGCGGCCGCAACGGCGCATGAAGCGATCATGGTTCGCATGGGAGTCCTCTTTTCTGGAATGGTCCCTTCAGGGAACGATCTACCGCCGCGATCGTTCCTGCCGCCGACGATCATTTCGATTTGACGCAAAATAGCGCCGCCTCCCCCTCTCCGCGCAATACGGGGAGAGGGGGCGCGACCGTTCAGCCGCTGAGCGCGCTCCGCTACCGTCGCGGAGCGGCCGGATTGGGCTCCTGCATGCCGCCGCCACCGCCGATCGGCTGATCGCCAGGCTGCATGCCGCGGCGCGGTTCGACATCGCGCCGCATGTTGTCGCCGCGGCCGACGGCCTCGTCGCCGGGCCGCATGCCTTGGCCGCCGCCCAGACGCGGATCGGCCGGATTGGGCTGCTGCTGGCCACCGCCGCCGCCGGGCGGCTGGGTGAACTGCGCCAACGCCGATTGCGGCGTCGCCAGCAATGCGACAGCCAGCAGGCCGGTCGTGAGGATCAGTCTGCGCATCGGGGAACTCCGTCGTTGCCCCTCCCACGCCGCAAACGGCGCCGGCCCCCGACAGGTTCCGCGAACCAGTTCAGCGAATTTGCTGCAATGTCACAAATGGATCGTTATTTTACGGAGCGCGCGATCATTCCGCCGCTTCGCCGCGCGCGACTCCATCCCACCACGGGCAGACGCCGGGCGCGAGCTTGTAGGTGCCCTCGATGACGTTCACTGGCTTGCGCAGGCCGGTCGACGCCGCCTCGACCCGGATCGCGCGCGCTTCGACGCGCTTCTCCGGCGTCATCCACAGCCGGTCGTGGCCCCACATGCTGGGGCCCCAGGTGACCTCTTCGGTCTGCCAGTTGTCGACATCGATGACGCGCCCGCCCCAGCCGTACTCCACCATGAAGCCCGAGGGCGAGTTCGAGTAGAACGAGGTGACCTCGTCGTTGATGTGACGCCCGAGCGTCACGCCGATGCGGCCTTCCTCGCCCAGCGCCAGGTCGTAGCACTGCCCGACGTCATCGAGATTGTAGAGCTCCACCATCAGATGATGCGTGGCATTGCGGCCAGTCTCGATGAAGGCGATGGAGTGGTGGCGCGGATTGGCATGGAAGAAATAGGCATTGAACGGCCGCAGCATGTAGTCCGACAGGCAGAAGCCGAGCACGTCGCGATAGAACGGCACCGCGTCGTTGATGTTGTGGACGTGCAGTACCACGTGGCCCATGCCGAGCGGCCCGGTGCGGAAGCCGGAGATCGAGCGGCCGGGTTTGAACGGATCGGCGGCGGTCTCGGGCCCGTGGAAGATCTCGAGCCGGTTGCCGACCGGATCGGCGAGCACGATCACGTCCTTCACGCGGCGCTCGTCGGCGAGCGCGCGCGTGCCGCGGGCGACCTCGACGCCGGCCTTCGCAAGCTTGGCGGCGATCCGGTCGAGCGTGGCGGCATCCGCCACCTCCCAGCCGAAGAAGCCGACGCCTTCGCCGCCGTCCTCGCTGACCACGACACGCTGCTTGCGGTCGTCCATGCGCAGCGCGAGATTCTTGGCGGTCTTTTCCACCAACTGCATGCCGAGGAAGCGGGTGCCGAAGCTGGTCCAATCCTCGAGCGACTTGGCGTGTACGCCGACGTAACCGAGACCCTGGATATCCACGGGCGGCCTCCGTATTTCGCTAGCTCAATCCTGCATGGGAATATGGGCTTCTTTCACGACCTTGGCAAACTTGGCGAGGTCTGTTTTGAACACCGCGGCGAACTCTTCCGGCGTGCTGCCGACCGCCTCGTTGCCGGTGACGCGCAGCCGCTCCAGCAGATCGGGCGCGGTCAGCGCCTTGGCCACCGCGCGCTGGATGATGCCGACGGTCTCGCGCGGCGTGTTCGCCGGCACGAACCAGCCCTGCCAGCTCGTCGACTCGAAGCCGGGCAGTACGCTCTCCGCCACCGTCGGCACGTCGGGCAGCGCTGCCGAGCGCCTGACGCCGCCGACCGCCAGCGCCCGCACCGCTCCCGCCCGCACGTGCCCCAGCGACGTCGCCATCGGCACCACCGCGACGTGCACCTCGCCGGTGATGAGCGCCGGGAAGATCGCGGCGTCGCCCCTGTAGGGCACCGGCTGAATATCGATGCCGGCCGCAGTCTTGAACATTTCCATGGTCAGGTGCAGCGGGTTGCCGGCGCCGGTCATGCCGTAGTTGAGGCTGCCGGGCTTCGCCTTGGCGAGGGCGATCAGCTCCTTGAGCGAGGTCGCCTCGAGCTTGGGGCTCGCCGCCAGCACCAGTTGCGAGGCGACGATCTGCGTCACCGGGATGAAGTCGCGCACGACGTCGAACGGCAGCGAGCGGTAGATCGCGGGGCTGATCGCCTGGCCGTTGGTGTTCTGCAGGATGGTGTAACCGTCGGGCGGCGACTTCGCGACCGAGTCGGCCGCGACATTGCCGCCCGCGCCGGGCCGGTTCTCCACGATCACCGGCTGGCCGAGGTCCTCGGACACCTTGGCGCCGACCATGCGCGCGAGCGCATCGACCGCGCCGCCCGCGACGAAGGGGACAACGATGCGGATGGGTTTGTTCGGATAGCTCTGTGCAAGCGCGTTGCCGGCATGGAGCGCAAGCGCAAGCGTGGCCGCGAGCGCAAAGGACAGCCGTTTCATCGAGCGTCTCCCTCTGTCGGGCCGGGTTGGTCCCGGATCGTGTTCTCGAGGGAGAGCTTATAGACGCGGTGGGCAATCGCAACTCGCCCGGGGCCGCGCCCGTGGCAGCGTATTGGCGGAACCGTGCGAGTGCGTGTGGATGCACGAGCCGGCCGATCGCGTTGCGCGGAGCGGGCGTTAACCGTAACCGCAGTCGCGGGCTGTACTACCTCTGGTTCGGGTGTCGCCAACACCGACGCTGTGACAAACTGCGCGCGAGAGGTGGGCCATGTTCGAAGGTGCGCTGAAGGGCATTGCGTTGCTCGCGCTGGCCAGCATCACCATCAACACGGTGAAGCTGCTGCGCCATCTGCCGTTGTTGCTGTTGGCGATCGTCGTGCTGGGCGCTGCGGCCTGGTTGATGCGATAGCTTCATCGCGAGCCCGATCACGTGGATCACACGATGTGATTGCGCAGGCGCGTCTCGCCGCGCCAGATGCGGTCCAGGTTCTCCACCAGCAAATCGATGACGTTGTCCTCGTAGCGGCGGGTCTCGCCGGCGGTATGCGGCGTGATCAGCGCGTTCTCGAGAGCCCACAGCGGCGAGGCGGCGGGCAGCGGCTCGTCCACGGTGCAGTCGATGCCGGCAGCGGCGATGCGTCTCGCCGCGAGCGCCTCGACCAGCGCCGGCTCGTCGACCACCTTTCCGCGCGCCACGTTGACCAGCACGGCCGACCGTTTCATCGCGGCGAAAGCCTTGGCGCCGATCAGCCGTTCGGTTTCCGGCGTGAGCGGGCAGGTCAGCGCCACAGCGTCGGCCTGCGGCAGCAGCTCGGCCAAGCGCTCCTGCGAAAACACCGCGTCGGCGGCATCCGTGCCGCTCGACGGATCGCGCTTGGTGGCGATCGTGCGCATGCCGAAGGCGCGCGCCAGGGCGGCGAGCCGCGCGCCGATGCGCCCGAGCCCCACGATCAGCAGCGTCTTGCCGCCGAGCTCGTCCTCGCGCTGCGTGAGGTCCGAGATCATGCCACGCCAAAAGCGCTTGGTCTGGTTGTCGCGCGCGAGGTGCAGCTGCCGCGTCAGCGCGAGAATCAGCGCCATGGCGTGCTGCGCCACGGCCTCGGCGTTCACGCCCTGCGCGCTGGCGAGCCGGATGCCGGCGGCAGCGAGGGCGTCGCGCGCATACTGGTCGGTGCCGGCGCTGATCGACTGGATGAAGGCGAGCCGCGGCGCGCGGGCAATGAACTCGTTGCGCCACAGCATCGAGACGGAGAGCACATCGAATTCGCCGAGTCGCGCCGTGAGCTCCTCGAGGCTCGCGACCTGGAAATGCCTGATGTTGGTCCCGCGTAGCGCAAAGCGCTCCGCCATCCGATACGCGACATGGGCAAAGCAGATCGTGAGATTTTCTTTCGAGGGCAGGGGGCGCATCTGTCAGTCCTTTTTCGTGCACGTGCCGCGGGCTTCCACCTCTCCCGGTCCTGCGGGAGAGGTAGGGCCCACGGCATCGCCACACTGCTGTACACGAAGTTTGCCCCGAAGTACGCCGGTCGTGCCCGCTGGCCTGATTGTGCCGGGCCCTTGTTGACTCCAGCTAGCGCTGTGCCGGTGCAGCCACTCGGTAGCCCGGCTGTCCAGCACGATCGATGGCGCGCTGGACCAATCCCGAGGCCTTCGCCGTTTCGACGAACTCGCTGATATAGGCGAGCCGTTCGGTCCGGCCTTTCGGAACCACCAGCGCGGGGAAATTGGCGCCATAGCGGTCCTCGAGCAGCCGCGAGCCGGCCAGCTCGGCGGAATAATCAAGCAGGGCAGGACGGACGGAAGCCCATGCGTCCGCACGCCCGCTCCGCAGCAGGTTGAATGCAGCGTCCGGAGTTTCGGCGACGACCTGTTCGGCCTGCTTTGTGATGCGGCCGAGAGCCAGCGTCGAGGCGTGATTGCGTACGACCGCGATCCGAATCCCGGGCCGATCCATGTCGGCGACGCTGCGCATTGCGGAGCCCGCCGGCACGAGAAGGGTATATTCCACCTGCATGAACGGGGGCGTGAAGCCACCGACCTGGTCAGCCCGGGTCGGGTCGAAACCCAAAGAGCCGACGTCGCAGCGCCCGGTGTCGAGGCATTCGATGAGCTTGCTGGGAGTCGGCAACTCCGTCAGGGCAACCGATAGCCCCATGTGTTGTCCGAGCGCGCGCATGACCTCCACCCACGGACCCTTCAGCTCACCTGTCGTGGGGTCCTTGGTGTACTGCGGCGGAAACGTTCCAAACCGGACTTTGCCAGCTTGAATGAGGTCGGCGATGCGAGGATCGGACATCTGCTGCTACGCACTGGCAGAGGTGGCGCTTGCCAACAGAGCCAGCATCGTTACCAGAACCTGAGGACTCATCTACATGAAATCCTCCGTCGGCCAGTAGGGATTCTGGACGACAAATGGTGCGGTGTCATCGTGGCAAAACGGAGTGCTCGGCCTCGACGAACGGGCTCCTGCCGCGAAGTGCCGGAGAGGCTGATCCATGCTATCCTTGCAAACCTCGGGTGTGGACACGCTTGGCTGGAGCAGCCGTCATGGAGCTCAACGCAGACTTCTCGCAACGAGCCGTCGTTCACGCGGCACGTCTCGCCTGGGTTCCTTCACCGATGAAGGGCGTCGAGCGCCGTATGCTGGATCGCATCGGCGAAGAGGTTGCGCGCGCTACCTCGATCGTCCGCTATGCGCCGCACAGCCATTTCTCCCCGCACACGCATGGCGGGGGAGAGGAATTCGTCGTGCTCGACGGCGTATTCCAGGACGAGCACGGCGACTATCCCGCCGGCTCATATGTCCGCAACCCGCCGACATCGCGGCACACACCGGGCTCGGAGCAGGGCTGCGTCATCTTCGTCAAGCTCTGGCAATTCGAGTTGGACGACCGCACGCAGGTGCGGGTCGATACCGGCAAGAAACCGTTCGAGCCGGCGCCCGGCCGCACTGGCGTCGAGTTCATGCCGTTGTTTCACGATGCGCGCGAGGACGTTCGCCTGGAGCGCTGGGCGCCGAATTCGCGCGTGGAGCTGATGGCGCCGGGCGGAATCGAGCTCCTCGTGCTCGACGGCAACTTTACGGAAAGTGGCGAAGAGTTCACGGCTCAATCCTGGCTGCGATTGCCGCCTGGGGCGACCTTGCGGGCCGCAGCCGGAGCGCGCGGTTGCAAATTGTGGGTGAAGACCGGCCACCTCGCGCAGGTGTCGGCAGAGTAGCGGTCAGTCCTGCCAGTGCAGCACGTTGCGCACCACGCTCCAGCGCGGCGCCGCGGGCGTGCGCGGACGTCCCAGAAGCCAGTAGTTCGCCTCGCGCGTACGCATGCCGTCGGCGCGCCGCAGCTCCTGCCAGTAGTTCACGAAATGCATCATCACCTCCGATCCCGGCGGCATCAGGTAGCTGAGCAGGAACGGATTGCTGAGATTCTGTGGTACCACCGCGGTGGTGCCGGGATGCGAGCGCGCGAGCGCCGCGGCCTGCTCGAGCGTCCAGATCGCCGCATCCACCTTGGCGAAGTCCGGGAGCGTCCGATAGTCCGGCACCATGACGATCTCGGCATTGGGGAACAGACGCTGCCACAACGGGTGCAGCACGGGGTCGACGCTCATGGCCAGGCGTAGCCCTTTCATGGCGAGGATGTCCTCGCGCGTGCGAAAGCGCTGCGCGCGTTCCGCCGGCATGAACAGGGCGACCGGGCTCTGGTAGTACGACATCGACGCCGTGAGCGTGCTCAGCCGTTGCGTGCTGGCATAGATGCCGGCCATGGCGATGTCGAAGCGCCCGGCCTTGAGATCGCGCTCGAGGTCGGGAAACTCGAACGGAACGAACACCACGCGCACGTTCAGCGAGCGAGCCAGGTCGTAGGCGAACGCGACGTCGTAGCCGACAAGCTGGCCGGCATCGTTGATGTAGGAGAACGGCAGCGCCGCGGCGTTGTAGCCCACGCGCAGGGCGCCGCTCTGCTGGATGCGCGTGATGTCGGTGCCGCCCTGTCCCGGCGTGACCGCCGGCTCCGCCTGCGTGCTGCGCAGCACGGTCGCCTCGACGCCGCGCGTCACGGCAGGATCGAGCGTCATTGTGCCATAGCGGATGCCGGCGGGCCCCAGGAAATAGCCATGGATGCCGTGACCGGCCCACGCGATCGCCGCGAACGCGACCGCGGGGAGAGCGAGTGCCGCGACCAGCCGCGCAGGCCGCAGCCGCAACTTGCCGTAATAGGCGAGGGTAACGAGCGCGCTCAGGAACGCGAACGCCATCACCGAGACGATCACCTGGCCGTAGCGCGTCAGCGTCTGCAGTTCGACATAGAGCTCGCGCGTTCCGCCCGGGAATGACAGCCACGCCCCGAGAAAATCCACGGCGTTGACGGCTGAGGTCGGCGAGCCGAACCCGGAGAGCAGGGTCATCACCGGCAGCAGCGCTTGGTCGCGGCTCTCCAGCGGAACCTTGTAGTAATAGGCGGCGAACACGAGAAAGAGATAGACGAAGAAGTTTCCGAGCTGGCCGAGCGGGTAGGCGACCGAGAGGTTGGTCCGGATGATCTCGTCGCGCTCGGGGTCCTCGATGCCGGCGCGGTCGGCGAGCTTGCGGGTCGCCTCCATGACGAACGGCAGCGCGGCGACCGAGAGCGTGGTTACGGCCGCGATCGCGAGCGCCGCGCGCAGTTCGACGATGACCTCGCGATAGCGGACCGGCGCCAGGGCAGAGATCAGCGCGGGCAGCACCCAGAACGCGATCATGCAGGTGCCGATGAGGAAGAGCAGAAGATAGAAGCTCATGTTGACGAGGTCAGCGAAGGGTGTCGTGCCCGCGGTGACGGCAAACAACGCAAAGACACCGATGGGTGCCAGGCGCACGATCCAGTTCCAGAACTTGAGGCTCGCCAGCCGGATGGTCTCCAACATGCTGAGCAGCGGCGCCTTGTCCTTGATGGTCTGCAGCGCGACCCCATAGAAGATGCAGAACACCACGACCGCCGGGACGTAATTGTGCGCCAGCGCGGTGAACAGATCGGTGGGGATCAGGAGCCCGAGCAGCTTCGAGATGCTCTGCGGTTGGGCTGGCGTGTCGCCGATGACCGCCGGCTCGACCTCCGGAATCGCCTGCGCCAGCGCCGCGAGGCAGACGAAGGTCACCACCCACGCCGCCACGTAGAAGAGCCAGCCGTTCTTGAACAGCCGCCAGGCCTTGCCCGGCTCGAGCGAGCCGAGACCATGCAGCAGCGAGCAGATGAGATAGGGATAGACCGCCGCCTGCAGCAGCCCGACATAGATGAACCCGATCGGGCTCAGGACGGCGCAGCTCCCCCCGAACATGATGCCAGCGAGGATGCCGGCCGCTCCGCCCACGAGCACCCAAGACGCGAGATTCATGACGCCGCCTGCCTACCCACTCGTCAGGACACGTTTCACCGCCCTTATCACCATCCTTGGGCCCGCCGCTGCAAGGGGGAGGATGCCGCGCAGAATGCAGCAACGGGCCAACGCCGCGAACACGGCTAACGGGCGGTTATGGTCTGCGACAGGGCGATCAGGTTTTGCGGCAGCACGCGGATGACGCCCGCGCGCGGGCTGTCAATATCGGCGATCAGGAAGAACGCAATCGACACGATAACCGGCAAGACAAGTGCCAGCCCGCTTGTGTAGCGCTCTCCATATCCGAACAGCAGGCTGCACGCTATGGCGACCAGGCCCATCAATCCCCAGGCCGCGACTGGTATGCGATTCCACCACGCCGCCTGAGTGTAACCTTGCGAGTTCAGCACATCGTTCATGCCCGACACGACAAGGGCTTCCACAGCGGTCTGTTGCGCGGTCAGAGCACGCAGCACGCCCGACCAAAGCTCGGCCTGCAGCCTTGCAGTTTCGGCGTTGATCTGGGCGATCTGACCGGAATCGCGAGCAACATAGAACGCGATGCGCTGATCGAGGTAGCTCCTCAGCAGGTCGCGCAGCTTCGCGGCCTCCGCGGGAGGCAGAATATCGGCGCGCAGATATTCGGTGCCAATCGCGTTGGCCTCAGCTTCCTCGAAATTCTTGCGTTGGTCGTAGCGGCTCACCGCCATCGCGAAGCTGAAGCCAATGATGAGACCAAGGAGGGTGAGAGCGGCAGTTCGAACGAGGTCGAGATCCCCCCGCTCTTCCTCCCTGAGCGGTCGCACCTTCCTGCGAAATACGTCGCCGGCGTATGCCGCGAGCCATTGCCCGACGAGAGCGACGGCCAAGAGCACGAATGGCGAGTCAAAGGCGCCCAACTGACCCAACTGATTTTGTGCCGTCAGGTGATCCCGACGTCAAAGACTGCGGCCAGACTGCGTTGAATTGGAATCAGGGTCGGCACCACTGGATCGTGCAAGGCGGGCCCGGGTTGCGGCGCTGACAGCGCCTGAGCGCGATCCCCCGTGCGCGCTCCTCCAGGATGGTGGAGCCGGTCGCCGTGCGGCCCCCCGATCCTGCGGCCATGCAAGTCCAGGCGGAAGCTTGATTGGGCAAAAGACAGAATATGCCAACGGCAAGCGTAATGGATGTGAGGCACCGTCTCATCCTGCACTCCTTGGTTCGACCCAGCGCTACCAAGCCGGACCTTAGCCTACGAGCGTTCATCGGGCGAGGCCAGCGGGCCGGCAACGCTTTGATCGAAATCAATGACGTTGGTCGCGATCAATGCATACCCAAGTTCGGCGGCAAGCGGGAAGGTGATGAGACGCTACTCCGCGGCCGCCCGCGCCGGCCCGGCGTGCGCCGAGATCAGATAGTCGAGCGCCGCCTGGGTGCCGCCCTTCTTGTGCGGGATGCCGGCGAGCGCCAGCGCCATCTCGGTCGTGGCGAGCGCGCCGAGCAGCGTACCGTCGTTGATGTCGCCGAGATGGCCGATGCGGAAATACTTGCCGGCATAGCGGCCGAAGCTCGCGCCGTAGGAGATGTTGAAGTTCTCCAGCGCCAGGTTGCGGAACGCGTCGGCGTCGTGGCCCTCCGGCAGCAGCACCGCGGTCACGGTCGGCGAATAGTATCTCGCCTCGCGGCACATGATCTCGAGGCCCCAGGCGCGCACCGCGCGGCGCGTCGCCTCGGCCAGGCGGTCGTGGCGCGCGAACACGTTGTCGAGGCCTTCCTCGTGCAGCATGGCGATGCCTTCGTTGAGCCCATGCAGCATCTGCGTCGCCGGCGTGTACGGGAAGAAGCCGATCTTGTTCATGTTGAGCATGTCATCCCAGGCCCAGAACGACTTGGTGAGCTGCGAGCTCTTCGACGCCGAGAGCGCCTTGTTGCTGAGCGCGTTGAACGACATGCCGGGCGGCAGCATCAGTCCCTTCTGCGCGCCGCCGACCGTGACATCGACGCCCCATTCGTCGTGGCGGTAGTCGGTCGAGGCGAGCGAGGAGATGGTGTCCACGAACAGCAGCGCGGGATGGCCGGCGGCGTCGATCGCCTTGCGGATCTCCGTAATCGGCGAAAGGCAGCCGGTCGACGTCTCGTTGTGCAGCACGCAGACCGCCTTGATCTCCTTCTTGGTGTCCTTGCGCAGATGCTCCTCGACCGCGGCCGGGTCGGCGCCGACGCGCCAGTCGGTCTTGATGAATTCGGGCTTGAGGCCGAGCTTCTCGGCCATGTTCTTCCAGAGCGTCGCAAACTGGCCGGTCTCCACCATGAGCACGCGATCGCCGGGCGAAAGCGTGTTGACCAGCGCCGCTTCCCAGGCGCCGGTGCCGGTCGCGGTGTAGATGATCACCGGGTTGGTGGTCTTGAAGATGGTCTTGATGCCTTCGAGGCATTTCTTGGCAAGCTTGGCGAATTCCGGCCCGCGGTGGTCGATGATCGGCGTGTCCATCGCCCGCAGCACCCGGTCGGGTAACACGGTCGGCCCTGGAATCTGCAGGAAGTGACGGCCAACGGGGCGCGAGGCGTTCTTCGACATCGGGCAAGTCCTTGCAGGCACGGAATTTTTCGAGAGCGGCGCAGCCCCGGCCAAGCCACGACTTGCCGCCATGAATTACGATTGCGACAGCCAGTCAAGCCTGTTGGCCAAATGGGGTGATGGATTTGGCGGTGTGACCGCTATTCCGCCCTGAGATTGGCCGCGCGGATCACCTTTGCCCACTTCTCGGTCTCATCGGCGATGAAGCGGCCGTAGTCGCCGGGCGAGAGCGGCAGCACCGTGGTTCCGAGCTCGGCAAACCGGCTCGTTATTTTCCCATCGGCGAGCGCGGTGGCGACGTCGTGGTTCAACTTGGCGACGATCTCCGCCGGGGTGCCCTTGGGAGTGCCGAGGCCGTACGACTGGCTCGCCTCGTAGCCCGGCACGAACTCGCCGACCGTGGGGACGTCGGGCAGGATCTTTGAACGGGTCAATGTAGTCACTGCGAGCGCACGCAGCCGGCCGGCCTTGATGTGCTCGATCGACGTGAGCAATGGCCCGAAATAGACGTGCACCTGGCCGGCGAGCAGGTCGGTCATCGCGGGCGCCGCGCCGCGATAGGGCACGTGCACCATGTTGACGCCGGCCATCATCTTGAACATCTCGCCCGACAGATGGGACGGGGCGCCGGTGCCGCCGGACGCCATGGCGATCTGGCCCGGACTAGCCTTGGCGTGGGCGATGAACTCGGGAACGGTCTTGGCGGGCACGGCTGGATGCAACAGCATGACGTTGGGCTCGCGGCCGAGCCCGGCGATCGGCACGATGTCACGGATGAAGTTGAAATTGAGCGAGCCGTAGAGCGTCGCGTTGATCGAGTTGGCCGCGGTGATGAACAGCAACGTGTAGCCGTCGGCAGCGGCCTTCACGACCGCCTCGGTGGCGATATTCGTGCCGGCGCCCGGCCTGTTCTCGACGACGAACGGCTGGCCGAGCCGCTCCGAGAGCCACTGACCGATCAGCCGGGCAAGGACGTCGGCGGGGCCGCCGGCCGCAAAGCCGACCATGATGCGCACCGGCCGCGACGGATAGGCTTGCGACCAGGCGCTCTGCGACACGGCAGGAAGGGTGGCGGCGCCCGTCGCCAGGCGCAGGAAATGACGGCGGGGAAGCTGCATGCGTGCCCCTCGACTTTTGTGCACCGGGAAGCACGCGAAAATGCGTGCACTTCCGGACAACGCCGCGAAGCCAGAATACAGCCGTTACCGAGGTGCCGGAAGGGCAGCAAGCACCTATGATCGACGCCGGACGGGCTGATGGGAGCATGTGATGGCATTCATGGATATGCGGCAGTGGATGGCCGTGCTCGAAAAGGCGGGTGCGCTGCGGCGGATCACCGCAGAGGTCGATTGGGACCGCGAGATCGGGGCGATTGCGCGCCGCGCGCTGGAGCAGAAGGGTCCGGCATTGCTGTTCGAGAACATCAAGGGATACCGAGGCGGGCGCTGCAACAAGCTGTTCGTGAGCGGGCTCGGCTCGCGCTCGCGGCTCGCGCTGGCGCTCGGCTTTCCCGGCGACGTCGCCAATCGCGAGCTCGTGCAATACGTGATGAAGAAGAACCGCGAGACGATCGCCCCGGTCATCGTCGACACCGGGCCGGTCAAGGAGGTCATTGTCCGCGGCGACGCCATCGACCAGACCGAATTCCCGGTCCCCAAGTGGCACTACCTCGAAGGCGGGCGCTACATCCACACCTTCTCCGGCATCGTGACCCGGGATCCGGACACGCGCGTGATGAACGTCGGCATCTACCGCGGGATGATTGGCCGCAAGGACACCGCGCCGTTCCTGCTGGTCAAGGGCGGCCAGCACTGGGGCGCGCACTTCGTGAAGTGGGCCGCGCGCAGGGAGCCGATGCCGGTCGCCTGCGTGATCGGCTGGGATCCCATCATGCCGTTCCTGGCGGGATCGCCCGTCGCCGCCGGGGTGTGCGAATGGGATGCGATGGGCGCCTATCGCGGCGAGCCGGCGCAGCTGGTGCGCTGCGAGACCGTGGACCTCGAGGTGCCGGCCACGGCGGAGATCGTGATCGAGGGCGTGATCAGCGATGATCCCGCGAGCTACGAGACCGAAGGGCCGTTCGGCGAGTTCACGGGCTACGTGTCCGACCTGCCGACGCCGCGGCCGGCGATGAAGGTCACCTGCATCACCCATCGCCGCGACCCGATCTTTCGGGGCTCGCTGGAGGGCACGCTGCCCGGCTCCTACAGCGAGAACAGCGTGATGTCGTCGGTGCAACGGGCGGCCATCGCCTGGAATATTCTCAACGGCGCCGGGATTCCGGGAATTCTCGACGTCTACGCGCCGCCCATTACCAACGGCGTCAACATCCGCATCCAGATCAAGAAGCACTACCAGGGACAGCCCAAGCAGATCGCCGCCGCGCTCTGGGGCAACAGCGCGGCGCAATACCGTTACAAGCACGTCATCGTGGTGGAGGAGGATATCGACCCTGCGGACGACGAGCAGGTGGAATGGGCGCTCGCGCACCGCGTCAATGCCGGAGAAGGCGGCGTGGTGATCTTCCCCGGCATCTTCGGCTCGCCCATCGATCCCAGCACGCCCCTGGAGGATCGTGACGTGGCGCAGCTCGGCACCGGGCTCTGGAACCGGATGCTGATCGACGCCACGCGTTCGTGGAGGAACCCGCGCCGTCCGGAATGGGGCAACGAACGCTTTCCACCCACGGTGCGGCCTGCGGCGGATGACGAGGCGCGGGTGAAAGCCCGCTGGTCGGACTATGGCCTCGGCGACCTGCAGTAAGAGAAGTGTATGTACCAGGCATTCCAGCCTCGCCCCGCTTGCGGGGAGAGGTGGAGCCCGCAGCGCGATTGTGCCATTAGCTGCGGGCCGAGCCACGTTCGCCCACGGTAAGAAGATGCCCGAAACCTACATTCCAGGCCTGGAGCGCCGGCTCAAAGCGCAGGTCCGGGGCGACGTGTGGTTCGATCCGTTCACGCGCGGGCGCTACGCCACCGACGCCTCGCACTACCAGATCATGCCGGTGGGCGTGGTCGCGCCGCGCACGATGACCGAGGCCGAGCTAGTGATGGAGCTGGCGCGCCAGGAGCGGGTCAGCGTGCTGCCGCGCGGCGGCGGCACCTCGCAGGCCGGCCAGACCGTCAATTCCTCCCTCGTTCTCGACTGCTCGAAATATCTCGATCAGCTCATCGAGCTCGACGTTGCCGGGCGGCGCTGCGTGGTCGAGCCCGGCATCGTGCTCGACGAGCTCAACCGCAAGCTCAAGCCGCACGGGCTGTGGTTTCCGGTGGACGTTTCCACGTCCTCGCGCGCCACCATCGGTGGCATGGTGGGCAACAATTCCTGCGGCTCGCGCTCGCTGCGCTATGGCAACACCCGCGAGAACGTGCTCTCGATCGACGCGGTGCTGGCGGACGGGACCTCGGCGCATTTCGGACCCACCGCGTACGATCTGTCCGACCTGCCGGCGAATTCCGCACTGGCGCCGCTGGCGCGCGATCTCCTGGCGCTGGCCGCGACCGAGGCCGGCGAGATCGAGGCGAACTTTCCGAAGGTGCAGCGCCGGGTCGGCGGCTACAATCTCGATGCGCTGGTCCCCGGCCGCAACGATCTCAACCTCGCCCATATCCTCGTCGGATCGGAAGGCACGCTCGCCTTCTCCAAGCGGATCGAATTGAAGCTCTCGCCGCTGATCGGCAACCGTGCGGTCGGCGCCTGCCATTTCGGCAGCTTCGTCGCCGCCATGGAGGCGGCGCAGCACATCGTCAAGCTCGGGCCGATCGCGGTCGAGCTGGTCGACCGCACCATGCTCGGCCTCGCGCGCGAGATCGCCATGTTCGAGCCGACCATCGATACAGTGGTGCGTGGCGATCCGGAGGCGATCCTGTTCGTCGAGTTTGCGGAGGATCAGGCCGAGAACTTCCGCCGGCTGCTGCGGCTCAGCGAGCTGATCGGCGATCTCGGCCTTTCCTGGGGCAACGCCGGCGCCAAGTGGGGCGGCGTGATCGAGGTGCTCGACCCGAAGCTGCAATCCGCCATCGGCGAGATGCGCACCGCCGGCCTCAACATCATGATGTCGATGAAGGAGGAGGGCAAACCGATCTCCTTCGTCGAGGACTGCGCGGTTCCTCTTGAACACTTGGCCGAGTACACCTCGAAGCTCACTGAGATCTTCGAGAAGCATGGCACCCGCGGCACTTGGTACGCGCACGCCTCGGTCGGCTGCCTGCATGTGCGGCCGGTGCTCAATCTGCGCCTCGACAAGGACGTTGCGGCGATGCGCGCTATCGCCGAGGAAGCCTTCGACCTGGTGCGCGCCTACAAGGGCTCGCATTCCGGCGAGCACGGCGATGGCATCGTGCGCTCGGAATTCCACGAGAAGATGTTCGGCTCGCGGCTCGTGCGCGCGTTCGAGGAGGTCAAGCAGCGCTTCGACCCGAGGGGCCGCTACAATCCCGGCAAGATCGTGCACGCGCCGAAGTTCGACGACCGCCGCGTGTTCCGCTACGGCCCCGGCTATCACGGCGAGGACATCCGCACGCAGCTCGACTGGTCCGCATATCCGGGCAAGGGCGGCGGCTTCCAGGGCGCCGTCGAGATGTGCAACAACAACGGCGCCTGCCGCGCGCTCGCCGGCGGCGTGATGTGCCCGAGCTACCGCGTCACCCGCGACGAGCGCGACGTCACGCGTGGCCGTGCCAATACGCTGCGCCTTGCCGTTTCGGGACAGCTTGGCGCCGAGGCGCTGACTTCGGACGAGATGGCGGAGACCATGCAGCTCTGCGTCTCCTGCAAGGCGTGCCGGCGCGAATGCCCGACCGGCGTGGACATGGCGCGCATGAAGATCGAGGTGCAGGCGGCCCACGCCGCCAAGCATGGCCTTTCATGGCGTGACAAATTGATCGGCTATCTGCCGCGTTATGCCGCGCTCGCGGCGACGTGGCCGACGCTCGCCAATCTGCGCAACGAGATGCCGCTCCTGCGGGGCTGGTCGGAGAGCTATGCCGGCCTGAGTGCGCGGCGAGAGCTGCCGCGCTGGCGTGCCGATCGCTGGCGGGAGCCCGGGGCTGTCGTCGGCCCGCCGGATGCCCCAGCGGTCGCGCTGTTCGCTGACACCTTCAACCGCTATTTCGAGCCCGAGAATATCGAAGCCGCGCTCGGCGTGCTGCGCGCAGCCGGGTACAGCGTGCATCTGCCGACGCCGGCGGACGGCAGCCGTCGCCCGCTCTGCTGCGGGCGCACGTTTCTCGCCGTGGGCCTCGTCGATGAGGCCCGCCGCGAGGCCGAGCGCTGCGTCGCCGCGCTCGCACCGTTGGTCGGGCGCGGAATTCCGGTCGTGGGACTCGAGCCGAGCTGCGTTCTCGGTTTCCGCGACGAGTTGCCGGCCTTGCTCAAGGGCGAGAATGTGCGTCCACTGGCCGAGAACGCGCTCCTGCTCGAGGAGTTCATCGCGCGCGAGGCCGAGGAGGGCAGGCTGAGGCTGCCGCTCAAGCCGGTGGCCAAACGCGCGCTGTTGCACGGCCATTGCCACCAGAAGTCATTCGCCGCCATGGGCGCGGTCGAGGCCACGCTCAAGCTCGTTCCCGATCTCGCGGTCGAGACCGTCGATTCGAGCTGCTGCGGGATGGCTGGCGCGTTCGGTTACGGCGCCGACACCATCGATGCGTCGCTCAAGATGGCGGAGTTGTCGCTGCTGCCCGCCGTGCGCAAGGCCGACGCCGACACGCTGGTCGTCGCCGACGGCACCTCGTGCCGGCAACAGATCAGGGACGGGGCGGGACGCCAAGCTCTCCACGTCGCGCGAGTGCTTGCGTTAAGCGTGTCATAGCAATGCCAGCCAATGCCATGACGGCGACCGTCGCCAGCATGTGATCGATGCCGAACGAATACAGGAAGTCGTGCACGACCCCCTCGCCATGGCCGGCATGGGCGAGTGCGGCGGTCGGAATGAGGGCGAGAGCAAGGGTCAGGCCAATGCGCATGCGGGATCCCCGTTGTCGGCAAGTAAGATAATTGCCACAAAATTGCATATCGCGGGTGGGGTCCGCAAGGCTGGAATTGGCGGTCAGCAATCAGTGATCGGAATGGGAGGCCGAACCTTTTCTGATGGCCGACTTCTGGCCAGTAGCCTGGGACACCGGCATCAGCACCACGCGGCCGTGGCGCACGCCGCGTTCGGCGATCACGTGCTCGGCGAAGTGCTGCACGGCGCCGGTCTTGCCCTTCAGCACGGTCACCTCCATGCAGCTGTCGTGGTCGAGGTGGACGTGCAGCGAGGAAAGCGACAGCTCGTGGTGGTCGTGAAAGGCCTCGGTCAACCGCTTGGGCAATTCACGGGCGTGATGGTCGTAGATGTAGACCACCGCCGCCACGCAGTCGCGCTTGGCGTCGAGCGTCTGCGCCGCCTCGCGGATGCCGGCGCGGGCGAGGTCGCGGATGGCCTCGGAGCGGTTCTGATAACCGCGGGCCGCGATGATGCGATCGAGCTCGGTCATGAGCTCGTCGTCGATCGTGATGGTCACGCGCTGCATGGGTTGCCGCCGTTCATAAGTCCGGTTCGGCAACGTTCTATTCCACTATGGAGAGCGATTCCATCTTGCGATGAGCAAGAGCAGACCCGCCCGGACAGGGACGTCCGGGCGGGCCGCTTTGACCGACGCGGGGGTGGATGGGGGCGCACGCGCCGATCACAACCTTATTCGTTCGGGGAGCGATCCTCCGATGAGAATTGGGGGTCGTTTCTTCTTGCCGTGTGCGGCTCTTCCGTCCGCTTGATCCGGGGCGGCTCTTCCGTCCGCACATCCGTTGGTCGCGGCAGGCGGCAAACGGGTTCAAAGGTCTTAGACGGCCGAAAATCCAAGATTTTTCGCCCTGCCTGTTGTGGGGAAAGCGAAGCGGGCGGTGCGGGGCGGCGGCGAAGCTGATATTTTGCCCAAGATGCCCGCCAATCTTGCCCATGCGCCGGTGGCCGAGGTCCGCACTCGCAAGGCCGAGCGCGACGACCTCGACGCGCTGGTCGAGCTCGAGCACCGGGTGTTCGCAACCGACCGGTTGTCGCGCCGCAGCCTGCAGCGTTTTCTGAAGTCGCCCAGCGCCGAGCTGATCGTGGCGGACGACGGGGCGAGGCTAGCCGGCACCGCCATCGTGCTGTTCCGGCCGCGCTCGGTCGTCGCGCGGCTTTATTCCGTCGCGGTTGCCCCGCAAATGAGCGGACGCGGCGTCGCGCCGATGCTGCTGGGCGCGGCCGAGGCGGCCGCCTTGGCGCGCGGCTGCCGCGCCATCCGGCTCGAGGTGCACCAGACCAACCACGCGGCTATCTCCCGCTACCGCAAGAGCGGCTACCGCGAGTTCGGCCGCCATCGCCGCTACTACGAGGACGGTGGCGACGCGCTGCGGTTCGAGAAGCGGCTCGTCCCCAACATTGCGGCGCTGAAAGCGGCGCCGCCATATTTTCACCAGACCACCGAATTCACCTGCGGGCCGGCGTGCATGATGATGGCGCTGGCGTGGGCGGCCCCTCGGGCGGACCGGAAGCTGCAGCCGGCGCCGGCATTCGAGTTCGAGCTTTGGCGCGAAGCCACGACCATCTTTGGCGGTTCGGGACCGGGCGGCTGCGAGCCCTACGGGATGGCGGTCGCGCTCAAGCGCCGCGGGTTGGCGCCGGAGGTCTATGTCAGCCGCCCCGGACCCTATTTCCTCGACACGGTGAGCTCCTCCGACCGGCGCCGCGTCATGCAGGTGACGCAACGCGAATTCCAGCGTCAGGCGAAGGCGCTCGCGATCCCAAGCCACCTGACTCCGGTGAGCGAATCAGTTCTGATGCGCGCATTCGATGCCGGGAGCGTGGCCATCGTCCTCGTTTCGGGCTATCACATGGTCTCCAGAGGAAGACCGCACTGGATTTTTGCGTTCGGCCGCGACGGACGTCATGTCCTCATGCATGATCCGGCGGCCATCAGAGATGATCAAGGGATGGCGGCCGCCGCCGAGACCTACGCGGTACCGTGGACCGCGTTCGAGCGCGTGACCCATCTGGGTCGCGAGCGGCTGAGCGCGGCCATCGTCATC
>Ga0126382_10000010_pt1 | contig 59857 bp, 52 predicted proteins | sample PanSoiMetPlot_30_FD_92548 | JGI IMG/M metagenome (GOLD analysis project Ga0126382, IMG submission 92548) | Tropical forest soil microbial communities from Panama - MetaG Plot_30 | ecosystem: Environmental > Terrestrial > Soil > Tropical forest > Bulk soil | place: Panama | collected 2016-02-17
CGTCGCCACTGAAGACCGGGTTGTTTGTGTCATCGAATCGCGCGATAGATGGGTTGAAGTTTGCAGCAGTTACCAGACCGCCCTGTTCGTCTATACGAACTACAGAAAGATTATTCGAAGTCGCACTAGCGATCGCGAGCATCCGGCGAGATCCATCATCGAACAACGATATCTCTGACGGTCGTCCTATCAACGGCAGATGGGAAGCAAGCTGTCCGGTTGCTACATCGAAGGAATAAAGAGTTGGCACATCGAGGCTTGACGCGATCACACAGAAGCGGCCGTCGTGTGTCAGCATTGCTCCGGTGCTCGGCGTGATTATTGCGTCCCCGGGAAGAACGAGCAGAGCAGTGAGCTCGAGCTGTTTGGCGCTGGTTGCATCAATGATGCTGACGGTCGCGGGACTGCCCGCTGCAGGATTGTTTACCGCGGGAACCGCGATAAGCCGCCGGCCTTCAGCTTCGATCATCGAGATGGAGCCAATTGTTTCCCCGACGGCAACCGACGACAGTATCTTCCCCGAAGACATGCTGAACGACATCAGCGCGCCGCCTGTCACTGAAGCTACAAATCCTACCTTGCCACTGGATGCGATTAGTGGTTGCGCGTGATCGTTAAGTATGGCGGAAGAGGGAAGTGTAACGCTGCGGCCACTGGAGAGCCGAGTTCGTTGATCGCTGCCCTGAGCCACAACAAGGCTCAGCAGCAATAGGCAGATGACCAAGGTTGCTGGTTTCCTATTCTTATTCACCAGTCGAGGGCTCCCAGTGTATGTTATTTTCAACGTTAGTGAGAGCAATACGTTGCGAAAAAATCTTATTCATTTTGAAGGAGCATATCAAGTGAAATCATAGATTTAATGTACCGTTAACTGTCTGGTGCAGCGGACGTACCGTAGCCTGTCCAGTCCGCGGCGGACGTACCGTAGCCTGTCCAGTCTGCGGAGATTCGACGCAGAATGACTTGAGATACGTTACGATATCACGGTTCCGCAGACTAGACAGTCTACGGTACATCAATTCCGGAGACTAGACAGTCTACGGTACATCAATTTCGCAGACTAGACGGTCTACGGTACATCATAAGGAGAATCGCAATGATTGTTGTAAACCGAAATAATGCTGATATTGTCCGAACGCCTCATAACTCTGAAATTCGCCCACTTATTGATCGGACAACCTCGCCCGTAACTCAATGCAGCCTTGCGGAGGAAATGCTTCCACCCGGTTGTGCTGTCACTCCTCATCATCATCGCGATCTCGAAGAGATTTATTACATCGTCTCCGGTGAAGGATTAATGACGGTAGGTGAACATTCTCGAGAAGTCGGCGTCGGGGATGCGGTGTACATACCCCGCGGTCACCGCCATTCATTGAAAAATACCGGCACCGAACCCATCAAACTGATATTAGTGTGCGGTCCGGCTTTCTTTTATGAAGATCAGGTGTTTGACGCCATAAAATAAGGAGTTCAGATTATGTGCTCATAGCCACGTGGCTGGACCGTTTCGATTATCCCATTTCGTTCGAGTTTCAAATCTCGTCCAGGAACAATTTCTCCGATTTGCGTCACCCTTTCCCCCAGAGTTTTCACAAGGAAAGTAAGTCCATCCTGATCTTGAGGACGCACCGTGAACAGCAATTCGTATTCTTCGCCGCCGTTGAGTGCGAGAGTCGTCGCATCAACCGCCGGGACTGATGCTGTCGCCGACAGAACGCAGTCATCAATCGGCAATGCAGTGGCTTTCAGCATTGCACCCACGCTGCTCTCTTCGAGAATGTGACTCAGATCAGTGCTCAGCCCGTCGCTTATGTCGATCATTGCAGTCGCCAAACCCGCCTCGCCGAGTGCGCGGCCGAGCCTTAACTTTGGCTCGGGTGCGAGATGTTTTAACAGCGCGTGTCGGGCGGTGTCGCCGAGGTCCTTAACATCTGAGAGCCTGAAGCCGGCCTCGAGGAACGATAAGCCAAGTGCCGAAGCTCCCAATGAACCGCTAACATAAATCCTGTTTCCTATCTCGGCACCGCTTCGAGTCACAGCCCGTCCGCCCTCACACTCGCCAATCACGCTTATATCAATGAATAATGACTGGGATGAGCCTGAGGTGTCTCCGCCAATGATTGCTACACCGGATGCGTCCGCAAGCTCGCTTATTCCTTTGAGCAGCTCATCGATGAATTCTGGAGAATATTTGTGCGGCACAGCGATACTGATCATCGCGAATTTAGGTAAAGCGCCCATCGCAGCTACGTCGCTCAAATTGACCGCCAGCGCTTTTCGACCCAACAGTCGGGGCGGCGTCCACTCAGTTCGAAAGTGAACGCTCTCGACCATCAGGTCGCAGCAAGCGATCAGATCAGTACCGGCTGAGGCCTTGATCACCGCCGCGTCATCGCCGATCCCTACCAGAACCTGATCGTTGAGTCTTGCGTGTTTCTTTACCAGCGAGATGATTTCGGATTCATTTGGCACGTGTTTTAGATCGTAGCATCGGCTTGACCGAGCAACAAATACGGGGTTGGGGATTGGGGGTTGGGGGTTGAGGATTGAGGATTAGGAGTTCAGCCGTCACGGTTCAGCGTTCACAGTTCGGCGTTCACAGTTCAACGTTTCGTACCTGTGCCTAAAGGGAACCATCTGAACTTTGGAACGTTGAACGCCCATCCCCCAACCCCCAGTCACAACAATTGTATAGCCCGCAGTACCCCAGTGTTGTAGAATTGGAGCGCCCTGCCTCCTCAATGTTATTCCCCGAAAGAAGTATCGGATGACGCTAAATAGCAGCGAAGTGGCAGTTTACACAGAATCAATTGAAGCGCATGAGCACTCGAGTGCCGAAATCGAGCTGTACTCGGAACTGATCGAATTCGAGCACTTACCACCCGAAGAACAGGCCCGACTGGCTGTTCATCCCGAAATCAAAGTTTCGCAAGATAACCCTCCAGAAGCAGTTGCTCAATCTACCGAAGGCGTCTCTGATTTGGACGACGCCTCTCCCAACGTAATGTCTGCGGCCGTTGCCGAAAAGGAGAGCGCTGAAGGTGTCGAGCCACAGTCTTTCAGCGATGCGGTTGAGGCTGAGCAACATTTATTGAGCGGCGCGGATGCGGGCGTTACTACTCCGCGGATCGAGGATGTAAACAATTCTGAAAACGAATCTTCGGTAATCTCATTTGACAACGAATCCTCGATAGTCTCATTTGACAACGAATCCTCAGTAATCTCATCTGACATCGCTGACCATGATGACGCTGTCGCAATGTGTTCGGGAACCTTAACCAGCGAACCGGCAGCTTCTGAAGAAATGGATACTCCTGCTACAACTCAAGCCGATGCTGATGAGATTTCCCAGACGAGTGAAGCTGAACCGGATGATTTTGTGAGGTCTGGTGGTCCACTCGAGAATCTCGACGATGGCATTGAGTTCAACGGTACGCTCTCGCGAGGCGTTTGCCTTGAGTGCGGCGCGGAGACGGATGACTTGTTCTGTTTGGCGTGCGGCGTGTTTATTGAGGACATAACGTAAGCGCTTCCCACCTATCCCGCTACTCACCATGAAAAGACTTGCTGTTGAGAAACTTTCTACCTGATGTAGGAGAATCTACGTCTGCCCAGGTTGAGGTTAGTGGAAGGAAGGATCAAGGATTGATGTCGTCCAGAGCAGCGCGCAGCGCTTCGATTGCGAGAGCAGTGCAGTGTGCCTTGGCTGGCGGCAGATGACCCAACTCGCGAACCACATCTTCGCGGCTTATCGCTTGTACTTCGTTGATCGATCTACCGATTATCAGTTCAGTAAGAACCGAAGCAGCGGCTATCGTAGGCGGGCACCCCGACGCCTTTACTTTTGCGTCGATGAGCATGTCGTTCTCGAGCCGCACAGTCAGCCTGATCCGATCAAGACAGACTTCATTTATCACGTCGCCTATGCCCGAAGGCGTATCAAGCTCTCCAACGTTGCGTGGGTTTGCTATGTGATCAGCGATTTGAGGGCTATACATTCCACTATGACCGCAAAGCTAATTACCGGAAAGGCGCGATACCTTCTCAGCAGCCTCCTGTGATGTCAACACCGGATGGACCTCAAAATCCGCCAGGTCATTCCACAATTTTATCCATTCATCCAGTAGCGATGGATCATCGGTCTCCATCAACTGATAGCAGCGCTCAAGGTTGTGATCGACCCAAACTGGAAACATACGCCAATCCGTCTGGCAGCATCCGACCTCGCTCACGAAAACGCTGGTAGTCGGGCGCAGCGTCTCCGTTCTTGAAATGCTCGACTATCATGTACAAAGTCTTAGCCATCGCTACGACTGACCCCTTGACTGGGCCTCCAGGCTTTCGGTTCCTTCGTTCGGATTCATTTCTTTTTGAAGCGTACGCGGACCACCGAGAACCGAGAGCACATAATCGATTTCATCCTGCGTATTGAACGCGCTGAAACTGAAGCGCACGCTTCCCCGGATTTCTTCGCGGCTTAGCCCGAACGCCTGAAGCACGTGGCTCGGCTCGATCGAACCTGAGGCGCACGCCGAACCCGTCGAGACCGCAATTCCCTTGAGGTCCAACGCGATCAATAGACTCTCGCCGTCAATTCCATCAAAACTTAGATTCGAGACACTAGGCACTCTCTGGTCGACGTCGCCGTTGATGCGCACACCGTCGAACCGCGAAATAACCGATTTCTCAAGGTGGTCTCTTAACTCGCGCATTCGCTTAATCCGTCGATCGAGCAGCGTCCGCGCAAGCTCGGCGGCTTTTCCCAGCCCGACTATGCCGGGAACGTTTTCTGTCCCGGGTCTGCGATCCCGTTCATGGTGGCCGCCATGGAGGAGCTTGCCTAGTCGCACGCCCTTCCTTACGAAAAGCGCGCCTGTACCTTTGGGCCCGTGAAATTTATGACCCGACAAAGAAAGCAGATCAACGCCTAGCTCTCTTACATCGATGTGGTGTTTTCCGACGGCTTGAACCGCATCGGTGTGAAGATACAAGTTATCGAGCCCGCGCGCTCGCGCCTCGGCGACGATCCCGGCAATTTCTTCAATCGGCTGGATGGTTCCGGTCTCATTATTTGCCATCATAATCGAGACAAGGATCGTGTCCTCTGCGAGGGCGTCCCGTAACTCGCCCGGATTTATCAAGCCCTTACCTGATACCGGGAGATAGGTAACTCGAAAACCGTTCGTCTCGAGTGCTTCACAGGTGGCAAGGACTGCGGGATGTTCAATCCTGGTTGTAATTATATGCCGGCCGCGTTCCCGATTTGCTTCTGCAACTCCGCGCACGGCCAGGTTGTCGGCCTCGGTTCCGCCGGATACGAACACGATCTCAGTCGGCGCCACGTTAATCAGTGCAGCGACTTCGCGTCGTGCCTTCTCGATCCCGGCTTTTGCGCGCTGACCAAATGAATGAACCGACTGTGCATTGCCCATCTCATCTGCGAAGTAAGGCAACATCGCCTCTATGACTTCGGAAGCCATCGCAGTCGTCGCGCTGTTGTCGAGATAGACTTTCATAAAAGATTGTTGAGCGTTTAGCGTTTAACGCTCATGTCCCACGTAGTAACGAATTTATTCGTTACCGATGCATCCATTGCTCTACAATCAACACAAACGAATAAATTCGTTACTACGTGAAAGTTTTTGAATTCTCAACGCTGAACGTTAAACTTTCAAACGTTTAGTTTTGCTCCTCCTGCCATTCTTCGTACCACGTCATTTGAATTGCTTCGAGTTTCTTTTCGTTCGACTCCTTCGCCTCACCGCTGAATCCATCCAACTCCATCACCCAACGATGCAGGTCAGTGAAGCGGACCGTAAGCGGATCCAAATCGGGATGCGCTTCGAGCAACCTAATCGCGATCTCTTCCGTATCCGTCCAACTAATTTCTTTCATAGGCTCCTCGCGCGCATCCCTCGATTTAAAGCTTAAGCAGCGACGTCTTCGTTCTCGTGTATGCTTTCGCTCCGGACAAACGAATAGCAGATTGCGCAATGTGAAGTACGGATCACAAGCTTGATCGCTTCACCGTCCGGGCCGGTAATTTCCTGCTCGGTTGTAGTTTGGTTCATCGGCTGGGGTGCTGCACACCTTGGGCAAAACAATGAAATCATACAATCTCCTTCAATCATCCGTGACGAATGAAGTCCAGCACGTCAGGTATTTCCACCGTCAAATCGCCGGTCACTACACACTGGCATCCAAGCCTCGAATGCAATGTGAGCCCGTCAGCCATATAAAGCCGGTCTTCTTCGTCTTCATCCATTTCTGTGAGATTTTCCTCACCTTCTTTGACTATTATGTGACAAGTAGTGCACGCACAATTGCCTCCGCAAGAGTGCTCGAGATTAACACCAAAATTCAGCGCGATATCTAAAAGGGATCCTTCCTTGCCGTGCTCACGGTAGGGCGTAACCCCCGGTGTGTAAGTGACGGTCACGGGTTCGCACTTCGAACGCAGAAATGTGACCCGGCACGTTTTCCCTTCGATTACGGCGCAGCCCTGCTCTGCTACGGCGCTGCGACCGCCTTCGGTGACTTCCATTCTTATCCCTCCGCGACTTCGGACGCTTTGCGGTTCTTGAACGCCGCAACCAAAGCACCGTCCATAATGAGCTCCGCAAGGTGGTGCGATTTCTCGTCGAGCGCCGTAGTCTTCTCGCGAATGAGCTGAGTGTCATCAGTTCCGACTGTCTGCCGCAGCTCATCGATGGCTCGCCGTATCCCGAGCTGTTCATTTTCGTCAATCAATCCACGCGGGTGCTCGACCAGCGCTTTCTCCGCCGCTCGCATTACTGTCTCGGCCTCGTTTCGAGCCTCGATCAGTTGTCGCTTGAGAACGTCCTCTTCGGCGAACTCAAAAGAGTCCAACAACATTTTCTCAATCTGATCATCGGTCAATCCGTACGAAGGTTTGACTTCGATTGACTGCTCCTGGTTGGTTCGCTGGTCACGGGCGCTCACGGTGAGAATCCCGTTCGCATCGATTAAGAATCGAACCTCGATCCGAGGAAGGCCCGCGGGTTGGGGCGGGATGCCCTTCAACGTAAACTTCGCGAGGCTGCGGCAGTCGTCGACTAACTCGCGCTCGCCTTGTAATACGTGAATGTCGATGCCGGTTTGATAGTCCACCCAGGTAGTAAACATTTCAGCGGCGGAGGTCGGAATGGTCGCGTTGCGATGTATTATCCTGGCGACCACGCCACCCATCGTCTCAATACCAAGGCTAAGAGGCGTCACATCGAGTAAAAGTAAATCGCGACGCCCGCCGGCTAGAACATCGGCTTGAATCGCCGCGCCTAGAGCAACCACTTCGTCGGCGTTCACTTCGAGGTGCGGCTCTCTCTTAAATAATTCCTTTACTTTGTCGCGCACCAGCGGAATCCGCGTCGAGCCGCCTACCATCACAACTTCGTCGATCTGTTCCGGTGCAAGATTCAAATCTTTGAGCGCTTGCTTGCACGGCGCAAGCGTCCGCTCGACTATGTCGGAGATCAGTTCGTTGAACTCATCGCGCGTGATCTCACGTCGATATTCTTCGTGTTGATCGTTGCCTTTAATCTCTATCATCGCGCGGTCATCTGTAGACAACTGATGCTTCGCTCGGATCGCGGCTTTGCGAGTCACTTGAAACAACTCCGGGTTCCCTCTGAGGCTCCTATTGAAGCATCTTTCAACGTCATCGACGATCGTGGTGATCAGCCGGTTGTCAATGTCATCGCCACCGAGGTGAGTGTCGCCGTTTGTCGCGAGCACCTCAAAAATCCCATCTTTAAGTTTCAAAATGGAGATATCGAAGGTGCCGCCTCCAAAATCATAAACCGCAACAACTGCCTCGTTCCGTTTGTCAATGCCATATGCAAGCGACGCTGCAGTCGGCTCATTCACGATCCGCAATACATCCAAACCCGCCAGGTGCCCAGCGTCCTTTGTGGCCTGTCGCTGAGCGTCATTGAAGTATGCCGGAACAGTGATCACAGCCTGAAGGACCTCTTCGCCAAAGAAACGCGATGCTCGCTTTTTTAGCTCTCGCAAAATGAATGCGGAGATCTCGGGCGGCGTGAAGACGCGGTCACCCATTTCAAATCCGATAACGTGCTCACTGGCGGGCGCGATTTTGAATGGGACCAGGCTGAGATCTTCTTGAACATCCGCACTCCCCTTGCCCATAAATCTTTTTACTGAGTAGATAGCTTTTCGGGGTTCAAAAACTAAGTTGTCGCGGGCGGCTTCCCCTGCCAGCAGCCGATCATTATCGCTTTCGTAAAAGACCACCGATGGTACAAGTCCATTCCCGTTCTCATCGCGAACAACTTCCGGGCCGCTTTCGCTCATATAGGCGACCAGGCTGTTGGTGGTGCCCAGATCGATGCCAACCACGCGTGCCGATTTTGGCCGGCCGCTCAGACTGAGTTCGATAACCGGCATTAGCTAAAGTTCCTCCTGAATAGCTCTAACCAGGTGTCGGATATAAGATCTGTGTGATAGCAGTTCACTCATACGATCCAATAATATTGTCTTACGATTCTGTTCAGCGCATTGATCCACGGCATCATCCCAACTCTGTGAAACCAGGGTAAGCTGCCCGTCGATCTCGCCTAACTTCTGCTGCAAACCGTCGAGCGCCGTTTCCAGCGAAAGGCGCGCGCCTACAACCACGTTGTCCTCGCTCAGCCGTTTCGCGGCTTTGATCTCTTCGATCGCCATATTCGACTCGAACACCTCTTCCAATAAATCCGGCGGGGCTTTCTTCTCGGATTCCTTATATCCCTCGAGGGCCAGAAGATATGTGATCCTGGCTATCCTGTCTCGCAGCGTGCGATATGCATCGTTTAACCTCGACGAGCGCTCAAGGCTTGCGCGCTTTTCCAGCTCGGTCGCCGACATGAAGTAATCGGGATGGAACTGGCGGCTAAGCGAATAGAAGCTTTTTTCGAGTGCAGCGTCGTCGACGACCAATTTTCTGGGCAGTTCAAGAAATTGAAAATGATCCACGTCTGGACTGAGTATTTGGATCTTGCCGCATTCAGAGCAGAAATGCACCGCTGAAATCGCTGCACCACAATGAGCGCAGATGCAGCTCAAGTCTCGTCCGGTGTTTACTGCTTCTTCAGCCATCTCGCCTTTCTTTAATACTTTCGATAGATGTTTATCGTGTTGCCAACAAAAAAGATGGTTGAGTCGCTATGCGAGCTCCAACCATCGATTTCGCCGAAATACCGTTACAAGGGGCCTTCGTCGAATTACACCGCGAAAGATTCGCCACACCCGCATGTGCCCGAGGACTTCGGATTATTAAAAGTAAACCCTCTCTGCATCAGACCTTCGTCTTTGTAATCGAGTGTGGAACCGTCAAGGAACAAGAGACTCTTAAAATCAACAAAGACCTTTACGCCGTCCTGTTCGAAGACCTTATCGCCCGGACGTTCTTCAGTATCGATCGCCAGATTGTAGCTCATGCCGGAGCAGCCGCCGCCCTTTACACCAACTCTGAGGCCGCCCTCTGCAACACCCTGGTCCCGCATGATTTCCCGGACCTTTTCAACCGCACTTGAAGTTAATTCAATCATGTTCGTTCACGCGTTACCGGCAGCCTCTTCGGCCTTCTTTGGTTCGGCTTGTTTGTTTTGATAATCGCGAACTGCAGCTCTAATCGCGTCTTCCGCCAGGACTGAGCAGTGAATCTTAACCGGCGGCAGGTTCAATTCCTTGACAATCGCCGTGTTCTTGATAGCCAGCGCGTCATCAACCGTCCGTCCCTTCAGCCATTCGGTCGCAAGGCTGGAGCTTGCGATCGCAGATCCACAACCGAACGTTTTGAACTTCGCATCCTCGATGATTTGCGTCTCGGGGTTGATCTTGATTTGAAGCTTCATTACGTCGCCGCACTCCGGGGCACCGACGAGGCCAGTGCCGACACTTTGATCTTTCTTATCGAGGCTGCCTACGTTTCGCGGATTATTGTAGTGGTCAACAACCTTATCTGAATAAGCCATCCGTTTGTCGTCCTCTCGTACTTATTTGTTAGCTGCTATTCGCCGGCCCACTGAACTTTGCTGAGATCAATACCTTCCTGAACCATTTCCCAGAGGGGTGAGAGCTCTCGCAATCTGTTAACCGCTTCATTGACGCGGCCTATGGTGTAATCGACTTCCTCTTCGGTATTGAATCGACCGAGTCCAAACCGAATCGAGCTATGCGCAAGCTCTTCGCCTACTCCAAGGGCTTTCAACACATAACTTGGCTCGAGACTCGCTGATGTGCACGCAGAACCAGATGACACTGCGATGTCATTCATACCCATCAACAACGATTCACCCTCAACATATGCAAACGACATGTTGAGATTTCCAGGCAGACGCTCGGTCAAATGCCCATTCAGGTACACGTCGGGAATCTCATCCATAATCCCTTTTCGAAGCTTTTCACGGAGTGCGAAAACCCGCTCGTTTTCGGTTGGCATCTCGCTCTTTGCTAGCTCGCAGGCTTTCCCGAGCCCGACGATACCGGTTACGTTAAGAGTGCCGCTTCGCATCCCACGCTCGTGGCCACCACCGTCCATCATAGGAACGAGCACTACGCGAGGATTCTTGCGCCGGACGTACAGACCTCCGACACCCTTGGGGCCGTAGATCTTATGTCCGGAGAACGATGCGAGATCCACATTAAGATCGTTCACATTGAACGGAATCTTGCCGATCGCCTGTGTCGCATCGGTATGGAATATCACACCTTTTTCTTTACATACCTTTCCGATTGCGGAGATCGGTTGAATCACACCGATCTCGTTGTTGGCCATCATAATGGTCACCAGAATCGTCTTATCGGTGATGGCGTTCTTGACATCGTCCGGTGAAATCAACCCATCGCTTCCCACAGGAAGATATGTCACTTTGAAGCCGCGCTTTTCGAGCTTTTTGCAGCTGTCCAGGACAGCTTTATGTTCGGTGACTGCGGTAATAATGTGGTCGCCGCGCTCGTAGTACATATCGGCGACGCCCTTGATCGCCAGGTTGTCAGATTCAGTCGCGCCGCTGGTAAACACAATTTCCTTTGGCGAGGCGCTAATCAGGTCAGCGGCTTGTTTTCTTGCGGTTTCCACCGCTTCTTCGGCTTCCCACCCAAATTGGTGGTTGCGACTCGCGGCGTTTCCGAATATCTCAGTGAAATAAGGACGCATTGCCTCGAAGACGCGCGGGTCACACGGCGTCGACGCGTGATAGTCCATATAAATCGGGAGCTTCAGGGCCATTATTTCTCCTTAAGAAATCTTGCGAGAATTACTCTAGGCTACTTCGGCGGTTGTGGTTTCGACGAGGTCCTCACCTTTATCTGGTCGATCCAGAATCTTCTTTGACTTCAGTCTCAACCCGTAAACAACCTCGGGTTTAGCCTTGTTCAAGAGATCGGCAATCGTTATCGAATCCAAAAAATTGTTTACGTGTTCAGCCAATTGTTTCCAGATTGCGCCGCTGATGCAACTGCTGGATATCCTGCAATCGTCAACTGATTCATTCTTGCTAAAACAGGAACTTGTGTAGATCGGAGACTCTATCAATCGCACGATTTCGCCGATGGTAATTTCTGAGGGATCGCGAGCTAAGACATAACCTCCGTGAGAGCCGCGGATGCTCTTTACGATATTCCCCTTGCGTAGCGGTTGAAACAGCTGCTCCAAAAACAGCAGCGATATTCCTTCGCGTTGCGAAATCGACGCGAGGGGCACGGGCGCGCCTTCCGAATGTTGAGCGATGTCAATCACCGCCCGCACCGAGTATTTTCCTTTCGATGACACCTGCATGCTCAACCTCAGTTTCCTTGTCCGGAATTCAGACTTTAGCGATACCCGACTAACTAAGTCAAGTTTATTGTTGACTAAAACGATCATGTTAATTTTGGTTCACTAAATTAAAAAATATTTGGCCTTACGGCTTATTTCGTAACTCCGATCCAATCTTGACTCGAGAGTATAGATTAACTAATATCAATTTAGGCTACGGAGCTAACGAGTCTGGATAGCAAAGTGGAGAAGAGCGATGAGCAGAGAAGCCGAAGCAATTGAAGCCCTGGTTAACCGCGAGTACAAATGGGGGTTCGTCACCGAGATCGAGGCTGACACCGTCCCTCACGGGCTTAATGAAGACACAATCCGTCTGATATCCGACAAGAAGCGAGAACCTGAGTTCATGCTCGAGTGGCGCTTGAATGCTTACCGGCATTGGCTAACGCTTGAGCAGTCACAGGCAGAGCCGAAATGGGCGAACGTTCATTACCCGCCGATTGACTACCAGAGCATCGCGTACTACTCGGCGCCCAAAACCAAAAAGGATGGCCCGAAGAGCCTCGATGAGGTAGATCCCGAACTCCTCAAAACCTATGAGAAGCTGGGTATTCCTCTTCGCGAGCGCGAGCTCCTCAGTGGGGTGGCTGTGGACGCGGTGTTCGACAGTGTGTCGGTTGCGACCACCTTCAGAGAAAAGTTAGGAGAGCTGGGAATCATATTTTGCTCCTTCTCAGAGGCAGTGCAGGAGCACCCGGAACTGGTGAAGAAATACCTTGGCTCAGTAGTACCACACACGGATAACTTTTTTGCGGCTCTCAATGCCGCGGTATTCACTGACGGTTCGTTCTGTTACATACCAAAAGGCGTGCGTTGCCCGATGGAATTGTCCACGTACTTCCGAATCAACGCCAAAAACACAGGTCAATTCGAACGTACGTTGATCATCGCCGACGAAGGCAGCTATGTGAGCTACTTAGAAGGATGTACCGCGCCGATGCGCGACGAAAACCAGCTGCACGCTGCGGTGGTTGAGCTCATCGCTCACGATGACGCAACGATAAAGTATTCGACAGTACAGAACTGGTACCCCGGCGACAAGGAAGGGAAGGGCGGTATTTATAACTTCGTCACCAAGCGCGGCAAGTGTCTTGGCAGGAACTCGAAGATATCCTGGACGCAGGTAGAGACCGGTTCGGCGATAACCTGGAAGTATCCAAGCTGTATTCTCCAGGGTGACAACTCGGTAGGTGAGTTCTACTCGGTGGCGTTGACAAATAACTACCAACAGGCAGACACCGGCACGAAGATGATTCACATCGGCAAGAATACCCGCAGCACGATCGTCTCGAAAGGCATTTCCGCGGGGCATGGGCAAAACACCTATCGCGGTCTGGTGAAGATTCTCAAGGGAGCCACTGGTGCTCGAAACTTTTCCCAATGCGACTCGCTGTTGTTGGGCGATAAATGCGGCGCACACACCTTTCCGTATCTCGAGGTAAAGAACTCGACAGCGCAGGTGGAGCACGAGGCAACTACCTCGAAGATCGGGGAGGATCAGATTTTTTATTTTCGACAGCGAGGGCTGTCGATGGACGACGCGATCAGCATGATCGTGAACGGCTTTTGCAAACAGGTGTTTCGTGAATTGCCGATGGAGTTCGCGGTCGAGGCGCAAAAGTTATTGGGCGTCAGCCTGGAGGGCAGCGTGGGATAGGATAGGTCCAATAGGTCCTATAGCAATCGCAATCAGAGATTAGTTTTGGGGGAGAGATGCTCGAAGTCAAAAATCTACAGGCCAGGGTCGAGAACAACCACATCTTGCAGGGAATAAACCTGACCGTAAACGCCGGTGAGGTACACGCGATCATGGGGCCGAACGGCTCCGGCAAGAGCACTCTCGCACATATCCTGGCGGGCCGCGAAGGCTACGAGGTGACTGCTGGGGAAGTAACTTATGAAGGCAAGGATTTGCTCGCGATGATGCCGGAACAACGGGCTCGCGAAGGCGTGTTTTTGGCCTTCCAGTACCCAGTTGAGATCGCAGGTGTGAGCAATAACTATTTTCTTAGGGCGGCTTTAAATGCGATCCGGAAGTACCGCGGGATGGACGAGCTCGATGCGATGGATTTTCTAAAGGTGGTTCGGGAGAAGATGAAAATGCTTGAAATGGACGAATCCCTGATGAATCGTCCAGTAAACGAAGGTTTCTCAGGTGGCGAGAAAAAGCGCAATGAGATTCTTCAGATGGCGGTACTCGAACCGAAGCTGGCAATTCTCGACGAGACCGATTCGGGGCTCGACATAGACTCGCTCAGAACGGTTGCTGAGGGGATCAACAAGCTCCGCAGCCCTGAACGGGCAATAATACTGGTTACTCATTACCAAAGGCTTTTGAGCTACGTTGTCCCAGACTTTGTGCATGTGTTGTCCGACGGCCGAATTGTGAAATCCGGAGGAAAGGATCTGGCTCATGAGCTCGAACTGAAGGGCTACGGATGGCTCGAGCAGGGCGAGCCGGCTAAGTCAGGAGTCTCTGTTCGATGACTGCAGTCAAGGAAACACCCGGTATCTTTCTCAAGCACTTCGCGCGACTGGAGGAGAAGCTCGGACAAAACGATGGTTGGCTTCATGAACTTCGAACGAATGCGATAGAACGCTTTGCACAACTCGGATTTCCGACCACAAGACTCGAAGATTGGAAATACACCAACGTTGGTCCCATCGCAACAATCCCTTTTCAGGCAGCCGAGCTTCGATGGGACGGTGTTACTGAGGAACGTTTGTCAGAATTGCCCCTCGCACACTCTGCCTTTAGCGAGTGCTGCAGCAGGGTCGTATTCGTGAACGGGCACTATAATCCGCAATTGTCCTCTGCGGACTTAGAACAGCGCATAGTCGTCGGGAGTCTAGCTTCGGCTATCAAACAAAAGACGCCACTCGTAAAAGAACATCTCGCGGGATTGGCTTCGTATCAGCAACAGGCTTTCGTTGCGCTTAATACAGCCTTTCTTGAGGATGGCGCCTATATAGAAATCCCCAAAGGCGTAACAACGACGCTGCCGATTTATGTCCTGTTTGTTTCGACTGCTGACGAAGCGATCGCATCGCATCCTCGGACTTTAATAGTCGCTGGTGATAACAGCCAGACGAGCATCGTTGAAGATTATCTTGCGCTTGGTGAAGGCTCTTACTTTACGAATGCTGTAACGGAAATCACCGTCGGGGAGAACAGCAAGATTGAGCACTACACTCTGCAGGTGGAGAACGAGAAGGCTTATCACGTATCAACGATTTCAGCGAACCAGTCGCGAGCCAGCAGCCTTACGACTCACTCGGTATCTTTGGGCGGCGCGCTGGTCCGAAATGACGTAAATGTTGCGCTCGACGGCGAGGGCGCTGAATGTGTGCTGAACGGCCTTTACATCGCCGATGGCTCCCAGCACGTTGATAATCACACCGTCATCGAACACGTTCAACCCCACTGCGCCAGCCGCGAGCTTTATAAAGGAATACTCGATGACCGGTCATCGGCGGTATTCAACGGCTCGATCATCGTGCGCAAGGACGCTCAGAAAACCGATGCGCGGCAAAGTAATAAGAATCTGCTACTGTCGGAGGGAGCGACAATAAACAGCAAACCTCAACTCGAGATAAACGCCGATGATGTCAAATGCGCTCACGGAACTAGCATCGGACACCTGGACGAAGATTCCGTTTACTATTTGCGGTCACGTGGTGTTGGTCTCGCAGAGGCTCGGACCGTGCTTACTTACGGGTTTGCTAACGATGTGCTGAATCGAATGAAGGTAGATGAGATTCGAGTGCGGCTCGAGTGTGCGCTGCTCGCGCGTTTGTCAGGCGGGCACGCGCCAATGGAGGAGCGATGAAAGCGATCGGTAAGGAAGTTAAATCGAAGATGACCGATCATGCACCACAGTTGGATGTGCATAAGATCAGGCAAGACTTTCCGATGCTGAAGCAGTTGGCTTACGGAAAGCCGCTCGCATATCTGGACAATGCCGCGACCAGCCAGAAGCCGCAGGCGGTAATCGATGCCCTGATGCGCTACTACACGAACGACAACTCAAACATACATCGCGGCGTTCATCTCTTGAGCGAGAGGGCAACTCAGCACTATGAAGAAGCTCGTGAGAAGGTGCGGCAATTCGTGAATGCCAAAGAGAAGAGGGAGATAATTTTTGTACGTGGAACAACCGAGGCCTTGAATCTGATTGCGCACAGCTACGGGCGAGCCAACGTGAATGCCGGCGACGAAGTGTTGATCACTGCGCTTGAGCACCATTCGAACATAGTTCCGTGGCAAATGCTGTGTTCGGAAAGGAGTGCTCGGCTTAGAGTCGCGCCAATTAATGATGAAGGCGAGGTTCTACTGGATGACTTCGCTCAGCTAATAAACGAACGGACAAAACTAGTTTCAATTGCCCACGTGTCAAATGCGCTTGGAACGATAAATCCGGTTCGCGAGATGGTTGAGATGGCGCACCGCCAAAATATTCCGGTGATGATCGATGGGGCTCAAGCGGCGCCTCACACACGAATTGACGTACAGGAACTCGACTGCGACTTCTACGCGTTCTCTGGTCACAAGGTCTACGGACCGACAGGTATCGGGGTACTTTATGGCAAGTCTGAACTGCTGGAGGCTATTTCACCCTATCAAGGCGGTGGAGACATGATTGCCTCCGTTACCTTTGACAAAACGACATATAACACTTTGCCATACAAGTTCGAGGCGGGAACTCCGAACATTGCCGGCACAATCGGGTTGGGCGCGGCAATCGACTATGTAAGTGAGATTGGGCTCGACAGCATTGCGCGCCATGAGCACGACCTGTTGTCGTACGGGACTGAGGCGCTTTCGCAAATACCAGGTCTAAGACTGATCGGTACTGCTAAGAAAAAAGCAGGCGTGCTTTCATTTGTACTCGAAGGGATTCACCCTCACGATGTGGGTACGGTCCTCGATCGAGAAGGAATTGCGATTCGAACCGGCCATCACTGCGCGATGCCGCTGATGGAGCGATTCGGTGTACCGGCTACTGCGAGAGCTTCGTTAGCGGTTTACAACACCAGGGAGGAAATCGACACATTGGTTGCGGGAATTCAAAAGGTCAAGGAGGTGTTCGCCTTATGACCGACCTCCAGGATCTTTATCAAGAGCTGATTCTCTATCACGGAAGGCGTCCTCGCAATTTCGGCAAGCTCGCAGACGCGAATAAAACCGCCGAAGGTTACAATCCGCTGTGCGGCGATAAAATAAGAGTCTACGTGAAAGTGGGCGGCGATGTTGTCGAGGACATCAAATTCGAAGGTGCAGGCTGCGCTATTTCGACAGCGTCGGCTTCGATTATGACCGATGCGCTGAAAGGCAAGACGCGTGCTGAATCGGAGCAACTGTTTAAGGCTTTTCACGATCTGGTAACCGGGCACCAGCAGGAGGCTGAAACCCAGGACCTCGGAAAGTTGGCGGTCTTTTCAGGCGTCAGCGAATTTCCGACTCGAGTTAAATGCGCAACGTTGTCGTGGCATACATTACGCGCAGCGTTGAGCGGAGACGGTGAAGTTGTTTCTACCGAATAGAGGCACGTTCCGAAACGATCGAAGAAGGTAAAATGAGCGACGCAGAGAGAACTGATCTTGCGGGAAGCGGTACCCTTGAGCCCGCGATCATCGAGGTGTTGCACACATGTTTCGATCCCGAAATACCGGTGGACATTTATGAGCTTGGGTTGATCTACGGCATCGACGTTCAACCGTCGGGTGAAGTAACGATCCGGATGACTCTGACGTCTCCAGGGTGCCCTGTTGCCGGCAGTCTTCCCGGCGAGGTACAGCAAAAAGTCCAATCGGTGGCAGGCGTCACGGATGTGAACGTCGAACTGGTTTGGGATCCGCCGTGGTGTATGGACAAAATGTCAGAAGCGGCAAGGCTTCAACTGGGGATGTAGGGCGGGTTTATAGTTTATGCTTTTGGTTTCTGGTTAATGAGTAGTTGTATCAGAATCTGTGTAATCTGTGGATGAGTTTTTTTTCCTTTTATCTCCGAATTGAAATCAGCCGTCGAAGGCAGACGTAACCGCAGATGACGCAGATTACACGGATAAGAACGGAAACCGCAGGTCATAAGACAAAACACATACTCTAGCTGGAGGCTGAAATGAAGTTGAGCGCACAGGAAGAATACGGGCTACGATGTTTGTTGCGGCTCGGAGCGCAACGCGGTGGTGGAAGCCTGACCATTCCCGAGATCAGCCGCGCCGAAGGGATTTCAGCTGAGTATGTGGCAAAGATTATGCGTATTCTGCGACAGGGCGGGCTCGTGACCAGCGCTCGCGGAGCGGCTGGTGGTTACACTCTGGCGCGGACACCTGAACAAATCACTGCTGGTGAAGCTCTCGCAGTGCTGGGCGGTAGGTTATTCGAATCTGATTTTTGCGATCGTCACGCGGGAGCTGAGAGTCTGTGCACGCATTCAATCGATTGTTCTATTCGGTCACTCTGGCGAGCGTTACAGAATGCCGTTGACAAAGTATTGACTACGACGACGCTAAGAGACTTGCTGTGTAGCGAACCGGAGTTGGTTTTGCTGATGTCCGACCGGACGAGGACGCAGTCTCCCGCTCAACTTAGAGAATAAGACTCAGAGTTATCGAACAGGTATTCGTTCAACGCTCCGCTTTCTATCCTACCCGGGAGTTCAACTTCTTTAATCGCTCCTCGGCTGCCGCCAGCGTTTCGTCTCTCTTGCAAAAAGTGAATCTCACCTGTGTTCGGCCCAACTCTGGCTTGTGATAAAAGCTACTTCCGGGTACGACCGCGACACCTATATCCTTCACCAGAAATCTTGCGAACTCGACATCATCCTTGTATCCGAACGCGGAGATATCGGTCATCACGTAATAGGCGCCGTCCGGATCGAAGCAGCGAAAACCGGCATCTTTTAAAACCGGAAGCAGCCGGTTTCTCCTCACCGCATAGTCTGTTTGAAGGTGATCGTAATAAGAGCGCGGCAGTTTCAACGCGCGCACTCCCGCCTCTTGAAGCGGAGCGGCCGCTCCCACCGTGAGAAAGTCGTGAACCTTACGAATGGCGTGCGTTATTTGCTCGGGAGCGATGGTATATCCAACACGCCATCCGGTAACCGAATAGGTCTTGGATAATCCGTTAATGGTTATTGTGCGGTCCCGCATACCGTCGAGCGTGGCAATAGCGACATGCTTCAAATCATTGAAGAGGATGTGTTCATAAATCTCATCGGTAATTGCAATGGTATTCCACTTGTGACACAGATCGGCGATCGTTGTCAGCTCTTCGCGGGTGAACACCTTTCCCGTTGGGTTATTAGGAGTGTTTATGATTATTGCTTTGGTCCGGTCGTTGAACGCCGACGCAAGTTCATCCGGATCAAAAGCCCAGTCCGGCGCATGCAGCGTGACATAACGAGGAGTCGCCCCGGACAAAATCGCATCGGGACCATAGTTCTCATAAAACGGTTCGAAAACTATAACCTCATCGCCGGGATTTACGATTGCCATCATCGAAGCGATCATTGCTTCGGTCGAACCGCAGGTAACAGTGATTTCCCGTTCGGGGTCGACTTCCAGCCCCAGGTACCACGACGTTTTTTCGGCGATGGCGTCCCGGAACCTCTTTGCGCCCCAGGTGATCGCGTACTGATTGACGTCGGCCATGATGGCATCGCAGGCCGCCAGTTTTATTTCCTCCGGCGCTGAGAAGTCGGGAAACCCTTGCGAAAGATTTATCGCGCCGTACAGGTTTGCCTGTCGGGTCATCTCGCGAATGACGGATTCGGTGAACTGTTGAGCTTTGTGAGAGATGATTTCTTTTGACATGAATACGGGTTTCTGGTTTTGGTTTAACGCTTCGCGTTCAGCGTTCAGCGTTTAGCGTTCAGAATTTAGGTTTCATTGTGACGGATTCGCCGATCTCTGAACCAATAACGCTGAACTCTCAACGCTAAACGCTGAACGATAAACGTAAAGGCGGAGCGTTTTATCTGGGATTTTCTTCCTTCAGTCTTTCAATAATCGATTCAACCGCCGAAGCATATTCGCCCTCGGGGTCGAGCCGCAAGTAATTGCGATAGGCTTCAATTGCTTCCTTGTTTCGCTTGGCGCCCTCGAGGAGTTCCGCCAGTTGATAGTACAGAATCGGCTCTGTCTCCATATCTTGAATTATTCCGATTCGATATTCCTTCACTGCTTCGTCGACGTTTCCTTGTTCCCCAAGCGCAATCGCCAATCCAATGTGCGCCTCAAAGGAATTCCCGCGCGCCAGGCGAAGAGCCTTTCGATATTCGACAATCGATTCCTCCACTAGTCCCTGGTGTCTTCTAAGGTTGGCAAGAACGGTTTGAGCTTCCACCACCGTTGGGCCGCCGGCCTTGATCACGGCCTGAATTTGTTTTTCCGCCTCTTGAAACTCCTGAAGCGGAATGAGGCTTCGCGCCATGCCTACCTTCGCCTCCGGAATCGAGCGAAGCGCCAATGCCTGTTTGTACTCTTCAATCGCGTCTCTGTTTTTTCCTTTATCGCGAAGCGCTTCGGCTTTTTGGAAATGCAACGTGGGTTCATCCACCGTTTGCTGCTGCTGAGATGCCTTCAGGGTAGCGCTTGCACCCTCCGCAACCATAATTCTTCCATTCCAGTCTACGTACCCGACCGTTCTCACGCGCACGGGATGAGATCCCACCATCACGTGCGGCAGGTTCAGCTCTCCGTTCTCGCCAGTAATTCCGTGGCGAACATTGTTTATAAACACGACCGAATCGGGATGCCCGGTAATGACTTTTACGCTTCCAGCACGTGGCCTGGCGGTCGGAGTGGATTTGGCCGTCGACGTGGATGCGGGGGTCCTTCGATTCTTTTGAGTTTGTCCAATTGCTCGGCTAGTCGACGATGCAGAGGTGAGACATAGGCACAAACAAACAACAAACACAGCGCGGTTTGTAGTGCAAAAGGAATGTCTCGCGAATCTCTTTGGTTTGTACATCTCTTTGTTTCACGATCGATTTTCAGCCGCCAGGAGTCACTCCTTGTACAGCCTTCGGTAATTTGCCGCGTAGCGAAGGACACCCTGAACGTAGCCGCGGGTTTCAGAAAACGGAATGCTCTCGATCCAGTCTTCTATATCCATCGATCCGCGCTCGGCGATCCACCTCTGTGCGCGCGCCGGCCCGGCATTGTACGCGGCAGCTGCGTACTCTATGCGCCCGAACTGACCGAGAACCTGAGCCAGATAATTCATCCCAAGCTTGATATTCAGCGCAGGGTTGTAAAGGTCTGCTGCGCTTATACTGCCGATGCCCTGCCGCTTTGATACCAATTGCCCTGTGGCAGGCATGACCTGCATAAGTCCGCGCGCTCCAACGCGTGAAATCGCATTTGGATTGAAGACACTTTCCTGACGAATCAACCCCGCTGCGATATATGGATCAATGCCATACCGCTTCGCTTCTTCTTTTATCGTATTCCATGCGACTAGCGGGAAGAATATTTCCCAGGCTTCGCGTGGTACGTCCGCCTCTCGATAAGAGTACAAATCGGGATAACCCTTACGAAGAACAAGCGTCGCCTGAAACTTCTCGCCGCGACGCGAGTATAGCGAGGCGAGCTCCAGGTTGAGTTTCGGAGAGGTTGGGAAGGAGTCAAGTGCTTTATTGAGTTCCCTAATTGCGAAATCATCAAGGCCTATCACTTCAAGGTCTCGCGCTCGTGCGATCCGTGACGCTTCCGATCCATTAGCGGTTTCTTGAATCGATTCAACATACGTAACGTTGGCTCGGATGCTTTGGAGGTCGGAGCCCGGCTGTGGCTGCTCCGCTTTCAGCGATGGCTCTGTTTTTCGCAATGCCGCTGAGCGGATACCGGCGACGTGACCATGGTATCCGTAGCGGTATCTCTCATTCACGAGATCATACAATGCGAGCGCGCGTGCTTTGTGGCCGAGCCTTTCCTCGGATTTCGCCGCCCACAGACCAGCTTCACCTATAAACTTTGTGTCTGGAGAGCGGTAGGTTGCCAAATGCTGTTCGAGAATACGAGCGGCGTCGCTATAGCTCTTCGCTCTGTAAGCAAACCAACCCAGATTGTAGGAGGCTTCCGGCGCGTATTGACTCTTCGGAAAGTTAGCCAGCAACTGGCGATAACGCGCGGCTGCTTCGCTGTCCCTATCCTGTTTGTTGAGATAGGTTGCAAGGTTGTACAAAGCCTCGGTAGCCCATTTGGTTTTAGAATGTTGCTGTAACAAACGGTCGACGACTACGGAGGATTCTGCTGAGCGACTTGCTCGTCGCAGTGCTTCGGCTTGATGGAACAATGCTTCAGCGCGAATCTCGGGGCTTTGCTCGCTCACTCGTGCGAGTTCCGCGACGGCTTGTGATGGCTGCTTGCCGTTGAGCAACGCAACGCCTCGACGCAAATGAATACCGTCAATCCGATCGGCTTCGGGGAACCGCGCAACCAGCTGATCATATGCCTGTGCTGCATCTGCGTATTGCCGGGCTTCAAATAAGCCGTCGGCGCGAGATCGCTCTTCATCGAAGGATCCCGCGTTATTTTTTGGCGACGCGTTCAGGGCAAGCAATCTCGAGTCAGCCTGGACGGCTGCGGTTGTAGCTGGCAGCCGATAGTATATTCGACGATACAGTTCTACGGCGCGATCATTCTTTCCCGTCGACTCTTGTGCTTGTGCTGTAACAAAGATCGCGTCCGCATCATTCGACTCAACCATTGGGGCGATATCTTTGGTCGCGCTTGAGGGATCACCGAGAGCTAGCGACATCTCGGCTGCCCGGATTTTTGCGTCGTGAACTTTTAATGACTCGGGGTATTTTCCGTAAACGCTAATGTAATCGCGCCGGGCACCGCTTTTGGCTTCGCTAGCGGCTTCGCTCTCGGCTCTATAAAAGAACGCGTAGTCCCCAATTGAAGTTGTGCTGCCGATGGCCTGGGCATCAAGTGCTTCGATCGCAGCCTGATAATTCTGCGAGGCATAGTAGGAGTAGCCCCTAAGAAACCGGGCCAATGATGCCGTCCGAGTTCTCGGGTATCGAGACTCCACGCGATTGAGATCGTTCGCAGAAGGCCGTCCAGAGGAAGCACGAACCAACCCGCGAAGCTCTTCCAACCCCGTATCCGGATCGGTAGCATTTCGTTGGCAAGAGACGGTCATCGGTGTCACGAGCGCAAAAGTTAGCACCGTGATCACAAGTATGGCTGAATTTCTTTGTGCGTTACTGAACCTACGCGGGGTTGGATTGGACATCGGTACTCCTGGGCGCATGCTCTTATGCGCTACAATGGAACTGGCGATGGGGCTTATGGGATTATTGACGAAGGGTTGAAAGAAATCAATTGTGGTGAGGATCTTTTTTTCGTGTCATTGCGCAGCATCGAGAAGCCAACTAATCGTAGTCGCAGATGCTCTTAGCGATGGTTATCCTGTAGTCGCGACGACTGACGGACCTGGACAGTCTGAGCCAAGTTTAGAGGGATCACCTTCCGCCAGCGTGCTCACCAACTCATCGTAAAAGTAATCAAACTTCGCGGCGACATTGGGGGTGACTCGCTTCTCGTACATTTGCCGACTCCGGTCGATATCTTCTTTGAGCCGATCGTATAAGTCGCCCCCGCGACGCCCGTCGGCTACCTTTTGCTCGTTGTAGAGTTTTATTTCGCTAACGAGTAGTCGCGCAAATCTGCGCGCGTCGTTATGGGCCTTCTCTTCCTCTCCAACAGGGGTGCTGGTGGCTGCGCTTGACGTAGTGACTTGCGGAGATGGTTCTACAGATTCCGTTGTGGAGCGGAAAAACGTCGGCGCAGGAGCAGGTGGCCTCAGTTCGCCCGAAGGCTCTTCATAAGTCATATCGGGCGGTACCTGATGTCGTTGCTCAGGTTCAGCAGCTGAGAGGCTTCCGCTTGATTGCTCGACCAGTTCGGCGGCCTGCTGTGGAGCCGATGCTGACTCGCCCGACGCCTGAGCGACGGGCGGAACCGCAGAGGCTGTAGTCGGTTTTGCGGGTTGCGCTGCCTCGGACATTCTCGCTCGAATCGAGACGAGTTCCACGATGAGGCCCGCGGTTAGGGCCAGCAATTCTATCGCCTCTACATTGATCGCAAACTCACCACGTTCGGCGGAATCCGCATAGATCAAAGCGGCCGTCTTGCTCCGAACTTTAAGCGGTACGGTAAGTATGCGTTGCGGCCGCGTCTTGCCGAATCTGTTGAATAAACCCAGGTTTTCTTCGTGAGGCTCGGGAGAACCATAATAGGTTTGTTGCGAATTCAATGCCGCCCGAAGAACGGAATCGGTATCCAGGCTGATGGAAGTTCCCCTGATCGATGTATTCTTTGCTCCTTCATCCAGGCCTCGCGCCGCCCAGGCAACTGCGTTACCGCCCTTAACCACAAAGAGCACTACTCTCGGCGCGAAGTGCGCTGCACGGGCTACCAGTGCGTTCAGAACCTCTGCCTGGGTGCGCTGCTCCTCGAGCTCGACAACGGAATCTCGGAGTAACGCAATATCGGCCCCAAGCCTGACGCTTTCAGCACCTGCCTGATCAATCTGCGCTGTAACGTCCGCCGCGATCTGCGCGAACGCTTCGTCCTGGTCAGGCATCGTTGCCGCTACATCGGTCTGTTCAAGTAAGCGATTGAACGACTCGTTGATCTCTCCCTGTAGCCGGCTGATGTCTTGCTCAAGTAGGCCTACGCGAGCCCTAACCAGTTCCTCTATTCGTCGGCGCAGCCGAACGTCACGCTCGTTTTCCACCTGGTTCCTCCCACATTCAGCGAAGATGATCCGTGGGGACTTTCGTTGGATTGGGTTATCGAATGCGGATTCGATTATTACTTAGGGTGCAGCGATTGTCAATGAAAACGACTTTCTGGGGGTTTGCTTGCTATTGTTTAGCGTTGCTGGAGGGGGCTGTTTTTTATGAACCGCCCTGGATGAAATCCCTATCCAAATGGTGCTCACTCGCATGTTTTGGGCGGGCTCGCCCGTCAGATTTCACTGTTCTTTTGAGCCACGATCATTCCGTAGACAAAGCACCCTGAAGCGAAACCTCTCCTCATCGCGTTGAATGAGCGCAGGAAACGGACGAACTGGATGCCCTGAGCGCTGGCAAGCTGCCACAATGCTGGATCCTTGATAAGGCTCGCGGAAAGATCCCATGTCTTTGAGCAACGCTCGCTCAGATCGCGGGCTTCGATGATTTCTAGTCCGGTAGCGTCGACAACTTCGGAGTAGTCGGAAAGGGATTTGAGCTCGACGAGCATTCCGCGCTCGATCGGAGTTATGTAACGGCGCTGCTCCGCTTCTGTCAGCCCGACCCGTTTAAACCAATCGATCAGCGCAAGCTTCCCGCCTGGCTTCAACATCTGTGCTACCTGAGTGAAGAAGTCAGTTTTGTTGGCAAAATGGGAAATTGCCTCGATCGACCAGATTACGTCAAACGTTCCCAGAAAGCTCAGGTAATCGGCGTCCATTACCAGGAACTGAGCGGTTGAATTTAAGTTCTTGGCTGCCTGTCTGGCCATCGCCGCTTGAATCGAAGAAATCGTTAGTCCTATGACCGATGCATCGTACCTTTTAGCCAGAAAGAAACTGCTTCCGCCGAATCCACAGCCAACATCGAGTATGGAAGCTCGGGGCTGTATGTTCGCGGTCTTCGCCAATAGAGCAGCGAGCGCGGTCTGGGCTTCCTCTTTGGTTTCCGCTCCGCTCTCCCAATAGCCATGGTGGAGGTGCTCTCCCCATAATGAACGATAGTAGGGACTCAATACGTCGTAATGTTCGATGATTCTTTGTTTTACGTTATAACCAGCCATTGCCTGATGTGCTTTGGGTCGGGCTAACTGTTCCTAAACTCAACGCTATCGCGGCATTCGAGTCCTTCGACGTTCGAGTGTTTCGACCTAAAAAAAAGAAGAGTGCAGTCTAAAGTTAGATTTCTATTTGTCGCAAGTTGTAACGCCTCTTTTGTGATACGACGGACTAAACTGGTAGGCGTGCGGACGACTTTTCAAACCGTGCCGCCAAGCATACGTCGTACCATGGGCATTAAACCAAATGAAGCCTAATATGGTCTCCTCCTTGCTTTTGCGGTGATGAGACGGTATTATACTTTGCTTGCTGAAAGAGTGGGCTTGGCCCACTTTTTTTCTTGGGATAATGGTGGAGCTGGACCGAGAAGCGATCGGCAAAATCATCGAGCGAATAGCGGCGCGAGAGGGACTTGAGCTTGTCCACTGGGAGGCAGTAGGGCCTCAGAACAATTTTGTTCTTCGTATTTACATCGACAAGCCTGGCGGAGTCTCTCACGGGGACTGCGAACTAGTCAGCAACCAGGTAGGCGCTCTTCTTGACGTCGAAGACCTGATTCCGAATCGGTACATACTCGAGGTTTCGTCGCCTGGAATTGAGCGAGGTCTCTACAAAAAGGCTGACTATGAACGCTTTTCGGGTAGTCGGATCAAAGTGAAAGTTTCAGAGCCCATTGATGGTCAGCGCAATTTCCGTGGAAAGCTGATCGGATTAGTTGGTGAGAATATCTCGCTCGATGCTGACGGGCGGGGCCCGATCGAAATACCTTACGATCAGATCGTCAAGGCGAATATTGAATACCAGTTTTAGTCATAAGCCGGTCGCAACTCGACCAGGCCGGCTTAAACGCTGATAAAACGCGGAGCTTTGAATTATGTCAACGAGTCCGATACCGCAGACTATAGACATCCTGAGCCGGGAAAAAGGTATTGACCCACAGGTCATTATCTCGGCGATTGAAGATGCTGTGGTGACTGCCGCGCGAAAGCAGTTCAAGACCGGAGAGGACCTTCGCGCTCGATACAACTCCGATACGGGAGATGTAGAACTGTTTGCCCTGATGACCGTTGTAGACGAGGTGCAGGATGTAGCAACTGAGATCAGCCTTGCCGACGTTGAAGCGATGGGCGTTGAGGGAGCCGAAGTGGGAGATCAGCTTGAATTCCCGAAGCCCCGCGAAGAGCTGGGCCGAATCGCTGCTCAAACCGCCAAACAAATTATTTTTCAGAAAGTGCGCGAGGCGGAACGCAATAACGTTTACGACGAGTATATCGGACGCGTCGGCGAGCTTGTGCACGGCTTCGTAAAACGGTTTGAAGGCGGACGCATTATCGTCGATCTGGGAAAGATCGAATCAGTGCTTCCAAAGACCCAACAGTCGCGCGCTGAAGCATTCAGTCAGGGCGAGCGCATTCGGGTAGTCATCAATACGGTTTCCAAGGATACCAAGGGTCCGCAGGTAGAAGTCTCTCGGACTTCGCCTGAGTTGCTCAAGCGACTCTTTGAAATGGAGGTCCCGGAGATCTACGACGGGACCGTGCAAATAAAAGCAGCCGTACGCGAACCAGGTGACCGAGCGAAGATTGCGGTGATTTCAACCGAACGAGATGTCGATCCGGTGGGAGCGTGCGTCGGAATGAAGGGCAGCCGAGTGCAGGCAATTATTCGTGAACTCCGCGGCGAACGCATCGATATCATCGAGTGGAGCGAAGACCCGGCCGTGTTCGCGGCTAACGCGCTCTCGCCCGCAAAAGTTTCGAAGGTCGAGATCAACAGCTTCGAAGAGAAGAAGCTGACCGTGACTGTCCCTGAAGATCAACTCTCGCTTGCGATCGGGAAGAAGGGGCAGAACGTACGCCTGGCAGCGAAACTGGTGGGTTGGCACATCGACATTCGAAGCGCTGAAGAAGCCGCACGCGCCGCGGCTGCGCAGCTCGAAGCAGTTATGGCTGGCGGTGAAGCGACTCTAACCGATATCAGAGACAGCCTCGCACTGGATCAGATAACCGCCGAACGCCTGAAGGATCGTGGAATAGAGACGATTGATCAGCTGGCAGCAATTTCGGTTGACGAACTTGTCGACGCAATCGAGGTCAGCTTCGACCAGGCGAATGAGATACTCGAACGAGCGCATCGGCTCCTGGCACAAAAACACGCCCGTGAGACCAGAGAAGCTCGCGAGGCGGAAGAGGCGGCTCAGAAGGCCTCTTCGGAGGAATTTGAGGAGGGAGCAGCCGAAGCCGTTTCGTCCGAATCGGTCCTGGAACCCGCTGAAGAGGCGGCGGCTCAACTGGAAACGGTTGAAGGATCAGCCGTTCAAGTTGAACCGAGCGCCGCGATGTCGGAAACTGCAAGCGAGGAACCGCAACCAATGCAAACCTCGGATTCTTCAATCGCATCTGATGAGTTTACAACTTCAGAAGCGTCAGCAGAGACCACATCCGAGGGCCCGGATCACACTGAAACGGCAGAGCCGCAAGGAGCCGTTGATGAAGTTCAACTGACGACGGAAGCGGGTGAAGCCGCGGAAACAGGAACTAAAGCAGTTCATCTGGCCGAATCCGAAGGAATTGCTGAGGAGGGCGCCGAACCCGCGGCAGACGACGAGTCACAAAAGAACGAACCCAATTAGTCTTTGGAGATAGGAGTTTCAACCGGACGAGCGACCGGATTCGAAAGCAGTTCAAACCAATATGGCGACAGGTCAACACAAAATTCGAATTTACGATCTTGCTAAAGAGCTGAAGCTCGACAACAAGAAGGTAATGGAAGACGCGCGCCGGGAGGGCATCGACGTAAGTGTGCCCTCGAACACCGTGCCGCATGAAGTTGCCGAACGTATTCGACTCAAATACTTCCCGAAGAAGGTCGTTCCTCAAGTTGGCCCGCGTCTTGTAAAGCACGTTAAGCAGGTTGAGGTCGTTGAAGCACCGTTGGAAACTGCCCCGCCCGAGGCGGAGCCAGAGGTTGAGGTTGCGGCGGAACCCAAGCCGATTCAACCACCAGCAGCTCCGGAGCCACCGAGACCCAAAGTTCGTGTACTGAAGGCTGCCCCGCAGGCGCAGCCCGCTCCACCAACTCCTCAGCCGATCGTCGAAGAACCAGAACCCCAAGCTGCAGAATCGGTCGAGCCCGCTCCTGGACCGACGCCGGTTCCCCAGCCGGCGGGTATGCCGCCTGCACAACGTCCGCCGACGCAGGTTCGTGTGCTTCGTCCGAGGCCGGGCGTCCCAACTGCGGCTCCGATCCCGGCACGCGGCGCTGGAGCTGCGGGAGCCGGGTTAACCGGAGCGTCCGCAGGTGCCGGGGTTCGAACTGTTGGGGCGGAAGGAGGCGTAGCAACCGAGCCTGGTGCGACGCCTGCTCGCCCTCGGACCACCTATGTACCTCAAGATACTGGTCGGCCCAGAAAACGAACGCGACGCGGCAAGAGGGGGCCCGGCGAATTCGGTCACGAAGAGGGAAAGCACGTTGAGCTTCCGCGCCATATGCGCGGTCCGGGCACTGTGGTTCAGCCAAAAACGAAACCGGTATTCACTGAGCTCAGACCACTCAAGCTTATTGAAGGGACCACGGTCAAAGAGTTCTCGGAAAAACTCGACGTAAAGGCGAAAGACGTTGTTCAACTGCTGCTTCAACGGGGCGTGATGGCAACGATAAATCAAACTCTTAACCCGGATATCGCGAAGGAGATCGGGAAAGAGTTTGGATATGACACATCCTTCGTTCCTTTTGAAGAGATGATCAGCGATGCTGAAGAAGAGAAGATCATCGAATCAGGCGAGGAAGGAACGGCCGCGCGCGCTCCAGTGGTGACGGTAATGGGACACGTCGACCACGGCAAGACTTCGTTGCTTGACTCTATACGCAAGACCCATGTTGCAGAAGGAGAAGCCGGAGGGATCACCCAGCACATTGGAGCTTATTCGGTTGAGGTTCCGGATCCCGATAATCCGGAGCGAAAACGACCCATTGTATTTCTCGACACCCCCGGACACGAGGCGTTTACAATGATGCGCGCGCGGGGTGCCCGAGTTACTGACGTGGTTGTGCTGGTTGTTGCCGCGGACGATGGAGTTATGCCTCAGACGCTTGAAGCTATTGATCATGCGCGAGCTGCGGAGGTACCAATCCTTGTCGCGATAAACAAAATAGACAAGCCGGAAGCTCAGCTCGATCGCGTTAAGCAACAGCTCGCGGATCGTGGTCTGTTATGGGATGGTTGGGGTGGCGACACGGTGATGGTCGAAGTCTCCGCGAAAAAGCAACAGAATCTGGACTCGTTACTCGAGATGGTGCTTTTGACCTCCGATCTACTCGAGCTAAAGGCAAATCCGGATCGTCTGGCAAATGGTGTTGTACTGGAAGCCAAACTGGATCGTGGGCGAGGCGCTGTTGCAACTTTACTAGTGCAGCAAGGCACTCTGAAGGTGGGCGATCCGTTTATTGCGGGACAGGTTTTCGGACGCGTAAGGGCGATGTTCGATGATCGGGGCAGACCGATCGAGGGCGCCGGTCCTTCCACACCAGTTGAAGTGCTGGGACTGCAAGGAGTGCCTCACGCTGGGGATCAACTTCAGGTGGTGAAAGATCCGACCCAGGCGCAGAATATCGCCTCCCAGCGCCAGATGCAGGCCAGGCAGGCGGCAATAGCCCGTACCTCGGCTCGTGGACTCGAACAGCTCTTCTCCGACAAGAACCAGGTCAAAGAACTCTTGGTCATTCTTAAAGGCGACGTACAGGGGTCTGTAGAAGCAGTGCGCGACGGGTTAAACAAGCTCTCGACCGAGCGGGTTAAGATTCGCATCATCAGGTCGGGCGTCGGCGCAATTACGGAGTCCGATGTGATGCTCGCTGCCGCTTCTGCGAATGACATGAACCGCGCGTCAGTGATTATTGGCTTTAACGTTCGTCCCGAGACGCGCGCGAGAGAGATCGCAGAGGCCGAGCATGTTGATATTCGATTGCACACGGTGATCTACAAGATCGAAGAAGAAATCCGTGCTGCAATGCTGGGCCTCCTGGATACCACAAAGAGAGAAGTGATAACCGGGCACGCAGAAGTTCGGCAGGTTTTCAGAGTGCCGAGGGTCGGGCAGATAGCAGGTTGCTATGTAACCGATGGTTCTATCAAACGGACCACAGCTCGCGTCTTACGCGACAACGTCGTTGTATTCGAGGGCAAGGTAGACTCGCTGAGGAGATTCAAGGACGACGTGAGCGAAGTGAAACAGGGATTCGAGTGCGGTATAGGGATCGAGCGGTTCCAGGACATCAAGACCGGTGACGTCATAGAAGCCTACACGACCGAAGAAGTGGCCCCTACCCAGTTGTGATTCTTGCCGGCTTAAGGACCGGCACAATTTCGAAAATCGTCACACAGTAAGGTAACTCAAAGCCTTTCGTGTTACCTCATGTCCGGGGTCTTTATTGCAGGAGCTTACGCCTGGACCGGCACATCGATGCTCGGAAAGGTTTCAGTTGCAACTTTAGCCGTTTCCGTTTAGCATACTTGGTTTGATTCTCACCTCGATAGTTAACTGAGGGATGTATGACCGGGAGAAGGCCTGAGCGGCTCGCGGAACAAATAAAGGAAGAAGTCAGTTTGATCATCTCCGGCGAGGTCGAGGATCCAAGGGTTGGGTTCGTAACAGTTACGGATGTAAAAATGAGCCCTGATCTCCGCCATGCCAAGGTCTACGTGAGTGTGATTGGGACCGATGACGAAGTGAAGGGTTCGATAGCAGCACTCAAGCACGCTAATGGGTTCATTCGGCATCAACTCGGAACGGTGCTTAGAATGAGACACACGCCGGAATTGCACTTTGCATACGATGATGCGGAGGTGAGGGCTGCGAGGATAGAAGAATTACTCAGCCAGGAGGCCGCTGCGGTGCGGGAGCGAGAACAGAGTGCGCAGGAACAGAACGGCGCTGACTCTGAGAACGCCGACGAACGCTGATGCCGAATAGATCCGCTTAAGTTTACATGTGGATCCAGGCATCAACAATATCGGATACTGATAGACGTTAACAAAAATCCGGATCCCGTAACCGCGATTAATCATGCTTAGTCAGGTTGTGCAGCTCATTGAACAACAGCAGCGTTTCATGATCACTTCGCACGTTCGTCCGGACGGCGATGGTCTGGGATCAGGTCTCGCACTCTACTGGATGCTTAGAGACCTTGGAAAAGACGTCGATGTAATATTGCGCGATCGGGTTCCTCCTTCCTATCACGTATTGCCGGCCTCGGATCTGGTCCTGGTTCAGGACGACGTAACTGAGAAATACGACGCGGCCTTTATAATCGAGTGTAGCGATGTCGACCGTCCAGGTCTGCCGAGTTTAAAGGATCAGTTCGTCGTCAATATAGATCACCATTCCACCACCATTCCTTTCGGTAACATAAATTGGATAGACGCAACCGCTGCGGCAGTTGGTGAAATGATCTATAACCTTTGCAAAGCTCTTGGCATTGAGGTGACGAAAGAAATCGCCGAGTGCATTTACACCGCTTTGCTAACTGACACCGGGAGTTTCCATTTCTCGAATACTACGGACCGAACACTGAAGATCGCATCCGAGCTCGTGCGTCGAGGCGTCGAACCTGCTCGGATATCCGAGGCGTTGTTCTACTCGGGGACTTTCTCAAAAGTAAAACTGCTCGGGCTTGTGCTATCGAACATTGAGTGCGACGAATCGGGTCGCATTGCCTGGATCACAATGGATCGCGCGACGATGTATGAAGCCGCGGCATGCGAGGAAGATTCTGATGGAATCGTAAATCATGCGCTTTCAATCGGCGATGTCGAAGCGGTAGCTTTCTTTAAGGAACTGCGATCCGGATCTTACCGGATAAGCCTTCGTTCCAAAGGCAAGAATAATGTCGCGAAGGTGGCCGAAGTATTTGGCGGAGGAGGCCATCGAAACGCGGCAGGTTGCCGGATTGACGGCGAACTCGATGAGGTAAAGCGGCGGGTGATTGAAGCTCTTCAAAATTGCATTGGTGTTTCGCCGGTCTCAGCCTGACCCAAACGCTTCTATATAATCTCATCCATCTAAAAAGTATTGATGCGCAGTTGTCATTATCGTACTCTGTAGCCACTGCCCCTATGGCTCATCTGCACTGGCGAAATGGACAACGAGTCTTCATAAAACTCGAGGTTAGCCGTAATAAATAGCTGACTTTAAGGGTCAAACGGTATGCTTGATCGCAATGGGCCGAATCGCGGCGAATTAGCAAAAGCTCAATTGACGTTGCAAGAGGCAGAGGAGAAGCTTGAACGCATTCAGACCCTATTATCTGAGCGCAAGGTAGAACGACAAGATCTCGAAGGCTTCATCATCCGAGAGACCGCAGCAACCGGCGATATGGATAAACTCGTTGATCTTCAAAACCGCGCGGTCGTGGTCGATAAGGCTATTGCAGAGTTACAAGCCGGTGAGGCTGAATGTACGCAACGAGTTGAGTCCGCCAGGCGATATCTCTACACCCTCTATGTTCGCCTGGAGAAGCTTCGGCAGGAATTCTCAGGACTTATGCGAAGCCTTGCATCGATTGAGCAGGGCGAGAGCGTCCCTGCGGAAGTGCAAACCAGCCTGGGAAGAATAAAGATACAGCTCAAAGCAATCACTGGCGAGAACAGCACCGGACGATTGTGAACTCTCCATTTTCTTCCGATCACTGAGTTAGAGCTGCTCGAGGAAATCAATATACGAATCGAGCGGATCAGAATTCCTGGGACCCTCAGGTCTCTTGCGAGACGGCGGTTTGTCTCGATCCTCAGATGGACTTGTCCGATCGCTGGACCGGCGATTCGGCGTGACGGCTGGACGAGATGCGCTTGACGTTGCGGTCGCGGGTTCTTCGAGTTCGGGAAAACTACGCGTCCAAATAGTAGGCTCCTGATGCAACGCCTCCACAACGCGGCTTCGAAGTCGACTAACAAAAGCACGAGCGCCCACTGAACTCGCATCGTCAAGTAAGATCACCATATCATTTAGAGGGTTTGTGGAGATGAGATCGCCATCGCGTGCGAGCTCACGCACTATTTCCAGCAGCCTCAAACCAGGTTTCCCGCCATCGGCAGCGATTTCCGGCAGCCGGCAGCCAACAATCGAAAATTGTGCGCTGTCCGTCAGCGCTGACTTAACTCGTTTCTCAACCTCCGCAGCAAACATTGAATAAGGTGCGAAAACCGGTTGTTCGGCCGCGGGAGCCGCGCCCGGAGCGCCAGCCTGCTCACCGCTGCGCCGAGCATAATTCGCATTGGAGACCATCGTGGGACTGACGATCCACGAATTAAGACCACGATACCGCGCGATTAACTGCTTTGCTTTGTACTTTAGCTCTTTGGGGCTGAATGGCTTTGTAAGGTAGTAGTCGGCTCCAAGCTCCGACGCCATTACCCGGTCTATCGCTCGCATTCTTGAGCCGGACACTATGATAATCGGCACGTTGAGAGCGGTGCGAATAAGAGTAAGAACTTTGAATCCGTCGATAATCGGAAGATCGAAATCGAGAACAACCAGATCGGGCTTGAATGACAGCAGTCTTGCAAGACCGCTCACCCCATCGTGAACTATTTCCAGCGAGTACTCTCCCAATGTTTCGGTCAGAACACTGCACATCTCGGCATCGTCTTCGATGATCAGAACATTGAAGTCTTTCGGCCGAAGTTCGGATGACTCGTTCGCGATCGCTGCACTATCGGGAGAAGGCAGATGCTGGATACTTGTTGATAGAAGAGCATCCAGGGGGCCTTGCGGTGCGCTTAGCAATAGTTCGACCGCGCGAGCCGCTGTATCCGAGTCTACTCCAGAATCCGCAGTTGCATGAATGGACTCCAATTCGTCCATCGGTCGAACTCCCGGGACCGAGCCGGGTTTATCAAAGGCGGGAATCTGCGACTCAACAAGTTCGGCTTTGTTATATTTGACTTCCTGCCCGATCGAAGCGACGGCTCCCACACTTAATTGTTGGTGAGATGCCAGCTCCGGCAAATCGATATCGAGAGGAGAGGTGGAACCAGTCAGGTCATCGAGCAAATATGACAACTCGTCAACCTGCGGTTCAACACGAACTGGCGGGACTGAGTGTCCAGCAGGTTCACCTGAAAGATCCAACTCGACAACTTGTGGTTGCTGTGCTGCCGAATTTATTCGGGGAGCCTGAAATTCTTCTTCCTCCACCGGCGTCAGCTTGCGCGTTTTGAGGGTCGCTCGATGTTCTTCCTCAACTTTCGGTCTGCCCTCAGCATTGTTCTGAGAACCGTCGGAGTGCGCCGCTGGTTGTTGTTCCGGATCGACTTCAATAACGGCATAAGGTTCCGTAGTTTGACCGTTGCGCACCGCCCGCAGTTCCTCTTTGATCGATTCAAGCTCCGCAACTGACGGCGGCTTGGGCGTTGCCTGATGTGGATAGGCGCCTGCCAAAGGATGTGTGCTCCCAATGAGGAAAACACCGCGCGATGGATCGACCTCGATGGCCTGATCCGAGATGCTTGATTTTTCGAACGCGAGGAAGCGTGCTGCGCGTTCGCCTACCTCTCTGACATCGAATCGAAACGATTCTGCGACCAGGGGACGGAAGCTCTCAATAATCTCAGGATTGGTCTCATTTGCAATGAGTACAACGGTGGCGCCGAATGATCGTGCCCATTCTGCAAACTCGTTTGCACGAGTTTGAATATTTCCCGATGCGCCAGCGAGCACGCTGGCGACTGGGTCGAAGATCAAGCGCTCGGGGTGAGTTTCGCCGAGCAGCCATTCGAGCTCACGAAGGAGCGGCGTGAGCTCGCGCAGCTTTCCGATCTTCTGACTGATATCGTCGGAATATTCGAGTATCACCAATCGACCGCTGTAAACATCTTCAAGGCAGTCGTAACCCAGTCGCGCGAAACGACGCACTGCATCTTCGGGCGAATAGCGAATCACTAACGCACAGTTTCTTCCCTGCTTCAGACCTTCAATCAGAAACTTGATGCCAAATAGTGATTTGCCGGAGGCTTCTCCATGCACAAGATAGAGTTGACCTCGATCGAGGCCGCTCATTAATTCATCAACGGGCTCTATCCCACTATTAATCTTTTTTCCCGGCTGCGCTTGCATTGTTTGGGGCCGTAGATACCTGAGGTTGAACCACGTAAGGATAAGATCGAATCTTTATCGCGTCAACTAACCTTTATTTTTGATTCGGCGTTTATCTCCGAAACGGCAATCCATCCTCTCTGGCTTGGTGTTGTTAAATGCGAAATAGCGTCCGTTTACCAGCGCATAACCCAACTGGGTATAGTTCGCTCTGATAAATTGTAATGGCGAAACACTAACGTGCGAGGAATTGGAAAGCTCCTGAAGCCAGCGCGGAAGCAGCGCGGAGTAGGCGTTCGACAGTACGCTTACGACCAAGTGTAACCATTATATCGAACATTCCCGGCCCGACCGCCTGACCCGTTAACGCAGTTCGCGCGCCGTTAATCAACAATCCCGCCTTCACCCCTTGCTCATCGGCACAGGCCCTCAGAGCCGATTCCGTAGCATCATGAGTAAACTCGTCCACCGATGCCAGCCGGTCTGCCAACAGGGGCAGCAGGTCCTTCAGCCGCTCATCATTTAGATTCTTCTTAACTGCTGTTGCCTCGTATTCGAACTCATCCGAGAAATAAGGACGACCCAGAGTTGCAAAATCCTGAGCCGTGCGGTATCGGGCTCGCAATAGGGAGACGGTACGAATAAACCACTCGCGTTCACCTGTATCGTACTCTTCTCGCCAAATGTTGAATTTCTTTAACTGGTCTGCAACCAATGGAACGATTTCTTCAGGCGACATTGCGCGCATATACTCTGCATTCATCCACAGCGCTTTCGGGTCAGTCCAGTCCTGCGGATCCTTTTCACTGAAGTTGAAAATCGCCGACGATTTATTGACCGCATCGAGCGAGAACTTCTCAATCAGTTCATCGCGAGACATGATTTCCAGATCAGATCCCGGAGACCAGCCGAGCAGGGCCAGATAATTCACCAGGGCGTCAGGTAAGAACCCGCGGTCCCGATAGGTCGTCACGGAAACGACTTCACCATGTTTGCGTTTTGATAATTTCTCCTTCCCGGGCGCCATTATCAGGGGTAGATGCGCAAACTGCGGGACCTTTGCGCCAAGCGCTTCATAAATCAAAACTTGTTTGTGAGTATTCGTCAGGTGGTCCTGTCCACGAATAACGTGAGTGATACCCATCGAGATGTCATCGACTACCACTGAGAGATTGTAGAGCGGATGCCCATCTGAGCGAATCAATACCAGGTCTTCGATATCGTCGTGAGAACGCCCCTGTGGGCCATAGACAAGATCATCAAAACGAGAGACTCCCGCAGGGACTTTTAGTCTGATTGCTGCCGTTTCACCGGAGTCTATGCGCCGACGGGCCTCATCCAACGGCAGGTCGCGAAACGGATTGGGCTCGCGTGCCGATGCGGCCTGTGCTCGCGCAACTATCCTCTCTTTAATTGTTCGATCATCCGTTTGTTCCTTTGGTGTGAAATCGTAATAAGCCTTGCCCTCGTCTATAAGCCTGTGAACCGCTGCTCGATGTTGATCAACCAAAGATGACTGAAAGAAGGGACCTTCATCCGGATCGAGTCCGAGCCAGCTCATGCCATCGAGAATACCCTGTACCATCGCCTCCGATGATCGCTGTAGATCGGTGTCTTCTATGCGAAGGATAAATGTTCCATCGTGTTTGCGAGCGAATAGCCAGTTGAACAGCGCGGTGCGAGCGCCGCCCAGATGAAGATAACCAGTCGGAGAAGGTGCAAAGCGCACTCTGACAGCGTTGCTCATAAGACAGGAATTATCGTGAGCCGCGAAAGGAATGGCAAGATGGATGCTAATTGTTCACACGGTCTCGCGTTGACATTCAAACAACATCAAAGTATTTTATCGCTGCCCCCGTTCAAGATAGGCTTAGGCCTGTTGCGTAGCTCCAGGTTTGTACTTGCAACCACTCAGATTTAATCAACGAGTAAATGGTTATGGATGGTAGGAAAGACATTCGTGCGGACCAGGTAGACAGACCAGAAGATAACGACGACGGGAGCTTTTTCAAAAAATATACTTTGGTGAGTCCCCAGGAAGGCGAACTAATCGATGGGCACGTCTTTAAAAAATATGTACCGATTCGCGAGAGCACCCATGAGCTGCAGAGTGGTGATCAGTCGGAGCTTGAAGATGAGAACCCGTTCGACGCTAACCTAAAGGCGTCCCGCAAGCAGGCCTCCTGGCCCCGAACAACACTGCTGCTGTGGGCCTCGGTTGTGGTAGCGGCGCTGCTTTTAGCCGGATGGATCGTCTTTTATGAACTCCGTCGCACAGAACAGCCTCAATCTCCATCGACACAACAAACATCGACAGACGGCGGCGATCGTGCTTCCGACAACGCTGGATTGCAGATTCCGGAAGGAGCTAATTCTCAATCGGATGTCTCGCTGGAGGAGAAACCTGAGAATAGCTCAACTGCGGCTGGACTTCATCGCGGACAGATCGCGTCCCCGGAAATCCTTCGCAACGCAATGTTGGCGCGGGCGCGCGAATATGAGGACCGAGGCATGCTAGGACGTGCCGAGGAGGAATATCGAGCGGCGATCAACAGTTTTCCGGAGGACAAGCTAAGTCAGGTTGGGCTCAAACGCGTACAGACGGTGTTATCGCAAAAACAGAAGAACGAAATATCGACTGTGAGTCGGGAGACGGGTCTGAAGGAATTTCGCATGTCTGATTTTGCAGCTGCTGAGCGGAATCTTTCAGCCGCGGTGGATGCGGGTCGGTCGGATACTGCGACTCTTTATGCGTTGGGCATGTCTTATTTGAAACTCGGCTCTTTCACCCAGGCGCAGAGAACGCTGGAAAGCTGCATGGCAGGGAACCCGGACTATGCTCCAGCACTGGTCGGGCTTGCCCAGGTAAATGCCGCCACAGGCAGGCAACAGGAAGCACTCCCTCTGTTGCAACGTGCGCTCGACCTTGGCGGCGGGGCAGAGTTTACCCCCGCGAAGATCAAAGAAATGATGGTTAGACTCTCTCCGGAGCAGTCTAATCCGGATTCGAAGTCCGTCCAGCCAGCCGTTCAGCGTTCGCAACCAACTTTCTACGCCAACGTCATTCACGGACATGACCTGGTTTTATCTTCGTGTAAAGGTGAATTGAGCATCGTTAATGCCGTTGTTCATTTCAATGCATCGAATCCAGATCATAGCTTTCACGTTTTGCGCTCGGAAGTGACTGGGGCGAACGTAAAAGGAAAAGAATTGCAGTTCAATGCAAACGGCAAATTCTACCGGTTTAATCTGAACGGGCGCTCGCCCCAGGACTTCCTGGACGCATTAGGCCGTTGAGCTCAAACGCAGGTTGGTCAACCCTCCTCACATGACCGTAACTCAGGTCAGCTATCGTTGAACAATTTTAAAGAAATTGGGTGAGAAGGAACTATGCCGGATCAACTCGAGTTTCTGAAGTACGAAAATAATGCAGCGGCGAATGATTTTCAGAATGCTGTAAAGAATTATCTTCTAAACCCCTTGGAATCTGCCGAAGAGCGTCAACGGGCTCTGTCGTATCTATTTGAGTCGGTAACGAAATACAGAACCGTATTAAGAGCAATGAGAGAATACTTACACTCGATGGACGAGTCAGCGTCGGTTACAAAACAAGAGACGATAGAACAAGCGATTGCCGCCATAAATATCAGAGATGCTGCACTGGAACGATTGCTCAAAAGGGTCGGCAGATTGGCAGCGGATCAGGCGGCGAGGAGTATGGCAGCGCCAGGGGGCCGGTGAGCTTACTTCCTCCGAACGCTCTTCTGACATACACCGAAATGGATGAAGCAACGAACAACTAAGAAGACGACGCGAAGTTTGAGACCAGCAGGCGGATTGCAATGTGTAGCGCGCGCGATTAGCCGGTCAGTCGTCCCTCCACCCACGCAGGGTAGGTGGAGGCTTGCATAGTGCAGCGTGCAGCCCTTTGCTCCTCATTTCGTTGTCCACCCCCCACACCGACTGCTAATGAGAATGCACGGCGGCGTCAACTCGACTTCATCGGCGAAACGTACGTAACGCACGTTAGGTTCACTACCGTCGAGAGCTTTTCAATCGCAATCCGGCCGATGATCAATTTCGGAGTCTTAGGATCGAGTACAACTTCAAAGCCAAGTTGTTTGAGTTGACGGATCGTCTCCGGGGATTTGTCGGTCAGCCAGACCTGAAGTTCGGCCTTTCCGTTACGGACGAACTTGGACTCGTCTGCTGCCGGTGTTGAATCATTCTTTTTGAGGCGTTCGATTAAGGCGGCGATCGATGGATTCATTTTCGTCAGCAGTGCTCGACGCTGCCTTTCTTCAGGAGAAAGCCCTTGCTCATGTGGATCAGACCTGCTTCCACCATTTACGCGCAAATCTCCTCCACCCATGTTGTAACCACGTCCCGAACCCGCACCGCCTCCGCTCCCTGTACCTAGTCTGCCTTTGCTAGCTGGGCCCTTGCTGCGCTTTGGGTTCGATTCGTCCTTTGCCTTAATCTTCGGCGAGGCAGGGCTTGCGCTTGGGACGATGGATGCGTCAGCCGCTTGAACGCTCACGGTTTCGGATACGACGGAAGGTGGCGTTCTCCCCTGAAGCGGTAGTGACGCTATTGCTTTCCTGGTGATGGCTCCCCGCTCCTTATCTTCGCCAAAAACGCCTTGATGGCTTACACCCTCGGGCATTTCAACGGGAACTTCTATTCTTCGCGGCACTCCTGCGTCGGTGACCGTCATCTCCTCGACTGCCACAAACGAAGTGAACTGCGTCATCAAACGGAAGTTCAATCCTAGCTCGGTGATAGCTTCGCGCACGTCATCGCGAGTGGTGCCATTCTGGATGCCGTTGTAGTCCTGGCTCATTAAGTCGTCGATACGGGTTCGAGCCCACAGCGATGAAAGAGCGTCGTGACGCGGTTGTCTATCTGGAAGCTCAATAGCGACATCGCGTGTGAAATCGCGACCTGCGGTTTGTCCTTTAAGCTTTATGACTCCGCGAGCTCCGCTCGTGTAGCGGCCGCTGACGACGATAGGCTTCGCGCTGAATAGATCAGGCAGACGCTTTGGATACACGTCGGTAACCGGCAGCCCCGACCAATCGATCGACAGATCAGTCAGCAAAGGGTTGCGGACTCGCTCGTGAAATCGCTTAGCCGCGGCAGAACCATCATCGCTCAGAGAAACATACTCAACCTCACCCCGCCCCTCCTCAGACATCTTGTCCAGCAGAAAACGATTCACCGAATTACCGATTCCAAAAGCAAACACTCGTGCGTTTGGATGCTTCTGCACCTCGGAAATGATCTCCATATCATTGCCGACGTAACCGTCGGTCATAAAGCATACGATGCGAACGTGATTCTGCGCATCGGATGGGTCAAGTGCTGCTCTGATTGCTTTCATCATCTCGGTTCCGCCGCCACCAGATCGCGATTCCAGAAAAGCCTTTGCCTTTGCAAGGTTTTCTCTCGTGGCGGGAACAGGTTCCGGAAAAAGAATGCTGGTATCCCCGGCAAATGTGATCAAGTTGAAAGTGTCCTGAGGGTAGAGCCCATCAAGAGCCAGCTTCATTGATTCTTTTGCTTTTTCGATTGGGAAGCCCGACATCGAGCCGGACGTGTCCAGCACGAACACGAGCTCCTTGGGCATTACGTCCTGCGCGTTTACTCGCTCAGGAGGCTGCAGTATCAATGTGAAGAATCCGTCCCCTGGTTGTTCGGATCGATGGGTGAGGACGGCGTCTTCGATCCGCTTCCCTGCCACATCATACTTCAATACGAAGTCCTTGTTTGGAATTACTGCTTTATCCTTGAGACTCACGAAAGCGCTGTGGCCGGTCGGCCGCTCCAGATCGACATCGTGCAAAACCGATTTCAATCCATCGATCGGTACACCCGCGTCAAGTGCGACCTCTAAAGAGATATCGTGACCGGCGCGTGTGCCTTCCTGCGCAACTGGCGGCGTAATACGCGAGGCGTCGGGTACGCGATCAGTATCCGGAGCCCATCCGCCACCCTGCTTGCCTGCCGGGTTGCCGGGAATGTAACGAGGCCCAACGACCATTGGAAACACAAACTCATAGGACCCGTCATCGTACTTAAGAGTTTCGACATAACTGATTGTCACGTTTACACGCTCGCCAGGCATGATGTTAGCGACTGATTGTGTAAATATGTTTGGCCTTTCCTGGTCCAGGAGGCTCGCGACGTTACCGGCGGCACGAGCTGCCTCGTAAACCGCGCGGGCTTCTTCGCGACGCTTTATGCGACCACGAACGGTCCTGTCACCGATAGACATTGTCATATCGTCGACCGCGGCATTTTGGGGCAAAGGGAAGGTATAGACGGCTTCGATCTTTTCTTTGAATGGGTTTTCGAACTGCTGAGTGACGACCACACGAGAGATAAAGCCGCTTATTTCGGCTTTTACATCGGTGTGTTTGAGCGGACACGCACCGACAACACCCTTTTCAGGACTGACAACCTGCAAAGCTCCGGCAGTTCGCGAGCTCGACGCTGAGGCCGTCAGACCGAGACCTCTCGTTTTTGACACTCTCGCGATCGTGATGTAGCCGAAAATGCAAAGGACTGTCAGAAACGCGACGGATAAAAGGATTCTGCGCTTCATATCACCTCCAGCCAGCCGATGAGCGTCTTGGTTCCTACGGATAGCGTTGAACCTGAGTGTCGTGAGTGATCGATGTTACGACGCCGATTGCGGCGGCTCACAGATTGTTGGTTCTCCTGGACGGCACGGGAAGCACAGTGCTCAGAAGATCGGAATGGGTTAAGCCCCAGAACCGGACTAGGGTTCCAAACTATTCTGTTCGATTGTTAGAACGAAGAGGCAATGTAGGTTTTGCAGTAAAAGTTAACGAAACACGAGGAATAGGCTTAAATAGGAATCAGCTTGTTCGGCTGCAGGCAGCATCCATCTCTCACGAAGAAAAACGTCTCGGCGCAAAAAAACGGTGGCGAGTTTTATCTCGCCACCGCTTTCTTCGCAAGGCTTTTGGAGCCGATGCTAAAACTGGAATCGTGCAGCGAATTGCATCTGGAATCCGTCGCCCGCGGTGTTCGTAACCAGCAAATTCCCAAGCCTCGGGCTGGTCAGTATGTTGTCGACTTTTGAAAGGAAGTTTGGATTCGTCGGCGCGGTAAACCCACAAGTGCCGCCGTTTGCGGCTGTAGCGCCTGTGGGAGTTGGCAAACAGTAGTTGGTAACCGCAGAGCCGCCAAGCTGAATGTTGCTCAGGTTGAAGATATTGAACATCTCCATCGACACCACCACCTTCATGTTTTCGCGTACTTGAAAGCGTTTCTGAACACGCATATCAATGTTGTACTGCGCCAGATTACGGAAAGCATTTCGCTCGAAGGTAACTCCCGGGCCCCGATAAGGCCGATCATTATTGACCGTATCCTGATTCAAGTCACTGCCGACGCGTGCGTCAATTGGACGGCCCGAACGGAGCCTGATACCACTCGAAATGTCAAATCCTTTTGGCAGGTAGAATAGAGGGCCAGCAACGAACTGGTGCCTTCTATCGAGATCCGAAACAGAATACTCAGAGCTGAAGTCATAGCTATCCTGGTAAGCGACACCGCCCGCGCTGCGCTCGTTATCATCGTCTGACAACAGCTTTGAAAAAGTGTAGAAGGCGTTGATCTGACCCCATTTCTTCTGGAGTTTCATACTAGTTGTAAACGCACGATAAAGCGATTTGGCAGAAGATTCTCGAAGTTGCAGCGAACCCGTCTGGCCCGGAAGCGGCCGCGCTACTGACCCATTGCTCACACCGTAGATTGGTCTACCCTGATTCGCAGCAGTCACGGTAGGTAGGGGCATGTTTACCTCTCGGTTACGCTCGAGGTGAACTGCCTTTACATATATGAAATCTGCCCCCATCGTGAGTCCAGACGCTACTTCACGCTCTACGCCGACTCCCGCTTGATACGACTTCGGATTCTTGAAATTGGGCGCGACTGAAATTAGCTGAGCGCCCGCAATTGGATCGGGACTGAGACCAAGCTTGGAGGCGATCTGTGAAATCTGATCGGTCGAAAGAATCGGGAGCTTGTCGAGTGAGAAATTGTTGAGGTTTACTCCGATAAGGTTGAACTGGCAGAAAATCGTTCGACAGCTCCTGAGCGGATTACTCGTGGGTAGGCTGGCGGTGTTGAACGGCAATGATATGCTGACGTCACCCGGAGGTGTCCGGAAATTGTTTACCGGAGCCGCGAATATGAGCTGAGGCGTCCGCGCGTAATAAATTCCCGCGTAGCCGCGAATGACCGTCTTGCCATCGCTTGCCGGGTCCCAAGCAAGGCCAAATCGAGGGCCCCATTGGCTTTCTGAATCTGGGATCCGCGTCGGGTCATAAACTATTCCTGACGGGAAGCGAAAGCCCTTAATCCGATTTACAGCCGTATCGTTGTTGGCTTGGGGAGTGGGGTTGAACTGCTCCTCCCACCGAAGGCCGTAATTTAACGTCAGGTTTGGAAGAAGCCTCCATGAATCCTGAGCAAAAAACGCCAACTCGTCTCCGTCATACGAGGCTTGAAGGTTCCCAATCTGTTTTTGATACGAGACGCTTTGACCCTGACATTGCGGAAAATTTGTGTTGTCGTTTATGCAGTCAAATCGGTTTACGACTCCTGTTGAAATGTTTGGTGTGAACGACAGGATGTCGAGAAGAACCGGCACGTTACTGCCTGACAAGTTGTAGGTCCCAAACTGATTGAATCCGAACAACTGTGAAACGAATGTGTGATTGTATTCCCCGCCGAATTTGAACGTGTGATTGCTTTTCGTCCAGGTCAGGCCGTCGGCAATTTGGAAGCGACGGTCAAACTGGATGTTTTCACCAAGGAAGCTTACGGTGCCAACGCTGCCGATGGTGCTGTTCGTCAAGAGCGGTTCCTTAGCATTTGCGGGCCGCGGGCGCTCCTCACGCGCGAACTGAGCGCGCACCTCATTCACGAGAGTTGAACTGAAGATACTCGTGAACTGACCGGTGATAGTGTATAGCTTGTCGATCTCGGTCCCGTTGTTCGAAAGCGAGCTATTTATCGTCGGTTGTAGTGCATTGCCCACTGAAACAGCATTGTCCTCGTTTGTCTTGTTCCAACTAAAGCGGGCGTTAAAGCGATGGTTCTGGTTTATCTCGTAATCTCCCCGCACGAGGAATGCGCGGGCATCGTTAGTCTGTTTGTACGGCTCCTGTAGAGACTGGTAATAATTGAAAGCTTCCAAACCCGCTGCTGCCGGCGTCAGCCCGGCAAGGTTGTCGAAGAAGACCTGGCGTTCGAGACGGATCCGCTGCTGTTCATAAGAACCGAAGTAAAACGCCTTGTCTTTCTTTATCGGTCCGCCGAAAGAACCACCCCACATTTGACGATTTGGTGCCGGCGTGAATTCCAGTGGATCCAAGTTCCTGCTCCGTCTGATGTCGTTTAGATTCTTCTCAACAGCGCTCAGGAAATCGTTCTTTGCCGAGAGCTCCTTCGGTCGATAGAGGAAAAATGCCGAGCCGTGCATCGCATTGGTGCCGGACTTGGTGACGGCATTGACTAGACCACCGGTTGATCGGCCAAACTCCGCGGAGTAGCCTGCGGGAACAACCTGAAATTCTTTTATGGCTTCCTGCGGGATAGTGAAGGCAGTATTCGATCGTTCGCCGCCGCGGATGCCGCCGAAAAATGGTTGATTGTAATCGACGCCGTCAACGCTCACATTGGCATTAATCCCGCGCTGGCCGGCAAGTGAGATCTGACCACGAGACGGATCAACTTGTGCGGTTGGAGTTAATGTGACGAAGTCTTGAAACCGGCGGCCATTGATTGGCAGGTTTTCAATTGCCTTTTCATTTAATACAGTGTCTGACTCGGATCGGGTCGTCTGGATCTTAATCGCGCCCGAAGTGACGTTGACAACTTCCGTGACTCCGCTCACGCCCATCGAAATCTTCACGTCCACCGTTCGCCCAACAGTGACTTCGACGTTTCGCAGGGTTGTGGCTGCAAAACCGCTGGCCTCTGCCGAGACATCATAAATGCCTGGGGGGAGCAACACGATGCTGTAAAGACCTACATCGCTCGAGGTCGCCGTTCGTTGCAGAGCGGTTTCTTGATTCTTGGCGGTGACTGTAGCACCAGCAATCGCCGCTCCCTGGTTGTCAACTATAATCCCCGTGATCTGACCGGTACTTGCCTGCGATTGCGCCATAGCTGGGAGAGCCATGGTGCAAAGAGACAGCACCAGCAGTACTGCGCAAAGTGAGTGGAATAGTTTTAGTTTTGACATTTCCTGCCATCTCCTCATGAGTGTTTCATAAATGTTAATAGTCAGCGCGCCACTGGCCGCACCGGTACCCAATATCTCTTTTTGTGTTTGGTAAATCCGGCTTTGCCATGCCGATCGATAGAGAGGCGAGCTCCGTGGATCTCCTTCTGAAAGCAGCGGATTCCTCTCCTTGAGAATGTGTAACTCCTGGCGGCTTAAAACAACTGGTGGTTTGAGTTGCCTTGGCCTTTTCGTGAGCAGTTACGGATCAACCTGAAATCAGCACCCGCATTAGTCAAACTCGATCTTTTCTATCGCTTTAAACTGAACGCCTGGTTTGCAAACCTATAAACCGTGAAATCGCCGTCGATGAAAAGAAATTTGATTATTCTACCTCGCGGGAACACAAAGGCTACTCGAAGGGCAGGTTCAAGTCAAGGAAAATAGGTGTTAAATTGGGGTTTTAACTGTACGTAAACTATCCAGTCTGCGGATGTTGCCGAAGTGAGATAGCGGAGCATAGTACGAATGCTCGGTTCAAGATCTTGAGAGCCTTTCCGCAGGCCTAGACCGTCAACGGTACATGTCCGCAGACTAAATAATCCACGGCACAACCCCGTGTCATTTCTTTGCGCCGAGTACTTCAACAACTGCTTTGAACGAACCGGAGTTGTCGGGAAGGTGGCCTTCGTTCACGGATAAGAAAAGGAGCCCGTCTCGTGTTGCCGTGAATTCACCTGACTTTCCCAGAAAAATGAAATCATCGTTGTCGGAAGAGATTACCGCGATCAGCGCGCCGGTTGGTTGATCCGGCATTAGCTTCTTCGGATCCGAAAGGTCGGTTAAGCCTTCGGGTCCGCACGTGCGTCCACTCGCCGGATCCAACGTTATAGTTCCAGTCGCTGTGACGCGCACGTGGTCACCTCTCTTAACAATCAGTCCAGAGCTCGTCCAATCCTTTTTTGCTGCAACATCGACATTCAAAGTCTTAATGGCGAGGTATTGTTTTCGAGGATTTCGTTCCACGTCACCGGACTCAGAAGCAGGTGTGGGCGCTGCCGCTGCCGGAGCAGTAGACCCGCCAGACTTCTCCGGCTGCGTGGGTTCCGGTTCTCGAGCCGGCGGTGGGGTTGGCTGTGTCTCTGGAGGACTTGCCTCTCGTTGTGTCTCGATAACCTTATTCTCTTTGGTCTCCCTTGGCTGTTCGGTCGTTGTCGTAACACGCGGTTCGGTAAAGGTCTGTCGCGCAGACGATTCGGCTGATTTTGTCGAGGTAGCACTCAAATCCATACCGGTGCTCGAGTCAAATTCTATTCGCGCAACATCTCCCATGTAGACCATTGCACGGCTCAGGTAGCGTCCCGAACCAGTATCCAACATGACTACGAATTGGTCGTCGGCAAAGCTGGCTACCTTGCCCTTGAGCACGCTGCCATTCTTCAAATGTATCGTATCGCCCAGGGAAACCGATGCGGTGATCAAAACAAGGATGGGCGTCAACAAGAACTTCAACATTTTAGCCTCCACAGTATCGATTCTTGGACCGGTCGCGAATTATATCAAAGCGCTTCCCAGTGTGAAACGCGATAACTTGCGCAACCTGCATCGGCAGTAATCGTGAAGCGAGTTCCTATCCCTCGCCCTCGTGATTCACTCGGTCATTGTAGTCCTCGGAAGAAGCTGGATCGAGTTCCCACCGTTTGCGATCGCGCTCTGAAACCTTTTCCGAGGATTGTAAAGGTTCATTGTCTTCGTAGGTCAATCCGACTGCTTCGCCTAATTCATCAACGATATCCTGATCTGGAGTTGGAGACGAGCCTCCCACAGTCTCATCGCCAACATCCGCGCGGGCCCAATCGGCATCCAAATCGCCCCCCGATAACTGCGGAGTTCGCGAGTGGTGCTCTCGAAGCTCACGCTTAAGTTGCTCACCCCCTGAAGCAAACCGTTGAGCGTCCTCAAATTCCTGTTGAATTTCTTCGTCGGCTTCGTACAGTTCGCTCTCGGCGCTTCCTGCGTCTATGAATTCCGGCTTGGATTTGCCTGACATGATAGGTCCTCTGGATGTTATAGCTAGTTAATCTCCAGCGTGAAAAAGAGTCTATCACAAATGCCCGAGGCGCAAAAACAAGGGCGAGTGTACAAAGGGATCGCATTGTCGTATGTATAACTCCTTCAAAGCCGAGCTACATTTGATGGAATTTAGTTGGATCTCATCCGGAATACACTAAAACCAATCTAACTTGACCAGGAGCGGGCGTTCTTACAGGAGAGATGAAGGTGCGGAAATGGAAAAGGCGAGCCCTTTTTTGTCTGGGCTCGCCTCAGTGGGTAATAGCACAGGACTACGCCGCGATTACGTTGCTGGCAGCCAGGCCCTTCGGACCTTGCGTGATGGTAAACTCAACACGCTGACCCTCGTTGAGGGTCTTGTATCCGTCGGCCTCGATGGCAGAGTAGTGAACGAACACGTCATCACCACCTTCACGGGTGATGAAGCCATATCCCTTCGTCGCGTTGAACCACTTGACAGTTCCTGTTTCTCTCAATGCTTTCTTCTCCTTTTCATCTAGAGTGAATCGCAGAGTGATGATTGGAGCTAAAGCAAAGAGCGTTTGCGGTCAAACTTTCAAACGCGCAAAACCTTAACTTCAACTTCAGTCCTCCTCACACTACTGCTAAACAAAACGCGCCAATCCTACACATCCGCAAACCGACTGTCAACTGAAATAAGCGAGAGTATCAGCCTCCTGACATCATCAATCGAGCCAGATTTGAAATTGAAATTTGCCTGCTTGTGTGCAAGCAAATGGCACGTACAATTCCCAAATTTCAAGGCTTGACCCCCAAATAAGTAGCTAACGGATCTTATTTTGCGGTTGCTGTAACCTCATTGGATTGGATTCCCTGTGAAGTAACAACGCGGATTGACAGAATCGTACCCGCAGGCGGAGCCGATCCCCCTCCTATTTTGACTTGCACGAAATCAGGAGGCTCAAATGAAACGGATTGAGTTGTCATCTGTGACCCGTTCGCGGTCACTACGACGGTGCCGTCTCCAGGAAAATTCGTGCCGAAGGTGTTCAATAGCAAGGCGCCTGAAGCTTTCTTCTTGACCTTCACCCTCGTGATTTCAGGGCCAATCAATCGTCCTGCACTTATTTCGTTAGAGAGGTCGGACGCAGGTGGGGTTGTGTTTCGCGCTCTCACCAGGAGCTGGCCGGCACTGGTTTTTATTGTCGGATTCTCGTCCAGCTCAACGAGGATCTCCGTCGCCGGACTCTGAAAGTGAGAGATCACGATGCTGCCGTTGATCCTCACTTCAGTATCCGGTCTGAATGGTGCGCCAACTATTCTGACCCGCAAGCCGTTTTGCCCAGCTAGGGCTTGTTGAACCGGTTGACCTCCCGACAGCAAGGTGGCTGACGTTAAAGCTGGTGTTGGGGTCTGCTCCGGCGAGAGCATACCGAGCTTAGCCGAGAGTTTCTTGCCGCTAAAGATGTAAACATTGCCTCCATTTGGGATACTGTTGCTAAACCCGTCTCCATGCATGGCGTTGGCAACGTAGTCGATGTAGCCGTCGCCGTCCACATCGCCCCCAGCAAGACGATAAGAAAACTCATCGCCTCCTTCCACTCCCTGGTCTTCGCCGTGAGCTCCGGCAAGTCTGAAGATACGCGGGCTCGTCGGAGGATCGTAAAGCTTAATGACTGGCGGCAGGAAATCACGTTGACCGTATATCAACTCCGTAACGCCGGCATCCTCGCGTTCTTCACCGTTAACATCGAACGTTCTCTCAGGGCTCCCTATAAACAAATCCGAAAACCCATCTCTGTTGATGTCGTAAGTGCGAACCGAGTCTCCGGCACAATCAAGCGCGTGGGCGCCGTAAATTATTGAAACCTGTTGACCCGATGCGGTGGGATTCGCAAGATCGATAGTCGCTCCCGACAACGTGGGTGAGCCATAGATAACGTATACGGCCCCAGTCTGACCTTGATTATCCGGAGCTTTCGCCAATAAAGCGCCGATTATCAAGTCAGTCCTGCCGTCGCCATTGACGTCTCCGCTATGAACCTGCGATGCAAGAAAGTCCACCGGATTCGCGCCTATCACATGGGTTGCACTTGCAGGCGGGGAATTAAGATCAACGGTTGATGGCCAGGTCCTTTGGCCGTAAATGACGAAAGCTTCACCGCAAAGATGTCTTTGGTCATTGAAGCTCGCCGCAAAAAAGTTGTGTCCATTTTGTAGACTTGGCGTAACGTACGAACCGGAATCGCGATCGATAGATGCGCCGATGATGATGTCGCCGATCCCATCATTATTTATATCGCCGACTTGTAATGCAGCCCCCCAATGATCCTCCTCGTTGGCGCCAATGATGCGCGCGGTACGAACGCCTGCCGGCGGCCCTGAGAGATCAATTACTGAAGGCAGGTTCGGAGAGCCAAAAACAATGTATGCCCCGCCAACGTGTTGTTTCCCGCCGGAGTTGATTTGGTCGGAGCCAATGATTATGTCAGCGATACCGTCACCATCGACATCACCGGCATCGACCCAGATTCCCATTCGCCCGCCGGATTGTGGCCCATAAATCGCGATGACGCCGGGCGGTGGGTTACCGTCGTTTGTGCTCAGATCAGCATTGAGATTGAAATTTCTCGAGCCGAGCACAACGTAAGCCGCGCCGCGGTTGTCTGCAATTGCGCCGCTTGCGCCATCCTGTCCGCCGGCTCCAATAACCACATCTCGGATTCCATCACCGTTGACATCACCGTTTGCCGACACGGAGGTCCCCAACAGGTCACCGGTCCGCTGTCCTGCCAGTTTGAAGATGTTTGGCGGATTTTGTGCGGCGTCGACGAAGCCGCTGTCACGGCCATCGCTTATATAAAAATTGATCAGTCCGTTGTTCTCGCGGTTGCCAGTACTTCCGTACATACCGCAAAAGATCACATCGGCGCGGCCGTCACCATTGATATCTCCGGCGGCGACCGGCAACCCGATGTCGCCCTGCAGCCGCAAACCTCCGAACAGTACTAAAAGACCATCCTGACTGAAGTTTGCGGTATCTACCGCCAGTTGAATAGAACCGCCCTGAGCTCGAACTCGAACGCCTACCATGGATGAGAATAAAGACAAAATAAGTCCCACAACTAAACCGAAATGTACGCTCGCTACCTTTCTACCCATAAGACCTCGTAAATAATTTCGCGGGAAGTATCCTCGCGGCGGGGGAATGATTATACAATGCGCTGGAGTTTGATGGCGAATGCACGTTTGCGATCATCATTTCTAGCTAAAGAATGGAAGAAAACCAGTTCTGCAGCCGTCTAATGGACGAGAAATAAAGAATGGCTGGGGTATGGAGCGGCTTGCGATAATGAGCCATCTTCGATCACACGCTGAGATCATCGAAGCTTGCAAACAGGGGGACAGGGAAGCTTTCCACCACTTGTTTGAGGCGCACAAAGATCGAGTTTACACGATTGCGTTTCACTACAGCGGCGATGCTTCGATGGCGCACGATGTGACACAGCAGGTCTTTCTCAAGCTGTTCACCAGTATCAACCAGTTTCAAGAGAACTCGCAGTTCACGACGTGGCTTTATCGTATTGTGGCTAATACTTGCACTGATGAACATAGAAAGCGAAGGCGCTTTGTTCCGTTTAGTCCCGAAATCGAGGTAAGAACCATGGTGGGAAAGGCTTCTCAAGAGGACAGCTATCATAAGAGCCAGGTTGCCGATTCGGTTCGGAACGCGATTTCGGAGCTTACGCCGAAGCTACGGCTTCCAATCCTGCTAAAGTATGTTGAGGGACTCTCTTACGATGAGATCGCAGAGTCGCTGGGCCTTTCAATCGGTACTGTATCGTCACGGTTGAATCGAGGACACAAAATGCTGGCGCGCAAACTCCAACATTTGCGAAGCGAGTTCTCATCAGGGGAATGACGATGTTTAAGGGTCACGTAACAAAACAACTATCGGCCTATTGCAATGGTGAACTGGCCGGCAATCAGATGGAGAGCGTACGCGCGCACTTGCGTGTATGTTCGCGATGTCAGAAAGAATACGAGGAGATTAAGTTTGGGGTGAACCTCGCTAGTCAACTTCCGCTTGCCACGGCACCCCAGGAGTTGTGGAGCGAGATTGAGGCGATCCTTGATCAACGATCGCGCAGGCCGATCGTTGAGCAAAAGAATCCTAAGTTCGGGTTCACGTTCAGTTGGTATCGCGTCGCAGCAGTCGCGGCAGTGCTGCTGATCGTAGTGACGATTGGTCTGTTTGTGTTTAGACAATCACCTAACCCTGCGCCGCGAGCTTCGTTAGCAGTGGACGGGACTGGAGCGGTAAAGATTGACGGAGACAGGATCGATAACAAGGCGAGACTGGCAATCGGCGAGACGCTGGAGACCGGCGATTCTTCCACCGCGAAAGTCACCGTGAGCGTAATCGGCGAAGTGGACCTCGCTCCGAACAGCAAGCTACGTCTGCTCCAAACGAAGGAAGACGAACATAGGCTGGCCCTGGATCACGGTCGGATGAAAGCGACGATATCGGCTCCGCCACGGATCTTTTTTGTTAATACTCCAGCCGCTGAAGCCATAGATCTCGGTTGTGTTTATGATCTTGAGGTTGACGATGCTGGTGGAACGCTGCTGCACGTGACACTGGGGTTCGTTGAACTGGTCCGAAATGGACGCAATGTTTATGTTCCTCGCTACGCGATGTGTAAGGCACGACCGGGGATTGGACCCGGAACCCCGTACTTTGAGGACGCTAATCAAGCGTTTGTGAATGCGCTGGAGAGGTTCGATTTTGAGAAGGGCGGCGAGAACGCGCTTGATGAGGTGCTGCGAAACTCACGAACAAGGGACACATTCTCACTATGGCATCTACTCTCGGAGGTTGATGGAGCGCTTCGTGTTCGAGTGTTGAACCGGATGATTGAGCTGGTTGGCTTGCCGAAAGACACTAATCGAGAGCTCGTATTGTCGCTCGATCAACCTACACTTGAAGCGTGGAAAGATGAAATGGTTGATACGGTTTGGTATTGACGTAGCGTAGACTCTCTAGTCTGCGCAGGACGGCGCCCCTGAACACACAAGCTCTGAGTCCATTCGCCGTCTACTCATTTCACATCCGACGAAACGGCCGATAGTTGCGCATTCCTGGTAGACGTCCTACGCGCGCTCTCCTTCTCTATCGAGACAAGGTATTGGCCCAATACGCTTCCAGCTTCCGCAATCGAGATCGCGGAGGACTGCGGCTGGTCCACAAGATTCTTCCAAACCGGTTTTTCTCCGTAGCTGTAGTCGCCAAAAATGATCACCGGCGTTCCAAAAGCCACGATCGAAGAATCTACTTTTGACACTATCCACTGCTCCGCCCAGTCGAAGATCCACCTGGCGTCCTCTTCGAGCAACCTTACGCAGCCATGACTCGCCGGGTACCCGGGCAAGTCGAATTGATGAAAAGCGATACCCGAATTGTCATCAAGGTTAAAGCACCACGGCAGAATCCAGCTCTGATTGATAGAGCTCCTCTTCTCTCTTGCCTTCCAGTTCGCGTGGTATAGCCCGGCCGGCGTCGGTGTCGATTTCTTTCCGGTGCTGGTTGGTCCCCAATAAACAAGCGTTCCATGCTCATAGGCACCAAATGCCTGGACCCGTCGGGATACCAGGACAAGTTTTGGAATATTGATGGCGGTTTGAAGTTGTCGCGGGAACGGAGCAAGCGCCAGCGTGTCCTCACCCGCGTGGGGAATCAATAGGGAATCGCCGACGCGAATATGTTTCCTGTCGATGCGATTCACTTTGAGCATAGTCAGGAACCCGTCCGGTCCAAGCCGCGACTCCAGCTGCTGGATTGACTTCTGGTTCTGCACCTTGAATATCTCGAACCCCAGCCGCGACACAGATAAGGTTGCTGTTTTCGTGGGAGCGGCAGGTCGACTGATCGAATCCTCAGGCTCAGTTGGCTGCGGCTGCGAAAGGTTATGTTTCGATGTTATTGCATCAGACTCCTCTTCTCGGAGGGCAAGCGCCGAGGCGAGCAAGGGAGCACCGAGCAACGTGATTAGCAGTGATACTGTCCGAGCGTTGCGTTTCATAAGCCGCATTAGATGTAGCCGGAGAATTTTGGTTGCTCAGGCTGGGTTGGGGTTAGGGGTTGGGTTTGCGGACTGGGGTCTGGGCGGTTCGATTCTAACCACAACCCCAACCCCCAGCCCCCAACCCCCAGCCCCCAACCCCTAACCCCAACCCCTAACCCAACCCCGACCCCTAACCCCCAACCCCTATCTGATCTTCCACGGCGGATTCAACCTGTTCTCCCCAGCGTAATAAAGACAAATTCTGTGCCCATCCGGGTCGCGAAGATAGGCCTCTCGCCACAACCACGATTGGTCGACCGGCTTGGCCTCGAACGTGATGCCCGATCGTTCGAGCCTCTCGACTGTCATATCCAAATCATCACATTCGAAGTAGACGATAGGCTTTTCGCCTTGCGAGACAACAGCGACTCGATGGATGGAGAGTGTCGAATCGCCGTTCGGACAGACGAAACGAACATAGCGGGGAACGCTGTCAACTATCTGGATTAATCCAAGGGCCTTGTAAAACTCAACTGCTCTCGCAACGTCGGTTGATGGAATCGTCACCTGGTTTAATCTCATCCCATACCTCATCTTCTGATGTTCTGCCTATAAGATTACAAAGGGCTGGCTTTGTTGCTCCTTTGTGTCTTATAGTCTTTATGGCAAAGGCCAATAACCCCGAGACCACAAGATGCGTCACCTTGACTCGCCATTAACCCGCACTGTATAAAATTTTTTGTTGAAATATTGCGGAAAGGCAAACTATGAAGACATTGCTGTTGAATCCGCCATCGTTCCCGAATTTTGATGGCGGAGCCAGTTCTCGATGGCCCGCTTCTCGTGAAATTGCCTCTTTCTGGTATCCAGTTTGGTTGGCCTACCCTGCAGGACTTATCAAAGAAAGCCGTCTTCTCGACGCACCACCACATGGCGTCACCCCCGAGGAGACCATTGACATATCGAAAGATTACGATTTTGTCGCGATCTACACCAGCACGCCCGGATTCAAGAATGACCTGCGATTGGCCGAAATGATGAAGGCCGAGAAACCAGATCTGAAGCTGGCCTTCGTAGGTCCGCCTGTCACTTCGCAACCTGCAGAGGCGCTCAACTCCTCCGAGGCAATCGATTTTGTCGTTCGAAAAGAGATCGATTATGCGTTAAAGGAATTTGCCGAGGGCAGGGCACTCGAAGATATTCAAGGTATCAGTTATCGAAAGAACGGGACAGTCGTGCACAACGTCGATCGCACACCGCTCCACGATCTGGATTCTCTGCCGTTTGCATCCGATATTTACAAACGCGATCTTGATATCACCAAATACAATATTCCGTTCCTGCTGAATCCTTTCATCTCGTTTTACACTTCGCGAGGGTGCCCGGCGCTCTGCACATTTTGTCTTTGGCCGCAGACAATAAGCGGGCACGCCTGGCGAACCCGCAGCCCGGAGAATGTCGCCACTGAAGTTAAGCGGGCGTGGGATCTCTTTCCGAATCTTGAAGAGATCTTCTTCGACGATGACACGTTCGCCTGGGCAAAAAACCGCACGATTGCCGTTTGTGAAAAACTGAAACCGCTAAAGACAACCTGGTCTTGCACGTCTCGGGTTCATACTGACTATGAAACGCTCAAGGCAATGAAGGAAGCCGGGTGCAGACTTTTAATCGTAGGTTTCGAGTCCGGTGATCCTCAGATTCTCAAGAACATAAAGAAGGGCGCGACTGTCGAGCAGGCACGCGAGTTCATGAGAAATTGCAAAAAGCTCGGTATCGTAGTGCACGGCGATTTTATCATAGGGCTTCCGGGAGAAACCCCGGAAACAATCAAGCGCACTGTCAAATTTGCCGAGGAGCTCGATCCAGAAACGATTCAGGTTTCAATCGCGCACTCGTATCCCGGCACTGAGTTCGACGACTACCTGCGTAAGAATAACTATCTCATGAACGCTGAAATGACGGACGAGATGGGCCACCAGCTTCCGGTGATTCAGTATCCAGGACTAAGTCGCGAAGAGATAGTTCAAGCTGTAGAGCAGTTTTACGATCGTTACTACTTCAGGCCCAGGATTATCTTCAGGATCGTTCGCCGGGCTGCGTTCAACGGTCACGAGCGCAGGAGGCTGTACAAGGAAGCGAAGGAGTTTCTGCAGCTTCGCGCGAAGCGGAAAGCGTTCGTAGAAGCCCAAGCCAGCCGATGACTGCTCAATCTCGGCGCACAAAGGAACAGACTGGCGCTGCCTTTAATGCAAATAGAGGCGGCGCTAGCGCGTTTTTGCACCACCCAACTGATCATCAATCGACTCCAGACAATCGCAAATCAGCTCAGCGTCGTCTGATCGTCAACGCTGATGACTTTGGTATGTCCGAGGAAGTCAATAAGGCGGTCATACGAGCGTACAAGGAAGGCGTGCTCACAAGCACGAGTCTGATGGTGACAGGCGCGGCGTTTGAACATGCAGTTAAGTTAGCTCGCGAGCACCCTGGGCTTGCTGTAGGAATTCATCTTGTTACTGTCGTCGGAAAGAGCGTGCTTGGGCATGCGGAAATTCCTACACTGGTCGACAGAGAGGGAAACTTCTCAAACAATCCCGTTTCTGCGGGCCTCAAGTACTATTTTTCGGCGGCGTCGCGAAGGGAATTGAGAAAGGAGCTGACGGCTCAGTTTGAGAAATTTCGGTCTACCGGCCTTCCTCTCTCTCACATCGACGGTCATCTTCACTTGCACGTTCATCCGGTGATATTCAACACCGCGCTGGAGCTGGGCGCTAAATACGGTGCGCGCCGGATGCGAGTACCGGTGGAAGAGCGACAGCTTGCGCTCGAATTTGACTCCTCGAATATCGTGCAAAAAACCATCTACAGTCTGCTTTTTGGCGGTTTGGCGCTTTACATGAAAAGCAGGCTGAAGAAACGCGGTTTCACCTTTCCCGAAAGAGTGTACGGAAACTTGCAAAGCGGGCGCATGAGCGAGGGCTATTGTCTCTACGTGCTCGAAAGGCTTACCACTGAGATCAGCGAAATATACTTTCATCCCGCGGTCTATGAGGATCACAAAGTACTGAACAGTGAGGAGCGTCAGTGCTCAATTGAGTTTGAAGCGTTGATGAGCACAACAGTGAAGCAGAGGATGCAGGAGCTCGGAATCAATCTAACTAATTACTTTGGGATTTAGCACCGAGCATCCGATACAACTAATGAAGGAATCTGAAGATACGCAAATGAAAACACCGGTCGTCTTGATTGTAGCAATTATCTCTCAAGCCATTGGCAATGTTTTCATCACAAAGGCGATGAAGTTAATCACAAGCCCTGTCGCCGGCGGCGACGATCTGGTTTCTACTGTCGCTCGAGCGGTTACTAACCCGACCCTATGGCTCGGGACGGCACTACTGATAATTTTTTTCGTGCTTTACTCTGCGGCATTATCGTGGGCGGATTTGAGCTTTGTGCTGCCGGCAACCGCATTTGGTTATGTGTTAAACGTCGCAGCGGGACATTATTTTTTGAGTGAGTCAGTCACGCCCGCGCGCTGGGCAGGATCCTTGATCATAACCCTGGGCGTGTTCCTGGTTTCCCGATCCGGTGTGCGCACGATCGACACTCCACAGGAAATATCATGATGACAGCGTTGATGATCGCGATTGTCGTACTAGGCGGCTCGGCTGGTGATGTTTTCATTACCAAGGGCATGAAGCAGATTGGCGAAATATCGACCATCAACCTCCACCAGTTACTGTGGATCGCGCTTAGAGTGCTTTCAAATAAGAACTTCATTATTGGAATCGTGTTCATGGCCTGCAGCTTTTTTGCATTTCTGTCGGTGCTGTCGTGGGCTGATCTGAGCTTCGTTCTTCCTGCGACGTCTTTGAGTTTCGTCATCACCACCGCAGGAGCGAAGTTTGTCCTTCATGAGCGAATCAGTCGCGTCAGGCTTGCAGGAACCGTGTTGGTTTGCCTCGGTGTTGCTCTGATTTCGCTGCCATAGACCCGATGGTCGTCCTCGCGATCAAATTAATTCTAATAATCTGCACAATAGCGGCGAACGCCTACTACATATTGTCCATCATTGCGGCACGCAAGTTTTTCTCGAGTCCGCCCGATCAGGAGCGTGATGAACAACTTCCGGTGTCGATAATGATCCCGCTTCACGGAGCGGACTTTGAAGCATATCAGAACTACGCCCGATTTTGTTTGCTGGAGTATCCCGAGTTCCAGATCGTATTCGGCGTGCGAGATGCTAACGATACCTCTGTCCCGATCGTGCGAAAGCTGATGGCTGATTTCCCTGACAGGGACATCGCTCTCGTCATATCTGATCAGACAATTGGACAGAATCTAAAGGTAAGCAATCTTCAAAACATGCTCGCGCGGGTTAAACACGAACAGATTGTAATTGTAGACAGCGACATTCGGGTTGAGCGCGACTATCTGCGTAAGGTCTTAGCGCCAATGACTGATCCGCGCATTGGGTTAGTGACGTGTTTATATCGAGCCGCAAAGACATCGGACTTCGGCGCGAAGCTTGAAGCGGTCGGAATAACCGCCGAGTTCGCTTCCGGAGTTCTGATGGCGTGGATGCTCGAAGGAGTGAAGTTCGCGCTCGGCTCTACGATGGCGACGACGCGCACAAGGCTCGCGGCAATCGGGGGGTTCCCAGCACTGGCAGATTATCTGGCAGACGATTTTATGCTTGGAAACTTGATAGCAAGAGACGGATATGAAGTAAAGCTTTCTCAGTATGTTGTCGAAACGGCGATGCCGCCGATCGGGTTTTGGGGAATGATGCGGCATCAGATTCGTTGGGCGCGATCAACGCGGATATCTCGCCCGATGGGATATCTCGGGTTGATTCTTACATACGGAACGGCGCTGGCGCTTTTGGTTGTCGCAGTGGACGGCGGATCGACCTTTAGCTTGGCTCTGCTCGCGATAACATTGGTCATAAGACTATCGATGGCTTGGGTCATTGGCGTGAAATGGCTTGGCGATGGGCTTCTGATGAAATACTTCTGGCTTGTGCCGATAAGAGATTTACTCAGCTTTTTAATATGGTGTCTTAGCTGGGTAGGCAGAAGAGTTGAATGGAGAGGCCGCCAATACGAAGTTGCTCGCGACGGAACAATGATTCAGGTTGAAGCTCAGTAGTTGCGCGTTAATTTATCAGCGAAGTGCATCACGAACTTGCCTGGTGCCGTGCCGCCAGTTGCCCGCAAGCTGCGGAAATATCCTGGCCTCGCGGCCGGCGAATGAACGATGGCAGGCCGCGCTCGGTCAAGATCCGTTGGAACCCCCGGATCCTATCCATCGGTGACGACGCGTATGGAAGCTCGGGGGCTGGATTGTGCGGAATAAGATTTACTTTTGCACGAATGCCCGAAAGCAATCGGACCAATTCGCGCGCGTTCGCATCGCTGTCGTTAATCCCATCCAGCATCACGTATTCGAACGTCAGCCGCTCTCGCTCGCCTAGTGGGTAAGAGCGGCAGGCCTTCATCAACTCCGCAAGCGGATATTTGCGATTGATTGGAAACAACTGGTTGCGAAGCTCGTCGTTTGTTGCCGTGAGCGAGATCGCTAGTCGTGGTCTGATTTCCTCTCGAGCCAGATCGTAGATTCGAGGGACTATTCCCGCGGTTGATAATGTCAGTCCTCGCGACACAATTGCCATTCCTTTTGGATCCAAAAGGAATCGCACCGCTTTCATCACTTGATCGTAGTTCAACAGCGGCTCGCCCATTCCCATCATTAC